>ENA-OQIG01000261-OQIG01000261.1-human-gut-metagenome-genome-assembly--contig:-NODE-261-length-31398-cov-4.039557_pt1 | contig 31398 bp, 33 predicted proteins | sample MGYA00242576_ERZ504741 | MGnify/ENA primary metagenome ERZ504741 (study PRJEB26092, sample SAMD00036436) | human gut metagenome | host: Homo sapiens | study: EMG produced TPA metagenomics assembly of... | reverse complement strand
CTGGCTGCTACATCGTTCTTGATATGCTTCAGCTCCTCCGCGTCATCGCTCCATGCCATGACGTTGAAGTGCGCCCGCACCGATGTCAGCCCGTAGGAATGGGCTTCGTTCAGGTACTGGTCTATCCACTCGCGGTTGATGCTGTTGCTCCGGCTGTATCGGGATAGCGACTGCATATTCCTTGCGGACTTCTCGAACTTCTGCAAATTTTCCTCGCTGTTGTCGATAATCACATATTGGTTGTAGATGTGGTTGCAGGAGAGCAGCAGACCAACGGGGGAGGCGAAGGAAAGGCGGCAGTCGCTTCGATCCGTGGAAAGTTTCTCGTAGCGGATGTCGGTAGTCACCTTTCCGGGCATATCCTCCGCGTCGGAGAGGGTGTGCAGGCACAGGCGGTTGTCACCAATACGCATTTCTTTTGCCGAGAGGTCGATGTCCTGCAAGGTCGTGTTGCCTTCGGGCATGAGCGAGAAGTAACGCTCTATCAGCCCGGCGGACTTCTCCGTCCCGACAATCTCGTCGGTGGAGAGGCGTCGCAGCCTGACAAAGCCGCTGTCGTTCATGATGCGCTCGAACTGTTCGGCGGCCTCCATGAACTTCCCGGCGGTTTCCTTGTCCAGTTCCTTCGGGATGATATGCCCCCGGCACAGCGTACTGAAGTTGCTCTGCATCCGGTTACGTTCCTTTGTCGTCTTGGTCAGGTAGAGGTAGCAGGTGTGTTTCAGGTACGGACGCTCGTTGAAATGGCGTTCAAAGGAGCGGCTCAGAAAACTCATGTCGTCTTTCTGTAACTCCGGCTTGTAGCGTTCCTTGATGAACCAGTCCTGCTTATGCACGACGCAGAAGTCCGGTAGCACCTTGGTAGCCTTGCACCAGCAGCCGTGTATCGCTTCGTACTCCGCGCCCGTCACGGTGTAAAGCTCCGGCAGTTCCACCTCAAAAGCACCGTGATGTCGGCGTCTTTGGAAATGATGCAGCCATGCTCCACAGCCAGCAGCGGGAACTTGTTTTCCAGTGTCGTCATTTTGGATGTATTTCTCATGTCGTTTCTTCCTTTCGTTGCCGTTTGAATAATCGGGTAATCCGCCGCCGGTTGATAAGGTATCGGGGATGGCTCCTTGCCGCTCCTAATTTCATCAGCCCGTGTTCGCCGTACCGGGCGTCAGCGCGAAGGTCTGCCATACGAGGACGGAAGACGATGCCGCGCCGAAGCCGATACATACCCACTGGTCGATGCCGACCATGTAGAGGATGACGAACAGGACGAAGAGAGCCAGCAGACCTCCGCAGAAGATGAAGAGGTACTGAGCCTTCAAACCCTTGAACTCGACCGGACGGCCGATACCCTTGTTTATCGGATATTCAGCCATACATTGTTTATTAAAGGAAGAATGAGCGCAGGATGGTGGCGGCGACAATCAGGAAGATGCAAGCCCGAACCACGAAGCGGCGGTCTTCGAGGTGTCCGGGTCGCCGGACGAAAACTTGCCATAGACTTTTACGCCTCCGATAAGACCGACTACCGCGCCGATGGCGTAGATTAGTTTCGTGCCTGGGTCAAAATAGCTTGAGACCATAGAGGTGGCTTCGTTGATGCCTGCCAGACCGTTTCCCTGTGCGAATACGGAGGCGGGTGGCGGCAACCATAAGTGCCGCGGAAAGGATTGTTCTCTTGCTTTTCAAAGCGTTCTTGATGTTCTTGTTCATAAACTGTTCTTGTTTTAGTGCCGTCAAAGGTGGATGGTCCTTTGTCGGGCAGTTGATACTTTGTTTCTTTACTTTGGTTTAGTGGTTGCCTGTTTGTTTCTACGGACTTGGGCGTCTCCGTTGCGGGTGGCTGTACCTTGTACCGCCGTGCGCGTGGGTAATGTCATTCTACTTTTTCATGTCCGTTCTTTTTGGGTTGTCATACATAGTCGCGGATGTCGAAGTCCTCTATGTTGTCAGGTATCACGAACACCTTTTCTTTTTGTCGCGTCACGGTCATGTTCACCGTGTCCACGAAAACAGCCATCGCCTTTGCAAGCCTGTCACTCATCGCTTCATCGGTCAGGCGTTCCGTTATCCTTGTATAAAGCTCTGTCCCGTCCAGTTCCGTCATGACCTTTCCGGCGTGTCGCATTTCCTCACCGGACGGTGAATCCTTCCGTATGGTGCGTACAGCCATATCAATATCCTCGAAACTGCTTCCCGAAGCCTGCTTTTTGTCAGGTTCTTCGTACTCCAGTTCATCCTCTCCGTACTCCAGTTCCGAAGGAGGGATGCTCGTAAAGGTTTCATCGAGTTTGTCCTCCGGTACTTGTGTCGGGCGTGAGACGGTTTCCGTGTTTCCGTCGTCAAAAGTAGCCTCTTCCTCCGACAGCTCAATGCCTTTTTCCGAAGTGGCGGCTTCTTGCGCCGGTATGGCAGCGGTTGTCCGGGTCGATGCCATCTTGAAACGGCTCTTGCCAATGATGTCCGAAGTGTCTGCGTGAGGCATGTCCTTATCCTTTCCCTGCTCTGCCGCCGTACAATCCAATGACCGCCACAACCCGGCAATGTGTCTGAAGAAACGGATAAGTTTCGCTTCCATGATGCGGTCGTAGAGCAACAGGGACAGAAACCACACGTTGCAGGCAACCGATACGATTAAAAACACCTTTGTCATAGTTTCACTTTTTGGGCGTTTTCAATCTGTTCCATGTACTGCGTTCCGTATTGCCAGAAATGGTCGCGGAGGATGTTGTCCACGAACTTGCCGATGCTCAAGCCGTTTTCCATCCGACTGGCGACGATAGCGACTTTCTCATGAATTTCTCGGCTGATGTATATACATTGCCGCGTTTTGATTTCCGATGCTTGCAGGAAAGTCGAGAGCGGTTTGTCTCTGCCTTTATCCTTGCGGAAGTCAACGCCGGTATTTTCCTGATCGTAGTCGGTTGTACACTTTGCTGCACTGGCAGCGGTTCTTTCACTCTTTCCTGTTTGCAGGCAGTCTGCCTGTCGGTTCTTCTTTGTCCTTTTCATACTTCTTTGTTGTTTATTGTTTCTATAGATTATAGGATTCCATGTGCCGTTTGAACGATTCGGCTATCTCGTCTTGGAACAGCGTGAAATGGTGTGTCAGCACGTTGTCAAGAAAAGCCGCAATAGTCACCTCGTTGCCTCCGATTACATGGAGCATTTTCTGTATGCGGTCGTGGTACTCCTTGCGGATATATACCTGCTTGCCGAGCCTTGCCGTGATATTGGATCCACACATGAATACCGTGTCATAATCCTGCTTTTCCGGCTTGCCATTCCTGCGCTTGCGTTCCGGTTCCTCTTTGGGACGGGAAGCAGGCGATGTAATCACCGTCTGTAATTCTTCTTTCGGAGGTGGAGAAGGTGCGTTTCCGCCCGTACTTCTCGCTTCCGGTGGAATGCTTGTATCGTCCAGCCGAAACGAGTTGATTACGGCTTCGCTGTCGATGTCCTCGATTCTTGTTTTCTTTGCCATGACATTCAGTTTTTGATGATGCCGAGAATCTCATCCGCGAGTTTGTCAAGGTTGCTGCCGCGTATCAGCGTTTTGTCCGCAGGGAATGCCGTGGAACGGAATACAGCCTTGCGTTCTGCCGCTGTCTCCTTGCGGAAACGCTTGCTGTCCGGCAGGTATGTTTCCAGAATGGGCAGGGCGAACTCGGCACAGACTTTGTCGTATGCCTTGTATAGTTCTGTCTTTTCGCGTCCGTCCACCATGTTCCACACGAGATAAATCCCTTTGATGCCGGACTTGCCCGTGCTTATCATCTGTTCGTTGATGACAGTGGCGAACTTGATGGAACTCTCCATCACCACACGGTCGGCGATGATGGGCGTGAAGATATAGTCCATTTTGGAAATGGTCTGTACCACGTCGGCGTTGTTGATGGTTCCCGGCAGGTCGAAGAACACGAAATCGAGGTCGGGCTGCGCTTCTACCAGATTTTCTGCGGTTCTTATCGCGTCTTCCGCACGGCTGCATCTGATTGGGTACGGATTTTTCTTCAGCCGCTTGAGTTGCTCATACGCCAGCACTTTGTAATGCCCGTCCTCCATGACGGCTTTCATGTCACGCTTGCGCATATCATGGATACTGTACTGCGGAAAATCGCAGTCCACCACGCTACGTTATAGCCTTTCACATAGTGCAGGTAGCTTGCCACAAGCACTGTCAGGGTTGTCTTACCCGCTCCACCTTTCTGCGTGGAGATTGCCACATAAGTTGCTTCTTTCATTTGTCTGATAATTTATTTGGTTATACATCTGTCCGGTGGCGGTAGCGTATTGCCATTCATACATACGCACGCGCTTCCATTTATTCCGCCATTCCTTAATCCGGCTGTGCCTGCGGGCATTCATCGGTCTATCCATCACCCACGCCTTTATCAGTCCGTATGGACGTGTGCTTGGAAAACCGGCTGAATATGTACACCCGTGTTCAGCCGGTTGGATTGATGTCCGGATTGCTGTCCGAACATCCGGCGGAAGGAGTGTATTTTCAGTCCCACATCCGAATCACACTGCAAATAAACAAGGATATTTTGGAACTTGTATCACTTCTCCGGCAAGTGGCAGCACGTTGCGCCGGTTGACACTAATTGTCCGGGTCAAGCCTCTGTCCGATACTGCGTTAAGGGCGTAACTTTGCACCCGAACGGCAGGGTTCGCCGCAGGTGGCGCAGCCCGGAGTTTGAAAGGCATTCCCCCCAATCCGTCCCCGACGGATTTTTATGTTCACCTGAACATAGCAAGGTATGTTTTCAGCCGCTCAAAATATTTTGAGCATCCCGGAAACGCCTTGCCCTTGCAGGGGGCGGGCTTACCCTCCGAAGTCGGGAAGCCTCTCAAACCTACGGTGTCTGTGCCATGAAGCGGCGGCTTATGCCGTCAATCCGCTAAATCCAAAGTAATATGAGTGAAAAAAAAAGAAACAAAGGCGGGAGAAATCCCAAACTCGATCCGGCGGTGTTCAGATACACCGTCCGTTTCAGCGAGGAGGAACACAACCGTTTCCTCTCCATGTTCGAGAAGTCGGGCGTTTACGCCAAGTCGGTTTTCCTGAAGGCGCACTTCTTCGGGCAACCGTTCAAGGTACTGAAAGTGGATAAAACGCTGGTGGATTACTACACCAAGCTATCTGATTTTCATGCGCAATTCCGCGCAATAGGCACGAACTACAACCAAGTCGTGAAGGAACTGAGGCTGCATTTTTCCGAGAAAAAGGCGATGGCGTTGCTCTACAAACTGGAGCAACAGACCGTCGAACTCGTGAAACTGAGCCGCCAGATTGTGGAACTGTCTAAAGAGATGCAGGAAAAATGGTCGCAAAAATCAGCGTAGGAAACTCGTTGTACGGCGCACTTGCCTACAACGGGGAGAAGATCAACAAGGAGGAAGGGCGGCTCCTGACGACCAACCGCATCTACAATGACGGTACGGGAACGGTGGACATCCGCCGGGCGATGGAGGACTTCCTCGCCCTGATGCCCCGTGCGGTCGAAGGTGGAGAAGCCGGTGGTGCATATCTCGCTCAACCCGCATCCCGACGATATGCTGACCGACACCGAGCTTCAGGACATCGCGCGGGAGTATCTGGAGAAGATGGGCTTCGGCAACCAGCCTATATGGTGTACAAGCATGAGGACATAGACCGCCACCACCTGCATATCGTGACGGTGCGGGTGGACGGGGACGGCAGGAGCATAGACACCCGAAACAACTTTTACCGTAGCAAGCAGATAACCCGCGAGCTGGAACGGAAATACGGGCTGCATGACGCGGAACGGAAAAGCCGCCGTACCGATATGCCGCTGCATAAAGTGGATGTTTTGGCGGGCGATGTGAAGAAACAGGCGGGGAATGTGGTAAAGGAACTTAACCGCCGTTACCGTTTCCAGACGATGGGCGAATACCGCGCCCTCCTTTCCTTATATAATATGACGGTGGAGGAAGCGCGGGGCAACGTGCGCGGACGGGAATATAATGGGCTGGTCTATTCCGTTACGGACGACAGTGGCAACAAGGTCGGCAATCCTTTCAAGTCCTCGCTCTTCGGGAAGTCCGTCGGCTATGATGCCGTACAGAGAAAGTTCGCCCGTTCAAAAACGGAAATCAAGGACAGAAAACTCGCCGACATGACGAAGCGCACCGTCCTTTCCGTACTGCAAGGCACGTATGACAAGGAGAGGTTCATTGCCATACTCAAGGAGAAAGGTATTGACACCGTGCTGCGCTATACGGAGGAAGGACGCATCTACGGGACCACGTTCATCGACCACCGAACAGGATGCGTGTTGAACGGCTCACGCATGGGCAGGGAACTGTCCGCCAACGCCTTGCAGGAACACTTCACGCTGCCATACGCCGGACAGCCGCCGGTTCCGCTTTTCATTACCACGGAGGGTCAGGAGGAAACGCAAGCTCCGTCCACTCCCGAATACGGAAGGGACTTGGACGGCATGGGCTTGTTCTCTCCCGAAGGCCCGGCAGTGGACGCCGAGGAGGAAGCCTTCATCCGGGCGATGCAGCGCAGGAAGAAAAAGAAGAAGCGCAAGGGCTTGGGAATGTAATCAGTCAGACAAAGTATCAACAATCAAAACAATTTCAAGGTATGTCACAACAAGAAGACGATTTGAGGGCATTGGCGAAAATCATGGATTTTCTGCGTGCGTGAGTATTATTTTAGTGGTCATGAACGTGTACTGGTTCTGTTATGAAGCCATACGGCTCTGGGGTGTGGACATCGGTGTGGTGGACAGGATACTGATGAACTTCAACCGCACGGCGGGGCTGTTCCGTTCCATCCTCTACACGAAACTATTTGCCGTCCTCCTGCTTGCCCTGTCCTGTCTGGGGACAAAGGGCGTGAAGGGCGAGAAAATCACGTGGGGGAAAATCTGGCGGTCCTTGCCGTGGGCTTCGTGCTGTTCTTCCTCAACTGGTGGATACTGGCCCTGCCATTGCCGGTGGAGGCGGTGACGGGACTGTATATCCTGGCCGTTGGTGCGGGCTATGTATTCCTGCTGATGGGCGGTCTGTGGTTGAGCCGCCTGTTGAAGCACAACCTCATGGATGATGTGTTCAACAACGAGAACGAGAGCTTCATGCAGGAAACGCGGCTTATCGAAAGCGAGTATTCGGTCAATCTTCCGACACGGTTTTACTACAAAAAGCGTTGGAACAATGGCTGGATCAATGTCGTGAATCCTTTTAGGGCTTCCATCGTGTTGGGTACTCCGGGCAGCGGTAAATCCTATGCAGTGGTAAATAATTTCATCAAGCAGCAGATAGAAAAGGGCTTCTCGATGTATGTGTACGACTTCAAATTCAGCGACTTGTCCACGATAGCATACAACCATCTGCTGAACCACCCGGAGGCTACAAGGTGAAACCGAAGTTTTATGTGATAAACTTCGATGACCCGCGACGTTCGCACCGTTGCAATCCCATTCACCCGGACTTCATGGAGGATATTACGGACGCTTATGAGAGTGCGTACACCATTATGCTCAACTTAAATAAAAGTTGGGTGCAAAAGCAGGGCGACTTTTTCGTAGAATCGCCCATCATCCTTTTCGCGGCTATTATCTGGTATCTCAAAATTTTCCAGAACGGCAAGTATTGTACATTCCCCCATGCGATTGAGTTCCTGAACCGCCGCTATGAGGATATTTTCCCGATACTGACCTCTTACCCGGAATTGGAAAACTATCTTTCTCCGTTCATGGACGCATGGCTCGGAGGGGCTGCGGAGCAGTTGATGGGGCAGATAGCAAGCGCGAAAATCCCTTTGTCAAGGATGATTTCCCCGCAGCTCTATTGGGTGATGTCGGACAGCGAGTTCACGCTGGACATCAACAACCCCGAAGAACCGAAAATACTCTGTGTGGGCAACAATCCCGACCGTCAGAATATCTACGGGGCCGCTCTCGGTCTGTATAACTCCCGTATCGTGAAACTCATCAACAAGAAAGGATGCTGAAGTCGTCGGTCATCATCGACGAGCTGCCCACGATTTATTTCAAGGGGTTGGACAACCTTATCGCCACCGCGCGAAGCAACAAGGTTGCCGTGTGTCTGGGCTTTCAGGATTTCAGCCAGTTGGTGCGCGACTACGGTGATAAAGAAGCGAAGGTCGTGATGAACACCGTCGGCAATATCTTTTCCGGTCAGGTGGTGGGTGAAACCGCCAAGACGCTTTCCGAACGCTTCGGTAAGGTGTTGCAGAAACGGCAGTCCATTTCCATCAACCGGCAGGATGTTTCCACCTCCATCAACACGCAGATGGATTCACTCATCCCGCCGAGCAAGATTTCCGGCTTGACGCAGGGTATGTTTGTCGGTTCGGTATCCGACAACTTCAACGAGCGTATCGAGCAGAAGATTTTCCATTGCGAGATTGTCGTGGATGCCGAGAAGGTGAAGCGCGAGGAGAAAGCCTACAAGAAAATCCCCGTCATTACCGACTTTACGGACGGGGACGGCAACGACCGCATGAAGGAAACGGTTCAGGCGAATTACAGGCGCATCAAGGAGGAAGTGAAGCAGATTGTTCAAGAGGAACTGGAACGTATCGCAAATGATGAAAACTTGAAACACCTGTTGCAGCAGAAATAACAGATTCCTTTATATATGAAAAAGGGGATGTGTCAAAACACCCAAAATATGAAAATTACCCCTGTCACAGATATCTGTAGCAAGGGTAATTTTGTTAAAAAGAGAGTTTTGACACCCTCTTTTTATTCTCAGATTTGAGATGCTTGTTGATGGTGGTAATGGCAAGCATCAGCAAATAATTTTTCAGTTCTGTATCGTCTTTAAGCAGTATGCTGTATTCTTCGGCAAACATTCTCAACAGTCTGGTTCTGAGTTTCGACATTTCTTCACCGAAAGGTATCTGTCGGTTTTCTTGCCAATACTCAATCACTACGGAAGATACCAGCCACTTGAACTCGGATTTCATCTCTTTGCCGAGTTTCTTGAAGCGGATTTGTTCGCTAATTGGCGGCTCGTTGTATGGCATTATGTCTGCCGGGTCATAAACGGATATACTGCCGATACCATAATCCATGATTATCGGTAAATCAGTTTTTACATCATTCTTATGTTTCTTCTTTTTAGCCATACCCGTTATTGTTGCAGGAAACCTTTACCTTTATCAGTAAGATAGTATTTCTGTTGCGGACTCTTGGAGCCTATGGGATAAAGTGAAAGGACCAAACCGGAATTTATTGCCGGATGGATATAGTTCTTTAAGAAATTCCTTTTATCTTTCATTCCCGTTTTCTCCATGATTTCTTTAGCAGAGAGAGTGTTGTTCCCAATAGCAGACAACAGTTTTCCTAACTGTGGGGTTACTGTGGGGTTACTATAGGGTTGCTGTGGGGTTGCTGTGGGTCTTGTCCTACTGTAGTTCTTGTATAATGAAACACAATCCATACAGCATTGCCGTCGGTATGAAACTCCGGATCCGGAATACCGACACGGCGACATTCGTTTACCATAAGGGCTATGCCACGTCCCCAACTCTCCAATACTGCACTTTTGTACAGCACATTGGCTACTATCAGATTTTGTGGTTCGGAATTGTGGCCACCCAACAGTTTCTCAATGGTAATATCAGGCGGAAATGTTCCGCTGTTTTCAATCTCCACGCGGTCATCATAGATAGCAATCCCGACTGAACTGCCGGGGCGATGGTAAACACGATGTGCAAAAGCATTTATGCAACATTCTCTCAATGCCTTATATGGCACATTCAGTTCCTCTTCTCTGTACAAACCTTCAATTTTACCGGAAAGGGACAAATGCTTGAAGAAAAATGCCATTGCAGCATCCAGCAAGTTGAATATATTGCCTGTCACACGCTGATTATCTAAAAATTCATCTTTTGTCGTTCCTTTGAACCGGGCTAAACGGAGCAGACATTGGGGATAATGTAGAAGTTCCGTCCGAATAGGACAACGGAAGCATTGTTCAGCTTTCCATCATTCAACAAGTCAAATTTTCAAGGATGGTTCGGACATCCTCCTGCATAGAACCTTCCGGCAAACGTCCGCCTCTGATTCCTCCACGTACTGCGCCCAAGATTGCCGTTTCGTCAAGGTCGGATATTTTCAAGCTGGGATTTTGCATGGAATCCCAAGCATAGGTTCCGCCTCGCTGCATAACCAACAGGTTGTATATACCCTGCGGCATGGCAGATGTAACGCTCTCTATCCGTTGATAAGCCCTCCCCTTATAGGTGAACGGGCGCATATATCGTTGTTCTTCCGCTGATAAAGCTATAACACTTTTGTTCGTTCCCGGAATGTCTGTATAGGATATATCAATGGTCGCAAACGGCTCGATTCGTCTGATGGTTTCCGCAATATCGCGCTTCGTCTTGTCGCTCACTTCCTGACCGATAATCTTTCCCTTGTCGGTTACACCGAACAGCACCGTGCCGCCCGTACCGTTCAGGAAGGCACAAAGAGTTTCCATTCCACGCTCCAACTGCCCGGTAGTTTCTTTGAACTCAACTGTCCCGCCTTCGGCTCCGGCAATCAGTCCGTTCAATATTTCGAGGTTATCTATTTTCATCCGTCATTGATTAATACTTGCAAAGTTAATGATTTTAATCGGCTTTCCGGCAGATAATAGAGTGATTGTAAATGAAGAAGGATAAGAAACCGTATAATCCGGCCGCTTATCCTTTGTTTGGCATTCGTTTATCTCCTCATCCGCTCCAATTCATCGTCATGTCGCATCTTCGCGTTCAGTTTGTCCTGCATCTTTTCAAGGAAGTAGGTGCGACTGTCGCTTTTCCTGCGTTTGATGTCCGTATAGAAGCGGTAGCAGTCTTTGGACTCCACACCGAAAAAGGAATAGAGGACAGGGGCAAGCTCTTTCAGCGAAGCCTTGCCGCCATTGATGCAGCCGGTGGCGTAGAGGGCATAGATTAGCTCTACCAACTCGACGGCATTACCGGTCCATTGCAGGGCTGGGACTGTGGCTTTGGTTTCGGATGTGGATGTTAGTGGTGGCACGGAGGTAATTGCAGAAGCGGATACTATCTTCTGCATCTTTCGGATGAAGGATAACGCCTTGCGGATATACACAGTGACGACATTCTCCTCCGATACCGACAAGTTCTGTGGATGGTGCTGTAATTCGATTTCGGCAAAAGCCAACGCCACAATAATATGCTTGGCATCATTGCCGCCGTAGCACAGGTTTATTACTTCCTGCACGAATCCGCCGTATGCCGTTTCCGTGCTACCGTTGTCTTTTCCGTTTATCATGGCGAAAAACTGTGTTTCCGCCAGTATGAGATGGTTCATTATCTTTTCTGTTTTGAGGGTTTACACTTGTTTATCAGTGTGCGCACACTGATATATGGTGCAAATCATAGCCCTAAACACGAGAAAAGATTGTGAGAAAATTGTACTACATTGTTTTTCAGAAAGATAAAATTCAAAAATAATTTTATCCTTGATTGCATCCCTTGTGAAATGTGTTCAGATTCTGAACATGTGTTCACTTTCTGAGCACGGAAATCCCGCCAAGATGTTCATAATCTGAACATTTTATGCCCGTGGCTCTTTATGATAGGTAAGCCGGATTACTCCGTCCCTATAAGTTTTGTTCTCCATAAGCCGCCAGTCATTCATAGGTAGTGCTGACTTGAAAAAATGCGCTCCGTTTCCGTCGATGGTTGGAACAACGTATAGTATGATTTCATCTATCACGTTCATCCGTAACAGTCCGTTGGCATATTCGGTATTCCCGGCAGTTACTTCCAACAAATGGCAAATGCTTCCACCTTCCTCCCTCCATTCTTGAAGCACGGATACCGAATAGTCGGATGTCAGCTTATACAGGGCATTGGCACGTATTTCATCCATACCGTAATCTTCGGTTTGAAGCAACCGCTTCCGGGGATGCAGTTTCATCGGACAGCCATCTATTGAGATAACGGCAAGTAATTGTATTTTCGCCATAACGTATTTTCTTTCCTTTTTGGCGAGGCAAAAAAGTAGCGTGCAATTCACACTACTTTCAAGCGATGGCTCTGGTAAAGCCTTTACGGAGAGTACGTGAATGCACGCTATGCGTAAGCATAGCATAAGCATCACGCAATCGTCTCCGTAGTTTCAATTTACCAGATTTTCGCTCGAAACGCCTTGCGGTCTTATGTCTATATCATCGGCGAAAAGTTACCCGATCGCCTGCTATTTTCTGAAATACAATTGCAAAGTTAATCAATTATTGCCATTTACAGCCATACTCCGGTCAGTTTTCTTCATTCAATCCATACTCTACCAATTTATTATACAGCGTTGTCCTGCCGATACCCAGTATCTTTGCAGCCATTTTCTTGTTACCGGCTGCTTGTTTCAAAGCACGCAGGATACGTCCTCTTTCTTCATCCCCGCTCTTCAATGTAAAACAAGCGGAAGTAGCGGACGGTTCATTGTCAAGTTCCAAATCGGCTTCGGTTATCATATCGCCTTCTGATTGCAGGACTGCCGTCTGTATCTTCTGTTTCAACTCGCGCACGTTGCCCGGCCACGCATGGGCGAGCAGGGCATTACGCAGATGCGGCAAACCCTTTTACTTCACGTTCCAACTCACGGTTTGCCATTTCACGGAAGAACTCGGCCAATGGCATGATGTCTTCCGGGCAGTCGCGCAAGGGCGGCATGGTTATCACATACTCCTGCAAGCGATAGAGCAAATCCTGCCGGAACCGCTTTTCCGTTACGGCTTTCTGCAAATCCTCGTTGGTTGCAGCCACTATCCTCACGTTGGCTGTTTTGTCCTCCTTTGCACCGACGGGACGGTAACGGCGTTCCTGTATGGCGCGGAGCAGCATCTGTTGCATCTCCATTGTTAGGTTGCCCACTTCGTCAAGGAACAGCGTGCCGCCATCCGCTTCCAGAAAATACCCCGTCTTGTTTGCTTCGGCACCAGTAAACGCACCCTTGACGTGTCCGAAGAAGGCGGATTGTATCAATGACGGGGACAAGGCTCCGCAGTCCACTGCCACAAAAGGTTTATCGGCAAGTTTGCTTTGTTGGTGTATATGTTGTGCGATATGTTCCTTGCCCGTACCGTTCTCGCCCAGTATCAGCACGCTCATCCGGGTGGTGGCTACAAGGCGCACACGTTTCTTGATTTTCTGATAGGCTTCGCCCTGCCGGACGAATATCGGAATGTTCCATTGTAGTCGCTTTTCATGTTCTTTTTGCAGGGTGCGGATAAGCGGTATCAGTTTATCCTCCAACAACTGTTTCTGTATGTAATCCTTTGAGCCGAGCTTCATACTTTCCACTGCCGTATGCACCTCCCCGTAATTGGTCATAACGATAAACACCTGCTGTTTGTCGTTGGCACGCATCCACCGTAACAACTCTATGCTTTCACCGTCGGGGAGGCGTAGGTCGGCAACGACAATATCATCCACCTCTGACTTTGCCAATAGTTTCTTGGCAGTGGCAAGATTATATGCCGACATAGTATCGAAGCTGTCTTTCTTCAGCAGGTTGCAGACATAATCGTTATAGACGGGGTTGTCCTCAATCACAAATACTTTCATCCGACAACCTCCTTTCCTTTTGCGCAAGTTCTATGATAACTGTTCCCATACGAAGCATGGCATCCACGCATTTCCGCAATTCCATTTCGGAACATTCAGATTCTTGATGCAGCAGTTCATACAGGTTCCACAAGGGTTTGTCAGCACGGATAACAGCCCATGAACTTCGCTGACGGTGCATCCATTCGTCCAATGCCTTGCGGTCATTCCTCTCCATGATTTCCCGGACAGCCTGCATATCCTTTTCTGTTTCGGTTATCAAACGGTCGAGCATCGCCCGTTTGTCACCATATGCAAGCAGAGAGGACAAGTCGGGAAGTTCATCCTTGTCCGTACTTGTCAAAAGGCATTTGTCTGATACAGCAACCAGTTCGGAAATGGAAAATGGCTTGAACAGGCAGGCGGTAAATCCATTTTCCAACAGCTCCTCTTCGCTGCAACTGCCGGAGGCGGTCGCCACGACAATGGGAATCTCTTTCGAGTTGCTGACACTTGACGAGCGTAACAACTCCAACACCTCATAGCCGTTAATCTCCGGCATTTTCATATCGGTTATCATGAGGTCGTATGTGTGCTGCCGCATGGCTTCCATTGCATCGCCAATAGTGGTGAACGTGTCGCAATGCACACCTATACCAGCATACATTTCCTTTGTCATGGATAATACCATCGGATTGTCGTCCAATACGATGACAGAATAAGGTCTTTCTATATGAGCCAGACTTTCTGCGGCTGTCTGTTCTTCAATACCAATATCGGCAGTGTTCATTGGCAACTCCACAGTAAAACGACTGCCTTCTCCTTTTTCGCTTTCCAAGCGTATAGTGCCGCCAAGCATCCCGACTATCTGTTTCACAATGCTTAACCCCAATCCGAAACCGTCTTGCGTGGCGGCGTTGGAAAGCCGCTCGAACGCTCCGAACACTCGCTGTTGTTCTTCCGCACTCATGCCGGTTCCGGTGTCCTCTACTACAAGGGTCAGCCTATTGCCGTCATAGCTTATGACAAGTGAAACGCTTCCGGCATTCGTGAACTTGACGGCATTGCCCAGCAGGTTGTCGCATATCTGTATGATGCGCTCCTTGTCGCCATTCAGGATAATACCCTCCGGGCACTCGATGGTAAGTTTAAGATCTTTTGCTTCTGCTTGTTGCGTAAACTCCGTTTGCAACAGCTCCGCGATGTTTTCCAAACGAAACGGACGGACATTCGCCTGTTCCTTGCCGCTGTCCAAGCGGAAGAAGTCAAGCAGGGAGTTGAGCATGTCGGTCATTCTCTTGGAGGCTTGCAGGATATTGTCCGCATAACCGCTTATCTTTTCTTCTTCGTTGTCCTGCATCAGTTCCGCATATCCATGTATGGCAGTCAGTGGTGTGCGTAGCTCGTGGGTGATGGTGTGCATCGCTTTCTTGCGTGAGGCTATCAACGATTCGTTTTGTTTTACTGACTTTTGCAGTTGCCCGATTAAATCTGTTGTCTTACGTTTGTACTGCTTGATGCGGGTGGCATAGCGGTGAATGATGATGTATGAAATAATGAGCAACAGCAGCATGACACCCGTTATGATACCTACCTGCAAGAACGACTTTTCACGCATAGCGGATATTTCCGCCTCACGTTCCTGCAAGTCAGCCTGCACCTTGTGGTCCATCTGCTGGATAAGGGTTTGCAGTTGGCGGTTCAGTTCCGCATTGCGGCTGGCAAGGCTGTCGGCATATTCCGACAGACGATGGCTTTGGGCACGTTGTTGCGCTATCATATCACGGTTCAGTGTGTAGAGCATCGTGGTGGTCGTCGTCGGAGGTGCTTCCTGTTTCTTGCCGAACAACCCGAGAAAACCTTTCCTCCTCTGTTTCTTCGGCTCTTCCTGCCTGCTCGTTTGCACTATCACCGGCACCTGCTTGGCTATCCGGCGGTTGATGTCCGCCTGTTGTTCCAGAGCCTCCATGATGGCGCACAGCCGCTTTTCCTTGTCCTCCAGCAAGTGGCGCACGCTGTCTATGCGCACCGATTCGTAATGGCTCTTGAAGCGGCAAAGCATACTATCCACCGTCATCCGTTGCCGCCGGTATGCCGCCACATCCTTATCGTCCCATTCCAGCACCGACTCGCCCAAAAGAGACAACTCCACCACACCCACATACGCATCGTGTGTTTCCTTGCGGAAGCGGTTGATTTCACGGTTCTCCCGTTCCAGCAACTCCAAGTCGCGCCATTCTCCGAGCCACGTGCAGATGATGCCGCCCACCAGCAGGACTATCAACAGATAGCCTGCGGCAAGCAGCTTGCGGAAATGCTTGGTAGTGGTAACGAATTGTTCGCTCATTTGCTGTTTGTGTAAATACCGTTATTTAAAATACGCATATAGGTCGTGGAACTTCGCAGGTTCATGGATGAGAATGGCGGCCATGCTGCCTATGACCGCCACCAGAATTATATATCCGAATAGAATTCTACTCCTCAATGAAACAACCATTCTTCCCTTATTTACAATTGTTATAATTATTAAGGCATCTGACCACCGGCGATAGATGGAATTTCTGTTAGTATGGGATTTCTCGGGATTGAGTTAAAAATTCTTTGGCCACGTATGGCTTGACTTGGAGGAGCGTTTTCATTTACATCAAGCCGATAACATCTATCGTTAAATGTTATAATTCCCCAAATACCAATTGTTCCTGGGATTCTCGCCAATCCTTCAGTAGGTTTAAAAAGAACAACATTATCTATTATTTGATTTTTAACCGCCCGATTCCATGATGTTTTAATACTATTGTTAGGCGTTGGAATATGAGCAACATACCTAATGCCATTGTGCCTAAAACTGGCATATAACACCCCGAAAAACCTGAACTTAAAGTATCTATGCCATTTGAAGCAACGACTGCTATTCTATCCGCAATATATATGACACAGGCATAGTCTAATCTAAGAAAACGATAGTTACGGGTATATCCTTTTATTTGAAATGTCAAATCACTTTGCGTGACAATCGGAGGGGTCAAACCTACATTATAAATATTTTGATAATGAAACCGTGCAATATTTGTCATTACTGCTTGACTGTTTGGCAATCTTAATGCTTGAATCAAATTCATATATTTACTTACTGTTACTTTCGTTTGTTATAGGCTCGATACATGATGCCATTATATCCATCAGTTAGACAGACCTTCGGTCTGCGGCTGCTGACTGGCTGTCACATGTATCTGGTATTTTGCCGTTTGGTTGGTCATGCGGGTGTTCTCGCGGGCGGTCGTGACTTTGCCGCTGATTTCCGCATTTATAAACCAATGTTTTGCTGAAGCTTTTGCCTCTACTTCTGCGTTGGTAGTGCTTTTTACGTTTGATGTATCGGTAACCTCCATCTGGAAATCGACATCCACGCGATCTATGAGCAGGGAAGGAATAGGCACCAATCCTATAAACGGAGCCTTGACACTTTGTGACATTGTTGTCATTTTTCCATCCTGCTGTATCGGTCTTTCGACATCGAATTCCAATATACGCGCTTTATTGCCGCTTTTACCATCAAATGCAATTTGCTGGTAGAAATTCCATGCTGTCGCTGCCAATTCCTGTTGTGCTTCGGCTGCTGCAATAAGTGGAGCTGCAATAAGTTCCCGCATGGGAAGCCCCTTGAATTTGTCAGTCACGTTTGAATCTGCTTTAAGAACTGGAGAAGTTTCTCTGTTTTGAGTCTCTTCCAATGCAGCGGAGATAATTTCTTTCGCCTGTCCGCTTACATTTTCATTCAAGTTTTCCGCATTTTCTTGTTGCCCTTGGTTCTTTATTTCTTCTGCCATAACATTTGAATTTTAAAATTGTTAGATATTTTTTACAAAATCGTCAATAATTCGGGAAATACTCTCCGGAGTCTCCTGAACCTTAAAATTGACGCAAACCTCCATGACATCATCCGCATCCGGTTTTATGTTGCTCATCTGCATCTGGAGATTGGCTCTGTGCGGACTGGATAACAGCAAGTTGTTTTCCGGGATCTGTGATTCCACGCTTCCGACCTTCGCCTTGAACTTTATCTGCACATTATCCATTGCAAGATAATGATGGGATATCAAGGCTATAAGTGGAATATCAATAGTCTTGTCTCCAATCATGATTTTTTTCGATTGGAACGTATTTGCGTTATTTGCATTTGTTTCTTCAAAAAGTCTGGTCAGATTTTGTATCTGATGATTCTGTAATGTATCTTGTGCACAGTTTACGGCGTACTGCAAACCATTCATAATATCAGAGAATGAATTGGTTTGAACACTGTCCGGCTCATCGTCATTATTTTTCTTGCCTCTGTGAAAAAGTCCCATGTTTTTTATTTAATTACTTGATTTGTTGTCTTTAATGAGCACCAATCTTGACAATGTCCGGCTTACAGATTCCATATTTACACTGGAGTCTATATTATTATTGACAATGCCTTGATGTCAAAACCTATATGGTGGATTCTCCGTGTGTTCCATCACGTCCTCCTTTCTTTATTGGGGTTATACTTCGGTTCTTTCCGTTGCGGGCGGAACTTTTTCCGCCCGACGTTTACTGCTTCCTCAAGGTAGGCAATGCTCCGTTAAGTTCGTAACGCCACTCTGAGCCTGCGTTCTGCAAGGCGGTGTTCATGGCATCAACGGCTTTCTGCCAGGTAACGACAGAGCCGTCCACCTTCGTGGCTTCGGGGGCGGTGCCTACCTTTTTGTAGCCGATGCCTTGTTCCTGATTGTTCTTCCAATAGCAGGCGGTCACGGTGGTGGAGTTATATCCACAAAAGCCGCCGATATACACATTGACGGTGCTACTACCTGTACTGGTTACGTTGCCCGTGGCATAGCAGGCAAGGACGCTGCTTCCTCCGTTGAATCCCACCAGACCACCGCCAGAGATATTCTTTATGGGGTCTATTTCTAAGGTCACGTTGCCCGTGGCATAGCAAGCGGTCAGGGTGGCACTCCCATTCGTCTGACCTGCCACGCCGCCGACATCGACCATTCCCTTCACTGTGGCCGAGGAGCTGCATCCGGTGGTGGTACCGCCCCATTGAGCACCCACCACACCGCCGACGTACACCGTGCCGCTGACGCTGCCCGACACCGAGCAGTTTTCAATGGTGCCCCAGCTAAATCCTGCCACGCCGCCGGCAAAGCTCGAACTGTGATTGTTTGTTATCTGTACGCCCTCCATCACCACGTTCTTCACCGTGCCAGCTTCACCGAGACAGCCGAACAGACCCGCATATTCGTCATTTGTCGTAACGGTCAGCCCCGTAATGGTATGGCCGCCGCCGTCGAAGGTGCCGGTGTATGAGTTGCTGAAGCTTGTGCCTATCGGTGTCCATTCTTTGCCCGTCAGGTCAATGTTTTTGTCGAGGGTAATGTTAATGTCGGTCTTACCTCCGTTCACTAATTCGGCTACATTCATCAGGCCATCGGCGGAGGTCACGGTGTAGCTGCCGTTGCTCTCTATGGTATAGCCAGGTCTTTTGCCGCAGCGAGGGAGACGGTGTAGGTATATTCACCGCCCGCCTGCCAGTCGGTAGCATTCTTCATCTTATAAACGAAGGTCTTGCCGTTAGTGAAGGTGCAGGTAATGAAGGTCGTGCCAGCTGCCACACTTTGCGGGGCTACGAGGGCGGTGTAGGTGTTGCTACCCTTGTCATACGGGACGATTATATCCGGGTTGTCGCCTTCGGTGGAGAGGCCCGTCAGCCGCACGGATGCCAGCCCCTCGGTGTAGTCCGTCAGAACGATGGTCACTCGCACCGTGCGGTGGGTGAAGCGGAGCGTGGGGCTGCCGTAGGTCACCGTCTGTCCGTCGGCTACGATGAGGTCGCTGCCCTCAAAGTCTTTCTGGGCACTTTGGTTGGCTTTTACCTTTACCGCAGGCGGGGTTGTCTCGCCAGCGGTGTAGGGCCACCACGCTGTGACGGTGATGTCTTTGTGGTTGGTCCAGTAGTACGGGTCGGTGGAGGTCAGCGTGGCGCTGGTGGGGTCGGCGGTGGAGGCGTCACGTCGTATGCCTTCACCGTGCCGTCCATCAGAACTGCCACGCTCTGCACACCCTCCCAATTGCCATCCGCTGGGGCACGGGTGCCGGCGGTGGCTGTCGCGGCGGGATTCAGCCCCGTGGCGGTGAAGACGATGGGGGTGCCTTCCGCCCCTTCCGGTAGGAGCCCGCTTCGTCCTGCGTGCAGGCGGCGAGGCCGAGCAGCAGGGCGATGGCTGAGGATATATGGATGGTTGTTCGTTTCATGATGCGTGTTGTTTAGGGGTTGTTATTGTTTCTTTTGCAGTACGGGCAGACCGTCTGTGCCGAGTGCCCACTGGTAGTCATTGTCGGTGAGGGCGATGTTCATGCCGTCGACGGCTGTCTGCCATTTCACGGTCGCGCCGTCCACCTTCGTGGCATCTACCGTTCCTCCTTCATTACGTAATACTCCTTGCCCGGCATTGCTCCCCAATAACAGGAAATTATATCAGCGTAGTTATAACGCACTATAGCTCCACAGCCAGACTCATCTTTCAATGTGCCGTTGAACCAGCAAGCGATGATATCGCCATAATTTGCATTGGCTATACCACCACTATGTTCAGTAAGTTTTCCCGTCACAGAGCAGGCAATGATTTGGCCATGATTTCGGTCCACTATTCCAGCAGCTCCTCCACTACTGCCATCCAGATTCACATCTATGAGTTGTAGGTTCTTTATTACTCCACTTACATTTAAAAAATAAAAAAGTCCAAAACTCGCTGCTGAAAAGTTTAATCCCGTAATGCGGTGTCCCTGCCCATTAAAGACGCCGGAGTAGCCTGGCCATGTGTCTAAACGTGTCCATTTCTTACCCGTCAGGTCGATGTCGGCGGTGAGGGTGCAATTTATCGATTCATCTTTTTGTATGGCTTTGTTCCATGCCAGTAGCCGTCGGCGTTATAGACCGTGTAGGTATTGGTGTTGCTGTCGTAGATGTAGCCCAAATCCTCGCTGCGCCGCTCTCGCCGCCACCGTCAGTCCAGCTGCCGATGGTGCAACCCTCTAACGTCAGGCCGGTGGTGTTCACCTTGACGGTATATTTATAGCGGCTGCCCGCTTCTAATACGACGTTGTTCTGCGGACGGAAGTAGAAGGTGCCGCCGCCGAGTTCCACCTTGACGAACTGCTTGCCTGCCGTAACGGTCTGCGGGGCGGTCAGTGCCTCGTAGGTGTTGCCGCTTGCGTTGTAGGTCTTGATGGCGGTCGGGTTGCCGTTATCAGCGGACAGGCTCACGAGGCTCACCGTGGCACCGGTGACGCTCGTGAATCCCGTGCCGGGCTTCAGTTCGATAGTCATGCGTGCCGTGCGGTGGGTAAATTCAAGAGTCGGGTTGTTAAATTCCACCTTCCGGTTCTCAGCAGAGATGAAGTCGCTTTTCTGGAAGTCAGCCAATTTGCTTTGGTCTTCTGCCACCTTCACGGCAGGCATCTGTGTGATGTCGGCATTGTTGAAGGGCCACCATGCCGATACGGTAATCGGGTCGCGGCTGGTCCAGTAGTACGGGTCGTTCTCGCGTGAAAGCGTGGCACTCTTGAAATCGGTAGAAGCCGTTACGGTGTATTCCTTTACCGCATCGCCAATCTTGAGTGCCACGGAAGTGACGCCCTGCCAGTCGCCGTCCACGGAGGCACGTTGATGGGGCTGCCTGCGGCGTTGCCTCCACGGACAGTCCGGTGGCACGGATGAATACAGGGTATTCACCTTCGGGCAGACGGTTATCGCCAGCAAGTTCGTCCTGTGTGCAGGCGGCGAGGGCGAACAGCAGTGCGGTGGCTGCGGGGATAAATAATCTATGTCTCATAATTCTTCATTCTAATCGATTAATTATTAAAATCTTACAGGTCAGCACCCACATCTCCACCGTCTATATCGTTCCACTTTGCAATGGTGGCTTCGCTGACTTCAAGGACTTTGTTGCGTACCTTGACGGTATAGGTATAGTTGTTGCCCGCCTGCAGTGCGCCTTCGGGCATGGTGAGTGTGGCATGATATTCCTGACCTTTGTAATTCACAACCAACGGCAGGGATGCAACTGTCTGCGGGAAGAGGATGATCGATGACGTGAGATTGCCGTCTGCCAGATTCATGGTCAGTTCTCCGGTCTGTACTCCGTTGTCTGCGGTGGCAATACCGTCGGCCGTGTTGAACGTACCAGTGAGTAACAATCCGGCCAGCGTGTAACGTTCAGGCTTGACCACGCTGAAATTCACGCCGTCGCCCGCCTCGAAGGTAAGGGTTATCTGGCTCATGCGGTGGTGGAAGGAGTTGTCTTCACCGCCTTTGGCGGTTTTGTCGGTGAAGCTTACTACCGGGTTGTTTTTGTCTCCCGTGGCTCCTGAAGCAAAGAGGAAGTCGATGGCAGGCTGGTTCTGCTGCGCCGTGGCATCTGTCGTGGCTGCGAGGATGCCTCCCGCCGCGTTGTACGGATAGTAGCGCGGAAAGTATGGGTCTTTGTATCTTCGATATAGATAACCTTTCCTTCTGCCTCAAATTTCCCGTTTTTCAGGATGAAAGGCACGTTGCCGTACTGGGAATCGTTGCCGATGTCGGTGATGCCGATACGGTCGCCGCCAGTCCAGGTGGTTCCGCTGCGCGGGTGGCGGGGGCGATGTTGGCGGTAAACTGGGCGGCCACGGGGTCACCGTTCAGGTTCTCGTTGTCGTTGTTGCAGGCTACCAGTGCGAGGGCGAGCATCGCAAGTGCAAAAAATCTTGTCTTCATTATATTCTGTTATTATATTAGTTAAATTCCATTTCAATAATTGCTGCACCTTAGCAAAATCAAAGCAAGCTTTGCTTCTGCGTTCGGTTTGCTAATTATTTACAAATCGGCATTTACATCATCACCTTTCACTTCTTCCCAGCCGTTGATTTCGGCTTCGTCCACTTCCATGCCTTCGGGAGTCTCAACCAGCGTTCCGCCGAGGGTCAGCGATTCGCCCTTTCCGGTGTTGAACCCCTTGAGGCTTCCGTGATGTCGCTTTTCAGCGTCGTGGGGGTCGGGTTGCCGTCCGCATAGCGGATTTCACCCGTCAGCAGTTGTTCCGTGCCGGTCACACCCAGCAACCGCACCGTGGCTTTCCACTTGCCGGCATCGTCACCTTCGGTTATCTTGGTGAAGGGCAGCACGACGTTTGAAGCGGCTCCGTAGGTATCGGTAGCGAAATCGAGAGTTCTGGCTGCACCCGTCAGATGGGCAACAATCTCCGTGATGCGTCCGGCGGCATCCCCCGTCGGTTTGATGATAAGCGTCAGTTCGCGTACCTGCTGCTTCATTGCGGCGGTCAGCGGATAGTCCTTGTCTTTCTCGATGCTCACCTGTTTCGTATAGGTGAAGAACCATCCCGGGGCATTGTTCACAAAGGCATCCGTTCCTGCCCGGTTTCCCGTGGCTGCGGCAATGGTGGCGGTGGTACCATTTACCATGATTCCTTCAGCAGGTTCCACACCGCAAGGGTGTAGCTGCCCGGAGCAAACAGATGGTTGGGGGCATGGGTGGCGGAAGTCTCCGTACCCGTATAGTCACCCATGGTAACCGTCCATGTGTAGGTATGTCGATACCCTCACCGCGTGCCGACCAGTCGGCTGTCACCGCAATCTTCCCATAGTCGGGATGCGGCGTGTCATAAAGCGTGTCCTTCACGCAGGAAGAGAGCAGCACGGCGGCTGCCATTCCTACCATATTTATATATTGTCTTGCTTTCATACTCTATTCCTCCGTATTAGAATAACTTCCATACCAATGTCACACCGGCGTTGATGGGGCCACACCAATTTTTTGTCTCGTTGCCACAGCGCACGCGCACACCATCGATGACTTCATATTTTTCGAAATCGGCATTCAGGTAGCCCAAACCGAGGTTGAAATCAAGATCTAATGCCTTGTTTAGTCGCAGCTGATAGCCGGCGGTGATGCCGCCACCCATCAGGTCGCCCTGCTTGCCTGTTTCGGAAAGCTTGTAGTTGAACTGTCCAGCCTTGAACATCGCGCCCAGATGCCAGGCTTTCTTCTCACCCATATAGTAACGTACTTCCGGAGCCACTTCCCAGAGTGCATAGCGGCGGTCTTTGTCACTCCAGCTCCAAGAAGTCCACGAGCCGTTTACGGCAATGCCCCACGATGGACAGATGCGCCATTCAAGTCCTAAATCTGGTGTCAAGGTAGCCCAGCGCAGCAGGTTGGCACGCAGGAGAGATGATAATCAGTTGTGATTTTGGTTTCCGACAGCGTGTCGGCAAGTGTATTTTGTTGAGCGGTTTTCTCGGCTTCTGCCTTTTCAGCGGCAAGTCGGGCTTCTTCCGCCTTGCGCTGCTCTTCGGCAAGCCGTTCCTGCTCGGCACGCTTCTCGGTTTCTAAGCGTTCGGCTTCCGCCTTGCGTCGTGCTTCTGCTTCCGCATCCGTCACGGCTGTTTCCTTTACCGGTACCGTCAGGCGCACGGTGACAAAATCACCCTCTGTCACATGATTGCGGGTAATGAAGTTTTCTTCCTTGATTTTCGCTCGTGTAATCAGTTCTGATTTCACACGGTTGGCACGAATCTTCGCTGTTGCAAGGTTCTTGACTTCACTGCTCTGCGAATTGCAATATCCGTCAACCAATAGCGGCAGTTTGCCGTCAAGAATTGTTGCTTTGTTGTTTTCGATACATTCCAACAGGCGGGCAAGTTCCGTGTCATTGCCATTCCAAGGCACGTAGAACATGTCCTTCTGCGTAACGAACCGGAAGGTGTAGGTCGTGTCTGCTTTCTGCTGCGCAATGACAGGAAAAGTTAGCGTCATCAGCCACAGAAACAGGGTAAGAAAAGTGATTTTTCTGCTCATATAAACTTGAATTCATTATCTTTGTCATCTCCAAAGGTAATAAATGCCATTCAGCGCCCAAAATATTACAAAAACTTTTTTTGCTAAAACACAGCGTTTTATAAAAATTGTCGTTTGAGCACTTTTCACATTGTCGTCTGAGCACTTATTTTGTCAAATCGGCACTTTTTGAGTTGTCGAATTAGCACTTTTGTGGCTGTCGAATTAGCACTTTTTGTAGTATGAGCACTTTTGGAAAATGGGTTTCTGAGAGCTTTTTCATCGGATTTTTACCACGCAAATCACTTCAGATTTGCTTTTTTCCACTTGGCAGGCGTACATCCTTCCTTCTCGGTAAATAATTTGATAAAGTTACTGCGGGAAAGAAAACCGGAAGACTCAGCAGCTTCTGTATATTGATCTCCGGATGCTCCTTCAGTATGTTTTTCGCATACTCCAACCGGAGACCGGTTATCCATTCGCGGAATGTCATTTTATACGTAGTCTTGATATAAGCGGAAAGATAGGTACGGTTCGTATGAAGTATTTCGGACAGTTCTTTTATGGTAAGTCCCTGCTGGACATAGCCGTCTGTCTTTATCCAGTTGGCCACTTTCTCTATAATTTCTGTATAGGACACTGGAACTTCTTTCTCAGAAACTATTTTAGGTTCTGTTTCTGTATCTGTCAGAAGTTCTTCTTCAGACTGTATATCTTGCTCAAAAGCATTTTCCACCTGTTCATAGAACAGCAGGTAGTTCTGATAGCTGTAGAAAAGATAGCTGTAGAACGGTATTGACGACAAAATCCAGATAAAAACATATTTGTCTGGCAGAAATGTCAGCAATCCGCATCCGACACCGAAGATAACAGCCCAATAAGTGAATATGGAAAGCCATTCGATATATGTACCTATATCATCCGCCTGAGTTTCATTGAAAATCCGAATGGCTCTACGGTATGCAATTATGACTCTGCGAGCTAAAACGACTCCAAAAACGACTAACCATACAGCTAAAGCAAATAAAGAGAATTTTTGCATGATTCCGCTTGGCAACAGGAACAACACAACTCCGGAAAGAGTTGAAAATATAATCCATAAAATGATATGTGTCCACACACGCCGTTTGGTAATGTAAAAACGATCAAGCAACATTATCAATGCCGAACTGAACAGAGAATAGCACAGGAAGTATGTGGACATGTTCATCAATATGGCAGAATCCGCATTTTTGAATCGGATACCAAAGAAGAAATGTACCGAATAATTTGCCGAAAGCAGCAGCATAGCTATACCCATAATCTGTCGGGAGCGGAGATAATTCTTGAAAATTTTCTTTTCAGGAGTCTTTGCAAACAAAAAATAAAAGCCGAAGAATAACATCAACGGCAGTGCGGTATAAAGTGAAAAACTGTATATAGATGGCTCCATTGTTATGCTTATTTGATTTTGATACAAAGTTACGTCTTTTTCTTCACAAATAGACACATAATCTATGATTTAACGTTATAGATTCGGTCATATTAGATTGAAAAATTATTAGAATTAAAGCCAGTGGTGAAAAATTCAACCACTGGCTTTTTCTGTCAAGACTTCGATATTAAAGTTTTACACCTTTGGATTCCGATAAACCGGGTCTCCCTATAATTAAATGACCGCGTACAAAGTCCACGTGCGGGCTTTCCGGCTGTTGTTCCGTCTGTTTTTTCTCGTTGCCTTGCCGGTTCTCTTCTGTGTTTTCCTGAGCCGGAGCCAGCTCAAGCTGTATCTTGCGGTCCAGTGCGGCGAGTTCGGACTTCAGCTGTTTCAGCTCGTCCTCCTTCTTCCACACCTTGCCCGCTATCTCCTGCAACTGCGGAATCTCCTTTTCCAGCACTTCGTTCTTAGACTTGTACTGGTCGATGATGGTCGGAATCCTCTCCAATGCGTTCAGAAAGTTTCGTGCGGCAGCAATCGGGTCTGCCATCGCCAGATGCCCGTTGTTGTAGGTGTACTTGTAGTTACCCTCCACCACGAAGCGGTTGTCAGTGAACTCCAGACCTTCTTTGAGTGTCCTCTCGCTGACCACCTTTATCGGAAAGCCGTAAAGTTCCCCGACAGCTTGTACAGTCCACCAGTCGTGGCGTTCTTGGCGATTTCCTGCAAACGCTTACCGATGACCTTCTCATCCGTTGAATCCACGCCGTCCACCTTGACAAGATTAAGGCGGCTGCCTTCCTTATCAGTCTGCACAACGGAAAGAAAACGGTTCCAGTCTTCCGTCATGGCTTCGATGAAAGCCGTGTTGTTGCGCAGTTCTCCCGTCTTGGATTCCAGCTTGAACTCCGAATCGCGCTTGCCCTTGTTGACCGACTTGCGTTCCCCTTCGAGCGAGGCGATACGCTTCTCTAATTTCGCCTTATCCAAAAGGTCGGTATTGCCGGAGAGCAACGCCATATACTCCGAGAAGTTCATACCCGATTTTTCGTCCATTGCTCCCTCGTCGATAGTACGTGCGCCCATCGCTCCACTTTTGAGCTGCGATATGAACGTCTGCTTGCAGTGCAGCAGATTGAACTTGTAGCTGTCCAGCGACTTTTCCACCGCGTAGATGATGATATCCACGTTGTTCTCGGCAAAATGCTTGGCAATCTCGTTCCCGGCTCTAACACCCCGTCCGTCACGCTGTTGCAGGTCGGACGGTCGCCACGGTGTATCAAGGTGATGGATGGCGACGCATCTTTTCTGCGCATTCACGCCCGTTCCGAGCATACTTGTGGAGCCGAACAGCACTCGCACTGTCCCTGCGTTCATGGCATCTATCACCGCCTTACGAGCCTTATCCGTCTTACACTCCTGAATGAAGCGCACCTCACTTGCCGGTATGCCGTAATCCTCCACCAACTTGCGTTTTATCTCGCTGTACACGTTCCATCCTTCCCCCGGCTGGTATGTCCCCAAGTCGGAGAACACGAACTGCGTACCCTTGTGCGTCTCGTACTTGTGGTAATACTCTGCAATCATCTTGGCACAATGGCTTGCCTTGTTGTCGGGATGGTCCTCGTAGTTCGGGTCTATCATGCGCATATCAAGAGCCATCTTTCTCGCGTAGTCGGTGGCGATGAGCATCTTCGCCTTTTCCTCCGTTTCCGACAGGGGTAACCTGCCAAGCAGAGTGGCATCGCCGGTTTTGGCAAACTGCATCAGCTTCTGTATGAAGTCCTCCTGCTCCGGTGTGGGCGGTATGTGGTGCAGTATCTCATTCTTGTTTGGTCTGTCCACACCTACATCCTCCGCCGTGCGGTAGTCGGTAATCTCGTTGTAGAAGGCGGCAAGCTCCGGCACCTTGATGAAATAGCGAAAACGCTCCTTCTGAACGATATTGTTCGTTACGTTGAACTCAAAATCGGTCGTCTTTTTGGCGAAGATGGCAGCCCAAGCATCGAAACAGCGGATGTCCTGCCGTTCCAGTTCGTTGGGGCGCAGGTATTTGAAGAGCAGGTACAGTTCCGTCAGACTGTTGGAAATGGTCGTGCCCGAAAGGAACGTAGCCCCCAAGTCCTTGCCCGTGCGTTCCTGTATGGTACGGATGGCAAAGAGCATATTCAGGGCCTTCTGGCTTCCTTCCGAGTTTCCCAATCCCGCCACACGGTCATGACGGGTGTTGAAAGTCAAGTTCTTGAACTGGTGACTCAAATCCAAAATTTCGGATTTATCGCATTATCAGAACTTTTAGGAATTTCCGATAAAATTATTCAATTGTTTAGCAATCATTTGTTTTGAGTCTTAATCAGTCTGATTATATTCCGTCTATAATTGTAGAATAACATTCAAACAAGATGCGATTATGGACATATTTAATCTGAATGAAAAAGTCAAAGGGCTTGTTTCTTATTTACAAGACACAGGTTATTCAGCCATGTACATAGACTATGTGAAGAAAATGGCTGAGTGGTTATCGGGCAATTCCGAACATTACAAATGGAAGAGTCTCGCCGATGTTGAACCGACACTAAAAGAATTGTGGTCCAACAAGTATACTTGCAGAAACAAGGTACGCCTGTTACGTGTAATCTGCCAATATATCGAGAATGGATTATTACCCGACGGATGCAAACACTACATCAAACCTCACCATTACGAATTGCTTGGCGAAGAATACAGGAATGTAACGGACATGGCTTTCAACGTGGTAGACAGGCGTTGCAAATTTTCAACAAACGTGAAGTATGCGCTATCTTCGTTCTTCTTCCGGTTACAGGAAATGGGTGTGTATTCATTCGAATCAATAACAGAGGATGCGGTGTTGGAAGTGTTTTCCAAAGACGAAAAACAGAAGATGGGCCATTCGCTCAAATATTCGGTGGAGTATGGGCTGAAAGCCTGTTTGCCTTACTATGGCAAATCCGTTGAACGTATAATCGCATATCTGCCGGCCATACCCAACATGCGTAAGAACATTCAATACCTTACAGAGCAAGAACTGACGGCCATCAGGCATACCTTGGAGCACGACGGCACAATATCCCTGCAGGACAAAGCCATCATAACCTTGGCCATGTACACGGGATTGCGTGGGTGTGACATCTCAGCTCTCACGCTTGAGAACTTCGATTGGGAACACGACCTTATAAAAATCACACAGCAAAAACGGGACAGCCCTTACATTGCCGCTTCGCGCCGTAGTCGGGAATGCTGTCTTTGATTACCTGCTCAAAGAGCGTCCCCAATGCCCGGAACCATATGTTTTTCTCACAGTACACGTGCCACACAGAAGACTCCACACAAGCAATCTTGATGCCATATGCTCAAAAGTCATGTACAAAGCAGGAATAAGGCAAGGTGAAAATGAAAGAAAGAGCATGCACCTGTTTCGCCACCATGTAGCGACATCCCTGTTGCAGGGCGGTGTGCAACAGCCTGTTATAAGTGCCACCCTTGGCCATTCGTCCCCAAGCTCTCTCGACCGCTATCTCAGTGCGGAATTCAAACACCTGAAAGAGTGTTCGCTAAGCATCGAGGGATTCCCGGTTGGAAAGGAGGTGTTTGGCAGATGAAAACGACTTCATTCCTTTCCAACGCGATAGAAGGATACGTAAAATACCGCAAGGCTTCCGGGCGTGACAGCCACAGCTATATCAAGAACGTAATACTATTTGACCATTTTTGTGCGAGGGAATATCCCGGACAGATCGAACTATCCCAAGAAATCGTGGACAGATGGTGCAGGCAACGTCCATCTGAATGCACAAACTCTTGCGTGTCACGTGTATATCCTATTCTGGACTTCATCAAATACATGAACAAACGTGGAATGACAAAAATAGCCCTGCCAAAAGTGCCAAGGTCTGTGCCAAGAACTTATACGCCGCATCCTTTCACATATGATGAATTGAAACGCTTCTTCAATGCTTGCGACAACACAAAGCCAAGACGTGGCCGTCTCGCCACAATCCAACGCATGACACTGCCAGTATTCTTTCGCTTATTGTACAGTTCTGGGATGAGGACAACCGAAGCCATCCTGCTGGAACGTGATGATGTAAACCTTGAAAATGGCGTAATTTCCATCAAGCGAAGTAAAGGGCATGACCAACATTATGTCGTTCTCCATAATACAATGTTGGCTCTAATGCGTACTTACGACGAGAATATATCTAGGTTAGTACCGCACCGCAAAGTGTTCTTTCCGACACCGGATGACAAGTCTCACCCTTCTGTTTGGGTTACGTATCATTTTCGGGTGTTGTGGCAAAGTTGCAATTCATCCTACGCTATCCCATATGAGCTAAGACACAACTATGCCATAGAAAACATAAACAGCTGGACACACCAAGGATTTACCATCCATGACAAGTTGTTGGCTTTAAGCAAGAGCATGGGACACCGGCAAATAGAGAGCACGCTGGCTTATTATTCCTTGACCCCAGCGATTTCTGATATAATGGAATATACAGAGAATCAATTATTAAAATTAAAGACAGATGAAAAAGAAGATTAATCCGCAAGCAATGCAGATAGCTGATTATCTGCATGACTGGCTCGAACACTATGTCCCTTCAATCAAGGCATGCAGTCCTCACACAAAGAGAAATTATAAGATCTCCGTGAAACTCTATGTAGAATTCCTCAGAGTCATAAAAGGCACTACACCAGAAACATTAAGCGCAGAATGTTTCTGTATGGAATATATAATGGAGTGGATCATTTGGTTAAAGGAAAATAGGGGTTGCAGTCCAGCAACATGTAATGTAAGATTGTCAGCTTTGCGTGTTTTTCTGAAATATTTGTCGTTTAGAGATATATCCTATATGTCTGTTTTCTTACAAGCGGAAAATGTTCCAAATGAGAAAAACTCTAAAAGAAAGGTCATCGGGCTCAGTAAACAGGCTGTTGATGTATTGTTGTCCATGCCTAATCAAGGGAGTACTATAGGCTTTCGTGATTACACTCTGATGCTTCTCTTATATTCCACCGCTGTGCGCATCAACGAGCTTCTGACTCTGAAAATTAGCAATATTGTTATAGACTGTGTAAAACCTCACATAATAGTCATTGGCAAAGGAAGAAAGAAACGTCCGATTCCTCTTTTGGCCAAGCCAGCACAATGCTTGAAAAGGTATCTTATCAAATACCATCCGAAACAGAATGATGCAAATGCATTACTTTTCTGTTCTAAGAGCAAAGGCATATATGTCCCGATGTCCGCTGAAAACGTGAACAAGATGCTGAAAAAATATGCCACAATGGCTCATGAAAGGTGCCAAGATGTTCCTATGGATTTACATGCCCATCAATTTAGGCATGCCAAAGCTTCACACTGGCTTGAAAACGGGATGAACATAGCCCAAATCTCATACTTACTTGGGCATGAAAGTATTCAAACCACAATGGTATATCTTGATATAACCACAAAACAAGAAAGAAAAAGACTTTGGAAACCCTTGAAAGGCGAAAATCAAAAGAAAAATGAAGAAAAAGTGGAAAGACAAGAAGGAA
>ENA-OQIG01000260-OQIG01000260.1-human-gut-metagenome-genome-assembly--contig:-NODE-260-length-31413-cov-4.998242_pt1 | contig 31413 bp, 30 predicted proteins | sample MGYA00242576_ERZ504741 | MGnify/ENA primary metagenome ERZ504741 (study PRJEB26092, sample SAMD00036436) | human gut metagenome | host: Homo sapiens | study: EMG produced TPA metagenomics assembly of... | reverse complement strand
AGTGAAAAAGACCGGATGTACCGCACACTGGGACGGATCCGCAGATTCCAGAGGGAACATGGCTCTGCGCAGACACAGGGAAGATGGGCATATACGAAACGTCTGAACACAGAACTGGGTAAAAAGACTGCAGGTGCGATTATAAGATATGCGGAAGAAAACCATGCAGATGTGATCGTGTTCGAATATCTGGAGATGCAGGGGAAGATATCGGGAAAGAAAAAACAGAAACTGCACCTGTGGAGAAAGCGGGATATCCAAAGACGCTGTGAACATCAGGCACACAGAAAAGAGATGCGGATATCCCGGATCTGTGCATGGAATACCAGCAGACTGGCTTATGATGGTTCCGGGGCGGTAACACGTGACCGGGAAAATCACAGCCTCTGTACTTTTCAGACAGGAAAACGATATAATTGTGACCTGTCAGCATCCTATAATATAGGAGCTAGATATTTTATAAGGGAACTTTTAAAACCCCTTCCGGCAACGGAAAGGTCTTTGCTGGAGGCAAAAGTCCCTCCTGTAAAGCGTAGAACTTCATGTGTCTATGCAGATCTGAGGAAACTCCATTCAGAAATGGAACTCTTAAAAGCAGCATAGATACAGGCAGATATACAGCGGACTACCTGTAATGTGGAAACCTGCCGTATCCGGCATGGAAAAAGCGCATAATTGTGCAGACCTAAGTTACAGGCGTATCCGCCGATATTCAGTCTGACGCCTAAAGCGTCTGGAAGCATGTGACTTTAGTCATGTGAGGTTCACCACAATGTTTACAGTTGTATACCTTATCTGCGTCTCTTTCTTCTTATAATTCAGAGAACAATTATTAAGACGGAAAACTGACGACTGATAGAACAAAGATAAGAATAAGCCGATAAATGCTGAATGTTACAGCATTTATCCGGCCTTTGTCTTGTAAATTTCGCCACATTTAAATATAAAGCACTATACCTGTATTCTGTCTGCAACTTCATTTCCAAGAACAATCTTTCGGTTTGCAGAAGAAATTATAAGAGAATCGTGGAATTTGCGGAGAACACGAATCGTGCTACCTTCATGAATATTCATATCGTGCATGGATTTCATAACTTCCGGCAGTCCGAACATCCATTTAATGGTGTAAGTGTATCCCTGAGTAGAATCTGATAATGAATGCATAAAAAAACCTCCCTGTATAAAGTAATATGGTAAATAATGTCAGATAATTTATTGCTGTTATTGAAGTAATTGTATATCTATGAGTATTAGTTCGTCAATTATAACATTATTTCATACAATACTTAAATAATCATTCATTTATTCAGATATTTTCAGGGACTTTTTTCCGCATATACATATAATTTATTCGATAAATTTCAGATTATCAAGAGCATAGCGGAGTGCCATGCACATTAATTCATTTCTTGAGCGTCCGCTTTTGGCAGACAAGTCATCATATTGTTCCTGCAGTTCACGTTCAAGGCGAATGGTCATGGTGATTGATTTGTCTTCTTTTTTATCTGTACATTTTGGCCGGACAATAAAGTCGTTTGGCATGATTATCCCTCCTGTATAAACATTTATTAGTGAATGGTTATCATAATTGATATTGCTTATTCTATAGCAATCCTCTGAAATAATGCATCTTAATCCAGCCCATCAGAGTGTGAAATCCTGCGTCAGATATCTTTGCCGTGCGTCAGCACGCCTGCAGATATCTTCCTTGTCTTTCGCACTCTGCTGAACTGTCTTAAATGCATTATTTACGAGGATTGCTATAATTTTGATCTCCGTAATCACTGTTATGATATAAAGTATAGTTACACAGGATTGACATTGATATAACACAAATTTATAATACATATTAGTATTACTTTTCTCCGCTTTGAAATAGAAAGGTTATCCTGCGAGACTGTTGTAAGAATTAATTTGATGCGATAGTATGAGTGAGTTATGAATATGTGGGGAATACTTGTAACATTAGAGTGTGTCTGAAAAATCATTCCCGCAATCTGCACGCCCCACTTTGCGGATATTTCACCCGAATTCAGTTGCCGTAGCCCGCTACGGCGCCTCATCCGGGCAAAATATCCCACAAATTGTGACGCACATCTTGCAGAAAGCTTTTTTCAGACGCACTCTAACGGAGCATATATTCTTCTGATATACATGTTTACAGTATTTTCTGATATGAGAACTGTCAGGTCAGAAGTAATTTTATAAAATTGTTGTATAAGTATTGAAATGAGGTACAATATGAAAAAAGTAGCAGTCTTAGGTTCTACAGGTTCGATCGGAACACAGACACTGGATGTGGTACGTGCAAATGATGACCTGGAAGTAGTTGGTCTTGCAGCAGGCAGTAATGTAGAAATGCTGGAGAAGCAGATACGTGAATTTCATCCCAGACTGGTTGCAGTCTGGAAAGAAGAGGCAGCCAGAGATCTGGCAGTACGTGTGCAGGATCTGGATGTAAAAATCGTAAGCCAGATGGGTGGTCTTATCGAACTTGCCAGAATGGAAGAATCAGACATTCTGGTGACCGCTATCGTAGGAATGATAGGAATCAGACCAACTATGGAAGCAATCCTTGCAGGTAAGGATATTGCTCTGGCAAATAAGGAAACACTGGTAACAGCCGGACATCTGATCATGCCGTTGGCAAAGCAGTTCGGTGTGCAGATCCTGCCTGTAGACAGCGAGCACAGTGCTATTTTCCAGGCACTTCATGGAGAGAAAAGAGAGCAGATACATAAACTGCTCATCACTGCATCCGGCGGTCCTTTCCGCGGAAGAAAACAGCAGATCTGGAGAAGGTGACTCTGGAGGATACGCTGAAGCATCCGAACTGGGTAATGGGACAGAAGATTACAGTGGATTCTGCAACTCTGGTAAATAAAGGTCTGGAAGTTATGGAAGCCAGATGGCTTTTTGATGTAGATCTGGATCATATTCAGGTTGTGGTTCAGCCGCAGAGTATTATCCACTCTATGGTGGAATTCGAGGACGGTGCAGTGATGGCACAGCTTGGAACACCGGATATGAGACTTCCGATACAGTATGCATTATGCTACCCGGACAGAAGATTTTTAAAAGGTGACAGACTGGATTTTCATATGTTGAAGCAGATCACCTTTGAGGAGCCGGACAGGAAAACTTTTAAAGGTCTTCCAATGGCGGTGGAAGCGGCAAGGGCAGGCGGCAGTATGCCAACCGTTTTTAATGCTGCAAATGAGCTGGCAGTGCGCAAATTCCTTCAGAAAAAAATCAGCTTTCTGGATATTTACGAGATTATCGGGCAGTCTATGAGCAGACATACAGCAGTAAAGGATCCGGACCTGGATCAGATTCTGGAGATTGAGAAAGAAACTTATCGTTGGATTGAAAGCAGGTGTAGATTGAAAATTATTATTGCAATTGTCATATTCAGTGCAATCATTCTCTTTCATGAGCTGGGACATTTTCTTTTTGCAAAGCTGAATAAGATCGTGGTCACAGAATTCTCTCTGGGAATGGGACCAAGACTTTTCAGTTTTGAGAAAGGAGATACCAGATATTCACTGAAACTTCTTCCTATCGGTGGCTCCTGTGCCATGCTGGGGGAGGATACGGACATAGAGAATGAACCGGGAACTTTTAACAGTGCGTCTGTGTGGGGCAGGATTTCTGTAGTTGCCGCAGGACCGGTATTTAACTTTATCATGGCATTTGTATTGTCTGTGATCATTGTAGGTGCTGTAGGATATGAACCATCCAGAGTTCTTTCCGTAAAGGAAGGTTCTGCGGCTGAGGCGGCAGGACTGAAAGAGGGAGATATTATTACCGGTTATCAGGGATATCACATTGATCTGGGAAAAGATCTCTATGTATATTCCTATCTGAACCAGCTGAAAGAGGGAGATACCATTAACCTGACTGTTAAGCGTGACGGAAAGAAGATGGACATTTCCTATAAGTCGGATACAAATGTGAGATACCTTCTGGGCTGCAATTTCAACGGGATGATACTTCTGCCATGACAGTAGAATCTGTAATGGATGGAATGCCGTTGCAGGAAGCAGGGATTCAGCAGGGAGATGTGATCACATCCATTAATGGAGTGAAGATTACAAATGCAGCAGATTACCAGAAATATATTCAGGAGAATCCGCTGACAGAAAAGTCTGTAAAGCTTACCTATTCCAGGGACGGACAGGAATATGATATTACGGTTACACCAAAAGAATACCGTACGGCAGAATCAGGATTTACCTACAATATGTATTCTGAAAAAGCAAAAGGGCTGAATGTAGTCAAATATGGTGCCGTAGAAGTAAAATATATGGTACGTACAACGATTCTCAGCCTGAAAGAGCTGGTCAGCGGAAAGCTTGGAATGAAAGATCTGAGTGGTCCGGTCGGAGTTGTGGATGCAATCGGAACTACGTATGAGGAAAGCAAAAGCGAAGGAACCATGATCCTGTGGATGAATATGCTTAATATGGCAGTTCTGCTCTCTGCAAACCTTGGAGTTATGAACCTCCTTCCGTTTCCGGCACTGGACGGTGGACGGCTGGTATTCCTTGTCATAGAGGCAATCCGCAGAAAACCGATTAACAGACAGGTGGAGGGCGGCATTCATTTCGCAGGGCTGATGCTGTTGATGGCGCTGATGGTATTTGTCATGTACAATGATATTGTCAAACTGATCTGAGATAAATGATAGACAGAATATTTTTATAGATAGTTAGCTCGGGCAGAGCATGAAAAAAGTGAATAATGTAAAAATATTTGCAAAAAAGACAGATTTTTAAAAAAGAGAAATCTGTCTTTTTGTAGAATTGTTATAGTTGACGGATGAACGTAGCCAAAATTCATTCCAGATTGCCTGCGGCAATGGAATTTTGGCTTGTATGTCTCGGGATAGTGGTGTGTGAACAGTAACGTCGGATTCTTTTATAATAAAGGTAAAGAATTTTTGACATTGCGAAAAATTATAGTTTGTTATATACTGATTTTCTGGCAGTATTGAGAATGTGACATCTGTCTGAGTTTGTCTGGAGGAGAGAAAAAAGTTATGCCTATTGGAATAATTATCAATGCATTATCCATAGTTATCGGCGGAATCCTGGGGGCTCTTGTGGGGCACAAATTAAGTCCGAAATTCAAAGAGGATATTACTCTTGTATTCGGGGTATGTTCTATGGGAATGGGAATCAGCACCATCGGTCTGATGGAAAATATGCCGGCGGTTATTTTTTCTGTTGTGATCGGTACGGGAATCGGACTTGCGATTCATCTTGGAGAAAGGATCAATGCCGGTGCCGGTGTTATGCAGCGTGTGATCGGCAAATTTATCAAGAATTCAAATTCAGAGCTTTCTGAGGATGAGTTTATGAATACACTGGTGACGATCATCGTATTATTCTGTGCAAGCGGAACAGGAATCTATGGCTCTATCGTATCCGGAATGAGCGGGGATCATTCAGTGCTGATCTCCAAATCTATTCTGGATTTATTTACAGCAGCTATTTTTGCCTGCAGCCTGGGAATGGTAGTGTGTATGATTGCCATTCCGCAGGTGCTCATTTTCCTGATCCTGTTCTTTGCAGCAACGGTGATTTTTCCGCTGACTACGCCGGGCATGATCAATGACTTTAAAGCCTGCGGAGGTTTCCTGATGCTTGCAACCGGTTTTCGTATGGTGAAGCTGAAGAACTTTCCGACTGCGGACATGATACCGGCGATGGTGCTGATCATGCCTATGTCATGGTTCTGGGTGAATTATATATTGCCGTTAGTATCATAAGTTAAGCTGGCAGATTTTCATTTCTGAGTTCAGAAACGGAGATCTGCTTCTTTTTAGGTCAATTACAATCAAAATTATAGATGACTGTAATGGCGCTTATAAAAAACTAACCAATAGTTAATAGAAAATTTCTTCCTGATATTGTATTGTAAATATATAATAAATCTGAAAAAATATCAGGTGTATCAAAAGTATTTCCTGATATTTGCCTGAAACTATAATGGCACATCAAGAGAGGAGGAGATTTTTATGAGTATGAAAAATCGATTTGCAGGAAAATGCAGAAGCTATCTGGCATTTTTCTTCTGGCGGCATTTGCGGCACTTTTATTTTTCCCAAGGGTAGCATCGGCTGCTGCCAAGCCAACTGCCAAACAGCTTAAAGTAACCTACAGAGGATTCGAATATGACAATGATACAGCAAAGTTATATCTGAAGCTGAGTCTGAAAAATACTTCGAGTTACACGATTACAAAAGTGAAGATGGGATATGAGATACCTATTATGGAGGATGGAACCATAACCCAGACCTTCAGTGTAACGATTAATCCCGGAAAGACAGTGAATAAGACGGTTTATATTGGAAAAATGACTCAGCCGCCATATAAAGCGCCGAAGGTAAAATGCTTATCGTTCTGGTATAAGTCAGCGACACCTAAGCTAAACCAGCTCAAAGTCAGCTACAAGGGATATGAGTACAATCCGAACACAGGAGAGCTGTATATAACTGCCCGTATGCAGAACACTTCCAGTTATACGATTACAAAGGTAACGATGTATTTTGAGATACCACTGGATGAAACTGCAACACCGACCAAAACCTACAATGTAAATATTCCGGCCGGAAAGACAAAAAATTACAGGTTCAAAATTGGAATGATGACAGATGCTCCGGATGGAAAGGTACTGGTGAAATGTAAGAAATTCTGGTATAAGAAATAACAAATGAAATTGTGATATCAGACAGGCAGTCATTGTGAGATACTCTAAACAGTACCACAATGGCTGCTGTTTTGTTATGCTTAGGAAATTACGTCGGAATTGTTATAATTAGGTATATTTTAGCATAAATAATTCCTGTCTGAAATAAAAATTGCTGTTATTATTTCTGGCTTAGTCGGGCTCGAAGTGGCAGTAACTCCTGCTTTACGTTACAAATGTTTCATGTTATCATTATCTAAAATCAGGGAAGCTGTTTTTCGGGGAATTTTTTAACCGAATGCGGATTGCGAATATCCATTTGACTTGCAAAATCTGGTAATGAAGGAGGATGAAAAATATGCGGAACAGAAAGAAACTGCCAATTGGAATAGATAGTTTTGAAAAAATAATCCGGCATAATTTTTACTATGTGGATAAAACAGAAATGATAACAGAACTTCTTCATAACTGGGGAGAAGTGAATCTGTTTACACGTCCTCGCCGTTTTGGAAAATCTCTGAATATGAATATGCTGCAGTCATTTCTGGAAATCGGATGTGATAAATCGCTGTTTAATGGACTGAAGGTATCCCGTGAAAAAGAACTGTGTGAAGAATATATGGGAAAGTTTCCGGTAATTTCGCTTACATTGAAGAATGTGGAGGGATTAAATTTTGAGTCAGCCCGGAAATCGCTGAAGAATACTCTGGGAATGGAGGCGTGGAGACTTAGTGCTCTGGCAGAGAGCAGCCGCCTTACAGAGGAAGAAAAAAACTCTTATAAAGCATTGACTGTCGTTGATGATCATGGCGATTTCAAAATGTCTGATGCCACAATGGAGAAGGCGCTGCTTATATTAACTGTATTACTGGAGAAACATTATGGAAAAAAAGCGGTTCTTTTGATTGATGAGTATGATGTGCCATTAGATAAAGCGTTCCAGTATGGATATTATGACGAGATGGTATCTTTGATCAGAAACATGTTTGGAAATGTTTTGAAGACAAATTTCGAGCCTGTTTTTTGCAGTACTTACGGGATGCCTGAGAATTGCGAAGGAAAGCATTTTTACAGGATTAAACAATTTTAATGTTTTTTCGATTACGAGTGTACAGTTTGATGAGTTCTTTGGATTTACAGATGATGAGGTTGCAGAAATGCTGAAATATTTTGGGCTTTCTGACTACCATGAAACAATCAGGGAATGGTATGATGGTTATCAGTTTGGAAAGAAAGCAGTGTATTGTCCCTGGGAGTGATCAGTTATTGCAGAAATTTATGTGCAGATCCTGATGCGATACCAGAAGATTTCTGGTCTAATACCAGCAGCAACAGCATTGTGAGTCGTTTTATAGATAAAGCGAATAAACAGACGAGAGATGAAATCGAAAACCTGATTTCGGGAGAAACGGTTATAAAAGAAATAAAACAGGAACTGACATATAATGAACTGGATAAATCCATTGAGAATCTTTGGAGTATACTTTTTACAACAGGGTATTTAACACAACGTGAAAGAATAGACAGCAGAAAGTTACGTCTGGCAATTCCTAACAGAGAAATTAAAGAATTGTTTGAACTTCAGATCAGGGAATGGTTTCAGGAAAAGTCATCTGAGGATGTAAAGAAGCTTGATAAATTATGCATGGCTTTTCCAGATGGAGATGCAGAAACGATAGAAGATTTGTTTAACGACTATTTATGGAATACAATCAGTATTCGGGATACGGCAGTTAAGGGAAGAAAAGAAAATTTTTATCATGGAGTTTTGCTGGGGCTGCTAAGTCATATGGAGAACTGGGCTGTCTGGTCGAATATAGAATCTGGTGAAGGTTATTGTGATATTTTACTGGAAGTTCCGGAGAATCGTGTCGGAGTGGTGATCGAGATGAAATATGCTCAGGAAGACAGAATGGAGGCAGCTTGTACAGAAGCTCTGAAACAGATTGAACAACGTCAGTATGCTGCAAGGTTAAAGAGTGACGGGATGAAGAATATTGTAAATTATGGCATTGCCTGTTATCGGAAACATTGTAAAGTTAAGATTGGGAAAGAAAATTCTTAATCTAAGAAGATATCTTAATAAGAAAACAGCTCTGCTGTTCTGAAATTACAGCTCCTCTCAGTGATTATTATTTGTGATACTGAGGGGAGCTTTTTATATCATAGAAGATTATTCTGCAATGTTTCTGTGATGTAACAGTCTTTTGGACAGGATTCTTTCTTACGTATTCCTTGTTGGAATAATCCATGTGAAAAGAAGAATTGCGAAGGAAATAGGAAACGAACGGGTATAATTTGTGCGAATTGTTGGAAAATTTTTTAAACATACTTTAATATGAACGGAAGAGTCAGGAAAGGAAGAAAAATGAGAAAGAGACTTATCATCGGTATGAGTGGGGTTTCCGGAGCGCCCCTTACAATAGAATTGCTGAAACAAACTGCAGCAGTATAAAGAAATAATAGAGACACATCTGATCGTGACAAAAGGTGCGGAAATGACGCTGGAACAGCTATATGCTCTTGCGGACGAGATACATGATTGAAACAATCTCAAACCACCAGCAGAGCTGGTGGTACTGACTTCGGGAGATAATTATTATTGTGTAAATAATGAGAATGGAAAAGTATATTATTGGAGTTCAAGCGAAGATAGCTATTATTATATTGCTGAATCGATAGATGAATTTGCTTCTTTTTTTAGGTGATATCTGTTGTAAGGGTAATAAAACGGCTGCCAATCCGGTAAATATGTGAGATAACATATCAGTAGGTGAGGCAGCATTTTACGTATATTTTTGCTACAACCCTAACGCAACTCAGCAATCCTGCTGACTGCCACGTAGATCTCCTGAATTTTGTACCAGGTTGGATAATCTACGATTCCTGTCTGGTCCAGACCGAAAATGCTCTGGAAAATCCTGACGGAATTTTGGGTCTCAGGTCCGTAAATTCCATCTGCGGTAACAACAGGGACAGCAGGATAAGCTTCTGCGATTGTGTTTAACTGTTCCTGAATCTGTCTTACCTTATTTCCGGATGCACCGATATCCAGATCATATCCTGGCCAGGAGGCGGGGATGCCGGAGATTGCTTCCGCCACATTGATATACATATCATTTCCGTAAAAAGTCCGTAGGATTTCAATGGCAGAGTATCCCTGATCGCCCAGTGCCTTGCTTCCCCATTGTGTCATCCAGCCTCTGTTTCGGCATTGTACCTGTTTGCCGTCACAGTACTGGGTAAGGATTGGCTGACGTACATTTGGTCTGGAAAGATAATTCTCAAACAGTTCATCTACAATGCGGTCAATGCTGGCAAAGATATTCCTGCCATAGATCCATTTGTGATCATAGGCAGTGGAGGAAGTGATCGTAAAGTCATAACCTTTGTTCCGGTACCATTCCGTATAAACCCTGTTCAGAGTAAAAGACATGATAGCCAGAACATTTGCCCGGATGGTATCGTCGGGCCAGGTGGCATAGATTTCGCTGCTGGCTACATTTTTGATGTAATCTTTGTAGCGTACATAATAATTGCCTGCAGCGGAATCGTTGACAGGCCCGTCGTGTACCACTATATATTCAGGGACAACGACCTTGCTTAATACGATTTCGCCGTTTTCGTTTATTGGTTTTATCTCGGCTTCTTCGATTTTGGGAGGATATTCATAGAACAACGTATGCGGAGGAATTACAATTCTCTGGAAAGTTTCGCCGGATTCCATGACATTCAGCGTTGTTGGCTGTCTGGATAAAGTATCTGCTAATACCTGGCTTCCTGCGATTTCTTTGGGTTCAAAGCCTTCTGCTTCGATCTGAATGGTATATTCTGAGTAGGGCTGTTGTTCAACAGGTTCCATACTGTATTCCAGAGGTGGAGTCTTAAGTTCAATGACAGGAGTGCGTCCGGAGGATCTGTTGCCACTTCTTCAATGGTACTGTCGGGTACTCCTGTGTAGGAGATTCTGACGCGTGCGTTTTCTATGGGACGATTGTTCAGCCGGTCTGATACGGTAACCTGATATTGTCCTGTATCTATATTTTCCTGCTGCATCTGCATATGATAAAAAGCCATACAAGCTCCTGTAGATAATGCTTTCCTGATAAATTATGCAGGGGACCGGAAAATGGTTACCTGAGAAAAGAATTATTGTAGAAAAAAGAAATAAAAAAATAAGGCACCATGACTTCTCATAGTTCCTCATTCTTTAAATGCGGAAGATGGGACTTGAACCCACACGAGCGCAATGCTCACAAGATCCTTAGTCTTGCTCGTCTGCCAGTTCCGACACTTCCGCATATCGCATTTCTCTGGGATTCTTTTGCTCTCCCTCGCGACAAGTGATACTATATCAAATGTAAAAGCTAATGTCAACACCTTTTTGAAAAAAATATAAAAAAATTTTTCAATTTTTTTTTTGAAAAAAAGAGGAATTTGAAATTTTATGTAGAATATAATTAATAAGAGGTATTTTGTCAGCTTGTGGAGGTATCGCTTATGAATATCAGAGAAAGCATGGAACAGCGTGAACAAAAGATGCTCAGTCCTTATGCTGCTTTGAGTCTTTGTTCCAGAGGCAGAGAGCGGCAGGAGGAAGAATGCGATGTACGGACTGTCTATCAGAGAGACAGGGACAGGATCCTTCATAGTAAAGCTTTTCGCAGGATGAAGGATAAGACACAGGTTTTTGTGGCACCCCAGGGTGATCATTACAGGACCAGACTGACACATACTCTTGAGGTATCACAGATTGCCAGAACAATAGCGAAGGCACTGAGACTGAATGAAGATCTTGTAGAAGCGATTGCACTTGGACATGACCTGGGACATACTCCCTTTGGACATGCAGGTGAGAGGGCTCTTGATGCAGTGAATCCGGATGCTTTGCCCACTATAAACAGAGCGTCAGGGTTGCACAGGTACTGGAGAAGAACGGCGAAGGGTTGAATCTCACATGGGAGGTCCGGGATGGTATCCTGAATCACAGAACCAGTGGGAATCCGTCTACTCTCGAAGGAAAGGTAGTAAGACTTTCGGACAAGATCGCCTATATTCATCATGATATGGATGATGCACAGCGGGCGGGGATTATTTCTGAGGATGATATTCCGGTCACGCTTCGGATGCTGCTCGGTTATACAACCAGAGAGCGGCTCAATACATTTGTTCATGATGTGATAGAGAACAGTCTTGAGCAGGATACCATAAAGATGTCAGCAGAGATCTACGAGGCAATGATGGATCTGCGGGCTCTCATGTTTCAGAATGTATATGAGAATCCGACAGCCCATAAGGAAGAGGAAAAGGTAGTGAAGATGCTGACGGAGTTATATGAATATTATGTCGAACACCCGGAAGCAATGTCAACAGAATACAGGGAGCTGATCGTGCGTGGAGAGAAGAAGGAACAGGCAGTATGTGACTATCTCTCAGGAATGACAGACCAGTATTCTATAAGGAAATTCCGGGAGATTTACATACCAAAAGCATGGGAAGTCTATTAATCGATCAAGAAGGAGGACGAAGCATGCGTTATTCAGACGATATCATTGAAGAAGTCAGGATGAAGAATGATATTGTAGATGTTGTATCCCAGTATGTGAAGCTGAACAAAAGAGGAAGTACCTATTTTGGACTTTGTCCGTTTCATAATGAGAAAACTCCCTCTTTTTCGGTAACACCGGCGAAGCAGATGTATTACTGCTTTGGATGCGGAGCAGGCGGGAATGTATTTAATTTTGTGATGGAATATGAGAATTATACCTTTGGGGAGGCACTGAAGCATCTGGCAGACAGGGCAGGGGTGCAGCTTCCGAAGATTGAATATTCCGGAGAAGCAAAGAAGAAAGCAGAACGTCGGGCTGCCCTTCTGGAGATCAATAAGCTTGCAGCAGGATATTTTTATTATCAGCTGCGTCGTGAGAGTGGCAGACAGGCACATGAATATCTGACAGGCAGAGGACTCAGTGAGGAGACGATCAGGAAGTTTGGCCTGGGATATTCGGATAAGTACAGTGACGATTTGTACAAATATCTGAAGTCAAAGAATTACAGTGACGAACTGCTGCGGGATTCCGGCCTGTTCAATGTGGATGAACGCAGGGGAATGTATGATAAGTTCTGGAACAGGGTTATTTTCCCGATCATGGATGTGAATAACCGCGTGATCGGATTTGGAGGCAGAGTGATGGGTGACGGAAAGCCGAAATACCTGAACTCGCCGGAGACTACGATCTTTGATAAAAGCCGGAATTTGTACGGGCTGAATGTTGCAAGAACCACGAGAAAAAATTATCTGATCCTGTGTGAAGGATATATGGATGTGATATCCATGCATCAGGCAGGGTTTACCAATGCGGTGGCATCGCTGGGAACGGCACTTACTTCCGGACATGCAAGTCTGCTGAAGCGTTACACTCAGGAGGTATTGCTTCTGTATGACAGTGATGATGCAGGCGTGAGGGCTGCCCTTCGTGCCATTCCGATCTTGAGGGAAGCAGGTGTTTCTTCGAGGGTGGTAAATCTTAAGCCGCATAAAGATCCGGATGAATTTATCAAGGCACTTGGAGCGGAAGAGTTTGAGAAACGTCTGGAGCAGGCTATGGACAGCTTTATGTTCCGCGTACATATGGCAGAGCGGGAATTTCCAATGGAGGAGCCCCAGGGACAGAACCGTTTCTTTGAGCGGTGTGCACAGATGCTTCTGGAACTTTCCGATGAACTGGAGAGAAATCTTTACATAGAAGCAATCGTAAAGGATTACAGAAACAGTGGGATCAGTGTGGAGAATCTTAAAAAGAGAGTCGGAGCTCTTGCAATGAAGGGAACTCCGGCAGAGCAGAGGATTCAGCCTAAACCTGTGGGAGCAGGTCAGCAAAAGAAGAAGGAGAGTGCAGCAGAGAAAGCACAGAAGCTGATGCTTACCTGGCTGGTAACTTATCCGGGCATATTTGATACAGTGGAAAAATATATCCAGCCTTCAGATTTCGTGGTTCCTCTGTACAGGCAGGTGGCAGAGATGCTTTACCAGCAGCACAGGGATGGCGATGTGAATCCTGCAAGGCTGATGAATGCTTTCATTGACAGTGAAGAGCAGAGAGAGGTTTCATCCCTTTTTAATGCAACGATCCATCTGGAGACTCCGGAGGAACAGAACCGGGCTTTCTCGGATGCTGTGATCAGGATTAGGGATGAGAGTCTGAAAGAGAGAAACAGAACCTGGGATCCCACAGATATACAGGGACTGCAGGAACTTGTAAAAGCAAAGAAAGAACTGGAAGAGCTTGGAAGAAAGCGGCAGCAGCTGCATATTTCTTTCGAATAAGGATAAAATATAAACACTATATGGAGGTATAGAGCACATATGGAAATGAATATGGGTAAATTCAGTGAAAAACTGGTAGAACTTCTGGAGCTTGCCAAGAAGAAAAAGAATGTACTGGAATACCAGGAAATCAATGACTTCTTTAAGGACCAGCCACTGGGAGTTGAACAGATGGAGAAAGTATTTGACTTTCTGGAAGCCAGTGGAGTGGATGTGCTTAGGATTACAGACAGTAATGCAGATGATATGATCCTGGATGATGACGATGCAGACATTGATAAGCTGGATGAAGAAGAGATTGAGCTTGACAAGATCGATCTTTCTGTTCCTGAAGGTGTAAGCATCGAGGATCCGGTACGTATGTATCTGAAGGAAATTGGTAAGGTTCCGCTTCTTTCAGCAGAAGAGGAAATCGAACTTGCAAAGAGAATGGAGAATGGGGATGAGGCTGCCAAGAAACGTCTGGCAGAAGCAAACCTTCGTCTTGTTGTCAGCATTGCAAAGAGATATGTGGGACGTGGAATGCTTTTCCTTGACCTGATCCAGGAAGGTAACTTAGGTCTGATCAAAGCGGTTGAGAAATTTGATTACCGCAAGGGTTATAAATTCAGTACCTATGCTACATGGTGGATCCGTCAGGCAATCACCAGAGCAATCGCAGACCAGGCACGTACCATCGTATTCCGGTGCATATGGTTGAGACTATTAACAAACTGATCCGCGTTTCCCGTCAGTTACTGCAGGAGCTTGGACGTGAACCTACGCCGGAAGAAATTGCAAAAGAGATGGATATGTCTGTAGAGCGTGTACGTGAGATCCTTAAGATCTCCCAGGAGCCTGTATCTCTGGAGACACCTATCGGTGAGGAAGAGGACAGCCACCTTGGAGACTTTATCCAGGATGACAATGTACCTGTACCTGCAGATGCAGCAGCATTTACTTTGCTGAAAGAGCAGCTGGTAGAGGTTCTGAGCACATTGACAGACAGAGAGCAGAAAGTATTGCGCCTGCGTTTTGGCTTGGACGATGGACGTGCCAGAACTCTGGAGGAAGTTGGTAAGGAATTTAATGTAACAAGAGAACGTATCCGTCAGATTGAGCAAAGGCTCTCCGCAAGCTTCGTCATCCGAGCCGCAGCCGTAAACTGAAGGATTATCTGGACTAAGGAGCCTGTTATGCAGCTTTCATTACGTTTGTCTGCAATAGCAGGCCTGGTGACCAGGGGAAACAGACTTGTGGATGTGGGATGCGATCATGGATACCTGCCGGTTTCGCTTTATCTGGATGGAAAGATTCCGGGTGCGATTGCCATGGATGTAAGAAAAGGCCCGTTGTCCAGAGCGCAGGAACATATTTCTCAGTATGGACTGGACGCATACATAGAAACCCGGCTTTCAGACGGACTTGAGGCTTTGAAACCGGGAGAGGGCGACACTCTTGTGATCGCAGGAATGGGCGGCCCTCTCATGGAGAGGATTCTTACTGACGGGGCAGAGGTCAGGGAGAGCTTTCGGGAAATGATCCTGCAGCCTCAGTCAGATATCCCCCATTTTCGCAGATTTGTCAGAAAAATCGGCTGGCAGATCACAGAGGAGGAGATGGTTCTGGAGGATGGCAAGTTTTATCCTATGATGAAGGTAATTCATGGAGAAAAGATGCATATTTCAGAAGATACTCCTTATACTTTAGATGAGTGGTTTGGAGGAATGCTTCTGGAAAGAAAGCATCCTGTTCTGCGGGAGTATCTGGAAAGAGAGCTTCGCATCCGCAATGAGATTCTTGACAGATTAAAGAATGCGCCAATGCAGAGAAGCGTGCGGGCGAGATAGAGGAGGAAAAGCAGGCAGTTATTGCTGCTTTAGAGGAATATGAAGGCATATGAACTGACCTCCTGGCTGGAGAAGAAGTACCGTCAGATGCAGCAGAGGACTGGGATAACGTAGGACTTCTCGCAGGAGATGATACAAATGAGATCAGCCATGTGTTTCTGGCTCTGGATCTGACAGAGGAAACACTGGCTGAGGCCATAGAGGATGGGGCAGATATGATCATTACCCATCATCCCATGATCTTTTCCGGAATTAAGAAGATCAATAATCACAGCTTTACAGGAAGAAAGATCCTTACGCTGATACAGAAAGGAATTGTTTATTATGCGATGCATACCAATTATGATGTGCTGGGTATGGCGGATCTGAGTGCAGACTATACGAAAATGCATGATACCACAGTCCTTTCCATAACTGAAGAGAGAGATGGGGAAGTACAGGGCTTTGGCAGAGTTGGGAAACTTCCACGGGAAATGACACTGAGAGAGTATGCACAGCTTGTTAAAGAGTCTCTGAAGTTAAATGATGTAAAGGTTTATGGGAATCTGGACAGCATGGTAAAATGTGCTGCTGTATGTACAGGATCAGGCAAGAGCATGATCAAGGATGTCATTAAGGCCGGTGCGGATGTGTATGTGACCGGTGATATCGACCACCATACAGGAATTGATACGGTTGCGCAGGGACTGGCGCTGATCGATGCCGGACATTACGGAACAGAATATATTTTTATGGATGCAATGAAAAAAGAACTGACACAGGCATTTCCGGAACTGAAAATCTCCTGTGCAGAGGTAAAGAGCCCGTACACGATTCTGTGATACGGGTTCTTACCATATAATAATGAAATTATAAATGGAATTTGGCTGATCTGCCTGTTGGCAGCGGAGCCGATGTTACTGTTCATACACCACTATCCCGCGAGGTGTTTTGGTATGAATATGCCAAAATCCCGAGACATACAAGCCAAAATTCTATTGCCGCAGGCAATCTGGAATGAATTTTGGCTACGTTACTGAGAACGGAGTGAACAGTAACGATCCGATAACTGTATTTACTTGTTGGTATAGCAGAAATGGAGGCAGGATTTATGGGACAGAAAATGTATAACGTTACGATACAGGGAATAACAAAACAATATCCTGAGAAGATTCCTTACAGTGAGATTGTAAAGGAATACGAAGGAAGTACGGATGCACCGGTAATGCTGGTGATCGTAAATGGCAGGCTGAGAGAACTGCATAAGCATCTCAAGGCAGACTGTGAGATTGAATTTGTGACATCCAAAGATCCGATCGGACACAAAACTTATTGCAGAAGTGCAAGTCTGATTCTTCTGAAAGCAATTTATGATGTGGCAGGGCAGGAAAATATAGACAGTGTAGTGATCCATTATTCTGTAGGCAGCGGCTATTATTTTACAATGAAAGGACCTATGGCGCTGGATCAGGAATTTATTGATAAGGTAAAGGCGCAGATGCACAGGATCGTGGACGAGAATCTTCCCATTGTAAAGCGAAGCGTAAGCACCAGTGAGGCAGTTGCACTTTTTCATAAGCATCATATGTATGACAAAGAGAAGCTGTTTAATTACCGCAGAAGCTCTGCGGTGAATCTTTACAGTATTGGAAGTTTTGAGGATTATTTCTACGGTTTTATGGCGAACCATACGGGATATATTAAGACGTTTGATCTGTTTTTGTATGAGGGTGGTTTCGTACTGCAGCTTCCGACTCAGAATGAACCGGACCGGATACCTGAATTTAAACCGAGGGAGAAGATTTTTCGTGTGCAGAAGGAATCTCAGGAATGGGGAGATAAACTGGATATTGCGACAGTTGGTGATCTGAATGAAAAGGTTACCAGAGGCGGTATCCAGGATATTTTGCTGATTCAGGAAGCTATGCAGGAGGCAAAGATTTCGGAAATCGCATCTGAGATTGCCGCAGCCGGAAACAAGAAGTTTGTTATGATCGCAGGTCCGTCTTCTTCCGGAAAGACTACGTTTTCACACAGGCTGTCTATTCAGCTGGCTGCCCATGGAATGAAACCGCATCCGATCGCAGTGGATAATTATTTCATTGACAGGCACCTGACTCCTGTAGATGAGTTTGGGGAAAAGAATTTTGAGTGTCTGGAAGCGATTGATGTGGAGCAGTTTAATAAAGATATGCTTGAGCTTTTGGAAGGAAAAAGGGTAGAGATGCCGGTTTTCAATTTCAAAACAGGAACCAGAGAATATAAAGGTGATTTTCTGCAGCTGGATAAAGACGATATTCTGGTGATCGAGGGAATTCATGGATTGAATGACAGGCTCAGCTATGCGCTGCCAAAGGAGAGCAAATTTAAGATTTATCTCAGCGCTCTGACTCAGCTGAATATTGATGAACATAACAGGATTCCTACTACGGATGGCCGTCTGATCCGCAGAATTGTAAGAGATGCCCGCACCAGAGGGACTTCCGCGAAAGAGACAATTGCAAGATGGCCGTCTGTGCGCAGAGGTGAAGAACAGAATATCTTTCCGTTCCAGGAGGATGCAGATGTAATGTTTAATTCTGCGCTGATCTATGAACTGGCATGCCTGAAAGTATATGCGGAACCGCTTTTGTTTGGGATTTCCAAGGACGAACCGGAGTATACAGAAGCGAAGAGACTGCTGAAGTTCTTTGAATATTTTGTTCCAGTGCCAAGCGAGGCAGTGCCGAATAATTCGATTTTAAGAGAATTTATCGGTGGAAGCTGCTTTAATGTGTAAAATAGTAGGATGAAATTTCTTTACAAGTGCAAAAAAACGTGCTAGAATAGCACTTGCGCAACCAGGCCAGGTAATCGCGGCTGAACAGACGAAAGGGTTCAGACGAGGAAAGTCCGGGCTTCGCAGGGCAGGATGCCGGATAACGTCCGGTGGAGGTGACTCCCAGACCAGTGCAACAGAAATAAACCGCCTCACTTGCTGAGGTAAGGGTGGAAAGGCAGTGTAAGAGACTACCGCCGTCCTGGTAACAGGCCGGGCACATGTAAACTCCATTTGAAGCAAGACCGAATAGAAAGCGATACGGCTGCCCGTCGTGCTTTCAGGTGGGTCGCTTGAGCCTTATGGCAACGTAAGGCCTAGACAGATGATTACCCAATGACATAACCCGGCTTATCGGTCTGATTGCGTACAAAAAAACAGAACGGATTTCTTCCGTTCTGTTTTTTGATATTTGTTTTATTATTTATTGCGTTTACCTGTGTATTTCTCTTCGCAGTATTTACATCTGTAAACTTCTTTCTCTTTATCTGCAAGAACAAAGATCTGGTCGAGTCCCTGTTCAATGGAAGTGATGCAGCGTGGATTCTTGCATTTGATCACGTTGACAACCTGATTCGGAAGTTTCAGTTCTTTTTTGGCAACGATCTTCTCGTCCTTGATTACGTTTACAGTAATGTTATGATCGATAAAGCCGAGAATGTCAAGATCGAGATTCTCAACCGGGCATTCAACCTTGATGATATCTTTCTTACCCATTTTGTTGCTGCGCGCGTTCTTGATGATGGCAACGGTGCAGTCAAGTTTATCAAGCTTCAGATCATGATAGATAGTCATGGCCTTGCCTGCTTTGATATGGTCTAATACATAACCTTCGCGAAGTGCTCCAACATTTAACATGGTAATTTTACCTCCAGTAATGTGAGAATCAGGGCCATACGTACATATACACCGTACTGTGCCTGTTTGAAATAAGCTGCTCTCGGGTCTGCATCCACCTCTGTTGAGATTTCATTTACACGTGGAAGCGGATGAAGAATGTACATGTCTTTTTTTGCAAGTTCCATTTTCTGTTTGTCCAGAATGTAGAAATCCTTCATGCGGACATAGTCTTCTTCGTTGAAGAAACGTTCTTTCTGTACACGTGTCATGTAGAGGATATCAAGATCCGGTAAGGCATCTTCCAGTCTCTCTACTTCCTGAAATTCGATATTGTTCTTTTTCAGAACATCCTCGCGGATGTAGCTTGGGATGCGGAGCTCTTCCGGTGAGATCAGAATGAATTTTACATTTGTGTAACGTACGAGTGCTTCAATCAGAGAGTGAACTGTACGTCCGAATTTCAGGTCGCCGCACAGACCAATGGTCAGATTGTCCAGACGTCCTTTCAGGGAACGGATGGTAAGTAAGTCGGTTAATGTCTGGGTAGGATGTTGATGACCACCGTCGCCGGCGTTGATAACAGGAATAGAAGAAGCCATAGAAGCTACTAACGGAGCACCTTCTTTCGGGTGACGCATAGCACAGATGTCAGCGTAACAGGATACAACGCGGATTGTATCGGCAACACTTTCACCCTTTGAAGCGGAACTGGAATCAGCTGATGAAAAACCAAGAACTTTACCGCCAAGGTTCATCATAGCAGCTTCAAAGCTGAGACGGGTACGGGTGCTTGGCTCATAGAATAAAGTTGCAAGTCTCTTGTTGTCACAGACATGTGCGTATTTATCAGGGTGTTTCTCAATATCGCTGGCCAAGTCAAGAAGAGTATTTAACTCATCAACAGACAGATCCAGCGGACTCATTAAGTGTCTCATTTCATACCTCCATATTTTACTGGTTCAGGAATTGTTTACGTAATCCTTCTTAACATCATATAATAATCAGGTGCTTTTTTCAAGAGAGTTTTCCAAGTATTTTCTCAAAAAAAAGTCCGGCTCCGAACCAGAGGGGAGCGTAGTCCGGTCTTATCAGTCCCCGGTAATTCAGAGGAGTGTTGCTGTAGTCCCAGGGACACATATGAAAACAGCGCAAAAGAGCACCGCTGATAAATTCCACGAAAAAAAATCCGACAGTATAAATGCAGCCGCGGACAAAAAGCGGGACAGCAGAAAGTTTACCGGAGAGCGGGCGGATGATGGCACCGCATCCGTAAATGGGAAACATTAAAAGGGAAGTTTTTCCTGTCATGGTAAGTTCTCCTGAAAGGATGGAATGCAGTCCGGTCCAGAGGATTTCCATGCACCAGCCCGTCAGACCGCAGAGAATGAAAGCTTTTTTCATAGGTAACGCTCCTGTATAAATTTCTATGATTCTAGTATTGCCTGCCTTGAAAAAAACATACACGTAGGATATAATGAGAACACGTTATTACACTATAGCAATGAGGTGCCTTATGCGCAAAAGGAACGTGTGGAGGGGATCTCATGGAAATAAGAGGAGTTTATTATGAATTATCAGGAAAGCCGGGAGTACATAGATAAAATCACCCGGGAAATTCCCAGTGTCCTGGGACTGGATCATATGCGTGAGCTGATGAAACGTCTTGGAAATCCACAGGATGATCTGAAATATGTGCATGTAGCCGGTACCAATGGCAAGGGTTCTGTCATTGCTTTTTTGTATTCTGCTTTATCCGGTGCGGGATATCGCATTGGAAGATATGTTTCGCCTACCCTGTATTCTTACAGAGGCAGGATGGAAGTTTCGGGAAGCAGGATCAGCAGAGAGGATTTTGCTGCTTATATCACACAGGTGTCAGATGTTATTGCTGCTATGATAAAGGATGGTTATCCTCATCCTACTGCATTTGAAATAGAGACTGCGGTGGCATTTCTGTTCTTTAAAAAAGAGAATTGTGATCTTGTTTTGCTGGAAGTGGGAATGGGCGGAAATCTGGACGCCACAAATATTATTAAGAATACGCTGCTGGCAGTGCTGGTATCGATCAGCATGGATCATATGTCTTTTCTTGGAAATACTCTGGCACAGATCGCAGAGAAGAAGCGGGATCATCAAAGACGGCTGCAGAGTGGTGACTGCCGGGCAGAAGCCGGAAGCAATGCAGGTGATCGAGAGAATCAGCAGAGAACATGGTGCAAAATGTACCATAGCAGATGCTTCTGAGGCAGAGGTGCTAAAGGAAAGCTGCCTTGGACAGACAATCCGGTACAGGGGTGAAGAGTATGAGATTCCGCTGGCAGGTGTTTATCAGAAGGAAAATGCAGTAGTTGCACTGAATGCTTTAAAAGTATTGGATGAGCTGGGCTTTTCCACCGCTGCGGAGCAGAAAAAAGAAGGGCTTCGCACAGTAAACTGGAACGGACGGTTTACAGTTATCTGTAAAAAACCGCTGTTTGTGGTAGACGGGCTCATAATCCTGCTGCTGCGGATATGATGGCAGCTTCAATAGAGCATTATTTTAAGGGAAAACGGATCATCTATATTATGGGAGTGTTTGCAGATAAGGATTACAGAAGTGTGATTCAGAAAACTGTGCACTTTGCAGACCGGATACTTACGATCCAGACTCCGGATAATGTAAGGCGCTGCCTGCCGGAGAACTGGCGAAGACTGTCAGTGAATATAATCCCAATGTACAGGCAATGGATACGATTAAAGATGCAGTGGAGGAGCTTTTTCATTTGCCGGGGAACAGGATGTGATCATTGCCTTTGGTTCTCTTCCTTTATCGGAGAGATGACTGATATTGTAGAGAATTTGTGAAAGTAAAAAGGTACAACATAAATGATAGATTTACAGGAATGCAGAAATGAAATAGATAAGATCGACAGCGATATCATACGTCTTTTTGAACAGAGAATGAAGGTGTGTGAGGATGTTGCAGAATATAAGATACGAACAGGAAAGAAGGTTCTGGATCCGGAAAGAGAGAGACAGAAGCTGGAGGTCCTGAGAGGTAAGGCACATGGAGAATTTAATCAGCTTGGTGCGCAGGAGCTTTTTCAGCAGATCATGCGATCAGCCGTAAGAGACAGTATCAGCTTCTCACAGAGCATGGATCGAGGATGATGAGAAACTGGAAATGGTAGATGCACTTCCGTTGAAAGATGTAAGAGTTGTCTTTCAGGGTGTGGAAGGCGCATACAGTTATGCTGCAATGAGGGAATATTTCCAGGACGATATTGAGAGCTTTCATGTAAAAACCTGGCGTGATGCAATGGAAGCAGTTGTGGAGGGAAGAGCAGACTATGCGGTACTTCCCATTGAGAATACAACTGCCGGTATTGTTGCTGATATTTATGATCTTCTTACAGAGTATGAGCTTAGCATTGTAGGAGAACAGATCATCCGTCCGGAGCATGTACTTCTGGGACTGCCGGATGCTGAACTGGAGGATATCAGACAGGTATGTTCTCATCCTCAGGCACTTTCCCAGTGTGGAAAATATCTGGAATCTCATCCGGGCTGGAAGAAGAAAGAGATGGAAAATACTGCCGGTTCTGCCAAGAAGATAAAAGAAGACAATGACAAGACGCAGGCAGCTATTGCCAGCAGACAGGCAGGAGAGCTTTACGGACTGAAGATCCTGGCTGAGAATATCTGCTATAACGGACAGAATGCCACACGTTTTGTGATCGTGAGTAAGAAACCGATCTATGTGAAGGATGCACATAAGATCAGTATTTTCTTTGAACTGCATCATGAGAGCGGAACTCTTTACAATATGCTGTCTCACATTATTTATAATGGACTGAATATGACGAAGATAGAATCCCGCCCGATCACAGGGAAGAACTGGCAGTACCGTTTTTTTGTTGATTTTGAAGGGAATTTAAAGGACAGTGCAGTGAAGAATGCCCTGAGAGGAATCGAAGCGGAAGCAGACAGAATGAGAATTTTGGGAAATTATTGAAAATAATTTCCATAATGGGAATGAAGCGGACGATGGTAAAGACAGCAATCAACAGAACAATAAGATAAAACAACAAGGTAAGAAGGAAGTAATAAAAAATGGCTAGATTAAATGAATGCATCTTATACCGTAACTTTGAACATGGAGAAATCCTTGATAAAATGGCAGAACTGATGAATGCTTGGGAACAGAAAGCACCTGATCTGAAAGAAAAGGAAGGGCTGTTCTTTGAGTGTGCCAACGGACTGGTGGAAACTGCCGGCTCTTATGGTTTTTCAGGAAATTTATGGCACTGTTATCTGACATTTCTTCTGGTAAATAATGAAAATGCATTCAGTACAGCCTGTGAGATCAGAGGGGCTGTCAACGGAAGTATTAATGAACTGGCACTGAATGATTTCGGCGTGTTTAAAGAACTGTATGATTTTGACCTGACTGTACTGGATGAGGCATTTGGAATTTCCTGCTGTAAGGTTCTCGGTGATTATACCAACACCGGAAGTAACAGCAAGATGTTTAATTCCCGTATCAGAGACCGTATCTGTGATCTGAGTAAAACGCTGGCGGCAGCGGAGTCCACAGAGGAATTCATGAAGGATATGGTACAGTTCTATAAAGATTTTGGTGTGGGTAAGCTGGGATTACATAAGGCTTTTCGTGTAGGCCATGATGAGAATGATAATGTGGAGATCCAGCCGATTACAAGGATTGCTCATGTGAAACTGGAGGATCTGGTTGGATATGAAATCCCGAAGCAGAAGCTGATCGAGAATACAGAGGCTTTCGTAAGAGGCAGAAAAGCAAATAACTGTCTGCTTTTTGGTGATGCGGGTACAGGTAAATCCTCAAGTATCAAGGGAATTCTGAACCGTTATTATGATGAGGGACTTCGTATTATCGAGGTGTATAAGCATCAGTTTCAGGATCTGAATGATGTGATCGCCCAGATCAAGAACAGAAACTATAAATTCATTATCTATATGGATGATCTGTCATTCGAGGAATTTGAAATCGAATATAAATATCTGAAGGCAGTGATCGAGGGTGGTCTGGAGAAGAAGCCGGACAATATCCTGATCTATGCAACAAGTAACAGAAGACATCTGGTAAGAGAGAAATCCAGTGACAAGCTGGAGATCATGGATGATGACGATCTGCATTCCTCCGATACAGTGCAGGAGAAGCTTTCACTGGTTTATCGTTTTGGTGTCCGTATTTATTATGGTGCACCGAGCAAAAAAGAATTCCAGACAATTGTGAAAGCTCTCGCAGAGAGAAACGGAATTACCATGCCGGAGGACGAACTGCTTCTGGAAGCAAATAAGTGGGAGCTTTCCCATGGAGGACTTACAGGACGAACTGCACAGCAGTTTATCGACCATCTGCTGGGTGTGGAGAAGGAATAAAAAAACAAATAGATGAATGGTAAAGGGGGAACGCATATGGCAGTCATGACATTTGCAGCCATTGACATCGGATCTTATGAAGTCAGCATGAAGATTTTTGAGATGTCAAAAAGAATTGGTTTTCGTGAACTGAATGATGTCAGATACAGTCTGGAAATCGGAAAGGGTGTCTATTCTGACGGAAAGATCGATTCAGAAATGCTGAATGTTTTATGTGAGGTGCTGAACGACTTTAAGAGGCTGATGCAGGACTTTGGGGTGGAAGAGTATCGTGCCTGCGGCACCAGTGCATTCAGGGAACTTGTGAATCCGCTGCTGATCATTGAACAGATCTATCAGCGTACAGGAATGAAAATTGAAATCCTAAGCAGTGCAGAACAGCATTTCCTTGGGTACAAATCAATTGCTGCCATAGAAAAGGGATTCAAAAAGATGATCCAGAAAGGCACCGCAATCCTGGATGTGGGCGGCGGAAGCCTTCAGGTTTCCCTCTTTGACAAGGATGCTCTGGTCACTACCCAGGGACTTAAAATGGGAAGTTTAAGAATCCGCCAGCGTCTGCAGGAACTGGAGAAAACAACCATTCATTATGACAAGCTGGTTGAGGAATTTATCCGAAATGATCTGATGAGCTTTCAGCGTCTGTATCTGAAGGATAAGGATATCAGGAATGTGATTCTGATGGGAGATTTTATTACAGATATGATCTTCCAGGAGGAAATGGAAGACAGGATCATTACAAGGGAAGAATTTATGAAACGCTATGAGGATACAGTTGGAAAATCTGTTGACCTGCTGGCACAGGAGATGGAGATTGATCCGGAATATGCATCCCTTGTTGTGCCGACCATGGTAGTGTGCAGAAATTTTATTGATATTTTCAATGCAGAGTCTCTCTGGGCACCAGGTGTTTCCCTGCTGGATGGAATTGCCTATGATTTTGCAGAGAAGAAAAAATTTCTCAAAAGTGTCCACAATTTTGAGAATGACATTCTGGTTACATCAAAGAACATTGCAAAACGCTATTCCAGCAGTAAGAGTCATATCCAGGGAACTATGAATCTTTGCCTGAATATTTTTGACAGTATGAAGAAAGTTCATGGTATGGGAGCAAGAGAACGTCTGTTATTGCAGATCGCGGCACTGCTTCATGACTGTGGCAAATATATCAGTATGGAAAAGGTTTCCGAGTGTTCCTATCAGATCATTATGTCTACAGATATCATTGGGCTGTCCTTTCTGGAACGCCAGATGATCGCATGTGCGGTCAGATTCAATAATTCTGCGTTTGTTTATTATGATGAACTTTACAGTATGGGAATCGCTATTGACAGAGAGAGCTATATCAAGGTGGCAAAGATGACTGCAATCCTTCGCCTGGCAAATGCCATGGACAGAAGTCATTATCAGAAAGTAAAAGGAATCAAAGCAGTGCTCAAAGACAGAGAACTGCAGATGATCGTGGATTCTGCACAGGACATTTCCCTGGAACTGGGACTGCTGAAAGATAAAGAGGCATTTTTTGAAGAAGTATTTGGCATTCGTCTGGTTCTCAGACGCAAGGGCAGAGCGTAAAGGAGGATGAACTTATGGACTTTGAAAAATTTGAAAAGAAAGAATATTTCGTGAATCGCGAGCTGAGCTGGCTCAAATTTGATGAGCGTGTTCTGAGTGAAGCAAGAGATAAAAATCTTCCTTTGTTTGACAGACTGAAGTTCTTAAGCATTACCGCATCCAATCTGGATGAATTCTTTATGGTGCGTGTGGCGTCTCTTAAGGATCAGGTACATGCAGGATATCATAAAACAGACATTGCAGGAATGACAGCCAAGGAACAGTTAAAAGAAATCAGTGTCCGTACCCATGAACTGGTTCATGTACAGTATAATACCCTGAACCGTTCTCTGATCCCTGCGCTTGAGAAAGCAGGAATGCACCTGGTGGCAGCCCATGAGAATCTTACAGAAGCACAGAGTGCATTTGTAGACAGATACTTTGAGGATAATGTATATCCTGTACTTACACCGATGGCGATGGATTCTTCCAGACCGTTTCCGCTGATCAGAAACAAGACATTAAATATCGGTGCCCTGATCTCCAAGAAGGAGAAGAGTGATAAACTCAACAAAAAGGATAAAGCAGGAGAACTTCTGTTTGCTACAGTGCAGGTTCCGTCTGTGCTTCCAAGGGTGGTGCAGATTCCGTCAAAGAAGGATGGAGATACCACAGTGATCCTGCTGGAAGAGATTATTGAAAGAAATATTGACAAACTTTTCCTGAGTTATGATGTGATATGTGCCCATCCTTACCGTATTATGCGTAATGCGGATCTTACCATCGATGAAGATGAGGCAGAGGATCTGCTGGTGGAGATCCAGCGCCAGTTAAAGAAACGTCAGTGGGGTGAGGTTATCCGTCTGGAAGTAGAGGATAAGATGGATGAACGCCTGCTGAAGATTCTGAAGACGGAATTTGATATCAAAGAGGCAGATATTTTTGAGATAAACGGACCTCTGGATCTTACCATGCTTATGAAAGTATATGGTGCGGATGGCTTTGATGCTTACAAGACACCGAGATATCAGCGGCACCTGTACCGGAATTTCAGAATGAGAAGGATATTTTCCAGGTGATACGTGAGGGCGATGTATTCCTGCATCATCCTTATATGAGCTTCGATCCTGTTGTAAATTTCGTACGTCAGGCAGCAAAAGATCCGGATGTTCTGGCTATTAAACAGACTCTGTATCGTGTCAGCGGCAATTCACCGATCATTGCTGCCCTTGCGCAGGCAGCAGAAAACGGTAAACAGGTTTCCGTACTGGTAGAGCTGAAAGCACGTTTTGATGAAGAAAATAATATTGTATGGGCGAAGAAGCTGGAGAAGGCAGGATGTCATGTAATTTATGGTCTGGTAGGCCTTAAGACACACAGCAAGATCACACTGGTTGTGCGCAGAGAAGAGACAGGAATCCGCCGTTATGTGCATCTGGCAACCGGAAACTACAATGATTCCACTGCCAAACTCTATACAGACTGCGGTATCTTTACCTGCGATGAACGTTTTGGTGAAGATGCAACAGCAGTATTTAACATGCTCTCCGGATATTCTGAACCGAAAAGCTGGAATAAGCTGATCGTAGCACCAATCTGGATGAAGGACAGGTTCTTAAGCCTGATTGAACGTGAGGCAGAGAATGCGAAGAAAGGACTTCCGGCGTTGATCCGCGCAAAGATGAATTCCCTCTGTGATCCGAAGATTATTGCAGGATTGTATTATGCATCTTCCTGCGGAGTTCAGGTGGAGCTTCTGGTAAGGGGGATCTGCTGTCTGAAAGTAGGAGTGCCGGGAATCAGTGAAAATATTCATGTCCGTTCTATTGTAGGGGAATTTCTGGAGCATAGCCGTATTTTCTATTTTGAAAACGGCGGAAACCCGGAAATCTATATGGGAAGTGCGGACTGGATGCCGCGTAACCTTGACCGCAGGGTAGAGATTGTTTTCCCTGTGGAAGATGAGAAGATTAAGAAAGAGCTGGAACACGTACTTGATCTGGAGTTTAAGGATAATGTAAAAGCTCATATCCTGCAGCCGGATGGAACTTATGTGAAGCCGGATAAACGAGGCAAAGCACAGATTAACTCTCAGATGGAATTCTGTATTGAGGCAACTGAGAAAGCAGCACTTCATAAACACGAAGAAAAGAAATCCCGCGTATTCATTCCGGCAGAGCCTGCGGAGGATATAGAGGAATAAGAAACAGTCAGAAACAGAAATAAATAACTGGGAAATGCCATGGAAAGCGGTGGAGCTGCCATGGCATTTCTTTTCTGGAACAAAAAATCCCTCCCTTTTTGTGGCAAAAGCAACGTAAATACAGGGCATTTTGAACGAAAAATTCGAGAAAAATAAAAAAATTGAAATTTTTTTTTAAAAAAGTACTTGCATTTTAGAAAAAGATGGTGTATATTAAACGAGTCGACAGCGAAGAGCGAACGACAGATAAACAAATGGCCAGTTGGTCAAGGGGTTAAGACGTCGCCCTCTCACGGCGAAAACACGGGTTCGATTCCCGTACTGGCTGCTACAAAATAGTGAGAATTTAACCAGAGCTTAGGCTCTGGTTATTTTTTTGTCAGGGATTTCTCCTGACATGTTGTATGTCTTCGCAGACAAAAATGATTCACGAACCTGGAGCTTTCATCTGACAATAGAGGAGTAATACTTGGAAAGGAAGAACGATATGGCCACGGATGAAGAACTTTATGGGCAATATCTGTGCGGTGATGAGACAGGACTTGAACTGTTGATAAAAAAATACGGTGATCCGCTGACCTTATACATTGATGGTTATCTGCATGACGTCCACGAAGCGGAGGACTTAATGATGGAAACCTTTTCCTGGCTGTTTATGAAAAAGCCCCGCATCCGGGATGGATGTTTTAAGGCTTACCTCTATAAAGCAGCGCGTCACATGGCATTACGCCACAAAAGCAGACGGCGGATTATCTTCAGTCTTGACAACCTGACCAGAGAACCGGAGGCACAAACGCTGGTAGAGGAAGTCGTCCGCACAAAAGAGCGAAACCAGATCCTGCATCTCTGCATGGACGAGTTAAATCCAGATTATAGGGAGGCTCTTTATCTGACCTATTTTGAGGGCATGAGCTATCAACAGGCAGCTGAGGTTATGGGGAAAAGTGTAAAGCAGATCACAAATATGGTGTACCGGGGGAAAGAGCGTTTACGCGGATTATTGAAACGGGAGGGTATTACAAATGCTGAAAGATGAGGAACGGATTGCTGAGGTAAAACGGCGTATTGCAAAAAAAGAACAACAGCAGAGACTGCGGCGCAGACGGATTATCTCTGCTGTCTGTATAGCGGCATGCTTTGCAGTGATCGTTGGGATTTCCTTTGCCATGCCCGGTATTATCGGGCGGGTCGAACCCGGTACTTCTTCAGGCTTTGAAACTGCGGCAACAATTTTGGGCGGCAGCACCGCATTGGGATATATGGTGATCGGACTGCTGGCTTTTATCCTCGGCGCGTGCGTGACTATTCTGTGTTTTCGCATCCATCAGCTGAACAAAGAGGAGCAGACGGAGAAACAAAAGGAGGACAATGGGGATGGAGCTGATCAGTAATCTTTTTCAATTCGCTGTTACCCTGTTGGGTTTTTGTATGAGTGGTATTCGGTATCTGAAAGGTCGAAAACAGACATATTTCCTGCTGACCTGCTTTTACGGCTGCTTTGCCCTTGGCTCTCTTTACTGGACGCTGTATCTGCTTCTGTTTTCTGAAACACCGCAGGTCTTTTATGTGTCAGAGTTTGGCTGGGTAGCAGCGTGATTTTCCTTTATCTTCTGCAATACACCCTTTCCTCTGCGGAGGAAAGAGACTTTTCGACACGGAAATCTCTGATAGCTCCTCTGATCGGCATTCCGCTTTGTGCGTTTTACTGCACCTTTGGAGATATTCTTTCCAATCTGCTCTGGTGTGGCATGATGATCGTTGTTTCTTATCATTCTATCCGAGGTCTTGCTTATGCGCAGATACAGACAGGAACAGCGTGTAAGATGCGGTATTTTCACATTGGGGTGCTGTGCTATGTGGCGGTGGAGTATGCTCTTTGGATCTCCGGCTGTCTGTGGCCGGGTTATTCCATTTCCGCTCCCTATTGCGGGCTTGATCTTCTGCTTACAGGCTGCCTGTTTGCACTGCTGCCGGCCACAGGAAAGGCGGTGCAGACATGACATATATTGAAAACGTATTTCTCTGCATGGCCTCGCCCCTGCTGATTGCTGCTCTGTGTATGGGAAAGCGGCAGAGAAAATTCTTTCTGTTCTGCTTTGCCGGGATGGGTGTCTGTCTACTTTCCGCATACATCAACACCTTTTTCGCTGCACTTTATAAAGCGGACACCTTTGCAGCTACCACAGAGATTGCCCCGGTGGTGGAGGAAGTGATGAAACTTCTGCCATTGCTCTTTTATCTGCTGGTATTTGAGCCGAAAGCGGAGCAGATCAAAAATGCTGCCGTGATCACAGCCCTTTCCTTTGCCACATTTGAAAACATCTGCTATCTGATCCAAAACGGAGCCGGTCATTTTTCTTTTATTTTCTTCCGGGGTATTGGGACAGGAGCCATGCATGTGATCTGTGGGGCCATTGTCGGCGGTGGACTTGCATATGTGTGGCAGAGAACATGGCTGAAGATTGCCGGAACCTGCGGTCTGCTGGGAGCAGCAATCACCTTTCACGCAATTTATAATCTTCTGATCGCCTATGGCAGTGCAGCACAGTATATTGCTTATCTGCTGCCTGTACTGATCCTGGCAGCGGGAAAACTGATCTTCCGCAGTTTGATACAATAATATAACCTGATTTTTCTCTTTTGGGAGCTGTTTCAGCAGCTCTCAAATTTTTTTGAAAAAATTTTGATTTTCAGGTGAGAGTTTTTCGCTTTTTTTGTACCTATATAAGTGAAAGGACTTTTAAGACTGTTTTTGTGGAAGGAGGTTGGA
>ENA-OQIG01000259-OQIG01000259.1-human-gut-metagenome-genome-assembly--contig:-NODE-259-length-31422-cov-2.360058_pt1 | contig 31422 bp, 42 predicted proteins | sample MGYA00242576_ERZ504741 | MGnify/ENA primary metagenome ERZ504741 (study PRJEB26092, sample SAMD00036436) | human gut metagenome | host: Homo sapiens | study: EMG produced TPA metagenomics assembly of... | reverse complement strand
ATGTACGAACGCCGATTTCGGCATTGGCATGCGGGTAAGTTCTGGCTGTATTCGTCTGCGGGATGACGATATCAAAACACTCTTTAGCCAGGTCACCCCAGGCACCAAAGTGAATATCATCAACACTCCGATAAAAGTCTCTGCCGAACCAAACGGTGCGCGTCTGGTTGAAGTACATCAGCCGCTGTCAGAGAAGATTGATGACGATCCGCAGCTGCTGCCAATTACGCTGAATAGCGCAATGCAATCATTTAAAGATGCAGCACAAACTGACGCTGAAGTGATGCAACATGTGATGGATGTCCGTTCCGGGATGCCGGTGGATGTCCGCCGTCATCAAGTGAGCCCACAAACTCTGTAAAGCTCGGATAAAAAAATCCCCGCGACACGGCAGTCGCGGGGAAAAAATCAGCAGTAGCAGGCATTAATGAGGGTTAATGCTTATTTATAAATTACTGCTGTTCCATGGAGGGTATTCGGACCGGTTACAGAAGTAATACGGAAAGATTTTGCGCCCATCTCATCCGCTTTTTGCGCCAGCTGCTCTTCCAGCGATCCCAGATTTGTCCCCGCGTTAGCACTGATTGTACCGACTTTTTGTTGGCCTTCTGGCGTTGACTGAACTTCGACAGCCGCAAAGCTGGCAAATGACATGGAGCTTAAAATCGCCGCAGCGATGAGGGTTTTTACGTTTTTCATAATAGTGGCCTTATGCAGATGAATGACGTCGCAAGAAATTACTTAATGATCGATAACTAAATGATAGATGTGATCTGGATCACATACAAGATATTTTTATAACAATCATTAATTAATTTAAAAATCTTTAGATTTCAGTTAAATAGAAAGCAATTATTTTTATGGGATCTGGACTGGTGAACGGAGGTGATTATTTTTATAATAACCTTTCATTCACAGTCACCAGGTACAACGGCATCATGGCAACTGACTCAACACAATGTGTAAAAAAAAGCCGTGGCCGCCCAAAAGTGTTCGACAGGGATGCCGCGCTTGATAAGGCCATGAAATTGTTCTGGCAACACGGTTATGAAGCGACTTCTCTTGCGGACCTCGTCGAAGCGACCGGAGCCAAAGCGCCCACGCTATACGCGGAATTTACCAACAAAGAGGGGTTATTTCGTGCCGTTCTCGACCGCTATATCGATCGTTTTGCCGCTAAGCATGAAGCACAGCTGTTTTGTGAAGAGAAAAGCGTGGAGTCTGCGCTGGCTGACTATTTTGCTGCCATCGCCAACTGCTTTACCAGCAAAGACACCCCGGCAGGCTGCTTCATGATCAACAACTGCACCACCCTCTCCCCAGATTCAGGAGATATCGCCAATACGTTGAAATCACGCCATGCGATGCAAGAGCGCACTTTGCAGCAGTTTTTATGTCAACGACAAGCGCGCGGGGAAATCCCGACCCACTGTGACGTGACACATCTGGCAGAATTCCTTAATTGTATTATTCAGGGGATGTCGATCAGCGCACGCGAAGGTGCATCGCTGGAAAAACTAATGCAGATTGCCGGAACGACTTTGCGTTTATGGCCCGAACTGGTGAAATAAGTCGCAAAAAAAGCCCCTCAGCCTGAGCGAATGAGGGGCCAAATTGCAGAGTACAGCCTTGTTATACTTTGTTATTCAAAATCAGTTGCCCATTACTATCTAGCGGGATCTGCGTACCCGGATCGCGGTCCATGCGGATTTTGCCCTGCTGATCGCCAATCTTATAGGTCACATCATAACCGAGCATTTTTTCTGACTTGTCATACACCGTTTTACAACGCTGTTGCGTAGTCGTGTAAGTATCGCTTTCCTGGAGAGAGCCCTGGATCTGGTTACCGGCATATCCACCACCCAGCGCCCCCACAACAGTGGCGACATCTTTACCGCGACCACCGCCAACTGATGCCCTATCACGCCGCCAGCAACAGCGCCGAGCACCGACCCGGTAATGCGATTTTCATCCTGCACCGGTCGACGATGGGTCACTGTGACGTTGCGACACTCCTGACGCGGTGTTTTAACCGTTTCCTTGATTGGGGTTGCAGAAACAACCTGAGCGTATTGCGGGCCACGTTCAAACACGTTCAGACTGGCCACTGCCGCTACGCCCAGCGCAGCTGCGACACCAATCCCGATACCCGCCAACATTGATTTATTCACGGGAACACCTCCTTCTTTGCAGTTATACCAATCATGCAAGCGAAGGAGAAAAGCAGCTATCAGACAGAAGATGAAAAGCGCGGGAATGGCTGGAAATACTTAATGATTCGGAGGAGTCTGAAGGAATGCCTGATGCGACGCTTAACGCGTCTTATCAGCCTACCGCTCGTACCATTTGTCCAGGGCGGATGAGGCGTTTATGCCACATCCGCCAGTGTACGTCGATTAATGCAACTTCAAACGCGGACGGATAACGCGGTTAATACTCCCCACCAGCATCATTAATCCGGTTTTAAAGTAACCATGCAGCGCAATCTGATGCATTCGGTATAGCGAGATATATACAAAGCGCGCAATTCGTCCTTCAATCATCATTGAGCCGCGCGTCAGGTTACCCATCAGGCTACCAACGGTGGAGAAGTTCGACAGCGATACCAGTGAACCATGATCTTTATACTGATAATTTTTCAGCGGCTTACCGTTTATCTGCGCCAGAATATTGTTCATTGCGCAGGTCGCCATCTGGTGTGCAGCCTGAGCACGCGGCGGAACAAAGCCCCCTTCCGGACGCGGGCATGACGCGCAGTCGCCAATAGCGTAAATGTCTGGATCGCGGGTGGTTTGCAGCGTCGGTTCCACCACCAGCTGGTTGATACGGTTAGTTTCAAGACCACCGATATCTTTCAGGAAGTCTGGCGCTTTGATCCCGGCTGCCCATACCATCAGATCCGCCTCAATATATTCGCCATCTTTAGTGTGCAGGCCGCCTTCATCAGCACTGGTGACCATGGTTTGCGTCAGCACGCGAACGCCAAGTTTCGTTAGCTCGTTGTGGGCCGCAGCAGAGATACGTGGCGGTAACGCAGGCAAAATACGTTCTCCCGCTTCTACCAGCGTTACGTTCAGGCTTCGTTGGTCAGACCTTTATAACCGTAGCTGTGCAGTTGCTTGACCGCGTTATGCAACTCAGCGGAGAGTTCTACACCCGTCGCGCCGCCACCGACAATCGCAATGTTCACTTTGCCATTCGCGCCCAGGTTGGCGGAGTATTTCAGGAACAGATTCAGCATCTCCTGGTGGAAGCGACGCGCCTGGTGCGGGTTATCGAGGAAAATGCAGTTCTCTTTGACACCTGGTGTATTGAAATCGTTAGAGGTGCTACCCAGCGCCATTACCAGTGTGTCATAGGCGATTTTACGTTCCGGAACCAGCAGTTCACCTTTCTCGTCGCGCAGTTCTGCAATAGTGATTGTTTTCGCTTCACGATCAATATCAATGACGGAACCCAGCTGGAACTGGAAACCATGATTGCGCGCATGGGCCAGATAGCTCAACGCATCGACGCCTTCATCAAGCGAGCCAGTCGCCACTTCGTGCAGCAGCGGTTTCCACAGGTGGCTGTGGTTACGATCGACCAGCGTAATTTTGGCTTTTTTCTTGCGTCCCAGCTTATGCCCCAGCTGTGTTGCCATTTCCAGCCCACCAGCACCGCCGCCGACAATCACAATTTTTTTCAATGGCGTAGTCAACGTGACCCCCTTAAATTTATTAACCAATTGTTAATTAATGGTTATTAACATAGCTCTTAATTAACAACAGGTTACAGCAATGAAAATGTTCTTCGCTATTGAGAATAACATGAATGGTGCATTGGTCATACCAAAATTGATGTTAATCAAGTTTTGTTGCTGAAAAGATAGGCGACTTTACCGGGTGAGATCAAAAAACAGAGTTTATTGTTTATTATTTGAGCGAATTTGTGAGAGTGATATAGAGTGAGGGGTGTATGCAGGGCGTTCGGTAGGCCTGATAAGAGGCGCATCAGGCATTGATGCTCGACTGTCGATGCGGCGTAAACGCCTTATCCGACTTACAGAATTCGGAGCGCATCAGGTACCGGCAAGGTTACCTGATGCGACGAGGGCATTTACCGAGGGTTTTGAAACGCTTTAATGCGCTGCAAATGCGGGGAGATATTCTTGAATTTGTGCGTCTGCTCTTCGTCCCAGACAATCTCGTAATAATGATGCAACTCTTCAGATGTCCGCTGGCTGTTAAGCGCTTCATCATTACGCGACAAAATCAACCAGGCAACGATCGCGATTCTTTCTCGCGGAAGTTGGTCACACACTTAGTGGCAATATCGGCATACTCTTCCGGGCGATCAATCTTGCCTTCCATGTTCTCATAAGGGAACAAATTAGGGTTGAAGATCACCTGGCGGATATCGCAAAGAAAACCAATCCGTTCCGCCCAGTATCCGCCCAGACCAACGCCGCAAATCAGCGGACGCTCGTCGACGTTCAGTTGCAACATTTTGTCCACTTCTTTGAGCAGATGCTGCATATCATGTTTCGGATGCCGCGTACTGTAGCTTATCAAGCGTACATCCGGGTCAATAAACTGCAATTGTAAGACTTTCTCGTGGTTACCCGGACTGTTAGAGTCAAAACCGTGTAAATAGATAATCATCGCTTCCTCACATAAGCCAGGGTTAGTGACCTGCTTTCTCTTCCTGCCAGCGTTCATGTAACTGATTCAGACGGGTGCTGATCGCCTTCCAGCGAGCCGAGTCCATCAGTCCTGTCGCGAAAATGAACCTTTATGATACAAACGTGTAACACGTTCTGCCTTGATCGGTGACAGATTATCTAACACGCTGACGGCCCCTTTACGATTATTGCAGACCAGGATCATATCGCAACCTGCGTCCAGTGATGCCTGCCCGCGTTCGGCATAACTGCCCATAATCGCGGCACCTTCCATCGATAAATCGTCAGAGAAAATCACGCCGTCAAAACACAGTTCCTGACGCAAAACGGTTTTCAGCCAGTAGGAAGAACCGCTCGCCGGACGCGGATCAACATCACTGTAGATCACATGCGCAGGCATAATGGCGTCGAGTTTATTTTCGCGGATTAACGTGCTGAAAACCGACATATCTTTGGCACGAATTTCCGCTTGCGGGCGTGGGTCGCACGGCGTCTCTTTGTGTGAATCTGCAGTTACTGCACCGTGTCCTGGGAAGTGTTTCCCGGTCGTTTTCATTCCGGCTTCATGCATCCCATCAATAAACCGACTGGCGATTGCCAGGGCTTTTTCTGGTCGGCATGATAAGAACGCTCGCCAATCGCCGCGCTGATATGTCCTACATCCAGCACTGGCGCAAAGCTGATATCAATATCCATAGCGATCATTTCGCTGGCCATCAGCCAACCCGCCTCTTGCGCCAGTTTGCCGCCCTTTTCCATTCCCAACAGCGCAGCAAAGGATTGTGCTGCCGGTAAGCGGGTAAAACCTTCGCGAAAACGCTGGACGCGTCCACCTTCCTGATCTACCGCCACCACCAGATGATTGCGCGATGCTGCGCGGATCTGGCGCACCAGTTCACGTAACTGGGCAGGATCATGATAGTTACGCGTAAAGAGAATCAGCCCTCCCACCAGCGGATGCGCCAGTATTTCACGCTCTTCCGCGTCCAGTTCGTAACCTTCGACATCCAACATTACTGGACCCACACTGCTCTCCTTATTGTTTTATTAATAGCTGCCGCCAGGTGTCATCGGCCAGCCTGATAAATTGTTGATCGCCGGTTTGTCGCCAGCGGTACTCAAACCACCCTGCTTTGAGCATCAGCAGCCAGGGAAACCATCGCCTGACCTGACGCCATAATTGCGCCGGATAAATCTTCGCGCGAGTGGCATAGTCATTGACCAATTGCAGGTGCTGTTCAGTATTTTCCACCCACACCGCCGCCAGTTCCAGCGCGATATCACCATCTCCTGCATACTCCCAGTCGATGAGTTTTAACCCTGACGCGCTATGCACTAAATTTCCGGCGTGGACATCCATATGCAATGGACTTAAGCGTAAAGGCCGTGGTTCCCGCGCTTTGCGCAGACGTTTTAACATTCGCAGCCAACCCACTGTCCGCCGCGCCGGATCGCTTTGCTGCCAGTACAGTTCCAGTAACGGCAACAGCGTTATTCGCCAGCCAAAACGTGGTTGTTGATGTAGATAATACAGCAAGCCTGCCAGTTCGTTGGTATCCGGCAAATACGTTTTTACCGCGCCGGGCAGATAGTCGACTACCATCCAGTCACGGAGATATAAATGCGGCTTCGGTGCAATGCATGCGGGTAGTTGTGATAAAGCCCGATACTGGCGCAAGAACGCGGACTGCGGCGCATCAGGATCGTGCGGCTGACGCACAACAAAACGCTGGCCTGGTGTTCAATGAGAAAACTCCCGCCACTAAGCCCACTATTAAACGTCGTGACGGGATGAAACTGCGGGAAAAAGCGCGACAGCAATTCGTCGCGCGTGATGGGATTATTGCTGCGAAACGGCACCTTTACCTGACCAGATAATTTCGCCCGTCTGCACCAGCATCAGCTGCATTTGTAGGGTCGGAGCGTTAACGTTGCCAGAGGCGCTGGAGTATAGCACGTAATGAGCGCCGACATTGCGGGCAATGCCTATGGCTTTACTACGTACCTAAACTGTCCTGCGGCGACAAACCTAACTGTTGCTTAGCCATCGACAGCTGCTGGGCGGAAACCAGGGTAAATTTACCGTTATTAGCCAGCGCATTTCGCAGCGTTTCGGTCGCTTCTGCGGCATTCAGCGAACCGTTAGTACGGTTGTTAACGCTATCAACCAGCAGGACGCTACCCGCAGTCACCCCGTCAGCCCCAAGCATCTTACTGACCATCGGCTGCATTGCGCCATTCCAGTCATAATGGCGAATATGCGGCGCAGGCGGTGCAGTTTGATCTTCGTGCTCAATTGGGCCTGGCTGCTGCGGGATCGTCGGCACCGAGGCACTGTGGGGACAGGCTGTTGTGGCTCGGCTGGTTGTTCCGGCGCTGGTTTCACTTCTTCTACCGGTGCAGGTTCACGTTGCCCCACACACCCGGCGAGAAACATCGCCAGCGCGGTAATCAAGGCGTAGCGACTCATTTTTGTCATCAAGATTCACCCCTTACAAATATAGATAAAGTCTGACTTTGTGCGCCCCCAGAAAATTGGCGCTGCCGTACAGCGTTACCGCCGAATGTGCGGGAATGGTAACGCTGCGTGGCCTTTCCAGAGGATGCATCTCCAGCCTCTGGCGTCATACCAGTAAAACGATAATGAACGGTAACGGTTCTTGCCTTTCGTTATAAAGCGTTGAGGATGCTGAAGGTTGAATATCAGACGTCGAAAGGACGGGCTTTTCTGCACTGATGCCCGCAGCCAATAAAGATGACTCCATCACCAGCGATTGCTCATCATTCACCGGAATTTCCGGATGTGAACGACAGCCACCAGCAGTAACAACACCAGAGACACCAGCCCAAAGCATCCTTTTCTCATCGTTACAGACCTTTATGCGCCAGCATTGGTCCCAGCGGACGGCCACCCAACAAGTGCATATGGATGTGGTAAACCTCTTGTCCGCCATGGCGGTTGGTATTCATGATCAGACGATAGCCATCTTCGGCAATACCTTCTTGCTCAGCAATTTTTGCCGCTACGGTGATCATGCGTCCCAGCGCCTGCTCATGCTCAGCTGACACGTCGTTCACAGTCGGTATGAGGATATTCGGAATGATCAGAATATGCGTTGGCGCTTGCGGCGAAATATCGCGAAACGCCGTTACCAGATCATCCTGGTAGACGATATCGGAGGGGATCTCACGACGAATAATTTTGCTGAATATAGTTTCTTCTGCCACGACATTTTCCTTTTTCAAATAGCCATGCGTTGCGCCATGCTACGCCGCGCCACACTGCGAGTATAGAGTATGGTCGAGTTAAACCTGCTCTTTCAACCTTAACTCACGATTTCTTAAGCAAAAAATCGTTTTGCTGCCGTATATATCGCCATTATTCCCATTTCTGCCTGCGAATGCGCTGAAAAGACATTCTCTGTTTGGTTTACACGATAAATATGAATGCGTATATTTCTCATTTGCATTTACAAACAAAATTATTCGCACACTAAATATAACCGCTCATCACCCTCCTCCGGCATGAGCCTGACGACAACATAAACCAAGAGATTTCAAATGCTTTCAACACAATTTAACAGGGATAATCAATATCAAGCCATCACCAAACCCTCACTACTTGCCGGTTGCATAGCATTGGCACTATTACCTTCTGCCGCTTTTGCTGCACCAGCCACTGAAGAAACGGTGATTGTTGAGGGTTCAGCCACAGCTCCAGATGATGGCGAAAATGATTACAGCGTAACGTCTACCTCTGCGGGTACCAAAATGCAGATGACTCAACGTGATATTCCTCAGTCGGTCACTATTGTTAGCCAGCAGCGGATGGAAGATCAGCAGTTACAAACGCTGGGCGAAGTGATGGAAAACACGCTGGGGATCAGCAAAAGTCAGGCGGATTCCGATCGTGCTCTTTATTATTCCCGCGGATTCCAGATCGATAACTATATGGTTGATGGTATCCCCACCTATTTTGAATCGCGCTGGAATCTGGGCGACGCACTTTCTGATATGGCACTGTTTGAACGCGTAGAAGTAGTGCGTGGCGCGACAGGACTCATGACCGGGACGGGTAATCCATCTGCGGCAATTAATATGGTTCGAAAACACGCGACCAGTCGTGAATTTAAAGGCGATGTCTCGGCGGAATACGGTAGCTGGAACAAAGAACGGTATGTGGCGGATTTACAAAGCCCACTCACCGAAGACGGTAAAATCCGCGCGCGAATTGTCGGCGGCTACCAGAATAACGACTCATGGCTGGACCGCTACAACAGTGAAAAGACCTTCTTCTCGGGCATTGTCGATGCTGATTTAGGCGATCTTACGACGCTTTCAGCCGGTTACGAATATCAGCGCATTGATGTTAATAGCCCTACCTGGGGCGGTTTACCGCGCTGGAATACTGATGGCAGCAGCAACAGTTACGATCGTGCACGCAGTACCGCACCTGACTGGGCGTACAACGATAAAGAGATCAACAAGGTCTTTATGACCCTGAAGCAGCGGTTTGCTGATACCTGGCAAGCGACACTGAATGCCACCCACTCTGAAGTCGAATTTGACAGCAAAATGATGTATGTCGATGCCTATGTAAACAAAGCGGATGGTATGCTGGTTGGGCCATACAGTAATTATGGACCTGGCTTTGATTATGTCGGCGGCACCGGTTGGAACAGTGGCAAACGTAAAGTTGATGCGCTGGATTTGTTCGCTGACGGTATTTATGAATTGTTTGGTCGTCAGCACAATCTAATGTTTGGTGGCAGTTACAGCAAACAAAACAATCGTTACTTCAGTTCATGGGCCAACATCTTCCCGGATGAAATTGGCAGTTTCTACAACTTTAATGGCAATTTCCCACAAACCGACTGGTCACCACAGAGCCTGGCACAGGACGATACCACACATATGAAATCGTTATATGCTGCCACTCGAGTCACCCTTGCCGATCCGCTGCATCTGATCCTCGGCGCACGTTATACCAACTGGCGGGTTGATACGCTGACTTACAGCATGGAGAAAAACCACACCACGCCTTACGCTGGTCTGGTGTTTGACATCAATGACAACTGGTCGACCTACGCCAGCTATACCTCTATTTTCCAGCCGCAAAATGATCGTGACAGTTCAGGCAAATATCTGGCTCCAATCACCGGTAACAACTACGAGCTGGGTCTGAAATCGGACTGGATGAATAGCCGTCTGACCACCACGTTAGCCATCTTCCGTATTGAGCAGGATAATGTCGCTCAGTCCACCGGTACACCTATCCCCGGCAGCAACGGCGAAACCGCCTATAAAGCAGTGGATGGGACAGTCAGTAAAGGGGTGGAATTTGAACTCAACGGCGCAATTACCGACAACTGGCAGCTGACATTTGGCGCAACGCGCTATATTGCAGAGGATAACGAAGGAAACGCCGTTAATCCTAATCTGCCACGCACCACGGTTAAAATGTTCACCAGCTATCGGTTGCCTGTCATGCCAGAGTTGACAGTCGGCGGTGGTGTTAACTGGCAAAATCGCGTGTATACCGACACCGTGACACCGTATGGCACCTTCCGCGCCGAGCAAGGTAGCTACGCGCTGGTGGATCTCTTCACCCGCTACCAGGTGACGAAAAACTTCTCGTTACAGGGGAACGTCAATAACCTGTTCGACAAAACCTACGATACCAACGTGGAAGGTTCTATCGTCTACGGCGCACCGCGTAATTTCAGCATTACCGGCACGTATCAATTCTGAATAACACCTGTAAAAAAGGCAGCCATCTGGCTGCCTTAGTCTCCCCAACGTCTTACAGATTAGTGGTTACGGATGTACTCATCCATCTCGGTTTTCAGGTTGTCGGATTTAGTACCGAAAATCGCCTGAACACCAGAACCAGCAACCACTACGCCCGCTGCGCCCAGTTTCTTCAGGCCAGCCTGATCCACTTTAGACACATCAGCAACGCTGACGCGCAGACGGGTAATACATGCGTCGAGGTTAGTAATGTTTTCTTTACCACCAAATGCAGCAACCAGAGCCGGTGCCATTTCGCTGGTACCTGTCGCTTTTGCATCTTCAGTCGCGTCTTCACGACCCGGCGTTTTCAGATCCAGTGCTTTAATCAGCACGCGGAAGATGGTGTAGTAAACAATCGCATAACCGATACCGACGATCGGGAACAGCCACAGTTTGCTGCTGTTACCAGACAGAACGATGAAGTCGATCAGACCGTGCGAGAACGACGTACCGTCACGCATCCCCAGAAGAATACAGATTGGGAATGCCAGGCCTGCCAGAATCGCGTGGATGATGTACAGGATCGGCGCAACGAACATGAAGGAGAACTCGATCGGCTCGGTGATACCGGTCAGGAACGAGGTCAGCGCCGCGGAGATCATAATACCGCCCACTTTCGCGCGGTTTTCTGGTTTAGCAGAGTGCCAGATAGCAATTGCGGCAGCTGGCAGACCGTACATTTTGAACAGGAAGCCACCAGACAGTTTACCCGCAGTCGGGTCACCCGCCATATAACGCGGAATGTCGCCGTGGAAAACCTGACCTGCTGCGTTGGTGTATTCACCAATCTGCATCTGGAAAGGTACGTTCCAGATGTGGTGCAGACCAAACGGTACCAGGCAACGTTCGATGAAACCGTAAATGCCAAACGCAACTACCGGGTTCTGGTAAGCAGCCCACTGAGAGAAGGTCTGGATTGCAGAACCAATCGGCGGCCAAATGAAGGACAGCACAACGCCAGTAAAGATGGCAGCCAGGCCAGAAATGATCGGCACAAAGCGTTTACCGGCAAAGAAGCCAAGATACTCAGGCAGCTTAATACGGTAGAAACGGTTAAACATGTACGCTGCGATCGCACCGGAGATAATCCCTCCGAGTACGCCAGTATCCGCCAGGTGTTTAGAGGCGATTTCTTCAGCAGGTAAATGCAGTACCAGTGGCGCAACCACGGCCATGGTTTTAACCATGATGCCATAGGCAACAACTGCGGCCAGCGCGGATACGCCATCGTTATTGGTAAAGCCGAGGGCGACACCGATCGCAAAAATCAGTGGCATGTTTGCAAAGACGGAACCGCCTGCTTCTGCCATAACATGCGATACAACGGCGGGCAGCCAGCTGAAATTCGCGGAACCGACGCCCAGCAGAATACCTGCGATAGGCAGTACGGATACCGGCAGCATCAGCGATTTACCGACCTTTTGCAGGTTAGCAAATGCATTCTTAAACATAATTGAGAGTGCTCCTGAGTATGGGTGCTTTTTTTACGTTCTCACGCGTGGCAAGGGGGAGAGCCTCGCCGTGTACAGGGCATCTAAGCGCCCTTTATTTATTACACAGAGTAAAATAATTCAGTGTCAATTTGTTTGACGGCTATCACGTTTCAACTTCAGATCATTGAAGAAGTTGCACATTTTGACAAAACATATGTCACAATATTTCAAACGTGGATTATTCACCGCCCAATTTTCGGCGGTGAACTTTACTCGTTTTAGCCATTAATTACGAGCTTTAAAAAAACTCATTCAACGGATGGATTGAAGGCGGGAAGCGTCGATGTGAAACAGACGGGCGAAGTTATCGGTGGTTACCTGCGCCAGTTCTTCAACGGCAACACCTTTCAACACAGCCATGTATTCTGCAACGTCACGAACCATCGCAGGTTGATTCTCTTTTCCTCGATGCGGTACTGGCGTAAGGTAAGGTGAGTCAGTTTCCACCAGTAACCGATCCAGGGGGACATAACGCGCAGCATCGCGCAGTTGCTCCGCATTACGGAAGGTCACAATGCCGGAAAAGGAGATGTAAAATCCGAGATCCAGTAATTTACCCGCCGTTTCTCTGTCCTCTGTAAAACAGTGTAGTACGCCACCGCAATCCGTCACTTTTTCTTCGCGCAGAATTGCCAGCGTATCGGCACGGGCGTCACGGGTATGGACGATAACCGGCTTGTTCAGTTCACGACCAATCTGGATATGATGGATGAAGGACTCTTGCTGACGTACTTTAGTTTCCGGTGTGTAATAATAATCCAACCCGGTTTCACCCAGCGCTACAACACCCTCTTCTGCCGCCAGACGGCGTAAATCTTCTACATCGTAGGGATCATTCTGGTTGAGTGGATGCACGCCACAAGAAAATACGACGTTGTCACGTTCGCCTACCAGCTCCCGCATATGTAAATAACCCGGTAATGTTGTGGCGACTGCCAGACAAAATTTCACATCGCGTGCGGCGGCTTTCGCCAGAACGTCATCCACGTCCTTATGCAAAGATTCATAATCCAGACCATCGAGATGGCAGTGTGAGTCGACTAAAAACATGATGTCTCTCTTAAAGATGAGGAACCGGTAGCACAACGCCCGGTTGCAGGTAATGCTCAATACGCAGTAAAAGATCGGTGATGAGAAGCTCGCGGTTGATGCCTGTGACAGACATTAACTGTTCACGAATGTGGCAAACATCCCCCAGTATAGCCTGCAGGCGCGAGGGAGAAAGATGGTTTGCCAGTTCAGCGACCAGGCCCGGCACATCAACATTGGTCACCTGCGCAGCACCATGATGGCGTTTTAGCGCATCCATCAGCAACGTTGCCAGCCAGTGTAAACGCGCCGGAGCTTGTTCATGATTAAGGGCCGCCAGCAGCGAATACCAGTCGCCCGATGGCACGCTATATGCCAATGCCTGACACAATGTTTCACGAGCCTGCCAGTTATCTCCCTGAAACAACGCCAGTGCCGCGCCAGGCGAACCGGCGCTTAAGCGCAATGCGGCAAGTAATGCATCCTGTGACATTGTCACTTCGCGTGAAAGCCAGGTCACGGCGTACTGTTCCGGCGGCGGCGCAAGGTAATGTAACCGACAACGACTACGTAATGTTGCCAGTAAACGTTCAGGCTCGCGGGTAGCCAGGAAAACCAGGTTTCTGCTGGTGGCTCTTCAAGCGTCTTCAGCAATGCGTTAGCCGCGGCGTCGGTCAGTAAGGCAGCATCGGTTACCCAGACAACTTTCGCACCACCTAAGCGTGCGTGCTCATTCAGCTTTTCGGTGACCTCACGTACCGCATCAATGCCCAACGCATTTTTCCCTTTTTCGGGAGCCAGGGTGTAGTAATCGGGATGCGTGCCAGCCTGCATCAACTGACATCCACGACAGTGACCGCAACTTTTGTGACCCTGCGGTTGTTGGCAGAGTAAATAACGCTCAGGCGTAGATTAAAGCATCATCGCCCATGCCCGGTAACGCCTGAATGAGCAGCGCATGGTGACCTCTTCCGGCCTGATAGCTGGCTACCAGTTTTTCGAAATCAGGTCGTAACCATGGATACCATCTCATGCGTCCAACTCCTTCACCCAGTGGGTCACGGTAGTGCGGATTGCATCCATCACGGCCTCCAGCGGCTGGGTGGCATCAATGGTATGAATGCTTTTATCTTGTGCTGCCAGTTCCAGATAGCGGGCGCGGGTGCGATTAAAGAAATCGAAAGACTCTTGCTCAATACGATCCAGCTCGCCGCGCGCACGCGCGCGTTTTAAGCCAACTTCCGGGGTAACATCGAGATAGAGCGTTAAGTCGGGGCGAAAATCCCCGAGAACAGCATCACGCAGTGTTGCCAGCATATGTTGGTCAATACCACGTCCTCCGCCTGATACGCCTGAGTGGAGAGATCGTGGCGATCGCCAATCACCCAGGTGCCGTTAGCCAGCGCAGGTTTGATGACTGTTTCTACCAGTTGAACGCGCGCGGCATAAAACATCAGAACTTCGGCTTTATCGGTAATGACTTCATCGCCTACCGATTTGATATCCAGCACCAGGCTTCTTAACTTTTCGGCAAGTTGCGTACCGCCAGGTTCCCGAGTGAAAACCATGTCGCGGATACCAGTTGCTCGAGCGTCTCAACCACCACATTACGCGCGGTAGTTTTGCCTGCGCCTTCCAGCCCCTCAATGACGATATACTTACTGCGCATTTTTTTCCTTAAGCACTTTCAGATAATCCTGCACAGACTTGTTATGACTGGCAAGATTGGTATTAAACGTGTGACCACCTTTACCATCGGCCACAAAATAGAGATACGGCGTTTTTGCCGGATGCGCAGCAGCCTTCAGCGAATCCGCCCCCGGCGTAGCTATCGCACCCGGCGGCAAACCGGTAATGGTATAGGTGTTATACGCTGTCGGCGTTTCCAGGTCTGCACGAGAAAGTTTGCCATTATAACGCTCTCCCATCCCGTAAATCACGGTTGGTCGGTCTGCAAGCGCATACCAATGCGTAAACGGTTGATAAATACCGAGGCAACCTGATCGCGTTCACTGGCAACGGCGGTTTCTTTTTCGATAATTGATGCCATCGTCACCAGCTGATTTTTATCTTTATAAGGCAGACCGTCCGCACGCCCTTCCCAGGCGCTATCGACCGCTTTCACCATTTTCTTGTGCGCTCGCTTGAGTAACGCGACATCGGTGGTATTGGCGGTATACATCCAGGTGTCTGGCCAGAACCAACCTTCAATCCACTCCGGGTTTTCCAGTTCAAGTGCCTGCGCTACGGTGGCGTACTTATCGTCACTCAGCGTGTGCTTGATATACGGAGCCTCACGCAATTGCTTGAGGTAGTCGCTCAGACGCATCCCTTCTACCAGTCGCAGCGGGAACTGTGCTTCTTTACCGCTTTCCAACAATTTCAGCATCTCGCGCACGGTCATCTGCGGTGTAAAGCGGTAAGTCCCGGCTTTAAAGTGAGAAAGATCCGGTTCGATACGCAGCAGCCATTGAAAAACCCGTGGGCGATTGATGATCTTATCAGCATAAAGCTGTTCACCGAGCGCCAGACGTCCGGTCCCTGGCTTCAGGGTAAATATCGTCTCTTCTTTGATAAGCAATTTGCTGTCGGCAAGATGGCGAACCTTCCAGACGCCCACACCAGCGGCGATACCCAGTACCACCAGCAATAACAAGATTATCAATAACACTTTTTTCATGACTAATTCGGGCGCTCACAAAGTGGGGCTAAATATTCATATAACGTTGCTGACGAAAAGGAGACATCGCCACAGGCACGTACGGGCATCACTGGCATTAACGCATTACAAATAACCATCTCATCTGCCTGCAACGCCTCTTCCAGAGAAGCTTGCACTTCGACAAGCTGATAAGAGGATTGTGCCAGCAAACGGATACAGAATTGTCGCATAATGCCGTTAACACCTGCCTGATCCAGTCGCGGCGTATAACTACGTTGCCTTCCGCCAGAACAAATTAGCCGCACAGCATTCCGTAACCCACCCTTCGCTGTCAAGGACCAGCGCCTCATCAGCGTTTGTCTGCTCAAGATGAGAGCGAATCAATACTTGCTCAAGACGATTGAGATGTTTAATACCTGCAAGATGAGGATTGCGCCCCAGCCGCACCGGGCTTAGCGCCAACGTCATCCCCTCGTTACGCAAACGGTCGTAATGTGCAGGATAAGCCGTAACGGAGAGAATCCGCGTTGCCGGTCCACTGTTCAATGTGCTGTACCCTCGCCCGCCACTACCGCGACTGATCACGACTTTCAGTACACCATTTTGCTGTTCTGCTGCCAGCGTTTTCATCTCTTGTTCAAGCTGTGCCAGAAGTCACAGGAAATCATCAACCGCTGACAAGCATCCTGTATCGCTGGATATGCGCCGATAACAAACTGACTTTACCGTCGATAACTCTGGCGGTGGTAAAACAACCATCACCAAACTGCGTTGCCCGATCGCTTACTGCCAGCGATTCCTGCTTATAACCGTTAATTAAGAACATACCGGCTCCTTATCAGAGAATTGTTAGTGTGGCAGCATGTTCACTACGGAACAAGTCGGAATAAAAGCTAAGAAAAAGGCCCGCAAGCGGACCTTTTAAATGGGTGGGAAATGACAACTTAGATCTTTTTAAAGATCAAAGAACCATTAGTGCCACCGAAGCCGAAGGAGTTACACAGCGTGTATTCCATTCCGCTGACCTGACGTGCTTCATGCGGTACGAAATCCAGATCGCAACCTTCATCCGGGTTATCCAGGTTGATGGTTGGCGGAACAGCCTGATCGCGCAGCGCCAGGATGGAGTAGATAGACTCTACTGCCCCCGCCGCACCTAACAGGTGACCGGTCATAGATTTCGTGGAGCTTACCAACACACGGCTTGCAGCTTCACCGAAGATGGCTTTCACCGCCTGCGCTTCAGCTTTATCGCCAGCCGGCGTAGAAGTACCGTGCGCGTTAACGTAGCCAATCTGACTCGCTTCAATGCCTGCATCACGCAGAGCATTTGCCATTGCCAGAGCTGCGCCTGCGCCATTTTCTGGCGGTGACGTCATATGATAAGCATCGCTGCTCATACCAAAGCCGACGAGTTCAGCGTAAATTTTCGCACCGCGTTTTTTCGCGTGTTCGTACTCTTCAAGTACCAGCATACCGGCACCATCGCCCAGTACGAAGCCATCACGCTCTTTATCCCACGGGCGGCTCGCCGCTTGCGGGTTATTATTGCGGGTAGATAATGCACGTGCCGCGCCAAAACCACCAACACCCAGCGGCGTACTGGCTTTCTCTGCGCCACCTGCAACCATCACGTCAGCATCGCCATACGCGATAATACGCGCAGCATGGCCAATGTTGTGCACGCCGGAAGTACAGGCGGTCGCGATAGAGGTGCTTGGGCCACGCAGGCCATACATGATAGTCAGATGACCTGCCACCATGTTCACAATCGTTGACGGAACGAAGAATGGCTGATCTTACGTGGACCACCGTTCATCAGAGATGTGTGGTTTTCTTCGATCAGTCCGAGGCCGCCAATCCCGGAGCCAATTGCGGCACCAATGCGGGTTGCGTTCTCTTCCGTTATTTCAAGGCCAGAATCCTGCATGGCCTGAACGCCAGCGACAATTCCATATTGAATGAAGGCATCCATCTTGCGCTGTTCTTTGCGCGAGATAATGTCCTCACAGTTAAAATCCTTTACTAAGCCAGCAAATTTCGTTGCATAGGCGCTAGTATCGAAATGGTCGATTAGGCTGATGCCACTCTGACCGGCAAGCAGAGCTTTCCAGGTAGACTCTACGGTATTGCCGACAGGAGACAACATGCCCAGTCCGGTCACAACTACACGACGCTTAGACACGTTTGTCCTCCAGGGAGGGAAAAAATGATTCTAGTGGGACAAAAAGATAAAACTCAGGCGGTCGAACGACCGCCTGGAGATGTTCACTTACGCCTGGTGGCCGTTGATGTAATCAATGGCAGCCTGAACGGTGGTGATTTTCTCAGCTTCTTCGTCCGGAATCTCAGTATCAAACTCTTCTTCCAGAGCCATTACCAGCTCAACGGTGTCAAGAGAATCCGCGCCAGGTCTTCAACGAAAGAAGCATTGTTGGTAACTTCTTCCTGCTTAACGCCCAGCTGTTCACGCCGTATAAATTTTCTTAATCGCGTTCTTCGATAGTCTCATACTCTTAAATTTCCTATCAAAACTCGCTTTCGCGATGGTTTTCGTAGTGTATAAAATGTTGAAAAATTTGCAACTAAATCCCGGCAGGTCTTACCACGATTTTACGTTATTTTGAGGCCTTACCCCCCAATAACGCAAATCATTTTGCACTAATTATTACTCATAACCACGCAGACTGCGCGCAACATGAGCATTTTGTGCAAATCGCGGTCAGACCATGTACATCCCGCCGTTCACATGCAAAGTTTCACCCGTGATGTAAGCTGCTTCGTCGGATGCCAGGAATGCAACCGCGTTGGCGATTTCCTGTGCGCCGCCGAGGCGACCCGCAGGAACCTGCGCCAGGATACCCGCACGCTGGTCATCGCTCAGCGCACGTGTCATGTCCGTTTCAATAAAGCCCGGAGCAACAACGTTTACAGTAATACCGCGTGACGCAACTTCGCGCGCCAGTGATTTACTGAAGCCGATCAAGCCCGCTTTCGCCGCAGCGTAGTTGGCCTGACCGCCATTTCCCATGGTACCAACCACAGAACCGATAGTGATAATACGACCATGACGCTTTTTCATCATAGCGCGCATTACCGCTTTTGACAGACGGAAAACAGATGAAAGGTTGGTTTCGATAATATCGTTCCACTCTTCATCTTTCATTCGCATTAACAGGTTATCACGAGTGATACCGGCATTATTGACCAGGATATCCACTTCACCAAATTCTGCGCGAATTTTTTCCAGAACAGATTCGATAGATGCCGGGTCGGTCACATTCAACATCAGACCTTTGCCGTTAGCACCTAAATAATCACTGATCGCCTGAGCGCCATTTTCACTGGTCGCAGTGCCAATAACTTTCGCGCCACGGGCTGCGAGCGTTTCAGCAATTGCGCGGCCAATTCCGCGGCTTGCACCGGTTACCAGTGCGATTTTTCCTTCAAAATTCATGATTTTCCTCTTTTAAAGCTCGAGCGCCGCTGCCATCGCTGAAGGTTCGTTCAGCGCCGAGGCGGTCAGGGTGTCGACAATGCGTTTCGTCAGGCCAGTTAGCACTTTGCCCGGGCCGACTTCATAGAGATGTTCTACGCCTTGCGCTGCCATGTACTCAACAGACTTCGTCCACTGAACCGGGTTATACAACTGACGTACCAGTGCGTCACGAATGGCATCACCATTGGTTTCGCATTTCACATCAACGTTATTCACAACAGGAACTGTTGGTGCGTTAAAGGTGATTTTCGCTAATTCTACTGCCAGTTTGTCGGCTGCTGGTTTCATCAGCGCACAGTGAGACGGTACGCTCACTGGTAACGGCAGCGCGCGTTTTGCGCCCGCAGCTTTACAGGCAGCGCCAGCACGCTCAACCGCCTCTTTATGACCGGCAATAACCACCTGTCCCGGAGAGTTAAAGTTTACCGGAGAAACGACCTGACCTTCTGCAGCTTCTTCACACGCTTTCGCAATAGACGCATCATCCAGACCGATGATTGCCGCCATAGCGCCCGTGCCTTCTGGTACGGCTTCTTGCATGAACTTGCCGCGCATCTCAACCAGACGCACCGCATCAGCGAAATCAATCACGCCAGCGCAAACCAGCGCGGAGTATTCCCCCAGGCTGTGACCGGCCATCATTGCCGGTGCTTTACCGCCCTGCTGCTGCCATACGCGATACAGCGCAACAGATGCAGTCAACAGCGCTGGCTGGGTTTGCCAGGTTTTATTCAGTTCTTCAGCTGGCCCCTGCTGGGTCAGCGCCCACAGGTCGTAGCCCAGCGCCGCAGAAGCTTCAGCAAACGTTTCTTCGACAATTGGATAGCTCGCCGCCATATCAGCCAGCATTCCAACGGTTTGAGAACTGTCCAGGGAACACAAATGCAAATTGCGTCATGTTTTAATCCTTATCCTAGAAACGAACCAGCGCGGAGCCCCAGGTGAATCCACCGCCAAAGGCTTCAAGCAGAACCAACTGCCCCGGCTTAATGCGCCCGTCGCGTACAGCTTCATCCAGCGCGCACGGGACAGAGGCCGCAGAGGTATTACCGTGGCGATCCAGCGTCACCACGACATTGTCCATAGACATACCGAGTTTTTTCGCCGTTGCACTGATAATACGCAGGTTAGCCTGATGCGGAACCAGCCAGTCCAGTTGAGAACGGTCAAGATTATTTGCCGCCAGCGTCTCATCAACGATGTGCGCCAGTTCCGTTACCGCAACCTTGAAGACTTCGTTGCCCGCCATCGTCAGATGAATTGAATTCTCTGGATTCACACGGTCAGCATTAGGCAGCGTCAGCAACTCACCATAGCTACCGTCGGCATGCAGATGGTGGAGATGATTCCCGGCTCTTCAGAGGCAGCCAGCACCGCAGCGCCCGCGCCATCGCCAAAAATAATAATAGTCCCACGATCGGTTGGATCGCAGGTGCGCGCCAGTACATCGGAACCGACGACCAGAGCATACTTCACCGCCCCAGATTTCACGTATTGATCGGCTACGCTTAATGCATAGGTGAAACCTGCGCAGGCTGCTGCAACGTCAAATGCCGGGCAACCTTTAATGCCCAGCATGCTTTGAATCTGACAAGCTGCGCTCGGGAAAGCGTGCGTAGCAGAAGTCGTTGCCACAACGATCAGGCCAATCTGGTCTTTCTCAATGCCCGCCATCTCAATTGCGCGTGTCGCCGCTTCAAAGCCCATGGTTGAAACGGTTTCGTTTGGCGCGGCAATGTGGCGTTCGCGGATACCGGTACGAGTGACAATCCACTCGTCAGAGGTGTCCACCATTTTTTCCAAATCGGCGTTTGTCCGCACTTGTTCGGGCAGATAGCTGCCAGTACCAATAATCTTCGTATACATGTACGCTCAGTCACTTTTCGGTTATATACCGTCACTTGCAAACTGCGAGTTCGCTGGCAGCGTCCTGCTACCGCAGAGTTCCGCTTTTGCCACCGTCCAGCAGCTCAAAACCAGCTGGGTATACAGATTCCAGGCGAGCGGCAATTCGCTGAGGAACTTGTCGCTGCACCGCCTGCACTGCCTGTTCAATCGCGACCGCAAAAGCTCGCTGATTGGCTGCACCATGACTTTTTATCACCGTGCCGCGCAATCCTAACAGACAGGCGCCGTTATACTGGTCGGGGTTGAGGTGACTGAATCGCCTCGTCAGGCTCTTTTGTAGCCAACGCTTTAATAACAGTAGCCACCACGACCGTTTTTTCCCTTCACCCTGAGATTTCAGCAGAGAAAGGAACATCCTGACAACACCTTCCATCGTCTTTAATGTGACATTTCCTGTAAAGCCGTCACAAACCAGCACATCTGTCTTGCCAGTTAACAACTCATTGGCTTCAAGATAGCCGATATAATTGATAGAAGGGATTGTTTTAAGCACCGCTGAGGCATCCCGAATACTGTCGAGACCCTTTACTTCTTCTTCACCAATATTGAGCAACGCCACGCGAGGATTGGGAATTTCCACCACCTCTTCAGCCAGAACTGAGCCCATAATGGCAAATTGCACCAACATTGTACTGTCACAATCGACGTTGGCCCCTAAGTCAAGGACCACCGTTTTGCCCTTTTGCTGATGTGGTAATACCGTCACCAGCGCCGGACGCTCAATCCCCTCCAGGGGCTTGAGTAATAATTTTGCCAGCCCCATCAGTGCCCCGGTATTACCGGCACTGACACAGGCTTGCGCTCGACCTTCTTTCACCAACTCCAGGGCCACGCGCATTGAACTCCCACGACTGGCGCGGATAGCTTGCGAAGGCCGGGCATCACTGGCGATAACTGACTGCGCAGGAATAATCTGCAGACGCGAACGTTGTTCAAAGTCAGCTTTAGCAAGTAATGGCGTGATGGCGTCGGGATTGCCGACTAAAAGAAGAGTGAGTTGCGAATTAGAATTCAGTGCCTGCAATGCTGCAGGCACTGTCACGGAAGGGCCAAAATCCCCTCCCATGACATCTAACGCCAGGGTTAGACGTGTCAAGGTATCGTCGCCGCCCGGTTTGGTCTTTCCCCAGTTGCCTGGGGAAAATCCTCACTAAGCTTCATCACGCAGACGCGTGATTACTTAGCGATGACCTTGCGGCCGCGGTAGTAACCGTCGGCAGTGATGTGGTGACGCAGGTGTTTTTCACCAGAAGTTTTGTCTACAGACAGGCTGGTGACTGCGGTCAGCGCGTCATGGGAACGACGCATGCCACGTTTGGAACGGGTTGGTTTATTCTGTTGTACGGCCATGGACCTTACTCCTCAATTACGGTTTATCCCCGATCCAACGGGGAGCACCAATTACTTACGCTTTAAGCTGGCTAATACGGCAAATGGGTTTGGCTTTTGCACTTCTTCAGGCAGTTCACCAAAGACCATGTCCGCTTCGGACACTTCACAGTGTTCAGAATCATGCACCGGAACTACCGGCAAGGCGAGGATGATTTCATCTTCAACCATTGCAAGCAGATCGATTTCACCGAATTCGTTAACCTCAATCGGTTCATACGCTTCCGGCAGTGCTTCAGCCTGTTCGTCTGAACGCACAGGACTAAAACAATACGTTGTGTAGACCTGATGAGTAAACGGCTTCCCGCAACGCTGACACTCGAGCATTACCGTCACCTTCGCATCGCCGTTTAACACTGCGAGACGTTGGTTATCGATAGCGAACGACATGGAGCATTCCACATCACTGTCCACACTGACTACGGATTCGGCGACGCGCTCAACCTGATCAGGGGTATAGATACCCTGGTAATCAAGGCGTTTTTGAGCCGTACGAACCGGATCGAGAGTCAGGGGTAATTTTACCTTTTGCATAGGGCGCGCATATTAACTTTGTAACGTCATAGAGTCAAAGAAAAAGGCAGCCTGTGGTTGCCTTTTGCCAATAATTCGCACACATTGCGGGTTACTGCTTTATTTTCGTTCAGTGCTGATAACGAACATCAACCTGCAAAACGAAGCGCATAGTTTAAAATGGCTATCATCAATACGCTATATCTGATGGAAAAAAATATGCCTAAACTTATTTTAGCCTCCACCTCGCCATGGCGTCGCGCTCTTCTGGAAAAACTGCAAATCTCTTTTGAATGTGCAGCACCAGAGGTCGACGAAACCCCACGCAGCGACGAATCACCGCGACAGTTGGTGCTTCGACTGGCACAAGAAAAAGCGCAATCTCTGGCGTCACGTTATCCGGATCATTTAATTATTGGTTCAGACCAGGTATGTGTTCTTGATGGCGAAATCACCGGTAAACCGTTAACGGAAGAAAATGCCCGTCTGCAATTACGCAAAGCCAGCGGCAATATCGTCACCTTCTATACTGGACTGGCGTTGTTTAATTCGGCGAATGGGCATCTACAAACAGAAGTGGAGCCTTTTGACGTCCATTTCCGTCACCTGAGCGAGGCGGAGATTGATAATTACGTGCGTAAGGAGCATCCCCTGCACTGCGCGGGTAGCTTTAAGAGTGAAGGATTTGGCATTACGCTGTTTGAGCGTTTAGAGGGACGTGACCCTAACACGCTGGTTGGTTTACCGCTAATCGCGCTGTGTCAGATGTTACGTCGGGAAGGGAAAAACCCGCTGATGGGATAGTTGTTTGCGCCGGATGCGGTTACGTCGCATCGGCAATCGGTGCAGGCGGCCTGATGCGGCGTAAACGCCTTATCAGGCCAACCGCCCATTATCAGGCTTATATGCTTGTATTAGCGCGCGTTACGCAGCTTTTGCAAACAACGCTTCAAACCTTCATCCATCGGCGCTTCGATACGCATCACCTCACCGGTCCCCGGATGGGTAAACTTCAACGCTGCGGCGTGCAGGAACAGACGATTTAATCCCGTGCCTGCTTCAGTGAGCTGTCTGTCAAATTCACGGTCACCGTAGCGATCGTCAAAGGCAATCGGATGACCCGCATACTGTGTATGCACACGGATCTGATGAGTACGCCCTGTTACCGGGCTACAACGCACCAGGGTGGCAAATACATAGCGTTCTTCCACTTTAAAGCGTGTTTCCGACGGTTTGCCTTCCTGACTCACACGCACTATACGTTCGCCGCTTTGCAGAATATTTTTCAGTAACGGCGCTTGAACGCTCTTCACATGCGACTGCCACTGACCGCGCACCAGCGCCAGATAATCTTTTTGCATCCCTTTTTCACGTAATTGCTCATGCAGAGAACGCAACGCCGAGCGTTTTTTCGCTACCAGCAACACACCTGAAGTGTCCCGGTCGAGACGATGAACCAGTTCAAGGAACCGCGCTTCCGGGCGCAACGCCCGCAAACCTTCGATAACGCCGAAGCTTAAACCACTGCCGCCATGTACCGCCGTACCGGAAGGTTTATTCAGCACCAGGATATGATCATCTTCATATAAGATGACGTCCGCCAGCGCCGCCACCTTTTGCAGATGTGGCGAAACCGCCTCTTCTTCCCGCTCAGCAACGCGAACCGGTGGAATACGCACCTCATCACCCGCTTCGAGTTATATTCAGGCTTAATACGTTTTTTGTTCACCCGCACTTCACCTTTACGCAAAATACGGTAAATCATACTTTTTGGTACGCCTTTCAATTGGGTACGCAAAAAGTTATCGATACGTTGCCCCGCTTCGTCAGCGGTGATAGCAACAATTTTTACGGATGGAGTCTCTGTTTTCATGGTTGGCGATTCTAATTAGCCAACAGGATTCGCGCCACTCATTTTTCTATGCTTATATTTACTTTTGCACCTTATTACTTCACTGCGTGATCACTTTATTGATGGTTATTAAACCAATCACCAGCAAGAAGTGAAAAAACTGTGAGTAAGCGGGTGATAAATGGTAAAAGTCATCTTGCTATAACAAGGCTTGCAGTGGAATAATGAGGCTGTTTCCGTGTCCATCCTTGTTAAAACAAGAAATTTTACGGAATAACCCATTTTGCCCGACCGATCATCCACGCAGCAATGGCGTAAGACGTATTGATCTTTCAGGCAGTTAGCGGGCTGCGGGTTGCAGTCCTTACCGGTAGATGGAAATATTTCTGGAGAGTAATACCCAGTCTGTTTCTTTGATAATTGCGCTGTTTTTCCGCATGAAAAAACGGGCAACCGACACTCTGCGCCTCTTTGAGCTGACGATAACCGTGAGGTTGGCGACGCGACTAGACACGAGGCCATCGGTTCACACCCGGAAAGGCGTTACTTTGCCCGCAGCTTAGTCGTCAATGTAAGAATAATGAGTAAGTTACGATGAAAAGAATGTTAATCAACGCAACTCAGCAGGAAGAGTTGCGCGTTGCCCTTGTAGATGGGCAGCGTCTGTATGACCTGGATATCGAAAGTCCAGGGCACGAGCAGAAAAAGGCAAACATCTACAAAGGTAAAATCACCCGCATTGAACCGAGTCTGGAAGCTGCTTTTGTTGATTACGGCGCTGAACGTCACGGTTTCCTCCCACTAAAAGAAATTGCCCGCGAATATTTCCCTGCTAACTACAGTGCTCATGGTCGTCCCAACATTAAAGATGTGTTGCGTGAAGGTCAGGAAGTCATTGTTCAGATCGATAAAGAAGAGCGCGGCAACAAAGGCGCGGCATTAACCACCTTTATCAGTCTGGCGGGTAGCTATCTGGTTCTGATGCCGAACAACCCGCGCGCGGGTGGCATTTCTCGCCGTATCGAAGGCGACGACCGTACCGAATTAAAAGAAGCACTGGCAAGCCTTGAACTGCCGGAAGGCATGGGGCTTATCGTGCGCACCGCTGGCGTCGGCAAATCTGCTGAGGCGCTGCAATGGGATTTAAGCTTCCGTCTGAAACACTGGGAAGCCATCAAAAAAGCCGCTGAAAGCCGCCCGGCCCCGTTCCTGATTCATCAGGAGAGCAACGTAATCGTTCGCGCTTTCCGCGATTACTTACGCCAGGATATCGGCGAAATCCTTATCGATAACCCGAAAGTCCTCGAACTGGCACGTCAGCATATCGCTGCATTAGGTCGCCCAGATTTCAGCAGCAAAATCAAACTGTATACCGGCGAGATCCCGCTGTTCAGCCACTACCAGATTGAGTCGCAGATCGAGTCCGCCTTCCAGCGTGAAGTCCGTCTGCCATCCGGTGGTTCCATTGTTATCGACAGCACCGAAGCGTTAACGGCCATCGACATCAACTCCGCACGCGCGACCCGCGGCGGCGATATCGAAGAAACCGCGTTTAACACCAACCTCGAAGCTGCCGATGAGATTGCTCGTCAGCTGCGCCTGCGTGACCTCGGCGGCCTGATTGTTATCGACTTCATCGACATGACGCCTGTACGCCACCAGCGTGCGGTAGAAAACCGTCTGCGTGAAGCGGTGCGTCAGGACCGTGCGCGTATTCAAATCAGCCATATTTCTCGCTTTGGCCTGCTGGAAATGTCCCGTCAGCGCCTTAGCCCATCACTGGGTGAATCCAGCCATCACGTCTGCCCGCGCTGCTCCGGTACCGGTACCGTGCGTGACAACGAATCGCTGTCGCTCTCTATTCTGCGTCTGATCGAAGAAGAAGCGCTGAAAGAGAACACCCAGGAAGTTCACGCCATTGTTCCTGTGCCAATCGCTTCTTATCTGCTGAATGAAAAACGTTCTGCGGTGAATGCGATTGAAACTCGTCAGGACGGTGTTCGCTGCGTGATTGTGCCAAACGATCAGATGGAAACCCCGCACTATCATGTGCTGCGCGTGCGTAAAGGGGAAGAAACGCCGACCTTAAGCTACATGCTGCCGAAGCTGCATGAAGAAGCGATGGCGCTGCCGTCTGAAGAAGAGTTCGCTGAACGTAAGCGTCCGGAACAACCTGCGCTGGCAACCTTTGCCATGCCGGATGTGCCGCCAGCGCCAACGCCAGCTGAACCTGCCGCGCCTGTCGTAGCTCCAGCACCGAAAGCTGCACCGGCAACACCAGCAGCTCCTGCACAACCAGGCTGTTGAGCCGCTTCTTCGGCGCACTGAAAGCGCTGTTCAGCGTGGTGAAGAAACCAAACCGACCGAGCAACCAGCACCGAAAGCAGAAGCGAAACCGGAACGTCAACAGGATCGTCGCAAACCTCGTCAGAACAACCGCCGTGACCGTAATGAGCGCCGCGACACCCGTAGTGAACGTACTGAAGGCAGCGATAATCGCGAAGAAAACCGTCGTAATCGTCGCCAGGCACAGCAGCAGACTGCCGAGACGCGTGAGAGCCGTCAGCAGGCTGAGGTAACGGAAAAAGCGCGTACCGCCGACGAGCAACAAGCGCCGCGTCGTGAACGTAGCCGCCGCCGTAACGATGATAAACGTCAGGCGCAACAAGAAGCGAAGGCGCTGAATGTTGAAGAGCAATCTGTTCAGGAAACCGAACAGGAAGAACGTGTACGTCCGGTTCAGCCGCGTCGTAAACAGCGTCAGCTCAATCAGAAAGTGCGTTACGAGCAAAGCGTAGCCGAAGAAGCGGTAGTCGCACCGGTGGCTGAAGAAACTGTCGCTGCCGAACCAATTGTTCAGGAAGCGCCAGCTCCACGCACAGAACTGGTGAAAGTCCCGCTGCCAGTCGTAGCGCAAACTGCACCAGAACAGCAAGAAGAGAACAATGCTGATAACCGTGACAACGGTGGCATGCCGCGTCGTTCTCGCCGCTCGCCTCGTCACCTGCGCGTGAGTGGTCAGCGTCGTCGTCGCTATCGTGACGAGCGTTACCCAACCCAATCGCCAATGCCGTTGACCGTAGCGTGCGCGTCTCCGGAACTGGCCTCTGGCAAAGTCTGGATCCGCTATCCGATTGTACGTCCACAAGATGTACAGGTTGAAGAGCAGCGCGAACAGGAAGAAGTACAAGTGCAGCCGATGGTGACTGAGGTCCCTGTCGCCGCCGCTGTCGAACCGGTTGTTAGCGCGCCAGTTGTTGAAGAAGTGGCTGAAGTCGTAGAAGCCCCCGTTCAGATTGCCGAACCGCAACCGGAAGTGGTTGAAACGACGCATCCTGAAGTAATTGCCGCCGCGGTAACTGAACAGCCGCAGGTGATTACCGAGTCTGATGTTGCCGTAGCCCAGGAAGTTGCAGAACACGCAGAACCGGTGGTTGAACCGCAGGAAGAGACGGCAGATATTGAAGAAGTTGCCGAAACTGCTGAGGTTGTGGTTGCTGAACCTGAAGTTGTTGCTCAACCTGCCGCGCCCGTCGTCGCTGAAGTCGCAGCAGAAGTTGAAACGGTAGCCGCGGTTGAACCAGAGATCACCGTTGAGCATAACCACGCTACCGCGCCAATGACGCGCGCTCCGGCACCGGAATATGTTCCGGAGGCACCGCGTCACAGTGACTGGCAGCGCCCTACTTTTGCCTTCGAAGGTAAAGGTGCCGCAGGTGGTCATACGGCAACGCATCATGCCTCTGCCGCTCCTGCGCGTCCGCAACCTGTTGAGTAATAATTAGCTCAAGCAATCAAGCCCTGGTAACTGCCAGGGCTTTTTTATTTCATCTTTGAATCAACATATTAAAATTCATCAAATGGCATCCTTGCTAACCAACAATGCAAAATAGGCAAAAAAATGCCCGCCCCGGCGATCCCAGAGCAGGCAGACAAAACATACCCAGTTTCATGATATGTTTTAAAGCGAGCTTATTTGTTGAGCTGGAAGAGCGACAATCCCTGCATATCGGTAAATGCTTTATACGATGCCTGCAATGCCGTTTGCTGCATGATGTAAGATGAAATAGTTGCATTCCAGTCCACATCAACCAGATCGCTCATCTGCTGCGTTTGCCCTAAAGCGCGATCGCTACCTAATGAATCCAGCGACTCCAGTTCGTTCAGCTGCGTGCCTAATTCCGCGCGAACGGTCAGCACATTGTTCAGCGAGTTTTTCAGTCCGCGGTTGGTTTTATCTAACGCCGCAGCGGCGGTTTCTTTATCCGCTTCGCTATCCGCGACCGGCGTTTTCAGGCTGCGATGGCGCTATCCAGCATGGCAAAAAGATTGGTTTCAGAAGCGCTACCGTCTGGCTCCGCTACTGCGTTGCTGGTAATACTGTCGAAAATTTTGTCACCCGTGTGCCCTATCACCATCGAACGCGAAGCATCGACCTGTTGCTTAATACTTTCTGCTCCACCGACGTATTTCCCTTTCTCTTCGCTAAACGGCGCAGTCTCTGTTTTATAACCGGCAAAAAATGTAGCGCCCGTTACCGTCAGTGGTGTTCGCCAGATTCAGCAACTGGTCACGAAGCCCCTGAATATCCGTAGCCAGCGAGGCCCGGTCATCGTCACTCAAGGTGCCATTGCTGGCGTAGACAATTTTTTCCTGAGCATTCTGGATAGCAGTGGTGACCTGGCTAAGTACACTCTCTTCCAGTGACACTTTTTGAGTGGCGAAAGTACGCGCCAGCGTGTACTGGCTGTTTTGCGCCTGTGCCTGGGAGAGAACAACCGCTTGTGATGCAGCAATGGGATCATCTGAAGGGTTAACGACTCGCTTACCCGTCGACATCTGTTCGCCGTACTTCATCCATTCTGCCTGAGAATTGGTGATACCACGCATGTTTTGCTGGTACATCATCTGGGTACTGAAACGCATTTTATCTCCCTTAGCGAATGTTAATCAGCGCATCAAAAATCGCGTTTGCCGTCTGCAGAACCTGCGCATTCGCCAGGTAATACTGCTGAAAACGTTGCAGATTTCCGTACTCTTCGTCGAGATTGACGCCAGAGATAGACTGCTGCTGATTGGAAAGCTGCGTCACCACATTACCTTGCGTGGTGCTACTGGTTTTCAACGTCGCGGTTTTATTACCGATATCACTCACTAACGAGGCATAAGCGTCGTTAAAGGATTTTGCACCCCCCACCGTTTACTGTTGCTTTGCAGATCCAGCAGGGCCTGACCGTTGCGGTTATCGCTATCACCCGCATCTTCTTCGCTCGCCATCGCTATTTTCGCTTCGTCGGTGATTAATACATCCATGTTGACGATGGCGTCACTTACTGGTTTCAGCGTGAAGCTGTCGTTAACAGCAGGCGTTCCTGTAAACGTCAACTCCAGACCATCAAATGCCACTTTACCGTTGGCATCCGGCGTCACCGTAAAAGTGGTATTACTGGCAAGGCGGGTGACCTGCCACTGATTATTATCGAACGAAATTTTGTAATCAGTCGCCAGTACCGCGGAGGCATCAGTTACCGTGGCACCGATCGCAACGTCACCTTTGTTTTTCGTGTTTTGCAGAACCGCGGGCTTACCGATAGCAAAGAAATCTTCACCGGCATCGCGTTAGCATCAAATCCGGCTTTGTGTTGGCTGTTGAAAGCTCGGCAAATGCCAGCGCCAGTTGTCCAAGCGTATTACGCGTCTGGTCCAGATCCTGAGAGCGGAATGTCAGAATGCCGCCCAGCGACCGGTATTCAATAATTTCTCCGGGATCTCAATATTGCCTGCCGTCCCATCAACGTAAGCGACAGTCGTACGAGAAGGGTCGGCGCTGGAAGGAACTGCCGCCAGTTGCCGCGCCGTACTTCCCTGAACCAGTGAGTAACCATTGGCCATCGTGATGTTATAAGTACCGCCATCCTGAACGCTGACTTCTACACCAACAATCTGGTTTAATTCGCTCACCAGTTGATCGCGTTGATCCAGCAGATTGTTAGGTGACGCCCCTGCCCCCACGCCTGTCAGGCGGGAGATTTGATCGTTCAGGCTGGCGATTTGTTTAGCGTAATTGTTGATCTGATCAACGCTGGCACCTATCGCGATATTGACCTGTTTGTCCTGGTCGCGCAGATATTGATCGGTGGTTTTAAACTGATTCACCAACCCTTCTGATTTCCCAATCAGCGCCTGGCGCGCTGCCGGGTCTTCCGCGTTACTCACCAGCGTTTGCAGGCTGGTGAAGAAATCCTGCATCTGTGTTGCCAGCGAAGAGGTACTGGTGGAGAGCATATTGTCGATTTTCGACATCTGCTCATAGCGGGCAGTCAGACCGCTACTTTGCGTCTGCGCCGCACGTAACTGGTTGGTAATAAACGCATCATACTCACGCTGCACACCAGAAACGTAGACACCATTGCTAACCCAGCCGCCAGCGCCAACGTGCTATTGGCCTGCGCCATAATAGTGGTTTGGCGGGTATATCCGGCAACGTTATAGCTGGAGATATTATTACTTGCCGTATTTAACGCCGCCTGGGCCGCGTTCAGTCCGCTCATGGCGTTATTAATCAAGCTGGACATGGAGGTTCCTTATAAGCCTTCAATTACAGAGTATTATCGCAGCGAC
>ENA-OQIG01000258-OQIG01000258.1-human-gut-metagenome-genome-assembly--contig:-NODE-258-length-31508-cov-2.195277_pt1 | contig 31508 bp, 36 predicted proteins | sample MGYA00242576_ERZ504741 | MGnify/ENA primary metagenome ERZ504741 (study PRJEB26092, sample SAMD00036436) | human gut metagenome | host: Homo sapiens | study: EMG produced TPA metagenomics assembly of... | reverse complement strand
CTTTTTCTTCTTCTCGGGCTCTTCTTTGGTCAGAGTCTTTTGTTTGGATACCAATTTCAAGGTATCTGTACGCGGAATTAACTGGTTCAGCGTATCCGTATAAAGATAGGTAAGCTAAGGGCCAGAGTATCCTGTTTATAGAGCAAAGAGTCCTTTACCCAATAATGAATCGTATCGTTCCGTTGGTTCTTTTCTATCACAAAAGCCTCCTTTTCATCGAAGTTCAAACCTTTCAGCACAGGCAGGGTATCTGCTTTACCAGCAAAATAAAAGGTGAATTTCTGGGGAACCAGTCGTTCGGACTTAATCAAATATTGCGAATAATTGAGCTCTTTAAAAGCACGGAGAATCACATCATCCGGCAAATAATGCATATATTTCTTCTCAACGATCGTATCATAAGTCAATGAATCCACCAAGCCGTATCCATACGGAGTCTTTCTTCCATACGGGGGATGATCAGTGAATCATTAAAAGCAATAACTTCACTCTTCTGAGTGAAAGCAAAGTTCTGATCTGAATCCATCAAACCAAAGATACGATACTTGCCGGGAGCTACCCCACGAATAGAGAAACGCCCACGACTATCGGTACGTGCCACACGGTCGAAAGGAAGTTTAGTAAAGGCGGAGTCATTCAGATTTGCATGCAGTCCGACCAGTATACCTTTAATAGGCTCCAGATTAGAGGCGTCAAGTACCGTTCCCGATACTTCCATCGTATCGATCTGCGCACCGGTAGAAAAAGTAAATGCAAAATTACCCAGAGGATTGCCTTCGTTATTATCGACGATAGCATCCGAGAAATCTATAGTATAGGTAGTATTAGGCTTTAGTGAGTCAAGCAGATTCACTTGTATTTTCTTTCCGGAAGCCTTTATCTCCGGTTGTTGAATCTGAGGAGGAGAAACAACCACTTTCTCGGTTGCTTTCTCTAGCTTAATAAACTCATCGAACTGAAGAGAAACTTTAGTTCTCTTATTGTTAATCGCACCTGCAGCAGGAGTACTGCCGACAAAACGCGGAGGATCGTAATCCTTAGGCCCGCCTTCCGGCCGTCCAATGCTGGCACAGGAGTACAATATAGCCACCAGTGCAATCACCGGAAGAGCTTTGCGCACGATATGTTTTATCTTTTGATTCTCAAATTGTAACATGGTGCAAAAATAAACGTTCTTCACCAATAAACACTACACTTTCTAGCTAATTTATTAAAAAGTAGCCTTAAATGAATGATTATTGGTCCTTATCTTGTTAATAAATCCCTATCTTTGACTCCCGAAATTCAAACCTAATACAAAAAACCCATGAAGAAACAACTACTTTCCTGCTGTTTGGCTGCACTAGGACTAACAACAGCCATCCAAGCACAAAACTTTAACGAGTGGAAAGATCCGGAAGTGAATTCCGTAAACCGCTCCGCAATGCACACTAATTATTTTGCCTATGCATCGGCTGATGAAGCTAAAGCGGGCAGCAAAGAAGACTCTCAGAATTTTATGACTCTGAACGGTCTCTGGAAATTCAACTGGGTAAGAAATGCAGACGCACGCCCGACAAACTTTTATCAGACCAGTTTTAACGACAAAGGATGGGACAATATTAAAGTGCCCGCCGTTTGGGAATTGAATGGTTATGGCGATCCGATCTATGTAAATGTCGGTTATGCTGGAGAAACCAATTTCAGAACAATCCTCCCCTTGTCCCCACAGAAAACAATCACGTAGGCTCTTACCGAAAAGAAATCGTTCTTCCTGCCGACTGGAAAGGAAAAGACATCTTTGCCCACTTCGGCTCGGTAACTTCCAATATGTATCTTTGGGTAAACGGCCGCTACGTAGGCTATAGCGAAGACAGCAAACTGGAAGCCGAATTTGATCTGACCAACTACCTGAAACCTGGCAAAAACCTGATTGCCTTCCAGGTGTTCCGCTGGTGCGACGGCAGTTATCTGGAAGATCAGGACTTCTTCCGTTATTCCGGCGTAGGACGCGACTGCTATCTGTATGCACGCGACAAGAAACGCATTCAGGATATTCGCGTCACTCCCGATCTGGACAGCCAGTATAAAGACGGTACACTGAACATAGCTATCGACATGAAAGGCAGCGGCACTGTAGCTCTTGACCTGACAGACGCACAAGGGAAAAGTGTAGCCACAGCCGATCTGAAAGGTTCCGGCAAATTAAACACGACTATCAACGTAGCCAATCCTGCCAAATGGACTGCTGAAACGCCCAACCTCTACACATTGACCGCTACTCTGAAAAATGGAAGTACCGTTACTGAAGTGATCCCTGTCAAGGTAGGTTTCCGCAAGATCGAACTGACAGGCGGACAAATACTCGTCAACGGCCAACCAGTACTCTTTAAAGGAGCCGACCGTCATGAAATGGACCCGGACGGTGGTTATGTCGTTTCCCTCGAACGTATGATACAAGATATCAAGGTTATGAAACAGCTTAATATCAATGCAGTACGTACCTGCCATTATCCGGACGACAACCGCTGGTATGATCTTTGCGACCAATATGGTTTATACGTAGTAGCCGAAGCCAATGTCGAATCTCACGGAATGGGATATGGAGACAAGAGCCTTGCCAAAAACCCCATTTACGCCAAAGCACATATGGAACGTAATCAGCGCAATGTACAACGTGGTTACAACCATCCGTCCATCATCTTCTGGTCATTGGGTAATGAAGCCGGTATGGGACCTAACTTCGAACATTGCTATACATGGATCAAGAACGAAGACAAGACACGTGCCGTACAATATGAACAAGCGGGAACCAGTGAATTCACCGACATTTTCTGCCCGATGTATTATGATTACAATAACTGTATCAAATATTGTGAAGGCAACATTGACAAACCCCTTATCCAATGCGAATATGCACACGCTATGGGCAACTCACAAGGTGGATTCAAGGAGTACTGGGACATCACCCGCAAGTACCCGAAATATCAAGGTGGATTTATCTGGGACTTTGTCGACCAGTCCTGCCATTGGAAAAATAAAGACGGTGTAGCCATCTACGGCTATGGAGGCGACTTTAACAAATATGACGCTTCGGACAATAACTTCAATGACAACGGCTTGATCAGCCTGACCGCGTGCCGAACCCGCATGCTTACGAAGTAGGATATTTCTATCAGAATATCTGGACTACTCCGGCCGATCTTTCCAAAGGTGAGATCAATATCTATAACGAGAACTTCTTCCGTGACTTGTCCGCATTCTATCTGGAATGGCAGTTACTGGCTAACGGGGAAATCATACAAAACGGCATCGTATCAGACCTGAATGTAGCCCCGCAACAGACTGCAAAACTTCAACTCCCATTCGACATAAAGAACATCTGTTCTTGCAAGGAGTTGCTTCTGAACGTCAGCTACAAGCTAAAAGCTGCCGAGACATTGCTTCCTGCGGGAGAAACCATCGCTTATGACCAAATGAGTATCCGTGACTACAAGCACCGGAACTAAAACTGGAAAACAAGCAGTCCTCCAATATCGCAGTCGTAGTTCCCTCTTTCCAGGATAACGACCACAACTATCTGATTGTTTCCGGCGAAGACTTCACGCTCGAATTCAACAAGCACAACGGTTACCTCTGCCGCTACGACGTCAGCGGAACGCAACTGATGGAAGACGGAAGTGCACTGACTCCCAACTTCTGGCGTGCTCCGACCGACAACGACTTTGGAGCAGGATTACAACACAGATATGGCGCATGGAAGAATCCGGAACTAAAACTGACTTCATTGAAGCATGATATAGAAAACGAACAAGCAGTGGTTCGCGCAGAATACGACATGAAATCTATTGGTGGAAAGCTGTTCCTGACGTATGCATCAATAATAAGGGAGCAGTAAAAGTGACTCAAAAGATGGAAGCAGACAAGAGCAAGAAGTTTCCGATATGTTCCGTTTCGGAATGCAGCTGCGTATGCCTGTCACCTTCAATGAGATTGAATATTACGGACGCGGACCGGGTGAAAACTATTCTGACCGTAACCACGCCGCAAGGATCGGCAAGTACCGCCAGACCGTAGAAGAACAATTCTATCCATATATCCGCCCGCAGGAAACTGGTACCAAAACTGATATCCGTTGGTGGAGACTGCTTAATATCGGCGGCAACGGACTGCAGTTTGTAGCTGATGCACCGTTCTCCGCTTCCGCACTGAATTATACAATCGAATCATTGGATGACGGTGCCGGCAAAGACCAGCGACACTCACCGGAAGTAGAAAAAGCCAACTTCACAAACTTCTGTATTGATAAGGTACAAACGGGACTCGCCTGCGTAAATAGCTGGGGTGCTATCGCTTTGGAAAAATACCGCCTTCCATATCAGGATTATGAGTTCAGTTTCATAATGAATCCTGTATATCATAAACTGAAGTAAAAAACATAGTTAAAAAACACGGTATCAGAGTACAAGAATACCGAATTTAAAGTACTTTTGCAGCCGGAAACTTATTTCATGGAATAAGTTTCCGGCTTTTCTTCCTTAGATCATCTATCCATACAATGAATGTACACAGCGACGAACGCACAATTTTAAAAAACAGATAAATATAAAGTATGAAAAGTAGAATTGTTTTTTTTGCATTTTGCTTAGCCCTCTTGTCTAGTTGCGGCAATAAGGGCAATGACACAGGGAAAGTCCCAGAATATGCAGTACAAGAATTACAGAAGACAACTGCAAATCTAATGAAGCTTATCCGGCTACTATCAAAGGTAGACAAGACGTAGAAATCCGCCCGCAGGTATCGGGATTCATCACAAAGTTATGTGTAGATGAAGGAGCAACCGTTCGCAAAGGACAGCTCTTATTCATCATAGACCCTACTCAGTATGAAGCAGCAGTACGCACAGCAAAAGCTTCAGTTGCAACAGCAGAAGCAGCCGTGAATACACAACAAATGACTGTTGACAATAAGATCGAACTGAACAAGAAACAGATTATCAGCGATTATGACTTGTCAATGGCGAAGAACTCACTGGCACAGGCTCAGGCACAACTCGCCCAGGCTAAAGCACAGCTGACCACAGCACAACAAAATTACTCTTTCACACAAGTAAAGAGTCCTTCAGACGGTGTTATCAACGACATTCCTTATCGTTTGGGAGCACTCGTAAGCCCCTCTATGGCTACACCAATGACTACAGTATCTGAAATAGACGAAGTATATGTATACTTCTCTACAACTGAAAAAGAACTGCTGGCTATGACCAAAACCGGAGGAACCATCAAAGAAGAAATCAAGTAAAATACCAGCCATCAAACTACAATTGATTGACGGCACAACATATGATGCAGAAGGAAAGGTAGACGCTATCACAGGAGTGATCGACCAGTCAACCGGTTCTGTTAGCATGCGTGCTATCTTCCCTAACAAGGAGCATATGCTTCGTAGTGGTGGAACTGCCAACGTTCTGATCCCTTATAATATGGAGAACGTTATCAGCATCCCACAATCGGCTACTGTAGAAATCCAGGACAAAAAGTTCGTTTACGTTCTGCAGCCGGACAACACGGTGAAATATACCGAGATCGGTATATTCAACCTGGACAACGGAAAAGAATATCTGGTAACTTCCGGACTGAACCCCGGCGATAAAATCGTAATCGAAGGTGTACAGAGCCTGAAGGACGGCCAAAAAATACAACCAATCACGCCGGCTCAAAAAGAAGCGAACTATCAACAGCATTTGAAAGACCAGCACGACGGAAATTTAGCTACAGCTTTCAACTAATAATTTAGATAATCGTATGAAATTAGATAAATTCATTAACCGTCCGGTACTATCAACAGTTATTTCCATTTTGATAGTTATCCTAGGTGCTATCGGATTGGCAACACTGCCTATCACACAGTATCCGGACATTGCGCCTCCTACCGTATCGGTAAGAGCCACATATACGGGTGCCAGTGCATCAACCGTATTGAACTCTGTAATTGCCCCTCTGGAAGAGCAGATCAACGGTGTAGAAAACATGATGTACATGACTTCCAACGCATCCAATACCGGTTCCGGTGATATCTCGATCTACTTCAAACAAGGAACTGATCCGGATATGGCTGCCGTTAACGTACAGAACCGTGTTTCCATGGCACAAGGTTTGCTACCTGCCGAAGTTACCAGAATTGGTGTGACTACTCAGAAACGTCAGACATCCATGCTGGTAGTATTCTCTCTTTACGATGAAACCGATACATATACAGATGCTTTCATCGAGAACTATGCAAAAATCAACCTGATTCCTCAGGTTCAACGTGTACAGGGTGTAGGTGATGCCAGTGTGATGGGTCAGGACTACTCCATGCGTATCTGGCTGAGACCGGACGTAATGGCTCAGTATAAACTGATCCCCAACGACGTATCTACCGCTTTGGCTGAACAGAATATAGAAGCGGCTCCGGGACAATTCGGTGAACGTAGTAACCAGACTTTCCAATATACCATTCGTTACAAAGGACGTCTGCAACAGCCGGAAGAGTTTGAGAACATTGTCATCAAGTCTCTGCCTAACGGTGAGGTACTTCGACTGAATGATATTGCGGAGATTCAGCTGGACCGTCTGGGATATAACTTTACCAACCGTGTAAACGGACACAAAGCTGTAACCTGTATCGTTTATCAGATGGCTGGTACAAATGCTACGCAAACCATCACTGATATCCAGAAATTATTGGATGAAGCATCCACAACACTACCTTCGGGATTGAAGATTAACGTTTCTATGAACGCCAACGACTTCTTGTTCGCTTCTATCCACGAAGTGTTGAAGACATTGATCGAGGCATTTATTCTGGTATTTATCGTAGTATATATCTTCTTGCAGGATTTGCGTTCTACCTTGATTCCGACCATTGCTATTCCGGTAGCCCTTATCGGTACATTCTTCGTACTGTCACTGATCGGATTCAGTTTGAACTTGCTGACCCTGTGTGCCCTTGTGCTTGCCATTGCGATTGTGTCGATGATGCGATTGTGGTTGTCGAGGGTGTACATGCCAAGCTCGATCAGGATATACATCCGCCCGTCTGGCATCTATCGATGCGATGAACGAATTGGGTGGTGCCATCGTATCTATCACACTGGTCATGATGTCCGTGTTTATTCCGGTAAGTTTCATGGGTGGTACGGCAGGTACGTTCTATCGCCAATTCGGTTTGACAATGGCTATCGCTATCGGTCTGTCCGCATTGAACGCCTTGACACTGAGTCCGGCATTGTGTGCCGTTCTTCTGAAACCGCATACTGATCATGGAGATAAGAAACAAACACTTGTTTCTCGCTTCCACACTTCTTTCAATGCCGCTTATGACTCTATATTAAAGAGGTATAAGAAACGCGTACTCTTCTTTATCCAGAAAAAGTGGTTGTCAATGGGACTGGTGGTTCTCTCTATCGTATTGCTGATCTTCTTTATGAACACTACTCCGACAGGTATGGTCCCTAATGAAGATACCGGTACGCTGATGGGAGCTGTAACACTACCTCCGGGTACATCACAAGACCGCTCGGAACAAATACTGGCACGTGTAGACAGTCTGATTGCTGCGGACCCTGCCGTAGCTTCACGTACATTGATCTCCGGTTTCAGTTTCATTGGTGGTCAGGGACCGTCTTACGGTTCTTTCATTATCAAACTGAAAGACTGGGATGAACGCTCCATGATTCAGAACTCAGACGTTATCGTCGGTTCTTTATACATGCGTGCGCAGAAGATTATCAAGGAAGCACAGGTATTGTTCTTCGCTCCTCCTATGATCCCCGGTTACTCGGCATCTACGGATATCGAGGTGAACATGCAGGACAAGACAGGTGGTGACCTGAACAAATTCTTTGATGTAGCCAACAACTACACCGCAGCATTGGAGGCACGTCCGGAAATTAACTCTGCAAAAACGACCTTCAACCCGAACTTCCCGCAATATATGATTGATATTGATGCGGCAGCTTGTAAGAAGCAGGTATCAGCAAGCGATATTCTTAGCACGATGCAGGGATATTACGGAGGTTTGTACGCATCCAACTTCAACCGTTTCGGTAAGATGTACCGCGTAATGATTCAGTCGGACCCGTTATCACGCAAGAATCTGGAATCACTGAATAATGTCAAGGTTCGTAACAACCAAGGCGAAATGGCTCCGATTTCCCAGTTCATCTCTGTAGAGAAGGTATACGGACCTGATATTATCAGCCGTTTCAACTTGTATACTTCCATGAAGGTGATGGTAGCTCCGGCTTCCGGTTATACTTCCGGTCAGGCACTGGCTGCACTGGCAGAAGTGGCCAAAGAAAACCTTCCGGCAGGTTACACTTATGAACTAGGAGGCATGGCTCGTGAGGAAGCACAAAGTAGCGGCAGTACGACTGGTTTGATCTTTATCCTTTGTTTCGTATTCGTTTATTTGCTGTTGAGTGCTCAGTACGAAAGTTATATTCTTCCGCTGGCCGTATTGTTATCCATTCCGTTCGGTTTGCTAGGCAGCTTCCTGTTCGTCAACGGAATGAGCGCGATCGGTAGTATATCGGCCTTGAAAATGATACTCGGTACCATGTCCAACAATATCTATATGCAGATTGCGTTGATCATGTTGATGGGTCTGTTGGCAAAGAACGCGATCCTGATTGTAGAGTTTGCCCTCGACCGTCGTAAGATGGGTATGAGCATCACATGGGCAGCCGTTCTGGGTGCCGGTGCCCGTCTCCGCCCGATCCTGATGACCTCATTGGCTATGGTAGTCGGTCTGCTTCCGTTGATGTTCGCATTCGGTGTAGGTGCCCACGGTAACCGTACACTGGGTACAGCTTCTATTGGTGGTATGTTGATCGGTATGATCTGCCAGATCTTCATCGTTCCTGCTTTGTTCGTTATCTTCCAGTACCTGCAAGAGAAGGTTAAACCGATGGAATGGGAAGACATCGACAATACGGATGCCGTAACTGAGATTGAACAATACGCTAAATAATGAAATTCGATATGAAGAAACAGATTCTATATATGTTGTGTGCAACTGCTCTCTTGAGCAGCTGCCACATCTATAAGTCGTATGACAGACCCGAAGATATTACCGCTTCCGGCCTGTATCGTGATCCGGCAGCGGACAATGATACATTAGCTTCGGATACCACCAACTTCGGTAACCTGCCGTGGAGAGAAGTCTTCACCGACCCACAGCTCCAGTCTCTCATCGAACAGGGACTGAAACAAAACACTGACCTCCTTTCCGCTGCATTGAACGTCAAAGCGGCAGAAGCGTCTCTGATGTCAGCCCGACTGGCTTATGCACCGTCCATCGGTTTGTCTCCACAGGGAACAATCAGCAGTTTTGACAAGAACGCAGCAACTAAAACGTACTCATTGCCGGTTACTGCCAGTTGGCAAGTAGACCTGTTCGGGCAACTGCTGAACTCCAAACGAAATGCACAAGTCACCCTGAAACAGACAAAGCTTATCGCCAGGCTGTACAGACACAAGTTATTGCCAACATTGCCAACATGTATTATACCTTGCTTATGCTCGACCGCCAGCTGGAGATCACTCAGGCTACGGCTGAGGTACTGAAACGTAATGCTGAAACCGTACAGGCACTTTCGGAAAGATCGACCTACACATCTGCCGCTTTAGCACAAAGCAAAGCTGCCTATGCACAAGTAGTGGCTTCCATCCCCGACATCGAGCAGAGCATCCGCGAAACGGAAAATGCCCTGTCTACCTTCTTGGGAGAAGCTCCGCACGCGATCAAACGTGGTGTACTGGAAGCACAGGCACTTCCTGAGGAACTTTCCGCAGGGATTCCTTTGCAGTTGTTATCTAACCGTCCGGACGTAAAAGCAGCCGAAATGTCTTTGGCAAGCTGCTATTATAATACGAACTCTGCCCGTGCCGCTTTCTATCCGCAGATCACTCTCAGCGGTTCTGCCGGATGGACAAACAGTGCAGGTTCCGCCATTATCAATCCGGGTAAGTTACTGGCTTCCGCTATCGGTTCACTGACTCAGCCATTGTTCTACCGTGGTACGAATATCGCCCGCCTGAAAGCAGCGAAAGCACAGGAAGAACAAGCTAAATTATCTTTCCAGCAAACATTGTACAATGCCGGAAGCGAAGTCAGCAATGCGCTAAGTTTATACCAAAACACCAGTAAAAAGGCTGAATCCCGCCAAATGCAGGTAGAATCTGCCAAGAAAGCTTCGGAAGATACAAAAGAATTGTTTAACTTAGGGACGTCAACCTATCTGGAAGTATTGTCGGCACAGCAATCTTATCTGAGCGCACAGATTTCTCAGGTTTCCGACTGTTTCGACAAGATGCAGGCTGTGGTCAGCCTCTACCAGGCATTAGGCGGTGGAAGAGAAGATTAACTTTAAACATATACTATTATGATTAGTCCGTTAGCTTACGTAGACCCCGAAGCGAAATTAGGCAAGAATGTAACTGTCTTGCCTTTCGCCTACATCGAGAAAGATGTGGAAATCGGCGATGACTGTACCATCATGTCATACGCCAGTATCCTGAAAGGTACAAAAATGGGGAAAGGAACAAAATACATCAGAATGCTGTCCTGGGAGCAGAACCGCAAGACTTTCACTATACAGGGGAAGAAAGCAGTCTGATCATCGGAGACAATAACGATATCCGTGAGAATGTAGTAATCAGCCGTGCCACTTTTGCAGGAAATGCTACCAGAATTGGAAACGGGAACTACCTGATGGATAAGGTACACCTTTGCCATGATGTGCAGATCAGCAATAATTGTGTGGTAGGAATAGGTACTACAATTGCAGGAGAATGCTCATTAGATGATTGTGTGATCCTAAGCGGCAACGTAACGTTGCACCAATATTGTCACATTGGTAGCTGGACACTTGTACAAAGCGGATGCCGCATCTCCAAAGATGTTCCTCCCTACGTAATTATGTCCGGCAATCCTGTTGCCTATCATGGAGTGAATGCAGTCGTTCTGTCACAGCATCACAATACGTCGGAAAGAATCCTTCGTCATATTGCCAATGCTTACCGGTTGATCTATCAAGGTAATTTCAGTGTTCAGGATGCTGTCCAGAAGATTATCGATCAGGTTCCGATGAGTGAAGAAATCGAGAATATCGTGAATTTCGTAAAAGGTTCGGAACGTGGGATTGTGAAATAGACAAAATACACTTTTCATAGAGAAAGGGTGATGTCTTTTTACGGACATCACCCTTCTTATTTATTCAAACTCCAGCGTACCGAAGAAGTCGGGACGATGGAAGTCCGGTTTCTCAATCTTTATCGGATTCCATGACAGGAAGTGAGGGGTTTGCAGTTCATCCCCGCATTTATAGAAATTCGCTTTAACTTCCTTTCCATCCAGTGACTGTATCTGATGCTTGAAGAATGCAGCATAAGGAATAATCAAGGCTACTTCCCAAGTCGTATCGTCCACACGTTCTTCGAAGGTTCATTGCCCAGACTGGACCAACGCTGCACGAGAGCCGTCACTTCTTTCGGAGCGTGTTCCCGACCGTTACGGGCTGGTCCGGCACCGATCAGAATCGTTCCGATGCAGTTACATTCTATATTATAATAGATTCCGTCACTGGCCGGAACAGAGAAAAACTCCACACAGGAATCAGTCCATACAGATCCATTGTCTTCTCCATACTTGGCACGTACACTTTCTTCTCTGACTTTGAAGTGCAACAGAATAGAATCTTTGGTATGCGCAATCCGGAAACTTACTTTTGGCTTGTAAGGATATTCAGCCCAGTTGACACACTGAACCGGCTGGAAATCTATCTTTTCCTCATCAAATAATTTAGGAAGCGAACAAGCCTCTACATTAGCAGAACTAATTTTCTTTACTTTCATATATCTTTCGTTTGGAGGATACAAATATAGTTACTTTCTCCTAATAAGGTTCCCGAAAATCAAATAAAAACAATATATTTGCCATTAGTAATACCCTAAACAACCGAATTAGTGAGAAAAACAATCCTTTTATTTCTGCTATTTTTAAGCGTAACTGCTGTCCGTACGTTAGGACAAAATATTACTTTCAGCCATTTGACCACAGATGACGGACTTTCCCAGTTTTCCGTCAACAGCCTGTACATTGACGAACGGGGCATTATATGGATAGGTACGCGCGAAGGGCTGAACCGTTATAACGGTAACGATATCAAAAGTTTCAAGCTCAAGAAGAATGATCCGAACAGTCTGTTCAGCAATACCGTACTCCGTATCACAGGTAATAAGAACGGGAAGGTTTACCTGCTTTGCACCGACGGTGTAGCCGAATTTGACATGACCACTCAACGATTCAAAACCCTACTGCAAGGCAATGTGGACGCTATCTACTACAACGAAAAACTATATATCGGAAAAAGAGAAGAAGTATTCGTTTTCAACGAGAACACGAACAACTTCGACCTTTACTACCACCTTGCCGGGAAAGACATTAACCTATCCTGCCTCCATCTGGACGAGAAGAAAAACCTGTGGATGGGAACCACCAGCAATGGTGTTTACTGCCTGTCGGACGACAAGCAACTCTCTCAGCCCATCACGAAAGGAAACATAGCCAGCATCTACGAAGACTCATCCAAAGAACTGTGGATTGGCAGCGTGGGAGGAAGCTCTACCGTATCCGCACAAACGGCACTATCGACAACTTCCGCCACGACCCGAAGAATCCGAACAGTATATGTTCCGATTTTGTCAGAAGCTGCTGTGAAGATAATCTGGGAAATCTATGGATCGGAACTTTCCACGGCTTGAACCGCTACGACAAAAGCACAGGACAGTTCCAACTTTATACCGCCAATGACAACAAACCCGACGGACTCACCCACTCTTCCATCTGGTGTATCGTGAAAGACGAACAGGGAACCCTATGGCTGGGAACTTACTTTGGCGGCGTCAACTACTTCAATCCGGAATATGAAATCTATACCCGCTATAAAGTGGGAGACACGGAGAAAGAAGGATTAAGCAGTCCCATCGTCGGCAGAATGACGGAAGACAAAGACGGTAACTTATGGATCTGCACCGAAGGCGGTGGCGTGAACGTCTACAACCGGAAAAACAATACTTATCGCTGGTACCGCCACGAAGAAGGCAAGAACAGTATCTCGCACAACAACGTCAAGGCAATCTATTACGACCGGACAGAGGAGATTATGTGGATCGGCACACACTTGGGAGGACTGAACAAACTCGACCTGCGCACCAACCGCTTTACCGTTTACCGGATGAAAGCGGGCGACCCGACCACACTGCCCTCGGACATTGTACGCGACATCGTGCCCTACGAAGACAAACTGATCATCGCCACACAAAATGGAGTCTGCCTTTTCAATCCGGCAACGGGCACCTGTGAACATCTTTTCAAGGATACCAAAGAAGGCAGAAATATCGGTATGGTGGCCAGCCTCTACATCGACAAGGATGAAACGCTATGGGTTTCCGCTACCGGAGAGGGCGTATATTCTTACCGCTTCGACACCGGCAAGCTCACCCACTATGCACACAATCCCTCCATTCCGAACACTCTCAGCAACAACAATGTCAACAACATCATGCAAGACAGCAACGGCAACCTGTGGTTCTCCACTTCCGGAAGCGGGCTCGACCGTTACCGCAAGGAGAGCAACGACTTCGAAAACTTCGACATGCAGAAAGACGGACTATCCAGCGACTGTATCTACGAAGTATTCGAATCGTCCATACAAAAGGGAGACTTGCTGCTGATTACCAATCAGGGATTCTCCCAGTTTGACTATCCGCAAAAGAAGTTTTACAACTACGGTACAGAGAACGGATTCCCGCTGACTGCCGTCAACGAAAACGCATTGTTCGTAACGCATGACGGAGAAGTATTTCTAGGCGGCATCCAAGGCATGATTTCTTTCTGGGAAAAGAAACTGCACTTTACGCCCAAGTCCTACAGCATCATCTTTCCCGCCTGCTGGTCAACGGAAAGGAGATCACTGCCGGAGACGACACCGGCATCTTGGAACAGTCCATCGCCTATACACCGGAAATCAGCCTGAAAGCCGACCAATCCATGTTCAGCATAGAATACGCCACTTCCAACTTCATCCCTGCCAACAGGAATGAAATCGTCTACCGCCTCGAAGGTTTCTCCGACGAATGGAATCACACCGACCGCAAACAGACGCTTATCACTTATACCAACCTGAATCCGGGCAAATATACGCTCGTCATCAAGTCGGACGGAGACGGTATCGAAGAAGCCCGACTACTGATCCGTGTATTACCGCTTGGTATGAGACATGGTGGGCTTATCTGATTTACACCATTTGTACCGTCAGTCTGTTATGGTATCTCATTCAGAACTACAATTCCCGCATCAAACTGCGTGAGTCACTGAAATATGAAAAGAAGCACATCGAAGACCTCGAAGCATTAAACCAATCCAAGCTGCGCTTCTTTACCAACATCTCCCACGAATTCCGCACTCCGCTGACGTTGATCGTAGGACAGGTAGAAACGCTGTTGCAAGTACAGACATTCACACCTAATATTTATCACAAGATATTGGGAATTTACAAAAACAGCCTCCAACTGCGTGAACTAATTACGGAACTGCTCGACTTCCGCAAGCAGGAACAAGGGCACATGAAAATCAAAGTCAGCCGACATAATCTGGTGAACTTCCTGTACGAGAATTATCTGTTATTCCTTGAATACGCCAGCAGCAAGCAAATCAATTTCAAGTTCAACAAGCAGTCGGATGATATTGAAGTATGGTACGACCAGAAGCAGATGCAGAAGGTAGTGAACAATCTGCTGTCCAACGCATTGAAGCATACGAAAGCGGAAGATACCATCTCCATCAACGTATCGCAGGAGGATAAATACGTCATTATCGAGATCAAAGACACGGGAACAGGCATTGCCGCCGCCGAGATCGACAAGATATTCGACCGTTTCTACCAGACCGAACGCCTCGACTCGCTGAATACCGGAGCCGGCACAGGCATCGGACTGGCGTTGACAAAAGGTATCATCGAACTTCATCACGGAACCATCCGTGTAGAGAGCGAACCGGGCAAGGGAAGCCGTTTTATCATTACGTTGAAATCGGGCAACCAGCACTTTACTGAGGAACAAATCATACGGGACAATGCCGACGCCAACATTCAGCAACCACCGGAAACAATCGTTCCAACCGTAGAAATACTGCCCGACTCCGAATGGAAGGAGGAAGATAATAAACGCATCGAAGATGCGAAAATGCTGATAGTGGAAGACAACGAATCCATCAAACAAATGCTGGTAGGTATCTTCGAAACATTCTATCAGGTCACCACCGCTTCCGATGGTGTAGAGGCATTGGATATCATACAGAAAGATATGCCAAGCATCATACTGAGTGACGTTGTCATGCCACGTATGTCGGTACGGAACTCTGTAAACAGGTCAAGACGGACTTCAACACCTGTCACATTCCGGTAGTACTACTGACGGCACGCACAGCCGTGGAACACAACATTGAAGGATTAAAAATCGGTGCGGACGATTATATCACCAAGCCGTTCAACACCAATCTCCTGATCTCCCGTTGCAACAATCTGGTGAACTCACGGCGGTTGCTACAGGAGAAATTCAGCAAACAGCCACAGGCTTTTGCCCAGATGCTTGCCACCAACCCGATGGATAAAGAAATGCTGGATCGTGCCATGGCCATCATCGAACAGCACTTGGATAATACGGACTTTAACGTCAACATCTTCGCCCGTGAAATGGGGATGGCACGTACCAATCTGTTCACGAAGCTGAAAGCCGTCACCGGTCAGACACCGAACGACTTTATATTAAGTATCCGTCTCAAGAAAGGAGCCGTCATGCTGCGGAACAATCCGGAGCTGAACATTACGGAGATTTCCGACCGCATCGGTTTCTCTTCTTCCCGCTATTTCAGTAAATGCTTTAAGGAGATTTATCACGTCAGTCCGCTTGCCTACCGCAAGGGTGAAGAAAAAGAGGAAGAAGGGAACGAAGAAACGGATCAATAACCCACAAACAGGTAAGCAAGTAGCATTTGTAACAGGAGAACCTATGCCAAAGTAGTTCCCTCCTGTTGGCACACTTGTGCCACGCTGCTGGCACGACCGTGCCATGCGGTGGCACAGCTGTGCCAACAGCGTGGCACAAGATCCGGGCTACGATGTCAGGAAAAGGCATCCGTAGCCCCGAAACATTTAACCCTTTAGAATGGACTATTTTGTATCACACCTGTACATTCCTGCTCACTCATTTCCGCCAATCCTCTTATCTTTGTGTTCAGTAATCACTCCATAAAAGACCAACATTATGAAGAATGTCTCACGTTTACTACCGCTATTGCCCGGTATAGCCCTGCTGACCGGATGCAATCAGAAAGTACAAAAAGACAACGGACAAAACTCACAAAAGCCTAACATTATTTATATATTCGCGGACGACCTTGGCATAGGTGACCTTAGCTGCTACGGAGCGACAAAGGTCAGTACTCCCCATATCGACCGCCTTGCCGGACAGGGCGTACAGTTCACCAACGCCTATGCAACTTCCGCCACCAGTACCCCTTCCCGCTTCGGACTCCTGACAGGCATGTACCCGTGGCGACAGGAGAACACAGGCATCGCCCCCGGAAACTCGGAACTAATCATCGACACCGCCTGCGTCACCATGGCCGATATGCTGAAAGAAGCAGGTTACGCCACCGGAGTTGTCGGCAAATGGCATCTTGGACTCGGTCCGAAGGGAGGCACCGACTTCAACGGCCACATCACCCCCAACGCCCAAAGTATCGGCTTCGACTACGAGTTCGTGATTCCGGCAACCGTAGACCGTGTCCCCTGTGTATTCGTCGAGAACGGACACGTGGTAGGACTCGACCCGAACGACCCGATCACAGTGAACTACGAGCATAAAGTAGGCGACTGCCTACAGGCGAAGAGAACCCGGAACTCGTAAAACTAAAACCCAGTCAGGGACATAACAATACGATAATCAACGGCATCCCCCGCATCGGCTGGATGACCGGAGGTAAGTCCGCTCTCTGGAAAGACGAGGACATCGCCGACATCATCACCAATAAAGCAAAAAGCTTCATCGTCTCCCATAAGGAAGAACCTTTCTTCTTATATATGGGTACGCAGGACGTACACGTACCGCGCGTCCCACATCCCCGCTTCGCCGGGAAAAGCGGTCTGGGAACCCGCGGAGACGTAATCCTGCAACTCGACTGGACCATCGGAGAGATCATGAACACCCTCGACAGCCTCCAGCTGACGGACAACACCATCCTGATATTCACCAGCGACAATGGCCCCGTCATCGACGACGGCTACCAGGACCAAGCCTTTGAACGTCTCAACGGACATACCCCGATGGGTATTTACCGTGGTGGAAAGTACAGCGCTTACGAAGCCGGAACCCGCATTCCGTTCATCGTCCGCTGGCCTGCCAAAGTGAAGCCGAACAAGCAACAGGCTCTCTTCTCACAAATCGATATCTTTGCCTCACTTGCCGCTTTACTGAAACAACCGCTTCCGGAAGACGCAGCTCCTGACAGTCAGGAACATCTGAACACGCTTCTGGGAAAAGACTACACCAGTCGTGAATACATCGTACAGCAAAATCTCAATAATACGCTCGCCATCGTGAAAGGACAATGGAAGTACATCGAACCGAGTGACGCCCCCGCCATCGAATACTGGACAAAAATGGAACTGGGCAATGACAGGCATCCCCAGCTGTACGATTTATCCGCCGATCCATCGGAGAAAAACAATGTAGCGAAACAGCATCCGGAAGTTGTCAGGGAGCTGTCCGAACTGCTTGAATCGGTAAAGACAAGATAACCAATGAGAATAGCAGATTTGTATTATTTTGTATCAATCTTGAATAATTCTATCCATATGAGAACAATCAATGCGTATATCTTTGCCATCGTAAATTCAACAAAATCACTTAATTTTTAATATATGAAAAAACATCTATCCAACCAGACAAGAAAAAGGATGCTCTCCATTTTGGGAATGCTCCTGCTTTCTGTTCCATTTGTGCTTGCACAAGTACTTGTCAAAGGTACTGTGAAGGATAATCTAGGAGAAGGTGTTCCCGGAGCCAGTGTTCAGGTAAAAGGCACTTCGCAGGGAACGATCACCGACCTTGACGGTAAATTCACTCTTAACATCCCCCAAAAGAACGCTACCTTGGTTATTTCCTTTATCGGCTACGTCACCGTAGAACAAAAGGCGGACTCGCAAAAACCAATGGTCATCACATTAAAAGAAGATACTAAAACGCTGGACGAAGTAGTGGTTGTCGGCTATCAGGAAGTACGCCGCCGCGACCTTACGGGTTCCGTGGCGAAAGCAACATGGCAGATGTACTTACCGCCCCCGTCGCTTCATTCGATCAGGCACTCGGCGGACGTATCGCCGGAGTAAACGTAACTTCGGGCGAAGGTATGCCGGGCGGCAACATGAGTATCGTGATCCGTGGTAACAACTCACTGACACAAGAAAACTCGCCGCTGTTCGTTATCGACGGTTTCCCGATAGAAGATTCATCGGCAGCCAGCACGCTGAACCCTTCCGATATCGAGTCGCTCGACTTCCTCAAAGATGCGTCGGCTACGGCCATTTACGGTGCGCGCGGTGCCAACGGTGTTGTCATCATCACCACCAAGAAAGGTAAGGTAGGACGGGCACAGTTGTCCTATGACGGTTAGTTTCGGTGTGCAGCACGTCACCCGCACTATTCCGATGATGGATGCTTATGAGTTGTCAAGCTACAGAATGAAATGTATCCTACCGTCGTTGCCGGCTCATACCTAATGAACTACGAAGGCAAGCAATGGACACTGGACGATTATAAAAACATACCGCAATATAACTGGCAGGACGAGATATTCAAGACTGCCTGGCAGCAGAATCATACGGTCAGACTTGCCGGTGGTACGGAAGGTGTACGCTACAATGCTTCCTTATCTTACTTCGATCAGGACGGTACGCTGATAGAAACCGGTTACAAACGTATGCAAGGACGTATGAACACAGTAGTCCGTCGCGGCAAACTGAACATGAGCCTGACCACCAACTATTCACGCTCTATCCAGACAGGTAGTACTCCATCATCCACCTCTTACAGTGGTATGAACAACCTTTTCTATAGCGTATGGGGATACCGTCCGGTGACTTCCCCCGACACTCCGCTCAGCTTCCTGATGGACAGTTCAACGGACAATGCCGTAGATTCAAGCAACGACTACCGTTTCAACCCGATCAAATCACAGAAGAACGAATACCGGAAGAGCTACACCAACAATCTTCAAATGAACGGATTCGCAGAATACGAAGTACTGAAAGGACTGAAACTGAAAGTTTCCGCCGGATATACTTATGATTCACGCAAGCAGGATCAGTTCAACAACTCGAATACCCGCTACGGAGGTCCTACCTCTACAGATAAAGTGAATGCTCAGGTAACCCGCCAGGAACGCCTGACATGGCTGAACGAAAACACCCTGACTTATCAGACTAACATCAAAAAGAAACACTTCCTCAATGTATTGGGAGGTATCACGTTCCAGAACTCGGACTATGAGATTTATTCATTCCGCACAACGCACATCCCCAACGAATCACTCGGTATGGCAGGCATGAGCGAAGGACAGGCAGGTACTACCACTTCGGCAAAGTCTTCATGGGCGATGTTATCATACCTCGGACGTGTGACTTACAACTATATGTCTAAATATTACGCTACCGTTTCTTTCCGTGCCGACGGTTCTTCCAAGTTCAACAAGGACAACCGTTACGGATACTTCCCTTCCGGTTCTCTCGCATGGAGCTTCTCGGAAGAAGAATTTATGAAGCCGTTGAAAAGTGTACTGTCCAGCGGTAAGGTTCGTTTGAGCTGGGGACTCACGGGTAACAACCGTATCGGCGAATATGATTATTATGCGCTGCTGGCGGTATTGAAATCAAGAGTCGGCTCGTATACATCGACAAACTCCCTCCCAAGCGGTGTTTATCCGTTCGACAATGATGCGACGAATGCAGGTGTTGTTCCTACTTCTCTGCCCAACAAGGATTTGAAATGGGAAACAACCGAACAATGGAACGCAGGTCTCGACCTCGGATTCTTCGACGAACGCATCGGTATAACGATGGATATTTACCGGAAGACCACCCGCGACCTGTTGCTGGACGCTTCCCTGCCTTTTTCTTCGGGTTATTACAGCGCTACCAAGAATATCGGTAAAGTACGTAACGATGGTCTGGAACTTAGTCTGAACACCGTCAACTTCCAGACACGCGCCTTCAAGTGGACGACTAACTTCAACATTTCATTCAATAAGAATAAAGTACTGGCATTGTCGGAGAATCAGACAGCTTGCTGACTGCCGCGCAATTCGACCAGAACTACAACGGTCAGTCCAGCTACATCGCCAAAGTCGGTCTGCCGATGGGACTGATGTATGGTTATGTCTATGAAGGTACATACAAGTACGACGACTTCAACAAATCGGGTAACTCATACAGCCTGAAACCGGGAGTGCCCCACTACTCTACTGAGACCAACACTCAGCCGGGTATGCCCAAATATGCCGACCTTAACGGAGACGGAGTAGTTGACTCCAACGACCGTACGATTATCGGACGCGGACTTCCGATACATACAGGTGGTTTCACCAACAACTTGAATATAAAGGCATCGATCTGAGCATCTTCTTCCAGTGGTCATACGGCAACGATATCATGAATGCCAACCGCCTGTTCTTTGAAAGCTCCAACAACCGTTCACGCGAATTGAACCAGTTCGCCAGCTATGCCAACCGCTGGACACCGGAAAATCCGACCAGTGACATCCCTGCGGCTACCAACTCCTCTTCCAACCGTGTGATCTCTTCACGCATCATCGAAGACGGTTCGTACCTGCGTCTGAAGAACGTAACAGTAGGCTATACCTTCCCCGCCAAGCTGGTGAAGAAATGGAAGATAGACAAAGCACGTGTTTACGTTGCCGCACAAAACCTGTGGACATGTACCGGTTATTCCGGTTATGATCCGGAAGTATCTGTACGCAACAGTGCGCTCACTCCCGGTCTGGACTACTCTTCCTATCCGAGAGCATACTCTATCAGCTTCGGTGTAAGCCTGGGATTCTAAACGGATAATGATAGTAAACAGTTAGAAAAAAGAAATTCGAATTATGAAAGCATTAAAAATAACAATCATAGCTCTATTGGCAGGTTTCAGCATGGTATCCTGTGACTTTCTGGACAAAGAACCTACCAAAACTGACGCCGGAGAACTACTTCAACACCCCCGCCTGAAGCCAACTCCTTCCTGACAGGCATCTACGCCATACTGTCGCAACCTACTTTCTACGGCGGTGACTATATGTACCTCGTAGCCGGTGACGACTTATCCCACTACGGAGGCAGCGGACGCGGTCCCGCATCTACCGGACTGATCTGCAACAACGCCACCACCAGTGACAACGCCGTGACTGCCTTCTGGTATGCCCTCTATTCAGGCATCAACCGTGCCAATATGTTCCTCGAAAACATCGACAAAGTAAACGGTTTCGATGCAGGCGTCAAAGAACAGTACATCGCCGAAGCCCGCTTCCTGCGTGCATTCTATTATTTCAATCTGGTAGAGTGCTGGGGAGATGTTCCTTTCAAAACAGTTTCAACCCAAAGCGTTACCAACCTGAATATCCCGCGTACGGACAAGCAGGAAATCTATGACTTCATCATCTCCGAAATGGCAGATGCCGCCGAGACTGGTCTGAAATCGGCCTCCGATCTTGCTTACAAGCCGGGACGTATCTCCCAGTCTACCGCATGGGGCATACTGGCACGTGTATATCTGTTCCGTGCAGGCGAGCATTACCGTGAAGGTCGCAATGCCACACAGGCCGAAAAGAAAGACTATTTCGAAAGAGCCAGCTTCTATGCCCAGAAAGTAATGACTGCCGGTCACAAACTGGCTGCCAACTACTGGGACCCTTTCATCGATATGTGTTCCGACAAGTATAACACCACTGCCAACGAAAGCATCTGGGAAGCCGAATTTGCCGGCAACAACACTTCGGATACACAAGCCGAAGGCCGTATCGGTAACATCATCGGACTCGCCGGTCCGGATCTGTCCTCCAAAAGCGATGTGACGGGAGCCAAAGACCCCGGATATGGCTATGCCTTTATCTACAGCACTCCGAAACTGTACAACCTTTATGTGAACAACGGTGATACCAAACGTTTCAACTGGAGTATCGCTCCGTTTGAATACAAAGAAGCCGGAGGCAAGAATACAGGCGTTACCCACCGTGAATTTGAGCAGGGCAAACTTGCTGAAGTAATGTCTCAATACGGTCAGCAACGCGGAACTTACCAGTACGCAGATGACACAGAAAAGACCACAGCCACCAAGAACTTCAGCCGTATGTGCGGCAAATACCGCCGTGAATACGAAGCGGATAAGAAAGACAAGAACTATACGTCTATCAACTTCCCGATCCTGCGCTATGCTGACGTACTGCTGATGATCGCAGAAGCGGAAAACGAAGCGAATAACGGTCCTACCACTCTGGCTTACCAATGTATGAAGGAAGTAAGAGAACGTGCCGGATTGAACGAGCTTCCCGACATGACGCAGGAAGAATTCCGCCAGACCGTGAAAGACGAACGTGCTATGGAACTTTGTTTCGAATACACCCGTCGTTTCGACCTGATCCGCTGGGGTGAGTATGTGAAGAATATGAGAGCATTGGTAACCGAAGCACAATCCGGCAACAACTGGACGCAGGGACCTACCAACGTATATACCTACTTCAACATCTCCAGCACATACAACTACTTCCCGATTCCGGATGCGGAAATGAGTGTAAACAAAGATATCACACAGAACAACCCGGGTTGGTAATCACAATATTCATCGATAAAAGCATCATAGATTATGAAAACATATAAACTCATAGCCATCTGTATAGCAAGCCTCTTCTTCGGGGCTTGCAGCGACGGGCTGGACGAAGCGGTAGGTCTGCACGTAAAAGTAGCGACCAACGAGAATGTAAGCTTCGACGGACAGATCATTACTGCCAAAAAAGGTACTCCGATAGAGTTCATCCTTTCGGGCGATCCGGACTTCCTGACATTCTTCAGTGGAGAAGCGGGCAGCAAATACGAATATCGCGAACGCGAAACGATTGATCCTTCACAGATCAAGTCGTCTATGCTGAACTTCTCTATCTGGTTCCAGTACGGTAACCCGAGCACGACATTGGAGAAACACGTATATATCTCCGACGAATTCACCGGATTATACAAGGATAATTTCGAAGCTGACTCTTTGCTTGTAGAGCAATTTGAGAAAGACGGTAAATGGAAAGAACTGGTTCCGCAGTCCGCATTCCCGACAGCGGCGGTAGGCAATGCCGATCTTGCCACTCCATACAGTTTTGATATGAAAGAATACATGGGCAAACGGATTGCAATCGCTATCTGCTACCGTGGCATTGACAATACAGTGGCACAATCCAAGATGTACTTTGAGCGGATGCGCATCAATAATGTGATGACGAGCGGACAGGAAGCAGAATATTCTGCCGGTTCTTTCGGCTTTACTCCGATCAATATGAAGAACAAATGGAATCTGAAGGATCAGACCAGCATGACCAAAGACCGTGAATACGGGACAGTTACCAATAACGTATCCGGTATCTGGAACCTGACAGGTGTAGGCGGCGGCTCCTTCTTCATCCATAGTACCAATGCCAACGATCCGCTGAAATACAGCTGGCTGGTTTCCGATCTGATTACCGTTAACTCTTGCAGCCCCGATCAGGGAACGAAAGTAAAGGATATTACCCAGCGTCTGGATAAGTACACATATACCTACAATCAAATTGGTATCTACAACGTGACATTCCTCGCTCGTAATGCCAATATCGATCATTCCTCCACGACTACTTACCACATGGTGGTAAACGTAGTGGAATAACAATAAACGAATAAAATAATAACTAATACATTATATCTATGAATTACTTTAAATCAATCATGTTAACCGCATTTGCGCTGTTTGCATTGGCAGCGTGCGATACAGACGACTTGAGAGACGATGTTGACAATCTGAAAGACCGCGTAGAGTCTTTGGAAGCACAAGTCAGTCTATTGAACGATAACATGACAGCTATCAAGCGACTGCTTGAAGGTGGTCAGACTATCACAGAAGTGACGAATACAGACGGTACATATAAACTGAAACTGAGTAACGGAGAAACCATCTCACTGACACAAGGCTCGAAGGGAGAAGTTGCTTATCCTGAGATTACTGTCAATGACGAGGGTCAATGGGTAGTGAACGGTGAGGTATTGATGCAGAATGGCATACCTGTTCAGGCTGTGGGCACTCCCGGTAAGGATGGTATAGCTCCCAAGTTCCGGATTACGGACGAGGGAAGTTTCTGGCAGGTAAGTTATGATAACGGAACCAGCTGGGAAGACGTACTCGACACAGACGGTCAAAAGGTATCCGCAGTCAGCGATGGTTCCGGAGGAAGCAGTGCAGACTCTTTCTTTGAGGAAGTATACGTAGATTCAACCGGGGAATTCTTCGTTGTCAAACTGAAAGGACAGACGGAAGCCATCTCTATCCCTATCGTAAAAGACTTGCTTTGCGAAATCACCGAACCGGAAACCGGAATGAAGAACGGATACTGGGAAATAGGCTATGGCAAGACTGCCACTACGACTGTAAAAGTAAAAGGTGAAAACATTATCGTTACTGCTCCTGCCGGATGGGTGGCTACTGTGAGCGAAGCGGATGAAATGACCAATGTAGCTACATTGAGCATTACAGCTCCGGCAAACGCAATGAGTACACGTGCAACGGCGGATAACGGTTCCGACGTAACAGTGCAGGTTAATAAGGGTGCCAGTTGGGCGGTTGCCAAGATTCAGGTGAAGGCAATTCAAGTAGTTGACAGCTACTATGCTTTATATAATAGCGGAGCCACATTTACGGTAAATGGAATTGAAGTAAATAACACTAAATTCGAGAATGCAACATACATTGATTCTGATCAGACAATCACTACTCCAGGCATCTATTTTATCAAAGGAGGGGTCACTGTCAACTATAACAGTACCGTTAATGCTGCTAATTTGCTTTCATCGGAGATGATTCACAAAACATCAGTACAGTGGCAATTACAGGAAATTATATCAGACTCAGACAAAATACCGAGACTGGACATTTCTTGTGTAAAAACATTGTATTTAAAGCAGCCGAGGGATTCACTAATTATCTGTTTACTGTTTATGCAGACGAGTCATTTGCTAATGTAGCTTTTGATCAATGTCAGATTGTACTTAATGGCAAACCTGTAAGTGCCATTACTAACGACAAAAGGAGCATTGCCAATTTCAGCATGGAAAATAGTACCATCAAGATAACAGCTGTTACACAACAGTTTATTATCAATACCAGCAGTAATAAGAATCAGGATTATGGCAATGTCATCTTTAGAAACAACACATTCTATTGTCCGTCAGGTAAAGTAAATCAATTGGTTTTATTCAATGGTTCAGCTTCAGGTATAGCCAGTCTGACCATAGAAAACAATACATTTATAAACTTGGAAACAAATACCGGTGGCTACGTAAACATAGGCAATCTGGCGAAAACCTCTATTAAAAATAATATCTTCTGGACAAATACAGACGGAACAGGTAATGTAGTCATCATTCGTCCTCAGATAACATCCCCAACAGGAGATATTGCGCAGATAACCTCCTTTACAAAACTATGACTTATAATTGGCAAATGTTCTATGGAGGTAAACTACCGTTTGAAGGAGCAGAAGAACTGAAAGCATTAACATCCAATCCGTTCGACGGCGGCACCTTCGACCTCGCCAACGGTATCTTCGTTCCGAATGCAGAATATGCCGAATACGGTGCAACCAACTAATACCGACTAACGTATGAAAAAAGTAATATCAATCATATGTATCACCCTCCTCGTCGCACTTTACTCGTGCGAGAACGATGATCTGCGCTCCGACATTGACAACCTGAAAGAACGGGTAGCCAATCTGGAAGCGAGCATAGAACAGATGAACTCGGACATCAGCAACTATCAGCAGATGGTTGAAGGTAAGATTCTGGTGGTGGGATATAGCAAGGATGAACAGGATAACTATACCATCGAACTGAGTAACGGCGAAACTGTAACCATATACAGCGGCAAAGTAGACATGAACGATATGCCTTTGTTCAGCGTCAACGCGTCAGGTCACTGCATATACCATCAACGACATGACCACCGAACTGCTCGTTAACGACAAACCGGTAAGCGCCATCCCCGAAGCGGGAACAGCAGGCGTCACCCCGAAACTGAAGGTAGATGCAAACGGTTTCTGGCTGATCTCTATCGACAACGGAAGCACCTGGAACAAATTGGGCAACAACCAGATTGCCGACGGAACGCAAGCCGTTGCCAACGCAAGTTCCCTGTTCAGCAACGTAACCATCGACGAAGCGACCGGACAGATCACCTTTACCATCCGTGCCGACAACAGCCAAGTAAAAGTCCCCATCTACGGAAAAGACTTCTACCTGACAATCAAGTATGAAGCACAGCCACTTTCGGTCTGGGACAAAAGCAGGAATTCCTTGTAGAACAAGCCAACGTGGAAACAGCCACCATCGAAAACCAGACATGGGGCGTGAAACTGACGGAAAACAAACTGATCGTCACCGCCCCCAAAACAAACGTGCAAGGGAAAGAATACGAAGAACAGATTTACATCAAGATATTCTCGAAAGAAGGTTACTGCCGGGTAGTGAAACTTCCGGTAAAACTGCTGACCACGGAGATAGATGCCAACTCGGCTTTAGCTTGGCAACGCTTCAGGCAGGGAGAGGACAATGTGCTACCCGACTATTCGTATGCCGGATATAATCATGGAGAAAGTGCGCCGCAAGGCGCATTTTCTTTAGGATACCAAGTGATCAACGTAAAAGAGCGCATGACCGCCAAGAACATGACCGCCCGTGAAGCGCTGATCAGCATCCTGCAAGAGAAAGGCATGACAAGAGTAAACGGAACCAACAAGCTGAACGCCAACGCGAAGATTGTAATCTATTTCCCCGCAGGCGACTACATTCTTCACAACGACGACGATAACACCCGCGACGAAAGCAAGCAGAAGGATGCCGTTGATTCGAAAAACAACAATGTCAGCAGTGGCATTGAAATCTATGGCGGTAACTTTGTGATCAAAGGCGACGGTCCCGACAAGACCCGTCTGATCATGGAAACGCCTAATCTGCCGACAAGTATCAGCAACCTCAGTTCATCACCTATACTGTTGGCAATCAAGCACACCAACGGTCCGAACAATGCCGGTAACTCCCCCAAGCTTGCTTCCGTTACCGAGAATGCCAAGCGCGGAGACTTTACCGTGAAAGTCAGCGGAACCACCGGAATCTCCTCCGGACAGTGGGTACAGTTGCGCTTGCGCAGCGGAGACAGGGAACTGGTAAAGAAAGAGATCGGTCCGATTGCCCTCAACGAGAACTGGGCGATAGCGAAAGCCCCTATCTCCATCAACCAAAGCTCCGACGACCTGTATGGCGTCAAAATCACCGAGTTTCATCAGGTGAAATCCGCCTCAAACGGCAAGATCACTTTCTACGAACCGATCATGCACGACATCGACATCAAATATAACGATACGGAAGGGTGGGAAATCCGTACGTACAAATATCTGGAGAATGTCGGTGTGGAAGACCTGAGCTTCGTAGGAAACGCATTGGACGCTACGCCCATCACGGAGAAGGACACGCCGAACAGGCTAAAGTAGGCTGGCAATACGACGGAGCCTATAAACCGCTGCTGCTGCAACGTGTAGTCAATTCATGGGTACGCAACGTCCACTTCGAGAGTGTCAGCGAAGCGCTTACTTTTGCCGAATCTGCCAACAGCTCGGCATACGATATCCGTATCAGTGGAAAACGCGGACATTCAGCCGTACGTTCGCAAGGTTCTTCACGCGTCTTTATCGGCAAAGTCCGCGATGAAAGTGCAGGAAATGACGTATACGGCAAGAGTTGCCAAGGGCAGTTCCACGGTTGCGGCGTATCGAAGCCAAGTGTAGGAACCGTATTATGGAACGTAACCTGGGGCAATGACGCCTGTTTCGAATCCCACGCCACACAGCCCCGTGCCACGCTGATAGACAATTGCAGCGGCGGACTTGTATACTACCGCGCAGGAGGCGACGAAAATGAAGTCCCCAATCACCTGGCGACCTCACCCTGTGGAATCTGAATGTGACCGGAACGGATTCTCACGCTTCTAACTTCGCATGGTGGAGCGACAGCGATACATGGTGGAAGATTTTCCCGCCTATCGTAGTCGGTACACATGGTATGAACGTGAAATTCTCCGGTAAAGAGCAGCAACAAGTCACATATGAAGAAAGTACCGGTATGAAGGTATCCCCCGAATCTTTGTACGAGGCACAATTGCGGGAACGTCTGGGCTATGTACCCGGATGGCTCAACGCACTTAAATAACAACCAATCACCCGCACGATTTTTCTAACCTTCAGTTAAAAACGTATATGAAAATCAGACTTTAATCAATTTAACACCCAAAAGAGAGGGGCCGGGAGGTTCCTCTCTTTTACTTTTCCGTATATCTACAGGAAATAAGAAGTTTTTTAAGTACTTTTGTAAATCAATAATATACGCAGTATGAAAGCAGACCACCCTGAAGATATAGAAGATATAAAGGAACTCATAGCCCAAACTGAAAATGAACAAGTGGAATTTAAAGAAACCACCGGACAATTGGAACGTGGCATGGAAACGCTTTGTGCTTTTCTTAACGGAGAAGGCGGAACGGTCTTATTCGGCATTACAGACAAAGGCAAGATAATCGGGCAAGAGGTTGCCGATGTAACCAAAAGGAGCATTGCGGAGGCTATCAACAGATTAGAGCCAACAGCAACGTACACGTCTTTTATATTCCCCTTCCAGACAGTAGTAAGAAAATAATAGCACTCCATGTTGAAAATTCAAGAGACAACCGCCCATTTTGCTATAAAAGTCGTCCTTATTATCGTGTAGAAAGTGTAACATCCGCCATGCCACAAGCAGTGTATAATCAATTGCTGATAATTCGCGACGAGGCAAAATATCGTTGGGAACTGTTTGAAAACCCTAAACTCTCTTTGCAGGATATGGATGAAAATGAAATTCTGAAAACGGTCAGACTCGGAATAGAATGTGGTCGTTTGCCAGAGAATACAGGAAACAACCTCTCCATTATTTTAGAAAAATTTGGGTTACTGGTGAATGGCGTATTAAACAATGCTGCCGCTGTACTGTTTGCCAACAGGGAACTGATAGAATATCCGCAATGTCTTTTAAGGCTGGCGCGTTTCAAAGGAACAGATAAAATGGTCTTTATGGATAATCAGCGCGTACAAGGTAATCTGTTCCAATTGCTTGATTCAGCAATGACCTTTATATTCAAGCACCTTTCTTTGTCAGGCACAACCGAAGCTTTGGAGCGGGAAGAACATTTGACGATTCCTTATAAAGCTATACGAGAAGGGATTATCAATTCACTTTGCCATAGACAATTCCGGACTCCAGGCGGCTCTGTAGGAATAGCTATTTATGATGACCGTGTGGAAATTGAAAATCCTGGAACATTCCCTCATGGCTGGGATATGGAAAGGATGAAATCCGAACATTGTTCAGAACCTCGGAATCCTTTAATTGCCAATGTCCTCTATAAGCGCAAGTTATTGGAAAACTGGGGACGTGGTATCAGCTTAATGACAGAAGAATGTCGAAAAGCCAATTTACCGGAACCGGAATTTAAGTTGGCCAATGGTTTTGTAATACTTGTTTTCCGATACGGGACAAATAACCACACAAGCACCATGCAAGTACCACATAAGCACCACATAAGTACCATACAAGTTCAGTCCCTATTGAATATAATGGAATATAACACCTATTCCGTTAAGGAAATGATGGAGCTTTTAGAATTGAAAAACCGTAGCTATTTTTCAAAAGAATACTTAAAGCCTGCTGTTGAAACAGGAGTTATAGAGCCAATTTCCCTGACCAGCCTAAAAGCCCGAAACAGAAGTATCGGCTGACAGAAAAAGGAAAAGCTTTATTAGAGAAAAGATAACGAATAACGAATAGCAAATTAAAAGATATGCAAGATACACTACCCATCCATTTTGCTCCGCTGCAAGGTTACACCGAAGCAATTTACCGCAATGCACATGACGCCTTCTTCGGCGGTGTAGACACCTATTATACTCCGTTCGTACGATTGGAAAAAGGAACTTCCGGCGCAGAGATGTCCGGGGAATCGAACCTGAGAACAATGGGGTGCCCCACCTGATTCCTCAGTTGATAGCCTCATCGGCAGAGAAAGCAGAAGTGATTTTATCCCTTTTCATCGAAAAAGGATATCAGGAAGTGGATATAAACCTAGGCTGTCCGTTCCCGCTTCTGGCGAAACGTCATAACGGCTCCGGCATACTTCCTTATCCCGAAGAGGTGAAAGCATTGCTCAGCATTGTCACCCGATATCCGCAGATCAGCTTCTCCGTCAAAATGAGACTGGGATGGGAACAGCCGGATGAATGCCTGGCACTCGCTCCCATACTGAATGACCTGCCTCTGCGCCAGATCACCATGCACCCCCGTCTGGGCAAACAAGGTTACAAAGGAGAAGTTGACTTGCAAGGATTCTCAGCTTTCCGGGAGGTCTGTCAGCTTCCGCTTGTTTACAATGGAGACATTCATAATTTGGAAGATATTCAACGCATCAGCACACAATTCCCCTCACTGGCGGGAATCATGATAGGACGCGGACTACTGGCAAATCCGGCTTTAGCACTGGAATACAAAGAAAACCGTACGCTCGCGCCCGATGAAATGAGGGATAGACTGAAATCCATGCACAAAAGCGTGTACAACAATTACGACGTACTATTGGAAGGAGGAGAGGGACAGCTACTGACTAAAATGAAGACCTTTTGGGAATACCTGGCGCCCCAAACCGACAGAAAAGTACTGAAAGCGATTCATAAAAGTACGAATATCAGCAAATATTATCAGGCTGTCAGTGCCTTTTTTAATCAACGGTAGATTGAGAATCAGTTATTTTATGTAATTTTGCGCCCGTTTATTAACAAGCACATTATGAAAAAATACATTCTATTATCTCTCTGCTTGATGACACTATCAAGTAGTTTCGCACAATTAAAGGATTTTAAATTCAAATTCTACGGACAGATTCGCACGGACTTCTACTATAACAGCCGTGCCAACGAGGAAACTGTAGACGGATTGTTCTACATGTATCCCAAAGATGAAGTGCTCGACGGCAATGGTGAAGACCTGAACGCTACATCGAACAG
>ENA-OQIG01000257-OQIG01000257.1-human-gut-metagenome-genome-assembly--contig:-NODE-257-length-31647-cov-3.619289_pt1 | contig 31647 bp, 30 predicted proteins | sample MGYA00242576_ERZ504741 | MGnify/ENA primary metagenome ERZ504741 (study PRJEB26092, sample SAMD00036436) | human gut metagenome | host: Homo sapiens | study: EMG produced TPA metagenomics assembly of... | reverse complement strand
CCCAGGATAATGTAACCGTCACTTATGAAATTGGCGGTGATATGATGCCTGTTGCCGATACAAAAGGAAGTATAACTTTAAAGAATGGCAGGGGGGTGAGTTCCTGTGGGCACAATGAAAGAGCCGGGATTCCGCGACTGCCGCCTGAAAGCAACCGTAGATGGAAAGACCTATTCACATCATATCAAAGTAGGATTTTCACCGGAGAAACTTCGCCCATATACAACCATGCCTTCCGATTTCAAGGAATTTTGGGAAAAGGCTAAAGCGGAACAAAAGGAGTTTCCCCTAACGTATACCAAAGAACATGTCGAAAAATATTCCACTGATAAAATAGACTGTTATCTCGTAAAATTGCAACTGAACAAACGTGGACAATGCGTCTACGGATATTTATTCTATCCGAAAAAAGAAGGAAAGTTCCCGGTTGTCTTATGCCCTCCGGGAGCAGGAATCAAAACCATCAAAGAACCTCTACGCCATAAATATTATGCGGAACAAGGATGCATCCGTTTTGAATTCGAGATACACGGCCTCAACCCGGAAATGAGTGAAGAAGAATTCAAAGAAATCAGCAACGCTTTCAATGGCAGAGAAAACGGCTACCTGACCAATGGGCTCGACAGTCGTGATAATTATTATATGAAACGGGTATATCTGGCCTGTGTGCGTGGCATCGACTTTTTAACATCCCTACCGGAATGGGATGGCAAAAATGTAATTGCACAAGGAGGTAGCCAGGGAGGCGCCCTGGCGTTGATCGCTGCCGGACTGGATGAACGGGTGACAGCCTGTGTCGCCAATCATCCAGCATTAAGCGATATGGCAGGCTATAAAGCCGGACGTGCCGGTGGCTATCCTCATTTCTTTAGAAATTCGGTGGATATGGATACCCCCGAAAAAATAAAGACAATGGCCTATTATGATGTAGTGAACTTTGCTAAATTGATAAAAGCAGACACCTATATAACATGGGGATTCAATGATGACACCTGTCCTCCGACAACCAGCTACATCGTATACAATGTACTAAACTGTCCGAAAGAAGCACTGATTACTCCCATTAATGAGCATTGGACTTCCAACGATACCGAGTATGGACATCTGCTTTGGATAAAGAAGCATTTAAAGTGAAGTTTTAATCATTCCATCTGGATGCGGGCAATTCTTTTTTCCCGTAACCTTTTTTCCAGGCATACGCTTTCCTCTTCCTGAGATAAAGCGTATCGCCGCAATGTTTCATCGCCTCCCAATTAAAGATAGAATGGTGACAGATGATCTTTTCAAACCAATAAAGTATGTGATAAGTCACGAATGGTAACACCATCCACCACCATGAAAACAGTAACGATAAAATAAGTGCTGGTATCAGGGTTAAAGAAAAACATTCCCAATACTGTCTGGCATGAATTCGGAGTTCCATATCTTCCCAGACTTCCAGATATTTATAGCGGGTAAAGAAAAACCAGCCTAACATAAAATAGTGCTTCTTCCCTTTTCCTAAGAACCACTTTGCTAAAAGACTATTATAAAAATCATATTCACATTTTTTTTGTTGCATGTAGTCCCTTCTTAACAGCAAAAGTAATTAAAGGTTCAATATTTTAAAGTTTTGCATAACAACCATAACATTCTTTCCCTAAATATCACTCAAATATTGTTTATTTTTGTGTTCCCTTGCTTCACTACAACAAAAGGTTTATTTGTATTTTCTGCAAAGGAAACACAATTCACGAATATATCCTAATTTTTCTGCTTAATATTTAAAGCTGCTTCCTCCTAAAAATTCACGCAACAAAGAAGTAGGTGGAATTTCTTTATCCTGTACCGGAACAAAATATTTGATAAACTTCAACAATCGGTAGGCTTCACAATATTCAGGACAGTTACGCGGAACACCCATCAGAATAGGCTCGGCGTGTAAACGAAGTACGGCAAACTCAAAAAGTAGCGCTGAATTAAACATGACATCAGCATTTTCCTGATAAGGGAATATCCATTTGTCTTCACCGGCACGTACACTAGGCCAGCGTGATATGGTTTCACGTGCAGAATATCCCCGATAATTAAAGTCGCGGATGATGCGGCGCAACAAACGGTTGTCAGTAGTTGGAATCCAGTTATGGTCATCCAACGAAATAGTAGTCAATGCTGAAACATAAATCTTGAATTTCCGTTCGGCTGGTATATGCGGTGTCAGTTCCGGATTCAAGGCATGAATACCTTCCAGAATCAGAATTGTATTATCTTCTATTTTCAGTTTATCACCTTTATATTCCTTTTTGCCAAGAGAGAAATTAAAACGGGGCAATTCCACCTCCTCGCCACGAAGAAGCGCCTGCAGCTGTTGATTAAACAATTCCAGATCGAGTGCATAAAGTGATTCATAATCATAGTTTCCGTTTTCATCCAAAGGGGTTTCTTCACGGTCTACGAAATAATTATCCAAAGAGATCGGGAATGGCTTCAAGCCATTTGTCATCAGCTGAATAGAAAGCCGTTTGCTGAATGTTGTCTTTCCCGAAGAAGACGGGCCGGCAATCAATACCAGTTTTACCCGGTTGCCGTTTTCACCACGATGGAAGATAGTATCGGCTATCTGCGCTATCTTTTTCTCCTGCAATGCTTCCGCCACATTAATCAAGTCAGTGGCATGCCCTTCTTCACAGGCAAGATTAAAATCTCCGGCATTATTAAGCCCCATGATATAACTCCAGTTCAGATATTCTTTAAAGACATCCAGCATTTTTTCCTGCTTCACGACCTCTTCGAGCATATTCGGGTTTTCCCGGCTCGGAATCCGGAGTAGCAACCCGTCATAATACTTCACAATATCGAACAATTTAAGATATCCGGTACTGGGCAGCAGATTACCATAATAATAATCAATAGTATCACCCAACGTATAATAATAGGTATAAAGAGAACCGGAAGTTTCAAGTAATCTCACTTTATCATTCATCCCCCGCTCGCTGAAAACCCGTACCGCTTCCGCCGTATGACATTCAATGCGGTGATAAGGAATATTTCCGCAATGATCTCCTGCATCCGTTGCTTGATACGCGTCACATCTTCGAGTTCAATGGGGCGTCCAATCCGCAAATTGCAGAAATAACCTTTTGAAACAGGATGTTCCACAAACAATTTCCCTCGGGAAAGAGTTCCGTGACAGCCTTAAACAAGACAAAACAAAGCGAACGGACATAAGTACGCATACCGGACTGATCTCTCACATCCAGAAACTCTACATCCTTATTATTATATACTCTGAAATTAAGTCCCTCGGAGCGATTATTGACCTTGGCACTCACTACTTGATAAGGAAAATTAAGATTAAACCGTAATAAATATCCAAAAGTGAGCTTCCGATAGGGAATTCTTTGGAATTATTGTTATTTTTGCAACATATTTGTAACATCTGTTTCATCGAGTTCGTTAAAAGGTGAATAATTTGGGACTAATATACTTATAATCAGATTGAGAACAAATAACCATTAAAAATATTATAGATGGAATATTCTTTTTATGATTTTTTAAAGCTCATAGGCTCATTGGGACTCTTCCTCTACGGAATGAAAATCATGAGCGAGGGCTTACAAAAGGTCGCGGGTGATAGATTGCGAAGTATTCTAACGGCAATGACCACCAACCGGGTAACGGGAGTTCTAACAGGAGTGTTGATTACAGCCCTTATCCAGTCTTCTTCAGCAACGACGGTGATGGTCGTTAGTTTCGTGAATGCCGGGTTACTTACACTTGCCGAATCCATCAGCGTTATTATGGGTGCCAACATCGGCACTACTGTAACTGCCTGGATCATTTCAATTTTCGGATTTAAGGTCGATATGGCTGCTTTCGCTCTTCCCCTCTTAGCCATTGCCCTCCCGCTCATCTTTTCTGGAAAAAGCAACCGCAAATCCATCGGTGAATTCATTTTTGGTTTTTCTTTCCTTTTCATGGGGCTCTCTTATCTGAAAGCAAACGCCCCCGACCTGAATGCCAATCCGGAAATGCTTGCCTTCGTACAGAACTACACGGATATGGGATTCTTTTCCATTATTCTGTTCTTGCTCATCGGTACAATATTGACCATGATTGTGCAAGCCTCTGCAGCTACCATGGCAATCACATTAATTATGTGTGCCAACGGCTGGATCAGCCTGGAACTGGGAGCAGCACTCGTATTGGGAGAGAACATCGGAACTACGATCACGGCCAATCTTGCCGCACTTACAGCCAACACACAGGCTAAGCGGGCAGCATTGGCCCATTTTGTTTTTAACGTGTTTGGGGTCATTTGGGTATTGATTGTCTTCCATCCTTTCATGGATCTAGTAAACTGGGTAGTAGACACCTTCTTTCAAAGCAGTAATCCAGAGGTTGCTATTTCCTACAAGCTATCTGCTTTCCACTCTATCTTCAATATCTGTAACGTATGTATCTTGATATGGGCAGTTAAACTGATTGAACGTACCGTATGTGCTCTTATCCACCCCAAAGAAGAGGACGAAGAGCCCCGTTTGCGGTTTATCACCGGTGGTATGCTTTCTACCGCTGAACTTTCTATCCTTCAGGCACGTAAGGAAATCCATCTTTTCGCAGAACGTACCCACCGGATGTTCGGCATGGTGCAGGATCTGTTGCATACGGAAAAGGATGACGATTTCAATAAGCTGTTCAGCCGGATAGAGAAATATGAAAATATCAGCGACAATATGGAACTTGAAATAGCCAACTACCTGAATCAGGTGTCCGAAGGCCGTTTGAGTTCTGAAAGTAAGTTACAGATACGCGCCATGTTGCGTGAAGTGACAGAAATTGAAAGTATTGGCGACAGCTGCTATAATCTGGCACGTACCATCAACCGGAAACGTCAGACTAATCAAGACTTTACCGAGAAACAATATGAGCATATTCATTTCATGATGAAGCTGACTAACGACGCACTTGCCCAAATGATTGTGGTAGTAGAAAAGCCGGAACATCAGAGCATTGACATCAACAAATCCTTCAACATTGAAAACGAAATTAATAATTATCGTAATCAACTGAAGAATCAGAATATTCTGGATGTGAACAACAAAGAATATGATTATCAGATGGGAGTTTACTACATGGATATTATCGCCGAATGCGAGAAACTTGGTGACTATGTAGTGAATGTAGTGGAAGCCAGCAGTGATGTGAAAGAGAAAAGAGCTTCTTAACAGAATAAAATAAAGAATAAAAAAGGAGAATCAGTAGTATCAATACATACCTGATTCTCCTTTTTATATCTAATAGTATCTTTTATAAAATCAATTATATACGTATGATTCAGCCAAACGCCAGAACAATGTAGATTCCGGAACAGTAGTTGTACGAAGCACTTTTGCAGTCCCGCCTTCCGAGGCCGGATTTATATTGGCAAAAATATTCCATCCCTTATAAAAAGAGCAGTTACTATAATAGTATGATTTGTCACTGCCTGTCAATGTAAAAGAACGGTCGGCATACTGATAACTCACCAATGTAGCTTTTCCGGCAGAAGACCCTTTACCAGACCAGTTGGAAATAGCAATTCGCCCCACTCTTTTATCTCCATTAAAAACAAAGAAATCTCCTAATGTCGCCACAAGAGCATCCGCATCATCTGAGGTTCCGGTCCAATAACCACTCATGCCATTACGCCGATCTACTGTCTGGAGCTTTTCCGAAGAAAAACTAGTAGGAAGTGTCATTACTATTTGCCCGTTCTCATAAGGAAAGCTAAGAGTCTCAATCACTTGCCAATCAACACCCGTCACTTTCACCTCAACCCGGTCAAATGTGAAGTCCGCAGGTATATTCTGTATATCTTTTACTACAATCGTGCTATAATCCAGAACATCCGGAGCAGGAGGTTGTTCTTCATTCTCATCGTCGCTACAACCAGCCATCAGAAGACTGAATATCAATAATACAAAGATTACAGGGTATGATAGATACCTTAGATCGGTCATGACAGTTGCTCTATTATACATAACTTCCGATTTTTGCATCAAAGATATTACATTTATAATCAGCAGAATAATTTCCAACCATAAAAATAAAAAATGACCAGGTATATATTTATACACCCAGTCATTCTCCTCTTAATAATTCTCTCTCTTGGTTTTATCTTCGTACGGTTCAAAGTCTTCTTTTCCGACTCCACATAATGGACAAGTCCAATCATCAGGAATATCTTCAAATGCTGTTCCTGGTTCAATTCCACTTTCCGGATCTCCTTGTTCGGGGTCGTAAATATATTCACAGACCGTGCAAATGTACTTTTTCATAACGTTCGTATTTTTAATTGGTTTTCTAAATAATATAACACAAATAGCAAGATATTTGTTCAACACTATTTTTAAACTAAAGAAAAAACTATCTTTGTAGTCATATTATCAAGCTAAAACAACAATATTATACTATGCTTATAGCACTATTGTCTACCTTAATAATTTTATGCGCAGTCCTACTAATCAGTTTTTTATGGGAACGTAGGAAATGCCTGCGGATGCAACAACGATTGTTCCGTGAATCCAGAAAGTTGGAACGTACCAGCCATATCGCCGGTGCCATCTTGAAAAATGTGCATGCCTTTATCCTATTAATAGACAATGATTTCAAGGTACTAAAGACCAACTATTACCAAAAAACCGGAACCAGAAAAGGAACAGAAGAAAAAAGAGTGGGTGACCTGTTGCAATGTCGCAATGCATTGGCAGCCGAAGGAGGTTGCGGCACACATAGTTTCTGTGGTTCTTGCCCGATACGTACCGCCATACGCCAAGCTTTCGAACAGAGACGAAACTTCACGGATCTTGAAGCCACTTTATCCGTAGTTACGTCTGATAATACTACCGTGGAATGTGATGCAGTCATATCCGGTTCTTACTTCCTTCTGAATGAAGAAGAGAACATGGTAATCACCGTACACGATGTTACCCGCCGAAAACAAGCTGAAAAGGAACTACAACTAGCCAAAGAAAAAGCAGAAAAAGCCGATATTTCAAAATCTGCCTTTTTAGCCAACATGAGCCATGAAATCCGTACCCCTCTCAATGCTATTACCGGATTTGCAGAGGTATTAGGCAGCGCAGCAACAGAAGAGGAAAAGGCTCAATATCAAGAAATCATAAAAATGAATGCCGACCTCCTGATGCAACTGGTCAACGACATTCTCGATATGTCAAAAATCGAAGCCGGAACATTGGAATTTGTACAGACAACGGTTGACGTCAACCAGTTACTTTCAGATTTACAACAACTTTTTCAAATGAGGGTTAATGACGCCGGAGGAAAGATACAAATTATAGCGGAACCATCCTGTTCTTCCTGCATGATTCAAACAGATCGGAACCGGGTGGCACAAGTGCTTTCAAACTTTGCCGGCAACGCCATTAAGTTCACCCATGAAGGTAGCATCCGCCTCGGCCATGAAGCTAGGGACACCGAGCTTTACTTTTATGTCAAGGATACCGGAGCCGGAATTCCAGCAGAGAAATTACCGGATGTATTCGAGCGCTTCGTGAAACTGAATAAAGATAAAAAAGGAGCCGGACTGGGACTTTCCATATCTCAAACTATTGTCGCCAAACTTGGCGGTCAAATCGGAGCGGATTCCGTAGAAGGTGAAGGCTCTACATTCTGGTTTACAATTCCTTATCGGTCATGTGGTAAACCACGCTAACAAATTCGACTTCATAAAAAGTTTTAATTAAACATTCTATCACAATTTTATGTTGTATTTTTGCGGTTCAAACTAAACGCATGTATCTGCATGAGTACAAATAAAAATGACTATTATCATTTAGGACTTACTGATGACGAAGTCCTACAAAGCAGGGAGAAAAATGGTATTAACCTGTTAACGCCCCCCAAGCGTCCTTCTCTCTGGAAACTTTATCTGGAAAAATTTGAAGACCCGGTTGTCCGTGTATTATTAGTAGCAGCCGCTTTCTCATTAATTATCTCCATCATCGAAAACGAATATGCCGAAACAATCGGAATCATAGCCGCTATCTTATTGGCTACCGGAATCGGTTTCTTCTTCGAATATGATGCCAGCAAGAAGTTCGATCTGCTGAATGCAGTCAATGAAGAAACTTGGTAAAAGTGGTCCGAAACGGACGCGTACAGGAAATCCCTCGTAAAGACATAGTGTAGGTGATATCGTCATTCTGGAAACAGGTGAAGAAATTCCCGCTGATGGAGAGTTGCTGGAAGCTATTTCTCTGCAAGTGAACGAATCCAATCTGACCGGAGAACCTGTTATTAATAAAACTACTGTAGAAGCTGATTTTGATGAAGAAGCGACTTATGCCTCCAATCTGGTGATGCGTGGCACTACAGTGTGGATGGACATGGTACCATGCGCGTGCTGCATGTGGGAGATGCCACTGAAATCGGAAAAGTAGCCCGGCAGAGTACAGAGGATAACCTCGAACCCACCCCGCTGAACATACAGCTCACCAAACTCGCAAATCTAATCGGAAAGATCGGTTTCACCGTTGCCGGTCTGGCTTTCCTTATTTTCTTCGTGAAGGATGTAGTGCTATATTTTGATTTCGGTTCGCTGAATGGATGGCATGAGTGGCTTCCGGTTTTCGAACGGACACTGAAATATTTTATGATGGCAGTTACGCTGATTGTAGTAGCTGTACCTGAAGGATTGCCAATGAGTGTTACGCTTAGTCTGGCATTGAACATGCGTCGTATGCTTTCCACCAACAATCTAGTGCGGAAAATGCATGCTTGCGAAACAATGGGAGCCATCACCGTGATTTGTACGGATAAAACCGGTACACTGACTCAAAATCTGATGCAAGTGCACGAACCCAATTTCTATGGTATAAAAAATGGCAGTGACTTGTCTGATGACGATATTAGCGCACTTATCGCAGAAGGAATCAGCGCCAATTCAACAGCTTTTCTTGAAGAATCAACCAATGGAGAAAAACCCAAAGGCGTAGGAAATCCAACCGAAGTGGCTTTATTGCTCTGGCTTAACAAACAGGGAAGAGATTACCTGCAACTCCGCGAACAAGCTCATGTTCTCGATCAACTCACCTTCTCTACCGAACGGAAATTCATGGCGACTCTTGTTGAATCCCCATTGATCGGAAAAAAAATACTTTATATAAAAGGAGCTCCTGAAATTGTTTTGGGTAAGTGTAAAGAAGTTGTTCTGGATGGACGGCAAGTGGATGCGGTAGAGTATCGTTCTACAGTAGAAGCACAACTGTTGAGTTATCAGAATATGGCTATGCGTACACTTGGATTTGCATTCAAGATTGTCGGAGAAAATGAACCAAACGATTGCACGGAACTAGTTTCAGCCAACGACCTCAATTTCTTGGGAGTGGTTGCCATCTCCGACCCGATTCGTCCGGATGTACCTGCTGCGGTTGCAAAATGTCAGTCTGCAGGTATCGGCATCAAGATCGTGACCGGTGACACTCCGGGAACTGCCACAGAAATCGCACGCCAGATAGGTCTTTGGAACCCTGAAACTGATACGGAACGAAATCGAATCACCGGTGTCGCATTTGCCGAATTGAGCGATGAAGAAGCACTGGACAGAGTGATGGACTTAAAAATCATGTCCCGCGCCCGTCCGACAGACAAACAACGTCTGGTACAACTGCTTCAACAAAAAGGAGCAGTGGTAGCTGTAACCGGAGACGGAACGAATGATGCCCCGGCTTTGAATCATGCTCAAGTAGGTTTGTCAATGGGTACAGGTACTTCTGTAGCTAAAGAAGCCAGTGATATTACATTGCTCGATGACTCCTTCAACAGTATCGGAACCGCTGTTATGTGGGGACGTTCACTGTATAAGAATATCCAGCGTTTCATCGTTTTCCAGCTAACGATCAACTTTGTGGCATTGCTTATCGTTCTGCTAGGCTCCGTAATCGGTACGGAACTTCCGCTGACTGTAACACAAATGTTATGGGTGAACCTGATTATGGATACTTTTGCCGCTTTGGCTCTTGCTCTATTCCACCCAGCGAAACGGTGATGCTTGAGAAACCTCGTCGCAGTACCGATTTTATTATCAGTAAGGCAATGCGGTCTAATATAATAGGTGTGGGCTCTATCTTCCTCATCGTATTGCTCGGAATGATTTATTATTTCGACCACAGTACGCAAGGAATGAATGTACACAACCTGACTATTTTCTTCACCTTCTTTGTCATGCTGCAATTCTGGAATCTGTTCAATGCCCGTGTATTCGGTACTACCGATTCGGCATTCAAGGGACTTTCCAAATCGTATGGGATGGAGCTTATTGTACTGGCTATTCTTGCCGGACAATTCCTCATCGTACAATTCGGTGGAGCCGTATTCCGCACGGAACCGCTCGACTGGCAAACCTGGCTTCTTATTATAGGCGTTTCGTCCACGGTGTTATGGGTTGGAGAACTTGTTCGCCTTATTCAACGTATTATTCACAAAAAAGACAGAAATGAAAAGTAAAGGAATAAAAAACCTTCTTATTGATTTAGGTGGTGTACTTATCAATCTCGACCGCCAACGTTGCATTGAGCACTTTCAGAAGTTAGGGCTCCAAAACGTGGATGCATTGCTGGATATCCAGAACCAGGACGGACTCCTGATGCAACAGGAAAAAGGATTGATTACACCTGCCGAATTCCGTGACGGAGTTCGTAAAATGATAGGCAAAGCAGTTAGCGACAAACAAATAGATGCAGCCTGGAATAGTTTTCTGGTAGATATACCCACACAAAAACTGGATTTATTATTAAAATTACGTGAGAAATATGTCGTCTATTTATTGAGCAATACCAACCAAATTCATTGGGAATGGACATGTGCTCATTTGTTTCCTTACCGCACCTTTAAGGTGGAAGATTATTTTGAAAAAACGTACCTCTCTTTTGAAATGAAAATGGCCAAGCCCGAACCGGAGATATTCAAGGCAATCATAGAGGATGCCGGTATCGAGCCGAAAGAAACGCTTTTTATTGATGACTCTGAAATGAACTGTAAGACAGCCCAAAATTTAGGAATTTCCACCTATACAGCGAAAGCAGGCGAAGACTGGAGTCCTCTTTTCAACCTCAAATAATTTTAGAGATATGCAGATTATACGTGACATATCGGCAATTACCCCGGAACCCTGCGTAGCTACCATCGGTTTCTTTGATGGAGTACATGCAGGACATCGCTATCTGATTCAGCAAGTGAAAGAGATAGCCGCCGCCAAAGGTCTACGCTCTGCATTGGTTACTTTTCCCGTTCATCCCCGAAAAGTGATGAATGCGGAGTATCGTCCGGAACTTCTGACTACCCCCGAAGAAAAAATAAGTCTGCTTGCAGACATCAGGGTAGACTACTGCCTGATGCTTGATTTCACTCCGGAAATTTCCCGGCTCACTGCCCGGGAGTTTATGACACAGTTGCTAAAAGAGCGTTATCAGGTAAAATATCTGGTTATCGGCTATGACCATCGTTTCGGACATAACCGCAGCGAAGGTTTCGAGGATTATGTACGTTATGGAAAAGAAATTGGCATAGAAGTAATTCGCGCCAAAGCGTATACCAGCAATATAGAAATAGGGAACGAACCCAACATTCCGGTGAGCTCTTCCCTGATCCGCAAACTTCTTCATGAAGGAGAAGTTAGCCTGGCCGCCCATTGTCTGAAATATGAATATTTCCTTGACGGGATCGTAGTAGGCGGCTATCAGGTAGGCAGAAAGATAGGTTTCCCAACAGCCAATTTACGGGTGGATGATCCCGATAAACTGATTCCTGCCGATGGCGTATATGCCGTATGGGTAACATTTGACGGGAAAACGTATATGGGGATGCTGAATATAGGTGTCCGCCCGACGATTGACAATGGTCCGAACCGGACGATTGAGGTGAATATCCTCCACTTCCATTCTGACATATATGATAAATTCATCCGGCTTACTTTTGTTAAACGGACACGTCCCGAACTGAAATTCTCCAGTATCGACGAGTTAATAACACAGCTCCATAAGGATGCTGAAGAGACAGAAACAATTCTTAAAAATAGATTCTTATGCAAAAGTCATTTATGAGCATCTCTTTGGTGGTAATAGCTATATCCATGTTAGCTATGTTTATCTATAGTTTCTTTACCACTAAATAAAAAAACATGAAAACGGCTATCAAATTAGTATTAATAGACCTTCTCATTGCGCAGATTATTGCTCCAATCCTGATTATGATTCCCTGTACGATCTATTTGTTCGTCACCACGGGAAATCTGGATAAAGTCACTCTGACGCAAATGATTATGATCCAGCACAACTAGCCGGTCAGATTATGATGGGTATTTATCTATGGAAAGCCGGTTATATCAGTAAAAAGAAGGACAACATGGTTACCTGTGTCAGCCCCTTATCTGGTCTGTAGTGCCATTGCAATCCTAACTTGCGGGTTTGCAGTTTCCTCACTAATGAGCCTGCTGGATTGGATTCCCAATATCATGGAACAATCTTTCAACATTCTCCAATCCGGTTGGGGCGGCATTCTTGCAATAGCCATCGTAGGTCCCGTACTTGAAGAGTTATTGTTTCGCGGAGCCATCACCCACGCTTTACTTCAGCAATACAATCCGACTAAAGCAATTCTGATTTCCGCACTTCTGTTCGGTGTCTTTCATATAAATCCCACCCAGATCCTTCCGGCTTTTCTGATCGGTATCCTGCTGGCATGGACTTATTACAAAACAGGCAGTCTGATACCTTGTATACTGATGCATGTACTAAACAACTCATTGTCAGTCTATCTTAGCATCAAATACCCCGAAGCAGAAAATATGGACGACCTGATTAACGGTACCCCGTATCTCATCGTCCTATTCGGGTCAATCCTCCTGTTTATCGGTATCATACTGACCATGAACCACCTGACTTCCCAAAAGCAGCAATAAAAAAGGGAAGTTTTTACTTCCCCTCTTTCGCTTTGAATGCTAATGCATACATTCGTATTTGTTTTACCATCGACAGCAAACCGTTGCTACGCGTTGGCGATAGATGTTCTTTCAGCCCGATCTTGTCTATAAAATAAAGATCTGCATTCAAGATTTCATCAGGAGTATGTCCGGAAAGGACTTTAATCAATAGGGCAATAATCCCCTTTACAATCAAAGCATCACTTTCTGCTTTAAAAACAATTTTACCATCCACATCATCTGCTTGAAGCCATACCCTGCTCTGGCATCCTTCAATCAGATTTTGTTCCGTCTTATATTTTTCTTCAAGTGGTTCCTGTTCATTTCCCAGATCAATAAGTAATTGATAACGGTCCATCCAATCGTCGAAGTCACTGAATTCCGCAATCACTTCATCTTGTAGTTCATTAATTGACATTATAGTAATTATTTAATTAGACAATATACCAATGTGCGAATAGCAGATGCCGTATTTAAAACCGGCATACCAATCTATCAACACCTTATTATATTATTTCTCAATTCTATTATTTCTCATTGTAAATCACTTCCAATACCGTCTGACCGACTGCTTTCAACGTATTCTTATCAATATGTTCCATATTGTCATTGACAGTATGCCATGTCGGGGTAAAATCACCTTCCTGATTGTAGGGAATGATATCGATCGTTTTAATACGTGCCAGACGATTTATGAACAGATGGTCGTCTGTTACAAATCCTCCGTTTCCATCCATGAAAGTCTTTCCGTAACCCGCTTTCTTTGCCGCTTTCCAAACCTTCTTATTTATGTCCGGAGCAAATTCTTCCGAATACCCTTCTTTCATAAACACACTGCCTTCACCTCCTACCATATCGAGCAGGATACCAAAACGTGCATTATATCCTTGTACATGAGGATTACGTGCCCAATACTGCGATCCCAGACACCAGAATTCCTCCTTATGCTTTCCTGTATAAAACTGTGGCGCACCATAGTCCTCTGCATCCAACAGAATGATATCAATCCCCAATTCCGGTTGTTGCTGATTGACCAGACGAGCTATTTCGAGCAAAGCTCCTACCCCACTGGCACCATCATTTGCACCCAGAATCGGAGTTTTATGGTTCTTCTCGTCAGGATCGTTATCAGCCATGGGCGTGTATCCCAATGTGCAAACAAAGCGATTCTCTTTTTACTTTCCGGCTTATAAGAACCGATAATGTTTCTCGCTTTCAACAGCGTACCGTCATAAGCAATCAAATCAGCATATTGATTAGTCACTTGAGCACCGAAAGCCTCTAATTGACTGGCAAGGTAATTCCCACAGGCAACATGTTCTTTAGTGTTAGGAACACGAGGTCCGAAATCTACCTGATTCTTTACATACAAATAAGCACTATCCGCATCAAACTGAGGTACATTCACAACTGTCTTTTCGTCTTGTTCACTCGTACTATTTGCCTTGTTACCTCCACCGCAAGAGAATGCTGATAATAACAAAAAGGCACTCATTAATACTATCATAGTTTTCTTTTTCATCGTCCTTTTATCTATTAAAGCCTCAAAATTAGTCATTTTCACCACAGCATCGTTCAGATGGAATGGATTATTAACATATAAACTTTAGTTCCACATTTTTCTTTCCCACCACAAACTCTACTTTTGCACCGTTGATAAGCGGGAGATTATGAGTCACATGCCCCACCGGGAAATTGAAACAGACGGGATAATCATACTCTTTTACTAAATCTGCCAAAGCAGCATACAGTTCCTTGCCCAACGAACAGTCTTCTTCATATTCTGTAAATTGACCGATAATCAATCCGGACAGTTTTTCTAACACGCCCCCCAGTTTCAAATTATACATCATACGTTCGATGGCATGCGGACGTTCGCTAACATCTTCAATAAACAGTATAGTGCCTTCCGCCGGATATCATAAGGAGTGCCACGCAAACCGTAGGCTACCGCCATGTTACCGCCATGCAAAACGCCTTGTGCCGTCCCCTGCTTGTTCAGTTTATGCTTCTCGCACATGTAAGAAGGAATATTTCCCAATAGAATATCCTTCAGATAGTTCGCACAAAGATCGTCTTCCGGTTCCACCGTAAGATGACGTGCCATCAATGAATGAAGGGAAGCATATCCATTTTTCTGAAACAGATTGTGCAAGGCGGTTATATCGCTAAAGCCCAGTAACCATTTCGGATGTTCACAAAAGGCCGTAAAATCAATTTTATCGATCAAATGTACCGCTCCGTACCCTCCACGGCTGCAAAGAATAGCCTTCACTTTAGGGTCGTCCATCGCATCCTGCAAATCTTTCAGCCGCTGCTTGATTGTCCCGGCATATCTTCCGGATGAACTTCCGGCATGCTTTCCTATAGCCACTTTCAAGCCCCATGATTCCATCCGTTTCTTGGCTCCTTTTAGGAATTGTTGGTCTATCTTACTCGAAGGTGATACAATAACCACTTTATCACCTTTCTGCAAAAAGGGAGGAAATTGAATATCCATATATGTTCTTATTTTATTGACTTTCGTTGATAAAAACGCCCCCAGTCCACTTCCATTTCTACCGGAAGATCCTCGGGAGAGACTGCTCCCACCCACGAACCTCCCAACTGCATATCAATCAGCAGATAAAATGGCTGAGTAAAAGGGAATTGTCCTTCTTCTTTCGTTTGTATGCGGGGGTAAGTAAACGTATGCACATCATTGACATAAAATGAAAGACTGTCCGGATACATTTCGACTGCAAAAATATTGTAGCGGTCAGGGTGAATCACTCCCGTAGAATGTGATACCGGATGATCCTTGATCCCCAGCGTATAAGTGTAATGGGAATGAACTGTCTGATAAGCAATAGAATCGTTATTCAAACGTTCCATGACATCAATCTCACCGCCAGATGGCCATGCCGCTCCTTCAGGCAACATCCAGATGGCAGGCCATGCTCCTCCCGCCGCATTCAACTTGGCACAAATCTCAATACGCCCGTTCGTAAAAGCCTTTTTACCTTTTGTATACACACCACCTGTCAAATAAGGGGCAGTGTCATTGCGTTGGGTATGATTGACAATACCTCTCAACACCAGTTTGCCTTTACGCATGGCATAGCAGGAATCAAAGTCTGTCATATAGTTATTCCAGTCTGACTTACCTCGTGGAATCTTGCTCCAGACCTGTGAATCGAAACTCTTTTTCTGATTAAAGTTCTCTTCCCAGATCAAAGACCAACCGGAAGACGTCTTGCTGCTTTTACAGGAAACAAGCGTCCAACAAAGGAGAATTAAGCTAAGAAATAATAGATTTTTAAACTGTTTCATGGTGCTTTTATTTTATTGGGGGATTTATTTGCAAAAATACAGGAAAAAACGGTTCCATGCACATCCAACAGCCAAAACAAATAAAATATAGCAAAATGTTACATAATGGATGTAATTTTTCGGGTTATAATCATTATTTTTTCAATCATTTTTCTGATATTTGCTAAAAATCTAACGTTATGGAACCTATTCTAAATTTTGCCCAGTTAACGGCTCATCTTAAAAAACTAAACCATAGAAAACGAATTGCCGTGGTCTGTGCGAACGATCCTAACACTGAATATGCCATCTCCCGTGCTTTGGAAGAAGGGATTGCAGAATTTCTGATGATTGGAGATTCTACCATTCTGAAGAAATATCCCACGCTCAAACAATATCCTGAATACGTAAAAACCATCCACATAGAAAATCCGGATGAAGCGGCGCGCGAAGCTGTCCGCATTGTGCGTGAAGGAGGAGCGGATATTTTGATGAAAGGGATTATCAATACGGACAACTTACTGCATGCCATACTCGACAAAGAAAAAGGTTTGTTACCGAAAGGGAAAATCCTCACGCATCTGGCAGTAATGGAAATTCCTACTTACCATAAACTGCTTTTCTTCTCGGATGCCGCCGTCATTCCGCGTCCTACTTTACAGCAACGTATAGAAATGATTTGGTATGCTATCTGTACCTGCCGTCACTTTGGTATCGAACAACCGCGTGTCGCATTGATTCACTGCACAGAAAAAGTGAGTGCCAAGTTCCCTCATTCACTAGATTATGTGAATATCGTAGAACTTGCCGAAGCGGGAGAATTCGGAAATGTGATTATTGACGGCCCGCTGGATGTACGTACTGCCTGCGAACAAGCAAGTGGTGATATTAAAGGGATTGTATCTCCTATCAACGGACAGGCAGATGTCTTGATATTCCCGAACATTGAATCGGGTAATGCATTCTACAAATCCGTCTCTTTGTTTGCACAGGCAGAAATGGCAGGATTGCTGCAAGGTCCTATTTGCCCTGTAGTACTTCCATCGCGTAGTGATTCCGGCTTGTCCAAATATTACAGCATTGCAATGGCATGCTTACAAGTGTCAGGAGATTGCAAATGCAGAAAACAAGTCAGCCAAGTCACCGCTCATCATTCTAAATTCACCACTAAAAGCCTACTATTCATGAAAATTCTGGTTATCAATCCCGGTTCTACTTCTACTAAAATAGCAGTTTACGAAAATGAAACTCCGCTGTTTGTCAGTAATATAAAACATTCTGTAGAAGAACTATCCGCTTTTCCCGAGGTGATAGACCAGTTTGAATTCCGGAAAAACCTAGTGTTACAAGAATTGGAAAACAATAAGATACCTTTTTCTTTTGATGCAATCATCGGACGCGGCGGTTTAGTGAAACCGATACCGGGCGGAGTGTATGAGGTAAATGAGGCCATGAAACGTGATACAGTGCATGCTATGCGTACCCATGCTTGTAACTTAGGAGGATTGATTGCCAGCGAACTGGCCTCCACATTACCCGACTGTCCGGCTTTCATTGCTGATCCGGGAGTGGTGGATGAACTGGAAGATATAGCACGCATTACAGGTTCTCCCTTAATGCCGAAGATCACCATCTGGCATGCATTAAACCAGAAAGCAATCGCCCGCCGCTTTGCCAAAGAGCAGGGAACCCAATACGAAAATCTGGATTTAATTATCTGCCATCTGGGAGGTGGCATCTCTGTCGCAGTCCATCACCACGGACGAGCCATTGACGCCAACAATGCATTGGACGGTGAAGGTCCTTTCTCACCGGAACGTGCCGGTACACTTCCCGCCGGTCAACTGATTGACCTATGTTTTAGCGGTCAACTCACCAAAGACGAATTGAAAAAACGTATCTCCGGACGCGCCGGACTGACCGCCCATCTAGGTACAACCGATGTTCCCGCCATTATACAATCTATCGAAGAAGGAGATAAAAAAGCGGAACTGATACTGGATGCCATGATTTACAATGTTGCAAAAGCGATAGGAGCCAGTGCCACCGTACTTTGTGGGAAGATAGATGCCATCCTTCTGACAGGAGGTATCGCCTATTCGGACTATGTGATTTCAAGACTGAAAAAAAGAATCTCTTTCCTGGCTCCCATCTATGTTTATCCCGGAGAGAATGAAATGGAGTCGTTAGCATTTAATGCCATAGGAGCACTAAAGGGGGAATTGCCGATACAAATCTATAAATAGGCGGGCGCACAAAAAGGCTATTCAGTTACCAATCACCAAGCAATCTGATAGTTTCTGTTTCTAATTGGAAACGGCTAACTGTACAGCATCATTCACAATGCCTGCTAATATAAAGTCTTGAGCACATAAATGGTTCGACCAAAAAGAACACTAATACAAATAATAACAGTAAGGTATATTTGTCTATTTCACATAGATAGTTGAATAACATAGTAAAAAAGTACTTTTGCGATAGTTTCTTTAGCGGGGTTAATAAAAAAAGCGCCTATTAGCCATCGCATTAACCACGATTTTAACCACGACCTTAACCACGAAGCTATACCTTTGCCATGTCTCAACCCGTGGGAACATTCAACATTGGCAACACATGAAAACGCTGTGATTACTTCGCAAGCTATAAACTCAAAAAGAAAATTATGAAGAAATGTTGGTTATTATTTTTAGTGCTTAGCTGCACGCTTCTTGCCCAGTCCAAAGACTGGACACAATACGTTAATCCGTTAATGGGAACACAATCATCTTTTGAATTATCAACAGGTAACACCTACCTGCCATTGCCCGCCCTTGGGGAATGAATTTCTGGACGCCACAGACCGGAAAAATGGGAGACGGATGGCAATATGTCTATACAGCCAATAAAATCCGTGGATTCAAACAAACTCATCAGCTCAGCCCATGGATAAACGATCACGGACAGTTCTCCATTATGCCGATGGTGGGTAAACCTGAATTCGACGAAGAAAAGCGGGCTAGCTGGTTCGGACACAAAGGAGAAGAAGCAACTCCTTATTACTACAAGGTGGATCTGGCCGAATACGATATTGTCACGGAGATGTCTCCGACCGAACGTGCTGTTCTCTTCCGGTTCACTTTCCCGGAAAACGCACATTCGTATATTGCAGTCGATGCATTTGACAAAGGTTCTTTTATTCAGATTATCCCAGAAGAAAACAAAATTATCGGTTATAGTACACGCAATAGCGGAGGAGTTCCCGAAAACTTCAAGAACTATTTTATTATTCAATTCGATAAGCCTTTCACCTATAAAGCCACTGTAAATAATGGAAATATTCAAGAAAATGCAACCGAACAGACAACTGACCATGCAGGAGCCATTATAGGTTTTAAAACTCAACGTGGAGAACAAGTACATGCACGCATCGCCTCTTCCTTTATCAGCTTCGAACAGGCTGCAAGAAATATGAAAGAATTAGGAAATGACAATCTGGAGCAGATAAAACAAAAGGGACAGAAAGCATGGAACCAAGTACTGGGAAAAATCGAAGTGGAAGGAGGAAACCTCGATCAATACCGCACTTTCTACTCCTGCTTATACCGTTCGTTACTTTTCCCACGAAAATTCTACGAACTGGACGAAGCCGGAAAACCTGTTCATTACAGCCCTTATAACGGACAAGTTCTACCGGGATATATGTTTACCGACACCGGATTTTGGGATACTTTCCGGTGTCTTTTCCCATTACTGAATCTGATGTATCCGTCGATGAATAAAGAAATGCAGGAAGGCTCATCAATACCTACAAAGAAAGCGGATTCTTCCCCGAATGGGGCCAGCCCCGGACACAGAGACTGCATGATAGGAAATAATTCGGCTTCCGTACTGGCAGATGCTTATTTAAAAGGTATTAAAGTAGAAGATGTGAAAACTTTGTACGAAGGATTAATACACGGAACAAAGAACGTACATCCCACCGTATCTTCCACAGGAAGACGCGGATACGAATATTATAATAAATTAGGCTATGTCCCTTATGACGTAAAAATCAATGAAAACACAGCCAGAACTTTGGAATATGCCTACAATGACTGGTGTATCTATCAATTAGCCAAAGAATTAAAGCGACCGGAAAAAGAAATACAGCTCTTTGCCAAACGGGCGATGAACTATAAGAATGTATTCGATAAAGACTCCAAGCTCATGCGAGGAAAAAATGAAGATGGAACATTCCAATCTCCATTCTCACCATTGAAATGGGGAGATGCATTTACCGAAGGAAACAGCTGGCACTACTCATGGTCTGTATTCCACGATCCACAAGGATTAATTGACTTAATGGGAGGAAAAGATATGTTTATCACTATGCTGGATTCTGTATTTTCCGTACCTCCTGTCTTTGATGAGAGTTATTACGGGCAGGTTATTCATGAGATTCGTGAAATGACAATCATGAATATGGGGAATTACGCGCATGGCAACCAACCAATCCAACACATGATCTACCTATACAACTATGCCGGTCAACCCTGGAAAGCGCAGTATTGGCTACGCCAGGTCATGGATAAAATGTACACACCGGCCCTGACGGATATTGTGGAGATGAAGATAATGGGCAGACTTCGGCATGGTATGTTTTCTCCGCATTAGGTTTTTACCCCGTATGTCCGGGAACCGACGAATACGTCGTTGGAGCTCCTCTTTTTAAAAAAGCAACCTTACATCTTGAAAACGGTAACAGCCTCATCATCCATGCAACCGATAACAACAAGAAGAATATGTATATTCAAACAATGAATCTGAACGGCACAGAATATAAAAAGAACTATCTACGCCATGAAGACTTATTAAAAGGAGGAAACATTAACTTCCAAATGGGAAGCCAGCCCAATTTAAACAGAGGAACGGAAGAGGAAAGCTTTCCTTACTCCTTCTCTAAAGTCCTAAAAAAGATTCGTTAAATTCATAAAAAACAAGAGACTGTTTAACTAAGTCTCATGTTGATAAGTTTGCCTCTATTATGGGAATCCATAGCAGAGGCAAATTTTATTCTTCAAGACTTATTAGGGATATTCATTAAAAGGAAAAAGTGATCTCCTTATTCATCAACGTTTCAAAAATCAGAAAAAGATAGAGGAGCCACACACCTTATAGCAACATGTATGCTACTTGTCTCTTAAGAAAGAGTTACCTCCTCCAATAAAGCAAGCTCCCAACTACGCCAAACAATAGTAATTAACTTCAGCTCACCTTTCGTCCTGGCTTCTGCCACTAGTTCGTCTTCACTATAACGAAGCAACTGACCACGTGCCTCATCGGCAAGGATACGTATTTCTTTTTCCGAAGCACCGGCTTTTGCATATTTCACCTCAAGCAGATAAGTGAAAGGAGGCAGTACAGGAACCGACGGACTAGGCTTGAAGAAGAAATCTGCAAACCCCTTATTCAATTCGTATTCCGGATAGAGCTGATAATAACGATACATTCCTAAATAGGCAAGCAAGAAGCCTTTAATGTGCGCTTCACCTTCAATATATTCACGGATACGACTTTGCTCACGAACAGCATTGGCGATAAAATCGAACAAAGGTTTCCAGTCTCCCCTGAAAGCCATATTCTCAAATAAAGCACTCATCCTGTTCATGTCAATTTTAAAGATATCATGCTTGATGTAGCCTTGTATCAAGAAATTAAACAGTTGTTCTCTTACAACCAAATTCGGTACATGTAAAATGGGTCTTCCCACCATGTCCACACCTTTGATGGAAAGAAGTCCGAAATAGAATAATAAAGACTTGAAATTACTGGGGTCTGTCATCTCCAATGCAGAAAAATGAGTAACAATGTCAGTAATAATCTCTCCTTGCTCGGCTATTTCCTTTATAACGGAAAAATTCTCTCCCAATCCGTGATCTAGCTTTATCAAGTATGCCAACTTATTAAAGTCGGTGCGAATGTTAGGGTCTACAATTTCTTTTGGCTTTTTATGATGAAGTACAAAAGATTTCAGAAAATAAAGTGCCATGTCAGAATTAAACATACACTGTTCCAATGTATCTTCACTAAAGCAATAATTGTCATAATTGGGTTTCATCATGGCAACTATTTCATCTATAGATTCTTGAAGTACTCCCTGCTCTTTATAATATGTCAACATCTCACGCAACTCTTTCTCACTGAATCCAACCAAATCATTAAACCATGAATCATTTGTTATATTGGTTCCGATGTTAAAGCCACTAGTCACATCATCCATCGTCACCGGACTCACTCCGGTAATAAACAACCGTTCAAGAGCGGCTCCGGTTCCGGTAGTGGCAGATTTTATCACGTTAAAGAAGCCACGAATAAAACCTTCGCCATGCGTTGCTTTCCTATAAAATTCCGTACCGTAAGTCGAAAGAATGGTATTGGTGAAATTATCATATTCATCAATGAGTAAATAAATACGAATATTTTTCTTACGGGTAGCATAGGAATTAATCGCAGACAGAAAAGCACCGGGTTCTTCTTGTATTTTCTCATCAAGAACATCCCAAATTTCTTTTCCTAACAAATCTTCATACTTAAAGACAAAATCTTTAAGTTTGCTACAACAATGCAGCTTAAACGATAGTTCTACTTCATTGACATTGGAACTCACTTCCGAGAAATTAAACCGCATGATGAGAAACTGATTGTGGAGCTTCGTCGGATGCTGACCTATGTATAGCTGACCAAACAACTCGTCAAACTGTTCAGCATGATTTACGTCATAATAGGCCTCTAACATAGCCAAAGTCAGACTCTTCCCAAATCTACGGGGACGTATCAGAAACAGATAAGGCGGTTGCATCTCTATTTTTTCAATGAACATTGTCTTATCTACATAATAATAATTCTCTTTCTGAATTCGGCTAAAATCAGTTATTCCGTAAGGTATTTGTTTCATCATATTGCGATTCCTTTCAATTTATCTGCCCCTTATTTCTGCAGACTTTTTTCAATATTCTGCAAACGGCGTTCTAACGCTGCATACTTTTCATCCTTTTCTTTTAAAAGACGCTCGTAGAGTTCAGTGATTTTGTCGATAGGATTGAAATTGTTTACCCGATTATCATTACTACTGTCAGTATCTTCGGTATAGGATTTCACAGTACCAATATTAATCTTTGCTCCACCTGTATTTTGTTCCGAATCATTCACCGTATTATTCTCAAACACCACCGTCTGTGCATCCTCCTCCAAAGTCTTGAGATAATCGAAAGGGACATTCAATGCACGTGCAAAACGTTGCAACATCTCATCATCAATCACTTTCATCTTCTCATATTTAGAAACAGCAGGTTGTGAGAGATGTACTAATTCACTCAAACCCTCCTGGTTCATATCCTTTTCAATACGGGTACGACGTATATTGCGTCCGTGATGGACTCTCCCAATTGTCAATTCTTCTGTTTCCATTTTTATTTTCTTTCTTTTTAAAATCCAACAAATATACAAATGAAAAGTTTCGCTCGAAGCAAATATACGAAAAAAACGAATAGATGTGATAATATGGATAAAAGGAATATTACAACCTGACAAATAGAATAAAATGAATACTTCAAACAGCGCATAATGTGTTAAATTATCACGAACTTTACCGCACGAAAGGGCAACAAAACAAAAGAGCTTACGGACATGAAAAGAATATTGACAAATAAAGAATACAGGTTCATAAAAGGGCTCAAAGAATTGATGATTAAATACAATGCGGTGATCTCTACAGATGCGCAAGGGAAAATTGAGATTGTGGTGAATGAAGACAACGAATCATTTGATTTTGAAGCAGAAAGCACGATCTATTTAGGAGCTTGTTTTTCAGATTATGAGTTAAATGAATTACTGGAAAAGAACTTCGCACACATAAAACGAATAAAAGAGGAGTATAAAACAAACTTGTAAACGGATCTATATAATCGAAAAATCATTAATCCTAATCTCTATATAAACACCCCACCGGTTTCTTTAAAACCAACGACCTCTTCCTTTTAAAGGAAGGGGTCGTTCCTTTAAAAGGAGTGAAGCTTTGGTTTTAAAGCAAGAAAAACGACCTTATTAACAGGTATATTTGCCTGTATCATAAACTTTTTAAATAAAAAAGCTCTTTCAAAGAAATTTTTCTCATATCTTTGCGACGTGTTAAGTTAATAAATTGATTAAGGTCGATTTTTGACTGTTTCGAATCGGGAAGTATGGGGGTACTTTCCGATTCTTTTTTTGGGGAGGATATAATAAGGTGTCTTTCATCTTTTTAAAGGTTTTAATAAACTGGATAAATCTAATATATACTAACTCTATATATAAAACAGTTCAACTCCGGAGGATACTAATAAAAAAGAAGGCTATTTCAAAATTAAATTTGAAACAGCCTTCATTATATATAGAAGCTATCGCTTTCTTACTTCTTTTCCGGTCTTGGCAACAAAACCTTTCTTGAAAGTTTGAATTTGCCAGTTTTCGGATCGATATCAATCAGTTTTACCTCGATTTCATCACCTTCTTTGATTCCGGCTTCTTCTACTGTTTCCAGACGTTTCCAGTCAATTTCGGAGATGTGCAGCAAACCATCCTTGCCCGGCAAGAATTCGATAAATGCACCATAAGGCATAATAGAACGAACTTTACCTTTATAAACTTCGCCTACTTCAGGAACAGCAACGATTGCTTTAATCATGCGCATTGCATCATCAATACATTTCTTGTTTGTTCCGGAAACTTCGATGCGTCCCATACCATCAATTTCTTCGATAGTAATCACAGCACCAGTTTCTTCCTGCATACCTTGGATGATCTTTCCACCAGGACCGATCACAGCACCGATGAATTCTTTAGGAATTGTCATCGTTTCAATGCGTGGAGCATGTTCTTTCAGGTCAGCACGTGGTTCAGCGATTGTTTCAGTAATCTTACCCAGAATGTGCATACGTCCTTCTTTTGCCTGATTCAAAGCACGTTCCAGAATTTCGTAAGACAGACCGTCTACCTTGATATCCATCTGGGTAGCCGTAATACCATCTTTTGTTCCCGTTACTTTGAAGTCCATATCACCCAAGTGGTCTTCGTCACCCAGAATATCAGACAATACAGCATATTTTTCTTCGCCCGGATTCTTAATCAATCCCATAGCGATACCCGATACCGGTTTCTTGATCTTCACACCTGCATCCATCAATGCCAATGTGCCGGCACATACGGTAGCCATAGAAGAAGAACCGTTAGATTCGAGGATATCTGAAACCACACGTACTACATACGGATAGTCAGCAGGAATCTGTCCTTTCAAAGCACGCCAAGCCAAGTGACCGTGACCGATTTCACGACGGCCTACACCACGTTGTGCTTTTGCTTCGCCTGTAGAGAAAGGAGGGAAGTTATAATGTAACAAGAAACGTTCTTTTCCGTGTTCCAAAACATCGTCGATAATCTTCTCATCCAGTTTTGTACCCAGAGTAACAGAAGTCAATGACTGTGTTTCACCACGAGTAAAGATAGCAGATCCGTGAGGGCCAGGCAGAGGACCTACTTCACACCAGATCGGGCGGATTTCGGTAGTCTTACGACCATCCAGACGCTTACCTTCGTCCAAAATAGAACGGCGCATGGCTTCTTTTTCTACATCGTGGTAGTAACGGTCGATCAATGCAGCCTTTTCGTCCAACTCTTCTTCAGAGAATTGAGCTTTGAATTCTTCGCGGATCGCTTCGAAAGCAGCAAAACGTTCGTGTTTGTTATTGTTTCCGGAAGCGGCAACTGCGTAAGCCTTGTCGTAACATGCTTCGCGAACAGCCTTGCGCAAGTCTTCGTCGTTTACTTCGTGGTTGTATTCACGTTTTACAGTTTTTCCAACCTCTTCAGTCAACTCCATCTGCGCTTTGCAATGAATCTTGATAGCTTCGTGAGCCACTTTCATTGCTTCCAGCAATTCAGCTTCAGATACTTCATGCATTTCACCTTCTACCATCATGATGTTCTCATAAGTAGCGGCTACCATCAAGTCCATGTCAGCTTTTTCCAGTTGTTCAAAAGTAGGATTGATAACGAACTGACCGTCGATACGCGCTACACGCACTTCAGAGATCGGTCCGTTGAAAGGAATATCTGAAACGGCAAGTGCTGCAGAAGCGGCAAGTCCTGCCAATGCATCCGGCATATCCACACCATCAGCAGAAAAGAGGATGATGTTCACATATACCTCTGCGTGATAATTATCGGGGAATAAAGGACGAAGAGCACGGTCGACAAGACGGCAAGTGAGAATCTCATAATCAGAAGCTCTACCTTCTCGCTTGGTGAAACCACCGGGAAAACGGCCGAATGCCGCAAATTTTTCTTTGTACTCTACCTGTAAAGGCATAAAATCTGTTCCGGGAACTGCATCTTTAGCGGCACAAACAGTAGCTAACAACATGGTGTTTCCCATGCGGAGCATTACAGAACCGTCTGCCTGTTTTGCCAACTTTCCCGTCTCGAGCGTGATGGTTCTTCCATCAGGTAACTCGATTGTCTTAACAATTGGGTTAATCATAAAAATTGTTTTATCTATACTTTTTCTTTCAAAATTCCTGCAAAGATATACATTTATCGTGGTAATTAGGTGGAAATGAGGTAAAAAGTTAGTGGCGAACTGATTTTTTTTCAAAATTAGGATGAAGAACACAGCAAAATGCTTTGACTAATCTCGAAAAGAAGTATATTTGCATCTCGTTAATAACACACACTATATGAAAAAGGTTACTTTTGCAGCGCTCGCCGCACTTACTATTACTGCTTGTAGTTCCGGCCCTAAATTCCAGGTGAACGGGGATGTATCAGGAGCCGACGGTAAAATGCTTTATCTCGAAGCTTCCGGTCTGGAAGGTATTGTTCCGCTCGATTCAGTGAAGCTGAAAGGGGAAGGTACATTCAGTTTCAAGCAGCCTCGTCCCGAGTCACCCGAATTTTACCGTTTGCGGATTGACGACAAAATCATCAATTTTTCTGTAGATTCTATCGAAACGATTCAAATCAAAGCTCCGTATGTGGATTTCTCTACTACTTATACGGTGGAAGGTTCGGAAAACAGCAATAAGATAAAAGAACTGACGTTGAAGCAGATTCGCCTTCAAAAAGAGGTGGACAATTTACTGGCATCCCTGCGCAGTAACGGAATAGGACATGATGTGTTTGAAGACAGCCTGGCAACATTGCTCAACAACTATAAGGAAGATGTCAAAGTGAACTATATTTTTGCTGCTCCCAACACGGCTGCAGCTTACTTTGCCCTGTTCCAGAAGCTCAATAATTATCTGATATTCGATCCGTTGAACAATAAAGACGATGTGAAATGTTTCGCAGCTGTTGCTACGAGCCTCAACAATGCGTTTCCTCATGCGGTACGTTCCAAGAACCTTTATAATATTGTAATCAAAGGAATGAAGAACACGCGTCAGCCGCAAACAAAAGCTCTGGAAATTCCACAGGACAAAATCGTAGAAACCGGTATTATCGACATTGCCTTGCGTGATGTGAAAGGAAATGTGCGCAAGCTGACCGACCTGAAAGGCAAAGTCGTTTTGCTCGATTTCTCTGTATTCCAGTCGCCTGCCGGAGCTCCTCACAACCTGATGCTCCGCGAACTATATAATGAATACGCAAAACAAGGACTGGAAATATACCAAGTATCTCTCGACGCGGACGAACACTACTGGAAAACAGCGGCAGATAATCTTCCATGGGTCTGTGTGCGCGATGGAAACGGAGTTTACTCTACCAACGTAGCCGTATATAATGTTCGTCAGGTTCCATCTATCTTTTTGATTAATCGTAACAACGAATTGAAGCTTCGTGGCGAAGACATTAAGGATTTGGAAGCAGCTGTCAAGTCATTGCTCTAAGTTGTTATAATTTAGCATATTTCATTTAAATATGTTACATAGCATCTTTTTTCACTTGACACGTATCACTTAAAAGGCTATCTTTGCAAAGAAATAATGAAAAGAGGGTTCCAACATGGCTCATGTTGGAATTCTTTTTTGTTTATATGACCATTTAAAACAATTAAAGGAGGAAAACATCATGGCTTATATGTCAGAAGAAGGTTACAAGAAACTGATGGCGGAACTGAAGGAACTGGAAACAGTGGAACGCCCGAAGATCTCTGCGGCAATAGCCGAAGCCAGAGATAAAGGAGACTTGTCGGAAAACGCTGAATACGATGCAGCAAAAGAAGCGCAAGGTATGCTCGAAATGCGTATCAACAAACTGAAAGCTACCATTGCAGATGCCAAAATCATCGATGAATCTAAATTGAAAACAGATTCCGTACAGATTTTAAGTAAGGTGGAACTGAAGAATGTAAAGAATGGCATGAAGATGATTTATACCATCGTTTCAGAAAGTGAAGCTAACCTGAAGGAAGGAAAGATTTCCGTTAATACCCCGATTGCACAAGGTCTGCTTGGCAAGAAGGTGGGTGATGTAGCAGAAATTACTGTTCCACAAGGTAAAATTGCACTGGAAGTAGTAAACATATCAATTAACGTAAAAGGCAGGTCTCCATGTGAGGCTTGCCTTAATTTATCAATAAAAGTTATGGCAACAATATTCAGTAGAATCATCGCAGGAGAAATCCCCTGCTACAAGGTGGCAGAAAACGAAAAGTTTTTTGCTTTTCTCGATATCAATCCATTGGTAAAGGGACATACATTGGTAGTGCCCAAACAGGAAGTAGACTATATTTTCGATTTGAGCGATGAAGACTTGGCTGCTATGCACGTGTTTGCAAAGCAAGTAGCCTGTGCCATTAAAAAAGCATTCCCTTGCCAAAAGGTAGGCGAAGCTGTTATCGGACTGGAAGTACCCCATGCACATATTCATTTAATTCCTATTCAAAAGGAATCGGATATGTTGTTTTCGAATCCGAAACTGAAATTGTCGGATGAAGATTCAAGTCCATAGCGCAAGCAATCAACTCCTCTCTATAAAACATGATGATGAAATAATGAAAGGCATTCCGTGATGGAATGCCTTTTTTCTTTACTTTTCTTTACTTTCGGCCACTTCAACCAGGTAAACTCCAATACAGATAAAAATGATTGCAAATGTCTGCGTCCAGCTAAAACGGTCTTGTCCGAGAGCAAGGGAAGCAATGGTCGCCACAATCAGAATCAGATAACCGTAGATAGCGACGACCGTTGTCTTCAGATATTTCAAACCGACAGGCAGCAGCATATAACTGATAGTGGTCGGGAAAATCAATACGAACATCAGAATAAGGAAAGGCGTCCAATGGAACGGCATGGAGAATACCGGGGCATCAAATCCTGTAATAAACGTGACTATAATGGCAGACACGGCAGCACCGGAAAAGGTATATCGCAACATCGTTATCGCTCCAATGGCCGTGAGGATGCGCTGACTAAGAATCAGATAGACAGCATACACCACAGAACTTAGAAGACAAAGCATATTCCCCGTAAAAGCATCAGAGGCCAAATCATCGCTTTGCTGGGTTAGGATGCAAACCAACGTTCCTATCAGACCGATAGAAATTCCTATTATTTTTTTAGCGCCCGCCTTCTCCTTATAAAAGAATATCATGATAAGAAAAACCCAAATAGGCTGGAGACTGGTAAATATGGAACTGGAGACAGGAGTTGTTTTACTCAATCCGGCAGATAGAGAAACATAAAGCCGTAAAGTCCCAAAGCCCCCAACAGAAAGAGGAGCCATTTATCTCTGGTTGACGATTTCTCCGGAGGCATAAACCACCCGATCACCCAAAAAGCAGCTGCTGCAAATGTGCAACGGAGCGTGGCTCCTGTCAATGGACTCATCCACAAAGGCAGAAGATACTTTAAGGCATTCATATTTAAACCGCTAAATACTTTCGAGACAGCCATGCTAAGATTGGCTTCCAGTTTCTTATTCTTCATTTTCTATTTTAATTGGTCGTTAAACAAAAAGGTATTACGGCGCCGATATGCCCAGAAAAGAGTAACAATAGTTATCAGAAGATTAAAGATAAAAGGAAACTCCTGTGATTGGGTATGGAATATCCACTGGAAAAAATCGACAATAAAGGGATAAAGCAAGATAGCCAGATAATTCATCATCATCACAAACGCCAAAGCCAATGTGGTCTTTTGCGGCAGTGCGGTCTGGGTGGTCTTATCATAAAGCATAGGTTGAATAATGCCATATCCCAAACCAACCAGGATACATCCGGGAATAATCAGCCATTCGATCGGAGCTATCCAGATTAACAACAATCCCAATGCCATAGACAGGAGGCTGTATGCTTTTGTACGTCCTTTCAGCAGGGCTACAATCTTGTCCAGGCAAAAACCCGGAGCGGTGATGGCCAGAAAGAAAAGCGAAATCATCAATCCGGAATTGCCACTGGAAAAGTGATGCTTTTCCATTAAGAAAGGTAGATTGAAGATCACCACTACCACGATATATGTTATCACGCCATAGAAGAGCATCAACTCTATCAGATGTTTGATGTGAATACCGTACTTGCTGCCTCCTATATCTATGGAAGTAGATTGTTCGGAGGATTCGTTGTCTTTTGTAGTATCTGCAGAAGAAGAAGGTGTAAAAGCGACTTCTCCCGTCCGGTCTTCTTTTAAATGTCCTACCAGCAGAATGGAAATCAATGGGAGGAGATAGACCAGGAAAGGCAGATGCCAGCTGACTTCTGCAAGATAGCCCGTTACGGCAGTTGCTATCACTAATGTGAAATTAGTAATAGCGGAGCTTAATCCGAACTGTTTCACCCGATAGGTTCCTACAAAGTATCTGGAAACCAACCCGGTAGATAAAGGGATAATCAGACCGGAACCGATACCGAGCAAAGCACTTACCACAATTAATTGCCACATTCGATTGGAAATCAGATACAAAATACCGCTCGCGGCAAAAAGCCAGAGTCCGACCTTTAATACACGGACATAATCGACTTTCTCTGTCAGTTTACCACCCAGCAATATAAAAGGAATAATGAGCAGTGATGGCAGCGAAGTCAACATCTGTATGTCCAGATCCGTAGCTTTTGGAAATATCTTCGTAAGATCACCCAATATAGGTGAAACAGCCAGTCCCGGCAATGAAGTCAATGCCGAAATAGACAGATGGCAATTAAAGTAATAAGAGGAATTGTTCCCCGTCCCGTCTGTATCTTCATAATGCTTATTCGTTAAAAGTTTAGGTTTGAAGAAAACAATAGTTGCTTTATAAAGTTCAAATATGCACCGAAATGAGCCAAATGAACATTTATTGAAACGCAGATTAACGCAGATTTTCGCAGATTATTAGAAGGCTGCGCCATGTTTGAGAACTTTTTATTCTTTACGAAAATCTGCGTTAATCTGCGTTTTCAATACTTATTTGCTAAAATATCAATTGAT
>ENA-OQIG01000256-OQIG01000256.1-human-gut-metagenome-genome-assembly--contig:-NODE-256-length-31690-cov-3.028704_pt1 | contig 31690 bp, 38 predicted proteins | sample MGYA00242576_ERZ504741 | MGnify/ENA primary metagenome ERZ504741 (study PRJEB26092, sample SAMD00036436) | human gut metagenome | host: Homo sapiens | study: EMG produced TPA metagenomics assembly of... | reverse complement strand
TCGCTACCGGTGCAGCAAAGCCAACTACCGATATGAGAAAGCTGATGATGGCTGATTACTGTACCCAGTTCGTAGTAAACAGCCCATATTTCAAGGACGGCTTCTCCTACCAGACCGGTGTAGGCGGCGCATCTATCGCATCCACTATCTCTCTGGCTAAGATCATGAAGGAAAGAAATATCCGCATGCGTTTTGGCGTAGGTGGTCTGACCAAGCCAATGTGCGACCTGCTGATCAACAACCAGGTAGACTGCCTGCTTGATACTCAGGACTTTGACCTGGCAGCAGTAGAGTCTGTAAAGAACTTAAAACATTTCCGTATCTCTGCAGGTGAGTACGCAGACCCATTTAACAAGGGTGCTGTTGTAAATAAGCTGGATTTCGTAATCTTGGCTGCACTGGAAGTAGACGTAAACTTTAACTGTAACGTAGTTGTAGGTTCTGACGGTGTCATTACCGGTGCACAGGGCGGACATCCTGATACAGCAGCAGGAGCTAAGTGTACTATCGTTATCGCTCCACTGCTTCAGGGAAGAATTCCTGCGATCTGCAGCGAGGTAACCACAGTAACCACTCCTGGAGAGAGCATTGACGTAGTTATCACGGATTACGGTATTGCTATCAACCCAAGAAGACAGGATATGATCGAGGCAATGAAGGCGTAGACCTGCCATTTAAGACCATTGAAGAACTGCGTGACATTGCATATTCTATCGTAGGCGAGCCGGAGAAGGTTCAGTTTGGAGACAGAGTTGTAGGTATCATCGAAGCCCGCGATGGCACGATCATGGACGTTGTACGCCAGATTAAGCCATATGAGTTTGCTTAGTCAGCAACGAACAAACCGCCTGCGTAAGCAGGCAGTGGAGCGCGTAAGCGCGGGTTTGTGAGTCTGAGAAGTTTGTGAGTCTGCAAAATTTATAAATCTACAAAACAAGGCCCATGCAGGCTGCCGGTACGGTAGCGGCATGGGCCTTTTCCATTTGAAAATTTCAAACCATGAGAATTTATCTCATCTCATTCAAAATATCTAGATCCGACACAGGTTTGATCATATAGTTATCAATGATATTCTTCTCTTTCGCCTCTGCCAGTTCCCGGTCTACCTGGTTGGCCATGATCAGGCGGAGCATTCCATTATATCTTCCCTTAACAGACATACAGAAATCTACAGCGGAATTCCCATCAATGAACTGTTCTACAGCAAGAGCATCAAAGCGGTCTGTTTTTAATTTTTCTGTCGCTTCTTTAAAGTTCATCACGCAGGTGACTTTTATATCCCGTTTTGAGAAGTTGCGTTCTAAGAGACGGAGTACCTTAGGATTATCATCCACGATCAGCAATGAGATTTTTTCTCCTAATTGATCTGAGAGATTTTTTCTCACACTATCCAGCGTATCCTGGACAGACGGGGCAAAGCTGCTGTTTCCATCTGGTACAGATGCAGGAAAGTACAGATGGAATACAGAACCGACGCCAGGTGCGCTTTCCGCATTTACCACGCCTCTGTGAGAAGTGACGATCTGTTCTGTAAGGGCCAGCCCAAGTCCTGTTCCTTTTCCACCTTTTTTAGTAGTAAAGAAAGGATCAAAGATCTGCTTTAATACATCCGGACTCATACCGCAGCCATTGTCCCGTATATCAATGCGCACATACTGATCCCAGGCATTTTCATTTCCAATAGGAAGATCCGGATCCAGATCCTTTTTATCTAACAGAATGGCAGATACCTCAATCTCACCGGTTTCATGTCCAATGGCATGGATGGCATTGACGCCAATATTTAAGATCACCTGATTTAACTGGGTCTCGTTTCCTACGATGGTAACACCTGGAAGGTTAATATTTTCTTTCAGTTCAATATTATCCGGACATACGGAGCGGACCATTTTCAAAGCACGTTTAAATACCCGGTCAGCGTCTAAAGTCTTAAAGGCAGTTTCCATATTTTTGCGGCTGAGAGAAGAAATCTGCTGTATGATCTCCTTGGCTTTTACAGAAGCATCATAAATTTCTTTGGCACTGTCATAGTTGTCGGAGCCTTCCGGAAGATCATCATGAGAAATTCCGCATAGCCCATGATGGGTGTCAGCAGGTTATTAAATTCATGGGCAATACCGCCGGTCATGGTTCCCATGATCTGTAAACGCTGCTGGTGGGCAATGGTTTCCTCACTTTGGTGCATTCGCTCTAAGATCCCGTTTAATTCTGTTAAATAAGAGATCTGCTGACGGTCCTTTCTGCTCTTTAACATCAGATGGAAAATATAGGAAGCAGCAGCAAGAATGGTAAAAAGAACACCTGTAAATACAAAAAGCAGTTTTAAGGCGCCTTTTTCCAAAGGTACATACATATCACTCTGGTCCATAACAGCGCTGACAATGATAAAATCATCCCAATATAGGCAGGGGTATAGGCGCTGACTTTCTCCACTCCCGGGGCACCTGGTTTGGTCCACCAGTAGGAATAATATTCATCCACAGCCGTCAGTCCCTGTTTTTGCCGGTCGATCATATTGCTGAGACTGGTGAGATTTTTTCCGGGAAACATTTTTTCACGTCCGTTTATTACATCAATTCCCCATTGCTCCAGCTGTGGATGCATCAGTACGATGCCATTGTGGTCTTTTAATATGAAATAACCGTTGGTTCCTACATTTAAGGGGCGTATGGTCTTATTGTAATAGGCCATGCCATTTAAGATCATGGAAATGGTTTCTCCGGTGTCGGTTTCGTAGTGGAGCATAAGATAGTGACTTTCATTTCCAATCTTTACCAGTCTGAAACACATCTGATCATCGATTTTTGACTCAGAAAGTATCTCTTCCGGCTCATTGTCTGTACCGGATGTCAGGATGGTTTCTCCTTTTTTCTTGATGATAACATCCTGGACTACAGGACCATGCTCTTTTACATAAGTATCCCAGAGCGTTTCCCGTTCCTGTTCGTTTAAAGTATGGCTGCAGCTCCACATGCTTCTTATGTCAGATGCATATTCGCTGATGGTTTCTTCCAGACGTCCGGAAAGGCTTTCCACTGCTAAAAGCATCTGATCTTTCTGATTGCGCACAGCGGAGTTGCGGTATTCTTTCCAGATCCCGTTGCCGACGCATAAAAGTGCCAGGATAGCAGCAGCTAAAAATGCCGCAACCAGATAGAAGCGGCTGTTTTTCTTTAATGAGTCCATAGACAGGAAACGATTTTCTTTGCAGTTTTCATTCTTTTCCATATAAGCGATCATGTCCTTTCAGGTTGACTTGCTTCTTTGGTAATATTATAATGAATTTAATGCATATATGCAAAAGTTTTATGATAATTCCACGAAATCACACAAGAATAGGAAAAGAAACATGGCAGATAAAGTACTGATCGTTGATGACGACATTTCTATTTGTAAATTACTGGAAAAAGTAATGCACAGCAATGAACTTGATACAGAAGTGGCAGGAAGCGGAAAAGAAGCCTGGAGCTGTTAAAACACCACACATATGATGTGATCCTTATGGATATCATGCTGGGAGATATGGAAGGTTTTGATGTGATCAAAGAACTTCGTGCAAGCGGGATCCAGACACCGGTGATGATCGTCAGCGGGCGAAATGAGGATTATGACTCTTTATATGGTCTTTCTATTGGAGCTGATGACTATATTACAAAGCCTTTCAGACCGTTGGTCCTTGGGGCAAAGGTAAAGGCTTTGATCCGCCGTACCAAAAATATGGGAAATCATTCCGATACCATTCAGTGCGGTCCTTTCACCTACGAAAGTTCTACCATGCGTTTTTATAAAGATGGGGAAGAATTGATCTTATCTTCTAAAGAAAGCGCGCTGCTTTTATTATTTATTAAGCATCCGGGCCAAGTATATACAAAAGACATGATCTACGAGCAGGTATGGGGAACCACCATCGCCATTGATGACAATGCCATTATGGTCTATATCAACCGTCTGCGCAGCAAGATCGAAAAAGACAGGCAGAAACCAGAGCATATTATTACGGTACGCGGGATGGGATATCGGTTCCTCCCGTAAATGTACGAAGATTAATACAAACCTTAACAAATTGTAAGATAAATCCCTTATACCTGTAAGATTGCCTCGATATACTCATTTACAGATAGAACATGACATAAAAATGTAAAGGAGAGAAAGAGTATGTCAGAGGTTGTAGTAGGTCTTCTTGGTTTTGCCTGTATCGTTGCTATCGTTGTAACACTTTTTAAGAGCAAAACCCTTCCCAGCATCGCATTTATCATCTTCCCGATGATCCTGGGAGCAATTCTTGTATTTGGCGGTTACTATTCATGGGAAAACATTGGTAAGCTGATCAAAAGCGGTTTTTCCAGCACAGGTCCAACAGCGGCACTGTTCGTATTCAGCGTTCTGTACTTCGGTATCATGACCGATGCAGGAATGTTTGATGTAATTATCGGAAAGTTAATGCTGTTAGTTAAGGACAATGTCATTGGCGTCTGTGTCATGACCTGTATCATTGCCCTGATCGGGCATCTGGATGGCGGCGGCGCTTCCACTTTCTGTATCGTAGTTCCGGCTATGCTTCCTGTTTACAAGAAGATGCATATGCGTCCGGCAACATTACTTCGTATTGCAGTTATTTCCATGGGTGTTTTAAACCTGATGCCATGGGCTGGTCCTACTATGAGAGCAGCAACCGTTCTTGGTATTGAGGCAGGTTCCTTATGGCAGACTCTTTTACCGATCCAGGCATGTGGTATCGTACTGGCACTGGTTGTTGCAGTATTAAACGGTATCATTGAGCAGAAGAGAGGCGCTGGTTTAATGGTAAGCTGGCGAAAGAAGCAGCTCATCTGAGCGTAGAAGAAGTAGCTGCAGCTGATGCGGAAAATAAAGATCTGGCTCGTCCAAAACTGTTTGTATTCAACGTTATTTTAACCATTGCAGTTATCGCACTGTTAATTAAAGACATATTTCCAAGCTATGTTCCTTTCATGCTGGGTGTTGCAATTGCAATTCTGGTAAACTACCCAGGCGCAAAGATGCAGAAAAAGATCATCAACCTTCATGCAGGTCCGGCTCTGATGATGTGCTCTACCTTAATGGGTGCAGCTGTATTAATGGGTATCCTGGTTAAGGACATTGAAGGTGTAAACAGTGTTATCACCTGTATGTCAAACCTGATCAGCAGCATTTTACCGGCAGCACTTGGACAGCATCTGCCATTAGTAATTGGTATCTTAAGTGTACCGTTAGCACTGGCTTTCGATACAGACAGCTACTTCTACGGAATGCTTCCTGTTATGATCGGAATTGGCGAAGGATTTGGCGTTGGAGCAATGCCGATCGCAGTTGCCATGGTTGTATGCCGTAACTGTGCAACCTTTATCAGCCCAATGGTACCTGCAACTTTATTAGGTGTAGGTCTGGCAGATGTAGATATCAAAGACCATATTAAATTCAGCTTCCTGTGGGTATGGGGCTTCAGTATCATCTGTATGCTTATTGGAGCAATTGTAGGAATTATTCCATTATAATCCTATAACAGATCATTACATAAAATCAGATAGATAAATTTAAAATTCAAATCCTCCCCCATAAAGGAGCTGCTGCAGGCGTATCGTTGCGGCAGCTCCTTTGTTTATAATGCATATCAGGAACGCACTGGTGGTCTGTTTGCATATTTTAAATGTATTGACTTTCCGTTCAAATCTGCCTAATATTAAAACCAGGTCAGATTTCACGAAGAGATCGTGAAATAGCAAGGAGATAAAGGATTATGACAAAAGATCTGACAACTGGAAAGATCATGCCTATTCTGGTGAAATTTACCATTCCACTGGTTTTGGGAAATCTGTTCCAGCTGACGTACAATGCAGTAGACAGCATTATTGTAGGACATTTTGTAGGAAAAGAGGCACTGGCAGCGGTTGGTATCTGCAACCCGATCACAACACTTATGATCTTATTCTTAAATGGTCTGTGCATGGGAGCTGCTATTTTAATGGGAATGCAGTATGGAGCCAAAGACTATGATACCCTGCACCGCCAGATCAGCACCACCATGCTTTCAGGAGTGGTCTTTTCTGTTACATTGACTGTGCTCTGTGTTATTTTTGCAGTGCCTATGTTAAAACTGATCCAGGTAGATCCGTCTATTATGGATCTGACAGCAGAATACCTGCGGATCATATTCTGGGGATTGATGTTTACATTTTTATATAACTTCTTTTCCAGTACCTTAAGGGCATTGGGAGACAGTAATTCCCCGCTGTATTTCCTGATCATCAGTGCCGTGTTAAATGTATTTGGCGATCTGTTTTTCGTTATCGTTTTAAAGGATGGAGCAGGGGCTGTGCTATTTCCACGGTATTAAGTGAAGCTTTATGCAGCCTGTTTTGTGTGATCTATATCCAGAAAAAAGTGCCTCTTCTGCGTCTTGGAAAAAAATGGCTGGTATTTGACAGCCGTCTTTTAAAGAAGACCATTGCCTTTGGCTGGGCATCTGCCATGCAGCAGGCAACTGTGCAGCTTGGAAAGATCGGTATCCAGGCGATCGTAAATACCATGGGCGTATCTGTTTCAGCCGCATTTGCGGTTGTCAACCGTATTGACGATTTTGCTTATACACCGGAGCAGAACATTGCTCATGCCATGACTGCCCTTATGGCCCAGAATAAGGGGGCAGGAAAAATCGACCGTATGAAAGAGGGGTTCCGCTGCGGCATCATACTGGAGACCATTTACGGTATCCTGATCTTTATCATCTGTTTTGCGCTTGCAAGACCTCTTATGATGATGTTTGTAAAAGATGAAGAGGTTATTGGACATGGTGTAACTTATCTGCACCTGATTTCTGTAATGTACCTGCTTCCGGCTCTTACCAATGGTATCCAGGGATTTTTCCGTGGCATCGGAGATCTGAAGATCACATTAATAAGCAGCTTTATCAACATGGCGCTGCGTGTTCTGGCAGCTGCGCCTTTAGTATTTATATGGAAAATGGGAATCGAAGCACTGCCATATTCCTATCTGGCTGGCTGGATCGGAATGCTGGTTGCAGAAACACCATTACTTTTAAAGACTTATAAGACCTGGGGAAAGAAAGCTGGGCAGTAGAGCTGGGCAGTCCTGCAGGAATGCAGATTATATGAAGGGAGAGAAAATTCGTGTTAGAAGGAAGACCATTAAAGGGATATGACCTGGAGCGTTTGAAAGAATTTTTAAAGTCCATGGACCTGGATTATGATATGGGGATCGAGTACAGTATCTGTCTGGAAGATGAGGATTACCGCATCATTGCAGCTGGTTCTGTAGAGGAAAATGTATTAAAATGTATTGCCATTTCTCCGGATCATCAGGGAGAAGGGCTGTCCGGCACTATTATTTCCCACCTGACCCAGTATGAGTTTGAAAAGGCAGAAGTCATTTATTAATGTATACAAAACCGAAAAACCAGGCTATGTTTGAGGACCTGGGTTTTTATACCATTTTAAAGACAGACCGGGTTTTGTTTATGGAAAATAAAAAGACAGGTTTTACAGATTTTATGGAAAAAGTAAAGGCAGAAAGTCCGGAGGATGCCTTAAAAGAAGGAAAAGTCATTGGTGCGATCGTAGCAAATTGCAATCCATTTACACTGGGACACCGCTATCTTATAGAAACTGCTTTAAAACAGTGTGATTATCTCCATCTGTTCGTGCTTTCTGATAAGCGTACCTTTTACAGTGCCTCTGAGCGTTATGAAATGGTGAAAGAAGGTGTAAAGGATCTGGACCGGGTGATCTTACATCAGACTTCTGATTATATTATTTCTGCAGCTACCTTTCCAACCTACTTTATGAAGGAAAAAACAGAGGCAGGAAAGGCAAACTGCCGCCTTGATCTGGAATTATTTGGAAAAAGGATCGCACCAGACTGCATATTACAAAGCGTTTTGTAGGAACTGAGCCAAACTGTGCTGTCACTGACTGTTACAATGTGACTATGAAAGAGGTCCTTCCGGGATTGGGAATTGAAGTAACAGAGATTCAAAGAAAAGAACAGGAAGGAACCGCTATCAGCGCTTCCAGGGTGCGTCAGGCAGTAAAAGAAGGCAAAACAGAAGAGATCCGGGGCCTGGTACCGGAAAGTACCTGGAAGCATATAGCAGGAGAGAGATCATGACAAAAGAAGAACGGACCCTTGTTATCATAGACCGTCTGAAAAAAGAATATCCCGATGCAGGCTGCACCTTAGACTACAATCAGGCCTGGAAGCTGCTTGTCAGCGTCCGTTTAGCAGCCCAGTGTACAGACGCCAGAGTCAATATCGTAGTGGAAGACCTGTATAAAAAGTTTCCAGATGTAAATTCCCTGGCAGATGCACCGGTGGAAGAGATTGAAGCTATTGTAAAGCCATGTGGCCTGGGACACAGCAAGGCAAGGGATATCAAAGCCTGTATGACCCGGTTAAAAGAAGATTATAACGGGAATGTTCCTGATGATTTTAACGCTCTTTTAAAGCTGCCGGGAGTAGCAGAAAAAGCGCCAATCTGATCATGGGAGATGTGTTTGGAAACCTGCCATTGTAACAGATACCCATTGTATCCGTCTGGTAAACCGTATGGGATTGGTAGATGGCATCAAAGAGCCGAAAAAGGTGGAAATGGCCCTTTGGAAGTTAGTTCCGCCGGAAGAAGGAAGCGACTTCTGCCATCGTCTTGTGTACCATGGAAGAGCCGTGTGCAGCGCAAGGACGAAGCCGGACTGTGAACATTGCTGCGTAAAGGACGTGTGTGTTACTGCGTGTGGGGTAGGCACTTTTGGAACCGAAAGTGCCGTACGATAAAGTAATGGTTGTGAGAATTTGCCGTATTTAAATGCGGAGCCACGGCAAATTCTGTTGCTGGTCATGCAACGCATGAACAGTAACACGTGTGTGAAAAAGTGGGCGTAGAAGGCTGAAAAATGCCCTGTTAAGAAGCAATAAAAAATACGCTAAAAAGCTGTTAATACAATTTAATAAAAAGACAAAATAGTCTTGTAGAAGGCAAAAATTGTCCAGAGAAATCCCTCTCTTTTTTATTATACTTAGTGCATAAGTTCCAAGAAGATTGATGCCGGGAAAGCTGCGTAGTTGGCAGATATGACAGGTAAATGATCTGAGATGAGAACAAAATCCAGTATAAAAAAGAGAGGGATATTTTTATGAAAGGGATCATGAAAAAAGCGGTTTTCCTTGCAGCTGCCGGTATGACGGCGCTGGCGCTTTCCGGATGTTCAGCGGGCAGTGGCGGAAAGCGGATCGTGCGTATTTCCCATGCGCAGTCTGAAACACATCCGGAGCACCTGGGGCTTTTAGCATTTAAGGAATATGTGGAAGAACGACTGGGAGATAAATACGAGGTACAGATCTTTCCAAATGAATTGTTAGGATCAGCACAGAAAGCCATTGAGCTGACACAGACAGGTGCCATTGATTTCGTTGTGGCAGGTACTGCCAATCTGGAAACTTTTGCCAGTGTATACGAGATCTTCAGTATGCCGTATCTGTTTGACTCCGAAGAGGTTTACAAGTCCGTAATGGAAGACTCCGATTACATGGAAAATGTATACGAGTCCACAGACGAGGCAGGTTTCCGTGTGGTTACCTGGTACAATGCAGGAACCAGAAACTTTTATGCGAAAACACCTATTAATACACCGGATGATCTGAAAGGCAAAAAGATCCGTGTACAGCAGAGTCCTGCCAGCGTTGCCATGGCAAATGCTTTTGGTGCAGCAGCAGCTCCCATGGGCTTTGGTGAGGTTTATACAGCCATTCAGCAAGGCGTGATCGACGGAGCAGAGAACAACGAGCTGGCGCTGACCAACAATAAGCACGGCGAAGTTGCAAAATATTATACATACAACAAACATCAGATGGTGCCGGATATGCTGGTTGCAAACCTGAAATTCTTAAACAGCTTAAGCCCGGAAGAATATCAGGTATTTAAAGAGGCAGCCCAAAAGTCCACAGAAGTAGAGCTGGAAGAGTGGGATAAGAGCATTGATGAGGCAAAAAAGATCGCAACTGATGATATGGGAGTGGAATTTATCGATGTGGATGTCAATGCATTTAAACAGAAGGTACTTCCTCTCCACGAAAAGATGTTAAATGAAAATCCAAAGATCCGTGATCTTTATGAACATATCCAGGAAGCAAATGAGGCAGCGGCCGGAAAGGAAGGCAAGTAATGGAAAATATGCGAAAAGTAAGAAAAACCATGATGAAAGTGCTGGGCTATCTGATCATTTTCCTGTTTATGATGATGACAGCAGTGGGAAGCTACCAGATCATCACAAGATATTTCTTTAACCGGCCAAGTACAGTATCAGAAGAGCTGCTGACCTATTCCTTTACCTGGATGTCCCTTCTGGCGTCTGCCTATGTTTTCGGCAAGAGAGACCATATGAGAATGGGATTTATGGCAGATAAACTGACCGGAAATTTCAGAAAATATCTGGAGATCATCATTGATCTGTTATCCTTTAGCTTTGCGGCAGTTGTTATGGTATACGGCGGCTGTTCTATTACAAAACTGACTATGATCCAGACTACAGCATCTTTGCGTGTGCCAATGGGGTATATATACGTGATGGTGCCTGTAAGCGGTATCCTTATTATGATTTTTGCGGCTATGAACGCAGTGGAAATGTTCCATCATGAGTTCAAAGAAGCCGGGGAGGTGAGAGTATGACAATCGCAGGACTTTGCGGACTGATTATATTTGTGTTGCTGGCGGTCATGCTGATTGCAGGCGTACCTATTGCTGTCGCATTAGCTGTTTCTTCTATTTGCGCGATCTTGCCGGTTTTAAATATGGGTGCAAGCGTACTGACCGGCGCCCAGAGAATTTTCTCCGGTATCTCCGTATTCAGCCTTCTTGCCATTCCTTTCTTTATCCTGGCAGGAAACCTGATGAATAAGGGCGGTATCGCTATCCGTCTTATCAATTTTGCAAAGCTTTTTACAGGCAATATCCCAGGTGCATTAGCCCACACCAATGCAGTGGCAAATATGCTGTTCGGTGCCATTTCCGGTTCCGGTACAGCGGCAGCTTCTGCTATGGGTTCCATTATTGGACCTATTGAAGAGGAAGAAGGTTATGACCGTGATTTCTCTGCAGCAGCCAACATTGCAACTGCTCCTACAGGACTTTTAATTCCTCCAAGTAATGTTATGATCACATTTTCCCTGGTCAGTGGAGGAACCTCTGTAGCAGCTCTTTTCATGGCAGGTTATATCCCGGGTATCCTCTGGGCCTTGCTTGTATGGTAGTTATCTACGTTTTCGCAAAGAAAAAAGGCTATCGCAGCACAAAGAAATATACTGCTTCTGAAAAGATCAAAGTATTTTTCCAGGCGATCCCATGCCTGTTTATGATCATCGTTGTTATCGGCGGCATTATCTCCGGTATATTTACTGCTACAGAAGGAAGTGTAGTTGCAGTTGTATACAGCATGGTACTGGCAATTTTCTTCTACAAATCCATTAAGCCTTCTGAACTGCCAAAGATCTTCCTTGACAGTGCGGAAATGACGGGTATCATCATTTTCCTGATCGGCGTATCCAGTATTATGAGCTGGGTCATGGCATTTACAGGTATCCCAACTGCAGTAAGTACTGCTATGCTTGGTATCAGCAATAACCGTTACGTGATCCTGTTTATTATCAATATCCTGCTGCTGATCGTAGGTACTTTTATGGACATGACACCGGCGTGCCTGATCTTTACCCCGATCTTTTTGCCGATCTGTCAGGCACTGGGAATGAACACCATTCATTTCGGTATCATGATGATCTTTAACCTGTGTATCGGAACCATTACACCGCCAGTTGGAACTACACTGTTTGTAGGTGTAAAAGTAGGAAAAACAAGGATCGAGCAGGTGATCCAGCCATTGCTTTATTACTTTGGAGCCATCTTTATTGTACTGTTGTTAGTTTCCTACATTCCAGCGCTGTCACTTTGGCTGCCGGGACTGCTGGGATATGTATAAAAAATAGGAGATCTGCCTGCTGAGGCAGGTGGAAAGGTGCAGCAGAACAGGCAAGGCGCATAAGACCCCGGAAATTTTTATACCCCGGGGTCTTTTTTTTGTTGCCAACTTTTTTTTGCATATAGTATAATTTCTGATGATACCAGGGGACAAAGTTTGGAAGACCGACGCAAGCTTGCTTGCAGGAGGACTTGCAAAATTGGGACCCGCCAAAAACATGAGTAAGAAGCCATTTTTGTTAAAAAATGAGCGGATTACGAATGTTTTCTAGGATTGCGGGAGCACACAGTGCGGAGCAATCCGGTATCATCAAAAAGACCGAATTACAGGGGACGCAAGGCATTTAGCAATATGCAGTGGCCCTGGTGACAGAAAGGAAGAACGAACATGACAATCAGGATCGGTATTTTAGGTTATGGTAATCTGGGAAAAGGAGTAGAGTGTGCCATTAAGCACAATCCAGATATGGAACTGAAGGCAGTATTTACAAGAAGAGATCCTTCCACCCTTTCCATTCTTACAGAAGGCGCAAAAGTTTATTCAGTGAATGACGCACCTGCAATGAAAGATGAGATCGATGTTCTGATCATCTGCGGCGGCAGCGCTACAGATCTTCCAAAACAGACTCCAGAAATGGCAAAATATTTCAATGTAATTGACAGCTTTGATACACACGCAAGAATTCCGGAACATTTTGAGGCAGTAGATAAGGCAGCAAAGGAAAGCGGCCATATCGGACTGATCTCCGTAGGCTGGGATCCAGGCATGTTCTCCTTAAACCGTCTGTATGCAAATGCTATCCTTCCAGGCGGAAAAGATTATACATTCTGGGGCAAGGGCGTAAGCCAGGGACATTCTGACGCCATCAGACGGATCGCAGGCGTTAAGGATGCAAGACAGTATACCATTCCGGTAGAAAGTGCCTTAGAGGCAGTAAGAAGCGGCAGTGAGCCGGAACTGACTACCAGACAGAAACATACCAGAGAGTGCTTTGTAGTGGCAGAAGAAGGCGCAGATCTTAAGAAGATCGAAGAAGAGATCGTTACCATGCCAAACTACTTTGCCGATTATGATACTACTGTACACTTCATCAGCGAAGAGGAGCTGTTAAGAGACCATGCAGGTATCCCACATGGCGGCTTCGTGATCCGTACAGGAAAGACCGGCTGGAACAATGAAAATTCTCATGTAATTGAATACAGCTTAAAACTTGACTCCAACCCTGAATTTACTTCTTCTGTACTGGCTGCTTATGCAAGAGCTGCATACCGTTTAAGAAAAGAAGGACAGACTGGATGCAAGACTGTATTTGATATTGCACCAGCTTATCTGGCAGCAGAAGACGGAGCATATTTAAGAAAGCACATGCTGTAGGAGAAATACTATGACTTATGTTCAGAGAACCATCTGCCTTATGACTGTCCCACATCCTGTGGACTGTTAGCAGAAACCGACGGAAAGAAGATCTTACGTGTCAAAGGTGATAAGACCCACCCAGCCAATAAAGGTCTGATCTGTGGAAGATGCAGCATTATGAGGAGTCCATAAACAGTGAAAAAAGGATCCTTACACCTCTTCGCCGTACCGGCAAAAAAGGCAGCGGGCAGTTTATGCCCATTACCTGGGAGGAAGCAGGAGATGAGATCGCAGAGCGTTTTCTGAACATATGCAGGGAGGATGGCCCCCAGGCTATCCTTCCCGCTGTCTACTCGGGAGTCATGGGCCAGATCCAGAGAAAGTGCGGGGAAGCATTTTTTAACCGTTTAGGTGCCTGTTCCCTGGTACTGACTCTCTGTGCATCTGCTAAAGGTGCCGGTTACAGTGCCGTTGCCGGAAAAACCGGCTGTCTGGATCCGAGAGAGCTGGAAAACAGCGATTTCTTTCTCATCTGGGGCAGCAATATCATGGCTACCAGGCTGCAGATCTTACCTCTTCTTGCCAGAAAACGGAAAGAAGGAAAACAGGTGATCCTGATCGAAGCCTGTGGCAGAGACAGTGCCTCTCTCTGCGACAAAGCGGTCTATATCCGTCCTGGAACAGACGGGGCTTTAGCTCTTGCCATGATGCATGTTCTCTGGCGGGAGCATTTAGAAGATGAGGATTTCTTAAGGAACCAGGCGGATGGTTATGAGCAGTTTTTACCGGAGATCCGGAAAGCTACGCCTGAATGGGCACAGAACATTACGGGGATCCCTGCTGAGGTGATCGAAGAACTGGCGCTTGTTTACGGAAAAGCAAAAGCGCCTGCTATTGTACTGGGAAGCGGTCTTTCCCGTTACGGAAACGGTGGAATGACCGTGCGGCTGATCACTATCCTTTCTGCTTTTACAGGAGCCTGGAAGCGGCCAGGCGGTGGCATCTGCGGATGCGACCACAATCTGGGTGATTTTGTTGATACAAAACAGATTACAAGACCGGATCTCAGAAAAGAACCGGCACGGATCGTAAATATCAACCAGCTTTCATCTGCTTTAAATGCAGAAGGAAAAGATAAGATAAGGGCTTTTTATGTATATGCAGGAAATCCGGTGAATTCTGTATGCAACCAGACGGGGCTTTTAAAGGGAGTTGCGAGGGAAGACCTGTTTACAGTGGTTCATGAGCGGTTTATGACAGATACAGCTCTTTATGCGGACATTATCTTACCGGCCACTTTTTCTGTGGAGCAGACAGACTGCTTTAAGCCATACGGATATGGTACTTTTGCAGTGGCTAATAAAATCATTGATCCGCCGGGACAGTGTAAGAGCAACTGGGATACCTTCTGTTTTCTGGCCGGGAAGTTGGGATTTGAGGAAGATTACTTTAAACAGACAGCAGAAGATGCCCTGGAGGATCTGCTTTCCCATCCCGGAAAGGATCTGCGCGGCTGTCAGAAGAACAGTGGCAGTTTTTAAGAGAAGGCGGCACGATTTCTGCAGATTTTGCGGATCACTGTGATTTTAAAACACCTTCCGGGAAGTTTATGATCGTAAATAAGTCGTTGAAGGATCCTGTTCCCCACTATATACCGTGTTACGACGGTACATATCCATTCCATCTGATCTCAGTGCCTGACAGTCATACCTTAAATTCTATTTTTTTGGAGCGTGACAGTCTGGTGGAAAACAGAGGCCCCATGTCCCTGTTGCTCCATCCACAGGACGGAGCAGAACTGGGGATCCAGGATGGAGATCCGGTTACAGCCTGGAATGACCTGGCAGAGGTAGAATTTAAGGCTGTGTTTACAGATCAGATCGCCAGAAAAACAGCAGCAGCATCCGGCGTGTACAGCTCCTCTATTACCGGGCAGCGTTTTCAGGTAAATGCCTTAAATCATGAACGCCTGTCTGATATAGGTGAAGCTACGACACTGAATGATAACACCATTAACATAAAAAGGAGTACCTTTTGAAACAGTATTTTGTACCATTTAAAGAATTACGTTCCCTGACAAGAGGAGAAAAATTTGCAGTATTGTCCCTGATCCCGTTATATTTCATTGTCATTGGCCTGTTTCTTCAGCCAATCAACGAGATCATTCCGGGAATTATACGGATCGTGCGGGAGCCGGACGTACTGATCACAGACTATTTTGCAGTAGGAGGAATTGGAGCTGCCTGATCAATGCGGGGCTTACAACTCTGCTCAGCATTGCCCTTCTCTATTTTTCGGGAAAGGAGATGGACGGTCATACCATTACTTCCAGCTGTCTGATGTTCGGATTTTCTCTTTTTGGAAAGAACATTGTCAACATCTGGGCCATTATGGCAGGTGTTGTTTTGTATGCGAAATATCATGGTACTTCTTTAAAACGTTATCTGTATGTAGGTCTGTACGGCACCAGTCTTTCCCCTATTATGACACAGATGATGCATATCGGAAAATTTCCTGCGCCGGTCTGTCTTATGCTGTCACTGCTTTTGGGACTGGCTATAGGCTTTGTGCTGCCGCCTTTGTGTACCCATGTGCACTACGCCCATCAGGGATATTCCCTGTATAACGTAGGATTTGGCGCAGGTATTATTGCAACGGTAGTAGTATCTCTTGCTAAATCTTTCGGGATCAAAGTAGAATCCCGCCTGATCTGGTCTGTTGGAAATAATACCTGTTTGCTGTTTTACTTATGTCTTTATTTGGCTGTATGATCGCATCAGCAGTGGCAGTGCGGGGAAAGACGATCCTGGATCTTATAGACGTATCCTGAAAACATCAGGGATTGGTGGAACCGATTATCTGAAAGATGAAGGCGGAGCTACTACTGTATTTAATATGGGTGTCAATGGCCTGTTTGCCACTCTGTTCGTTCTGGCAGTAAAAGGGGATCTGAACGGTCCTACGATCTGTGGTATTTTTACGATCGTTGGTTTCAGCTCCACAGGAAAGCATTTAAGAAATATCGCCCCTATCATGTTTGGGGTCTATCTTGCAAGCTTTACCAAAACATGGGCGATTAACCAGCCATCCCCTATCCTTGCGCTGTTATTTTCCACTACACTGGCGCCTGTAGCAGGAAGGTTTGGCCCGGTGGCAGGCATTATTGCAGGTTATCTTCATTCTTCCGTTGCTTTAAACGTAGGAATTGTATACGGAGGCATGAATTTGTATAACAATGGTTTTGCCGGCGGTATTGTTGCAATCTTTTTAGTACCTGTGGTACAGTCAATCAGTGACAGAAGAGCAAGAGCGAGAGGCGAGCTGTCCCTGTAGTGTCCTGCCTGCTGATGGGAATAAAAATTCCAAAAAACATGAAATATGGGAAAGAAGGAAATTGGCTATATGGATGAACGTTTGAAAAAACAGCTGGATTTTGCCCTGGAGATCGATAAGGAAAAAAATATTCTCCGCCAGACTCATTTATCCGGTCACGGAAGAAATGAAAATGACGCAGAACATGCGTGGCATATGGCGATCATGGCCTATCTTTTACGGGAGTATTCCAATGAGCCTGTTGATATTACCAGAGTCATGCTTATGTGTCTGATCCATGATGTAGTGGAGATCGACGCCGGGGATACTTATGCCTATGATGAAGAAGGCAAGAAGACCCAGAAGGCAAGGAAGAGGCGGCAAAAGAACGGATCTATTCCCTGCTTCCTGAGGATCAGAAAGAGGAACTGGCAGCTATTTTTGACGAATTTGAGGAAAGTAAGACACCGGAGTCAAAATTTGCCCATGCAATGGACAATCTTCAGCCATTGATGCTTAACAACAGCAATGACGGAGGGGACTGGAGAGAACACGGTGTCAGCGCAAAGCAGGTTTACGGCCGCCAGAGCCGCACAAAAGAAGGTTCTGAAAAACTGTATGAGGTTACAGATCAGATCATAAAAAAACATAGGGAGAAGGGGAATTTAAAATGAAATTAGCAGTTATCTATGACTCAAAAACAAATAATACAGCGGCAGTAGCAGGCTATATGGCAGAGGCAATGAACAGCTTGAAGGGGTAGAGGCAAAAACATTCCTGTATTCAGAAGTAGATACAGAGTTTGTAAAAGAATGTAAAGGCGTTGTGTTTGGCTGTCCTACTTATGCAGCTGGTCCTACATCTGATTTTTATACCTGGATGGAGAAAAATGCAGGCGGTCTGAATTTGGCCGGAAAATTAGGCGGTGTATTTGCTACAGAACAGTACATCCATGGCGGTGCTGACCTGACTATGAACGCGCTGCTCATCCACCTGTTAGTATATGGAATGATGATCTATTCCGGCGGAGCTTCCTTTGGCAAACCAGTGATCCACATGGGACCGGTAGAAGTCAGCCCAAAGAAAGAAGATTTCAAAGAACTGTTTGAGATCTTTGGCAAACGTTTTGCAACACAGGCGTTAAAGATCAACGGATAAACCTATTATCAAAAAGGAAACTACGAAAAATGAAAACAGCAGGAAACAACAGAAAAACCACATCAAACCGAGTGGCCCTTTATGGTCTTCTTATAGCTCTGGCCTTTGTATTAAGCTATGTTGAAACATTATTCCCTGTTTATCTGGGAGCGCCGGGCGTGAAGCTGGGGTTAGCCAATCTGGTAACAGTCATTGCCCTGTATGGCTGGGAGTGAAAGAAGCCTTTGCCATTAATGTAGTGCGTGTATTGTTATCCGGCTTTACATTTGGAAATATGTCGTCGATCCTGTTTGGTATGGCAGGAGCAGTTTTAAGTCTGTTTCTTATGGCTGTATGCAAAAAGCTCCGCCTTTTTGATATGACCGGTATCAGTATCATAGGCGGAGTTGCCCACAATATCGGCCAGTTTCTGGTGGCTGCATTTGTGACAAAAACATTTGGCGTATTTTCCTATCTTCCGGTACTGCTGATCGCAGGAACCGTGGCTGGAGCACTGATCGGACTTTTAGGCGGGATCATTTTAAAAAGGATCAGCAGGATCTTACCGAAAGGATAAAAAACTGTTTATAAATTATTTAAATAAAAAAGATTATTTTTTTAAACTTAAAGAGTATCCTGAAGGTAATGGACATGATACAGGAGGTTTTAGAGAATGGATTTTATGATCTTAGACGGGATCCAGAAACTTCACAGTCCCCTTCTGGATACTCTTTTTGTATGTATCACCCGTTTGGGAGATAAGGGATTTGTCTGGTGTCTTATGGCACTTGTCTTTCTTTTGATCCCGGAAAAACGGAAAACAGGCTTTATTTGTGTAGCAGCCCTTCTTCTTACGGAAATAACCGGAAATCACATTTTAAAGCCCTTATTTGCCAGGGTACGCCCCTGCGATGTAAATCAGGCTGTACAGCTTCTTATTGCGAATCCAGGTGGATATTCATTTCCCTCAGGACATACGTCTGCTTCCTTTGCGGCAGCGTCTGTTTTGCGTTTCAGGGAGAAAAGGAAAGTGGCAGTACCGGCTCTTCTACTGGCAGCATTGATCGGTTTTTCAAGAATGTATCTTTATGTACATTATCCGACGGATATTGCAGGCGGTATTCTCTTGGGAACACTGATGGGATATGTCTGTGTACAGGCTGCAGACAGGATAAAATACAGGAAAAATTCAATAAACATCGAAAGAAAATGACATTGTTTTATGTATCCCCTGTGATTATAATGAAAATATCAGCAAATTTATCCGCAGAGCATTAAACGGTCTGGTGGATTTGCAAATAAAAAGGGGGATATGCAGATGGTTTACGAAGCAATCAGAGAATTGGTACGTTACGGGTTAGAGAAGGGCCTGATCACAGAAGATGATGCCATTTATGCCAGAAATCAGATCCTGGAAGTATTAAAAATGGATGAATACGAAGAGCCGGAGAAAGATGGGGAACTTACAGGCGCAGCTCTGGAGAAGATCCTGAAGGTACTTCTTGACTATGCGGCCGAAAAAGGACTTTTACAGGAAAACAGTGTTGTATACAGGGATCTGTTTGATACAAAACTGATGAACTGCCTGATGCCAAGGCCAAGTGAAGTAACAAAAACATTTTGGGAGAAATATCAGGTTTCGCCGGAGACTGCCACCGATTACTATTACAACCTGAGCCAGAATTCCGACTATATCCGCAGATACCGTGTAAGCAAGGATATGAAATGGACCACAGATACCAAATACGGTACACTGGATATCACAGTCAACTTATCCAAACCGGAAAAAGATCCAAAGGCTATTGCAGCAGCGAAACTGGCAAAGCAGAGCGGTTATCCAAAGTGTCAGCTTTGTATGGAAAATATCGGTTATGCAGGCAGAGTGAACCATCCGGCAAGAAATAACCATCGTGTCATACCGATCACCATTAATGACAGCAAGTGGGGATTTCAGTATTCACCTTATGTTTACTATAATGAGCACTGTATCGTGTTCAATGGCCAGCATATCCCAATGAAGATCGAGCGGGCTACATTCAGAAAGCTGTTTGATTTTATCAGCCAGTTTCCGCATTATTTCCTGGGATCCAATGCAGATCTTCCTATTGTAGGCGGATCTATTTTAAGCCATGACCATTTCCAGGGCGGCCATTATACCTTTGCAATGGCAAAAGCACCCATCGAGAAGTATTATAAGGCAGAAGGATACGAGGATGTAGAAGCAGGTATTGTTTACTGGCCAATGTCTGTGCTGCGTCTGCGTTCTAAGTCCTGCGACTCTCTGATCGATCTGGGGGATAAGGTGTTAAAAGCATGGAGAGGCTATACGGATGAGGCAGCTTTCGTGTATGCAGAAACAGAGGGAGAACCTCATAACACCATTACCCCGATCGCAAGAAAGAACGGGGATATGTATGAGCTGGATCTGGTGCTGCGAAATAACATTACTACAGAAGAGTTCCCACTGGGCGTTTACCATCCACATCAGGAACTGCACCACATTAAGAAAGAAAATATCGGTCTGATCGAAGTAATGGGACTGGCAGTGCTGCCATCCAGACTGAAAAAAGAACTGGCCGAACTGGCGGAGTACATAGTAGAAGGCAAAGATATCCGCAGCAATCCGGATATTGAAAAACATGCGGACTGGGTGGACAGCTTCCTGCCTGTATACAAAGAAAAAGGCATTGAGATCACAAAAGACAATGCGGAAGATATCTTAAAAGAAGAAGTGGGTCAGGTATTTGCCAAAGTTCTGGAAGATGCCGGTGTTTATAAGTGCACACCGGAAGGACGAGAGGCATTTGAACGGTTCTTACGTACAGTTGATTTCCATTAATACTGGTTAGATTTTTTATCGCAAGTTAATTCTAACATAAAAGAGGACCTTGGATTCATTAAGTATCCTTGGTCTTTCTTTTTTTTATGGGCAATGTTTTTATGCCCCGCCTTGATTGTCATAAATGACAAAAATCTTTCTCAATTCTGTCGGTTTCACAGATGAAATATCTACAAAAATCCGTTAAGATTGTTACATAAATAACAACGAAGAAAATTCACAGTAAAGGAGAGGTTTCTTATGGTAAGTACGTACAATTTATTATGTCCAGTAGTGTTTGGAGCGGGTTCTTTGGAAAAATTGGGGGAAAAGATACAGGAATTTAAAGGAAAAAAAGTGTTCTGTATCTATGATCAGGGCGTAAAAATGGCTGGAATTGCCAAAAAAGTAACAAATGTTCTGGAAAAGAATAATATTCCTTTTGACGTATTTGAAGATGTTAAACCAGATCCGGCAGATACCATCATTGACGATATTGCCAAAGAGGCAAGAGAGAGTGGCGCAGATATCGTAGTTGGTATTGGCGGTGGAAGCAGTCTGGATGCTGCAAAGTCAGTTGCAGGTCTTTTAACAAATCCGGGACGTATCAGTGAATATTACATGGAAGATGGAAAAGGCTTTCCTACTCCTACAGCTCCTATGATCCTCATTCCTACTGCAGCAGGAACAGGAAGTGAAGTTACAATTATGGCAGTTGTAACAGATACTGCATCTGGAGTAAAGAAGACGATCATCAATCATGCAAGTGTAGCAGTGGTAGATCCAGAATTAACATTAACAGTTCCACCTCATGTAACAGCAGCAACCGGAATGGATGCTTTATCTCATGCTATTGAGTCTTATACCTGTGGCAATGGAGCAACCAATCCATTATCTGATGTATTGGCCCTGGAAGCAACAAAGCTGATCACAGCGAATCTTGAAAAAGCTTATGTAAATGGTTCTGACTTGGAGGCAAGATCAAATCTTTGCCTGGGAAGTAACTTTGCAGGAATCGCTTTTTCAGCAGTAGGTGTTCACTTTGGTCATGCAGCAGCTCACGAGATTGGAGCGAAGTTCCACATTCCCCATGGAGTTTTATGTGCATTAATGCTTCCTGAAGTAATTGAGTTTTCTGCAGATGTTCTTCCAGAGAGAGTAAGAAATATTGCTGGTGCAATGGGACTTTCTATTTCAGAAGGAGCAAGTGATACAGAAGTGGGACATATGGTTGCAGAGTATCTTAGGGATATATGAAGAAGATCCAGGTACGTTCTTTAAGCCAGTGCGGAATCAGCAGAGAAGAAGCCATCGACTGTGCTGAAGGAGCCGTAAAACATAACTGGTTTATTATGCTTACACCAAAGCCATGTGATGTAGAAACAATGAAAGAACTGATCGCAAAGGCATACGATAACTATCAGTAGAAAAATCTGTTTTATAAAAGTAAGGGGAAGAAACCGTGAAAAAGTCAAACGCTAAAATCGGAATCTTTATGTCAGCGATCCTGATGATGGGGGTTATCGGGGTATCCAGTTCACTGGCTGTTATTGCACAAAAATTTAATATGCAGATTGTGGATGTAGTTGCGGGTCTGATCTCTATTTCCTGTCTTGCCATGATCCCAGTTACTATTTTATCAGGAATCTTAATGAGTTATATTCCAAAGAAAGTGCTGCTTATAGCAGGTATCATTTTATTTATTGTAGGTGGTGTCTTACCTTCACAGGCGGGTAGCTTCCAGATGATTGTTGCTTTAAGAGCTCTGTTTGGAATCGGTATTGGTATTATCCAGCCAACCTGTTCTTCGCTGGTGGCGGAAAACTATGAAGGAGCAGAACGTGACCGTACCATGGGTACGATGAACTCCTTCCAGATGTTAGGCTGCATGTTAATGTCCATCCTGGGCGGACAGCTGGGAGCAACTGCTAATGGCGCTGTTAATGTATTTTATGTACATCTGATCGGTATTGTTTCCTTAATCTGCGCTATTATCTTTATTCCATATAAAAACTGTAAAACAGGAAAAGAGCAGCACAGGAAGCGGTAGCTTACAGATCACAGGCGGACTGATAGGATGGGTACTTTTATACTTTGTATTTATGATCGCAGGACAGATCTTTTCCAATAATGCTTCATCCCTGATCACGAATCTGGGGATTGGAACTGCAGCAGAAGCAGGCCGTACACTTGCAGCATTTGCTCTTGGCGGTTTCGTAATGGGATTCTTATTTGGAAAGATCTTCGCAGCATTAAAGAATATCACAATGCCTGTAGGATTCTTTATCCTGGCTCTTTCCTATGTGATCATGGCTTTTGGAACCAGCATGGTGCTTCAGTATATCGGTGCTTTTGTATGCGGACTGGCATTCTCCATTGCAATGCCACTGTTTGCAACCGGTTCTTCCGCATTTGTAAATGAAGCAACTGCATCTTTTGCGATCGCACTGACCACCTGTTTTCAGAACCTGGGAATGACGGTCTGCCCATATGTGGTAGATCCTGTTTCCACTAAGATGACAGTAGAGGGCGGACTTACAAAAGATCAGAATGCACTTCTTTTTGGAGCAATCCTGATTGGTATTTTTGGAGTGATCTTTATGATCAGAGGACTTCGTTTAAACAACCAGTCCGGCAGATAAAAGTAAAATAAAAGCAAGTGAGTAAATAGCAGTAGATCAATAAATAATAGAAAGAAAAGGAGAATATAAGAATGAGAGCAGAAGGATTAACAGAGAAAAACAGACCATGTGCGATTGAACCATATGATAAAGAATGGGGTGTTGGTGTATCTGGACTGGATGAGGATATTTCTCCATTTCCACGTATCAACCGTATGCGTCAGAAAACCAGAGACGCTCATCGTACAGCTGATGTGCAGAGATTAAATATTGTAACAGAAGGGTATAAGAAGTACAACAATCTGCCTCAGGAAAAGAAAGTCGCATGTGTATTCCGCGATATCCTGAAAAATGTAGATGTACATATTGATGAAGATGAACTGTTAGTAGGTGAACTGGCAGCACCGGCATGGGCAGCAGCTCTTTATCCTGAATTTTCCATTAACTGGGTAAAAGAGGAGATCGAGGCATCCAGAAGAGGAGAACTTCCCTGGTTTGATCAGAGAAAGAATGATAAATACTATATTCCAGATGAAGTGATCGACCAGATTCTTAAGGCAGCTGAATTCTGGGAAGGAAAGTCCATTGACAGTGCGATCTTGGCAGAGTGTACAGAAGAAGAGCACAAGGGCGGCTGCTGCGGCGGTAAGGGAGTTTATTCTGAAACAGCTTTATACTTACAACGGTGTAGGTCATGTTTGCGCAAACTATGAAAAACTGTTTAAGGGCGGTTTGGTGCAATTGAAAGAGAGTCCGCGAAAAGAGAGCAGAGATCCAGTTAGCGGATCCGGAACGGAAGGAAGAAACAAGTAGTTCTACGATGCAGTGCTGACTGTTCTGGAAGGCGTATATATTTACTTTAATAAATATGCAGCTTTAGCTAAAAAGATGGCAGAAACAGCAGAGCCTGTAAGACAGAAAGAACTGTTGCGCATCGCTTCTAACTGTGAATGGCTGGGCGCAGGTAATGCACCAAGAGATTTCTGGGAAGCAATGCAGTTAATGGTTATGGCAACCAATCTGATCATGGTTGAGTCCAATGGACATTCCATTACCTGGGGACGTTTTGATGTACTGTACTATCCATTCTATAAGAGAGATATTGAAAACGGCACACTGACAAGAGAGCAGATGCAGGAACTGATCGAGTGCATGTTCATTAAGATGGATCATCACTGCAAGATCAGAGATTACGGTTCATCCCTGATGGCCAGTGGCGTAAACTTCGGAGGCGAGGCTCTGTTAGTAGGCGGTGTTGACGCAAGAGGAAATGATATTACCAATGATCTGTCCTATATGGTACTGGATGCTCATGCTCATACCCGTATCCCGAACCCCTGGATGGGTGTACGTCTTTCCAGCAAGACACCTTATGAATTTAAGGTAAAAGTATTTAATGTTATCCGTATTGGTACCGGCGAACCAAAGATCTACAATGACGAGCAGATGATCCAGGCTCTTATGAACTACGGAAAACCAATTGAAGATGCACGTAACTATGTAGGAATCGGCTGTGTTGAGCCAAGTATTCCTGGAAAGAGCTACGGTTGGTGTGATTCCGCTTACTTCGATATGGCGAAGATCATTGAGCTGACTGTAAATGATGGTTATGAATTGACTGCAAAAGAAGGCGATGGCGTTTAGGTCTTGCAACTGGTAAATTTACTGAAATGAAGTCTTTTGATGAGTTTAAGGATGCATTCTCACGTCAGATGAAATACTGGGTAGATCGCTGCCTGTCTATGATCAATGTTCAGGATATGGTACATCAGAGATTAAAACCACTTCCGTATCTGTCCCTGATCATGGATGACTGTGTAGAAAGAGGTATTGATGTAACTGCAGGCGGTGCTATATACAATCATGCAGGCCCTCAGGGTGTTGGCCTTGGAACCTGTGCAGACAGCCTTGCAACCATTAAACAGCTTGTATTTGAAGAAAAGATGATCACAGCAGAAGAGCTGTTGACAGCATTAAAGGATAACTGGAAAGGCCATGAAAAACTCCAGGCTTATGTAAACAGTGACCGTGTTCATCACTATGGAAATGATGATGACTATGCAGATGAGCTGGCTCAGTTTGTAATTGACTGCTACTGCAAGAACGTAGAGCACAGACCAACTGCCCACGGCGGAGAATTTATGCCAGGTGTTTACTCTGTATCTATCAACGTGGCTCTTGGAACCAGCTGTAATGCAACTCCTGACGGCCGTGTAAACGGAGAACCTGTATCTGACTGTCTTGGACCGGTCCATACAGTAAGCGGCGGCTCCCACGACGTAAGAGGCCCGATTGCAATGGCTAACTCAATTGCAAAGTTGGATCAGGCAAGAATTGGAAATGGCGTTATCCTGAACTGGAAATTTACTCCAAGTACATTAACAGGTGAGATCGGCAAAGAAAACCTGATCAATCTGATGGGAACTTATTTTGAAAAGGGCGGAATGCAGAGCCAGTTTAATGTGACAAGTAAGGAAACACTGCTGGCTGCAAGAAAGAATCCGGAGAAATATAAGAACCTGATGGTCCGAGTAGCCGGATACAGTGCATATTTTACAGAATTAAGCGAAGAATTGCAGAATGACCTGATCGGAAGAACTGAGCTTTCATTTGATTAAAAATATGTGTTTGTCTTAAAAAGTGGGCTCATGCATGAAAAAGGACTGCATGAGCCCTTTTTCCATAATACTGATAAAAGAGGGGAGCAATAAAATGGAAGAACTGAAAGGAAATGTATTTAATATACAGCGCTATACCATTCACGACGGGCCAGGAATACGAACAGAAGTGTTTTTAAAAGGATGTCCTTTAAGCTGTAAATGGTGTTCCAATCCGGAAGGACTTTATCCGCACAGTGAACTGGGAGTTTATCCTTCTAAATGTATTGGAAAAGATGTGTGCGGGGACTGTATCAAAGCATGTCCGTTAGGGGGAAAACCCATCGTTTTTGGAGAAGATAATAAATTAAGTTCTTTAAGAAGAGATATTTGTTTAGGCTGTCTTTCCTGCACAAAAGTATGTTTCCCAAAGGCATTAAAGCGTTGGAGATCCTATGACAGTAAAAGAAGTAATGGATGTGGTCTATGCAGACCGAAACTATTTTGAGTCTTCAGGCGGCGGAATTACTTTAAATGGCGGCGAAGTGATGGTACAGTGGAAATTTGCTCTGGCTATCTTAAAGGAGTGTAAGAAAAACGGGATCAATACCTGCGTGGAAACTACCATGTTTTGTGATCAGGAGCATCTGGATGCAATTTATCCTTATGTAGATCTGATGATCACAGATATGAAATCCATGGATACCCAGGTGCATAAAAAGTACTGTGGTGCAGGAAATGAAAAGATCCTTGTAAATATCAAACATACAGTAGAAATGGGGATTCCCTTAGTGATCCGTATTCCAGTGATCCCGGATGTAAATAACAGTGAAGAAAATATACGTGCTACTTCAGAATTTATTGCAAATGAGCTGGGAAATCATATCGTACAGGTCCAGCTTCTTCCATATAGGAAGATGGGAACAGAAAAATATGATTCCTTACAGCTGGAATATCCTATGGGCGAAGATTATAAGATGCCGGAAAGAGAAGTATGGGAGAAAAATCTTCTTGAACTTGCAGCTATCATGCAGTCATACGGTGTACCGGCAGCAGCCGGTTCCAGTACAAAACTTCAGATCAAAAAGAGACCGGAAAGCAGCATTACCCTTTCTTGCAAGAGGCAGGTGCCGGTAGTATAATAAATAAAAAGGGGAAGGAAATTGCTATGAAACTTAGTATGGATATGATCGCAGATGCTCTGGGAGAATGGGTCCTTATGAAAAAGCTGTGTGGTATGGGAAAAAGAATCTACAGCTATGCGAAATTCTGTATTGGTGAAGGAGCACAGACACAAAAAGAACATGTGTTAGTTTGTACTAAGGAGCAATTCTGGAACCTTATCGATAACTCTTTAGAGCGCCTGGATCTGATCTGTATCGGTATTCCAAAAGAACGGGAAGAAAAAGATATCCATAGCCTGAAATTGATGGATATCATTTTTGTAAAAGAAATGGATCCCTGGGAACTGATAAACCGTATGGGAGAGATATTTGCCAGATATCAGAACCTGGATCAGGAATTTCAGAAAATGATCTATCATGGTGCTCCAGAGCAGCAGATCATTGACTATGCCACGGAGATCGTAAGAGCACCGCTTTGTCTAATGGATATGAACCATAATGCCATTGCTACCAGTTCTAATATAGAGCATCGGAGGATGCTTTGTGGGATGTATTGAAGAATGGATATGGCTACAAATATATGGATATCATTAGAAAAAGTGAGCCAAAACTTCGTGTGCTTGCAGATAAGAAAATGTCAGCAGAAGGCCTTTCTAATATCAGCGGTCAATATATTAAAGTTTCCATTCTTTACCGTAAAAACCGGGCTATCGGGGCCTTGGGAATGCATAAAGTCGGGGAACGGACGAATAAATTTGAAAAATATACTCTGGATCTTTATGAATATATATACGAAATGTTGACAGAATATTTTCGAAATTACCAGGGAAATGATTTTGGAAAAAAGACAGGTGTTGGGAAATTTGTTCAGGATGTGATTGAACGCCGGACTACAGATGAGAGAGAGATCGATGCCTGTCTGGAAAAGTTAAAGCTGAAAAGTTCCAATGCAGATGGATACCAGATGGCGATCCTGTACAATACAGAAAAAACATGGGGCGGTCTCTGGTGCAATGAAGTTTTGTCTTATCTGGATATTGTCCTTAGGCATGCAGAATTTATAGAATATAAAGGATGTATGATCATGTTGATGAATAAAAAACATATTTCTTATCTGGGCTGGGATTTTCGGGAAACTTTGTCAGGAATTTTAAAGAAATATCGGGTCCGCTGTATTATAAGCAATCCTTTTGACAGTTTTTTAGAAATGCCATATATTTATGAGATCATACAAAGCATAAGGACTCTAAGTGAAAAAGCAGAAGGGCCAGTAATCTTTGCAGCAGATTATATGCTGGAATATATGATCAATTTGATGGTAAAAGATGGGTATAAATCGTCCTATCTTCATCCTGTGTGTAAGAAACTGCTTAAAAATGATAAAAAGTATGGAACAGAATATCTGGAAACTTTGAAAGTTTACCTTGCAACACAGTGCGATGTACAAGATTCGGCTGATCTTCTTCATATACATAGGAATTCCTTCTGTTACAGACTGAGGAAGATAGAAGAACTTTTGGGAATGGAATTAAAAGATAATAAAGTACTAGAAGAGTTGATGTTTGCTTTTAAATGCCTGCAGTAAATGCTGCAGGTTTTTTTAGTGGTTAGGGCATGGCTCTGTTTGTCATTGTGGAGTTTTCGCTGATCTGAAACCTTTGAAAAACAAATAGACGGCATGTGAAAAAAATAAGAAATCATTTTTTCACATGCCCTGGTTTATTCATCCTCCAGCTTGTGAGGCAGACGCCCACGAAGAAATCTCTTCTTTAACTCATTTAAGTGAAATGGGATCAGAGGGTAAATATAACTTTTTCCTGCAATGGTCCTGTTAAAGATAATGGCGCAGAAGGAGAAGATAATACCGACCACAAAGCCCCAGATATTGAAAATGGCGGTGCAGATCAGGATGATGATACGCATAAATTTCATGCATAGCCAAGTTCAAAGCTGGCCTGGGAGTAGTTGGCGATGGTGACGAAAGCCATGTACAGCATGGTTTCGGAGTTAAACCACCCGGATTCCACAGCGTATTCTCCCAGTACGATACCGGCGATGACGCTGAGAGGGGTAGTAAGCATATTTGGGGTGTTTACTGCTGCCAGCCTCAGGCCGTCAATGGCAAATTCCAGGATCAGAAGCTGCCAGATCAGGGGAATGTTACAGGGATCGGACAGCCGGATAAACCGGAGCCACTGGGGGATCAGCTCCGTATTCTGCATCAGCATCAGCCAGGTAGGTGTCAGGAGCATGGAGAGCAGGGAGATCAGCATGCGGCTTAAACGCAGATAGGTACCTGTAACCGGCGGAAAGTAATAATCGTCTGCTTCTTCAATAATATCGAATACAGAAGAGGGCAGGATCATGGCAGAAGGAGAATTGTCCACCAGGATCACGATATTTCCTTCTAAAATAGAGGCTGCAGAGGTATCCGGCCGTTCCGAAAACTTAAATTTGGGAAACGGATTAAACCATTTCCCGGAAAAATACACTCTGCCAGACTTTCCTGGTTCATGGAAAGGGCATCTACTCTTACATTCTGTATCCTCTTTTTGATCTTCTCGATCAGTTTTTTATCTGCCCGGCCTTCCATATAACACATGGCAATATCTGTGTGGGAGCTTTCTCCTGTAGTAAGGATCTCCATGGTCAGCTTGGGGTCCCGGATCCTGCGGCGGATGAGAGCTGTATTAAATACCAGCGTTTCTACAAAACCATCTCTGGAACACGCATGACCTTGTCTTTTTCCGGTTCACTGACTCCTCTGGCGGGATAAGTACGGCAGTCGATGGTAAGACACTTGTCATAGCCGTCAATAAAAAGACAGGAAACACCGGAAAGCAGCTGTATGATCATTTCACGGCTGTCAGATAAAAGACCGATCTCACCATAGGGCAGATATTTTTTTGAAAAGCTGTGGGCATCTTCCGGCATATCATCAGCTTTGATAGAAGAAAAGCCCTGTAATATTTTTAAGAGAGAGTCATCTTTTGTAAAACCATCAATAAAATACAGGCAGGCTTTTTTATCTGCAATGGTAAGGACGCGGTAGACAACGTCAAAATTTTTATCCACATGAAGGGCCTGGTTCAGCCAGGTCATGTTTTCTTCCAGCTGGTCCGTAAAATACATGGAAAACTCCTTTCTGCTGACAAAACCACAAAAGGACAAATGTCTGTCATACAAAGACAAAATGTGAATTACTTGGCAATTATGTGAAATAACACACAAACATTTCCGCAATTGTCAGACTTGTAGAGTAGTATATCCGGAAGTCAGAAAACTATGTAAGGTCTTTAAGGGATATGTTACATCTGCCAGTGAGAAACCGGACCAAAATCGACAAAAACCGACGAATTTTATAGGATAATACCTAAAAAAATAAAAGGTATTTGCTAAAATGCACAAAAAGATTGACAAAACTGTGAAACGATGCTATAGTAACATTCGTAAGCAGCACAAAGGAGTGCCTTACAGGTTTTTGTTTGGTATGGGGATGCCAGCAATATTTTATAGTGTGACGGTTTTTGATCGTGACTAAGAGCTGCCTTCTGTGGGGGAAGGGCAGCTCTTCTTGTATCTGTGAGAAATACAAACAGAGTGGCGGGAGGACGGGATAATATGGGAAAAACAAGCAGTTTGAAAACGATATTTGAACAGATAAAACTTCTGCAAAAAGATAAGAAAATACGCCTGGTGATCACTATGGCTGCAGTGCTTCTCTCTGCTTTTATCCAGGCCTGGGCCATCCAGGTGTTTGTAAGACCGGCAGAGATCATTTCCGGTGGTTTTTCCGGTGCGGCCATGCTGATCGAACGTGTGGGAAGCTTAAAAGGACTGACTATTCCCATGCAGGTGACAATGATCCTTTTAAATATCCCGGTAGCTCTTATGTGCTGTCGTGGGATCAGTGTCCGGTTTACAGTGGTGTCACTGCTTCAGGTCGTATTTGGAAGTATATTTTTGCAGATATTTTCATTTCAGCCTATTTTTACAGATGAGATCTTAAATGTGATCTTCGGGGGCGTGATCTATGGTACATCCATTGTGATCGCACTGAGGGGCAATGCATCTACCGGTGGTACGGACTTTATCGCGCTGTATGTATCCAATAAAACAGGAAAGTCCATCTGGAGTTATGTATTCTTTGGAAATGCCTTAATGTACTGTGTATACGGTGTGATCTTTGGATGGAAATTTGCGGGATATTCCATTATTTTCCAGTTTATATCCACGCATATGATCTCAGCTTTCCACCACCGCTACGATCTGGTGACACTTCAGGCAACAACAGAAAAGGGACCGGAAGTGGTAGCGCTTTATATCAAACATTTTCGCCATGGTATTTCCTGTGTGGAAGCAGTAGGGGGATACAGCGGAAGAAAGATGTATCTTTTAAATACGGTGATCTCCTCTTATGAAATAGCAGATGCCGTTCATGTGATGCAGGAGGCAGATGAGCATGTGATCATCAATGTGTTGAAAACAGAACAGTTTGTTGGACATTTTTACAGGGCGCCTATGGAGTAGGCGTCCTTTTTTGGACCCAAAATAACTGCAAAAGCAGGTGAAACAGGCGTTTAAGGCAAAAAAATAAAGCCTGGCAAGTGTGGTAGTAGTGGTGCAGGGCTTTATAAAATGTACAGAACAGGCGTCTGAACACTCTGAGTATACAGCAGATTGAACAAATAGTCAAGAAGAATTTGTGCTGGCAGCGCCAGCGACT
>ENA-OQIG01000255-OQIG01000255.1-human-gut-metagenome-genome-assembly--contig:-NODE-255-length-31745-cov-2.837371_pt1 | contig 31745 bp, 40 predicted proteins | sample MGYA00242576_ERZ504741 | MGnify/ENA primary metagenome ERZ504741 (study PRJEB26092, sample SAMD00036436) | human gut metagenome | host: Homo sapiens | study: EMG produced TPA metagenomics assembly of... | reverse complement strand
CATCAACAATTATTAAGGCGTTCATTTTGAGCGCCTTTCTTTTTTAACCTTATAAGCGATAGTTATCGTTTATAGGGCTTTTTTCAGCTCATTTTTGTACCGCATTTGTTGCTCGCTTGTTGAAGCTCGAAAATCGAGAGGAAAGGTAGTAGAGAAACTATACGCCATTTTACACAGTTTTACGGGAATTTACAGAAATAACGGAGAAATAAAGATGAATTAAAATGAGCAGCAACCTGAAAATTAAGCGAATTTGCGCTTGGTGTGGTAAAGAGTTTATCGCCCAGAAAACAACAACGGCTTGTTGTTCCAAACAATGCGCCAACGCCCTTTATAAAAAGAAGAAGCGTGACGAAGCAATTAAGGCTAACAATCAATTCGTGGAGAAGAAAATTGAAGAAAAACCTATTGAAAGAATCAAAGACAAGCCTTTTCTTACAATCACCGAAACGGCAATTTATCTCGGAGTAACCCGACCAACCGTTTACGGTTACATTAAACGAGGGGAATTAAAAGTCATTCGCTTGGGCTTCAAATATCTTTTGAAGAAAGAGGATATTGATGTGTTATTCAATAATCCAACAGAATTCCATACACCAACAAAAGAAAAAGCTCCTATCACCGACTTCTACACTACAGCCGAAGTGAAAGAGAAATACCATGTAAACGAATCATGGATATTCTTGGTAGCTAAGAAGAACAACATTCCTCGCACTTTCAATCGTGGTAAGACCTACTGGAGCAAGAAGCACATGGACGCTTACTTTGCCAAGAAAGCCCCGAATCCCGATATTACTGAATGGTATAGTACACAAGAAATGCAGGATAAATTCGGCATGACTTTATCCGCCATCTACACCTTCGTTTCCAAGAATGCTATCCCGAAGAAGAAGGAGGGCATCATGGTGTACTACTCCAAGAAGCACGTGGATATAGCCAAAGGTGTGGCAGCACCCGAAGAACCGCAATACTATACGGTAGCCGAAGCGATGGAGAAGTTCAATCTCACCCGTGACCAACTCTATCACTATGCAAAGTATCATAATATCCCGAAGGTCAAGAAAGGCAAATACACGCTTATCTCCAAACCTGAATTGGATAAACTACTTGCCGCCCCAAAGATTGAATAAGTTATTTTTCGGTGAATGTACCCACCATTGAATCACCTTATTCCTTTGCACCATACAAATGTAAAACTCTAAATATTAAACAGTATGTCCCACACATGTACAAAAGTAACAGTTCGTCAGAGAGCGATTCAGAATAATCGTATCTCCTTGTATCTGGATTATTATCCGGCAGTCCGTAACCCCGAAACGATGCAAATGAGTCGCAGGGAATACCTCGGTATCTACATCTATGCCCATCCTAAAAACGAGATGGAACGTGAGTTCAACAATGATATGTTGAACAAGGCTGAGGCTATCCGTTGTATCAGAGTTCAATCGCTCATCAACGAAGAGTTTGGTTTTTTGGATAAGACCAAGCAGAAAGCCGATTTTCTCGCCTACTTCAAGAAGATGTGCCGGAACAAAGATCAGAAATGGCAGTTTGTCTATCAACATTTCTACAACTTCGTCAAGGGACAATGTACCTTTGGCGATGTAAATGTGGATTTATGCAAGAAGTTCCGTGAATATCTATTGAACGCCAAGCAACTCAAACACAGCAACCGCCCCATATCCCTCAATTCGGCATCCGGTTACTACTCTACTTTCAGAGGATTGTTGAAGATTGCCTATCGAGACAAGTGGTTTCGTGAAAACATCAACGATTACCTTGATAAGATTGAGCCGCAAGATGTAAAGAAGGAATATCTGACATTGGACGAAGTGAAACAACTCGCTGCCACTCCTTGCGACATCCCCGTATTGAAAGCGGCTTCTCTATTCGCTTGTCTGACAGGGTTACGCATCAGCGACATTCTCAATCTGCAATGGGAGGACTTTACTATCGCTCCCGACCAAGGCTATTGCTTGCGTATCAGAACACAAAAAACTCAAACGGAAGCTACACTCCCCATCAGTTACGAAGCCTACGAACTATGCGGTACGCCCGGAACAGGCGAAGTATTCAAGGGATTGAAACGAAGCATGATTAATTATCCACTCAAAAACTGGCTTAAAAAAGCCGGAATAACGAAATCGATAAGCTTCCATTGCTTCAGACATTCCTACGCCGTCATCCAAATCTCTTTAGGTACAGACATCTACACGGTTTCAAAGATGCTGACGCATAAGAACGTGTCCACTACTCAAATATATGCTGACCTCGTAAATGCCAAGAAGCGAGAGACAGCCAATAAAATATCACTCAAATAAATTGTAGCTATGAAACGAGGAATCATAACAAACAACGGACAAGGCATCCATATTTCCGATGGTGAAATATAGATGACCACTTGGGAACTTGCAGACTTGTTTTATACAACGGCTGGAGCTATCCATGCAGCAATCAAAAGAATTCTGAAAGCCAATATTTTGAAGAGTTACGAAGTTTGCAAGTACATCAAATTGGAGAATGGAAATAATGCCGATGTGTATAATCTCGATATGCTTATAGCCCTGTCTTATCAAATAGATACAGGACATTCTGCTGCATTTAGAAAATGGTTTATCAAAGTTGCCTTCAAGCAGAGGGACATATCGCTATTTATTCCAATAAGCTCTGCTAACACTTATAATTGCTGATACCCCCAACATAGAAGTCCGATGTAGGTTAGCCTATGTCGGACTTTCTTTTTCTATTGTGGCACAGGTGGCATAGAAAATACCTACCGGTGTCAAAAGCTTATCGCTTGCTAAAAAGACACCAATATCTGATAAGCAATTAATATATACCACTACAACATCCTATGCATCAATATTTTAAGAATCTATTAGTTCTATTTTATATGGGCCGCTAGATCGAATTTTAATGTTAATAGGTGTTCCTGCATGATCTAATACAATACCACTGTCAGGACAATCTATAACGATATGATCTAACATTCCAAATTGTGCGTTCTTTAGTTTTTCTTTCAAGATACCCCATCTTTGATTGCCCATATTGTTCTTTTAGTTTTTCCTCATCAGTTTTCTCTTCATCTATCTCCCAAAATATACGAGATGTATTCTCTTTCAAAGATTCATATTCATAACATAGCGGCTGTGATATATCAAATAATGATGCTAGACAATGACAGTAATTAGAAGGTTGTTACTTTCAATAACAGGTAGAACAATATTTTCCAAAAAATGTCTACCATATGGAAAATCCTTACTAATATGGGTTGATGTGTATATAACGCCCCATATTACATCTGGATCAATTCTACTTTTTTCGCATTGTGTAATTTTTCTATTATTACAAATTATAGTTTCTATAAGCATTTGTGGTATTACATACTCTGGTTTAAATACATCTGATGGATTTTTACGATAAAGCTACACGCTAACACCAAAGGTAATCGCCTAATGGTTTGAACTAATACTTCGGAAGCATAATCTGAATCGCTCGGGATTCTCATATCAAAAACCCTAAATGTGTACTTCACTTTATATGCAGAAAACATTAAATTATTAAATATAGGTCTTCGCATTTCCTCCCAACAAGAATAAATACTATTACCTAGATATAAACATGGATATCCAAGACTACTATACCTTTGTGTACTAACAATTCCTCTTTTATTCAATGGTATATGAAACATATCTTGAATTGAAAATTCGACTCCGGGCTTTCTTTCTCGTGTTCTATAATAAAATTCCTCAGGATTTATATCAACACTATCAATACTTGAAAACAACCCCAATGTATCCGTAGTACCATTCATAATTGTACTAAACTCATTAAAGGCTTCTCCTTTGCGACCATCGTAATAATGATTGAGTACGTTTACAAGTTGATTACAAAGGTTCTTTATCTCATCTTTTATATTTTCAGTAACATTCTCTAAACAAGATACCATATTAAAATATCGATCTAATGTTTTTTGAAAATCTCGCAAAAAATCATCTCCCCAACGACAAGGAAATATACTATCTATTTCTTTTTTTAATTCATCAGCATTCATGTACACTTAATATTTGAGCACATCAAATATACGGAATATATATCATATCAACATAATATGAATGAAGAAAACTTGAATTTCACTCACTAACGATGAATGATAATACAGTTTAAATAAGTAACAATCTTTAAGTCACTTATTTTCACCGAAAATAAAGAAATTCACAACACGCTTATTATAAGACAAGTAACATAATGAAATGTGATGAAATATATCGTCAAAAGCCTATTGACAGGCATAACTATGGATTTCTCAAAATTAATCCTATATATTTGCACACAAACGATTAATACATCTCACTATGGAGCAGAAAAAGATAGAACATATTACATTGCATCTGATTGTTTTCGGCACAATCGTCATCATTGGTATTTTAGCCCGCCAGACCGTACTTCACTATGGCTGGGACGACTTCAGCAGCTACCTCATTTTGGTAGTATGCTCCATTATCATAGGAGCTATCTATCTCAATCTACAAATGGTATTCAAACAACTTCTTTCTCCCACAATAGAAAAATGCTTTATGAGATTTGAAGGCTATCGCAATAAAGCGGTAGTAATTGAAGCTCCAATAGGACATCAGGAACTTATTGAAAGCACCATAGATACAGAACCTATCGTTTCCGAATCTGAACCAGAAATCGAAACTACATCTGACACCACAGAAGAAGTTTCTATTCTCTCGCTTTCAGAATCCAATGAAGACATGGTAGAACTTCCAAAGGAGGAAGTGCCTCCAGCCTCTATTAGCAACATCCCTATTGAGGTGCTTAATCAATCATCAGAATATGAGATTTTCCGTGCAAACGCTATTGCTGAGAAAGAACGAGCATCACAAGAAAAACTTAATAAGGTCATTGCTTACACAAAACAAACCTTAGTTCTCTATCTTGATGAAGCTGCACTTAATCGCTTGTGTGGATATGTTACAGAATATTACTTGTCAGACACTCTGCCTAAAGTCGAACATATAAAAGTTGATTCTCAATTAAAGACCATCGACATCATGCACTTTGGATGGAATATCGGCAAGCTTTCGGCAAGCCACGCTTACAGACTGCCACATTTATAAAGAGGATATTTGCTCATACCCTCCGTGATTTGGAAATATCTACCATTGAGCGCAAAATGTCACATACAGAATCAGAGTGCAAGATAAACCTAATAAGATCTATTGATTAATCCTGCTTAGTATATTTTGCGTAATGTTCTTTTAGTAAATTTACTCCTGTAAGGCGTTCGTTTGCTTCCTTTTCCAAAGCTTCCAAATTAACTTTGTATTGATCTGGAAATCTCACGAACTCTTTTGCCATTCTTTCAATTCCTATGGGACACAAAAATGCAGGCGTATTCTCACCTTTAATACCTATTGAAGGTATTGATGGATCAAAAAAATCCTCATCAACAATTATGTCAAAAAGTATTTTGATTGCACTTTTTGTCAATTGAATAAAGTATGGGATTCTAACCACTTTATATCCTCCTACTTCATATTTCAATGTTTGAGACACATCCTTAATGATATTATTAGGATTAGTGTAATGCTGCAAACCATCAAACTCCACAATCAATTTTAAAGATTCACTTCTATAATCTGGTCTACATTGACATTTTTCACCATTTAGAACACCAATAGATTTATCATGAACCCAATCTGTTATATCTGGAAATATAGCATTGAGGTATTCATCTAAACCAGTCCGATGAAGACCTGTATCTTTATCTATACCAGCCTTTATTGCCTTTTCTTTAGTTTCTCTGATAAAACCCCACTTTTTTGACATAGTATTTTCTTTCTTGAAATAATTAAGCATCAACAAAGGTACTTAAATTCCTTGTAATCACCACTTATTACCATCAAAAAGTTATTCCTCAGTTATGTTTTGGTGAATGATTCCACCATTGAAACACTTGTTTCCTTTGCCGTCGAACAATTAAAAACAGTTGGCGTATGCAAAAAGAAACAGTAACATTTGATAAGCTGCCCGAGGCGGTAGGTTATCTGACAGAACAGGTCATCGAGTTGAAAAAGATGGTAGCTGAGCTCCAGCCACAGCCATCTGACAAACATGTATTGGTGGAAATTGAGGATGCTTGCCGTATCATCCGAAAAGCCAAGCCTACCATATATACATTGGTACGCAAAGGCTACTGCCGGCTTACAAGAAAGGCAAGAAACTCTATTTCTATGAGGACGAGCTTCTTGCTTGGATAGAGAACGGGCGGAGAAAGACTGCCAAGCAGACATACGAAGAAATGCTTGCCAATATGCAGAACTATGTACGCCACAAGCCCAAATCATCAATGCAATTTTAATAGGTTGGGCTATGGATACATATTCTATTAACCCGGCATCCATCATTGATGAAGCAATTGATTTAAGCACAAGATTGTCTGGTACAGCATTCCCTATCAGCGTATTCCCTGCAAAAATCCAACGCATCATCCGTGAGGTACACGAATGCCATAACTACCCTACCGACTATATCGCCGCAGCCATCCTCACGGCAATAGCAATCGGCATAGGCAACACGCACCTTGTCCAAATCAAGCAAGGCTGGATGGAAAGCCCCATCCTGTATATGGCATTGATTGGAAGACCGGGGGCGAACAAAAGCCATCCGCTCAGCTTTGCGATGAAATCGTTTCTTGATTATGACTACCAACAGAATCAGGAATTTGAAAAGGCTCTTGCAAAGTACGATGAACTGATGAGCATGAGCCGCAAGGAACGTGCAGAAAGCGGTGGAGAGCAATTTCCGCAAGAACTATCCGCAAACGCTTCTTGGTTTCGGATGTAACGCCCGAAGGGTTGAGCCTCATTCATGCGCAGAACAAACGTGGGCTATGCTTGTGGGCCGATGAATTATCCGCTTGGTTCAAGAATTTCAACCGCTATAATAACGGTTCGGAAGAACAGTTTTGGCTCTCGGTATTCAGTGCCAAGACCACCATATCCGACCGCAAGAATGCCAAGAGTTCCATCTTCATCAAGCGTCCGTATATATCGGTCATTGGTACTATCCAAAAGAAAATCCTGAACGAGTTGGCTAAAGGTGAACGTTCCAGCAATGGGTTTATCGACCGCATCCTGTTTGTGATGCCGAACCTGCAACAGAAGGCACGATGGAATGACAAAGAGCTGCCAGAAGATATAGAGCAAGAATGGAATGCCATCATTGACAGACTGATACAATCAGAGTGTCACCTTGATGAACATGGAGAGATTGCACCGCAAATTCTCTTCTTTTCAGAGGACGCCAAGAGACGACTTTACGAGTGGCAGCACCATTTCTCTGAATTGTGTGACCGGGAAACAAACGACACTATCGTAAGTATCTATTGCAAATTAGAGATATACATCATCCGCTTTTGCCTGATTATCCAGCTGGCACGATGGACTTGCGGAGAGTGCGACAAGACGTATATCGACCTGCTGACGGTGGAGAGAGCCATTAAACTGACGGAGTATTTCAAGGAGTCTGCATTGAGCGTACAAAATATTCTAAATGAGAATGCCCTCAACAGTCAGCAACAGACGATAGTAAATCTGCTACCTCCTTCATTTACGACAGCCCAAGCCATACAGGTAGCCGAGCAAAACGGAATGAAGGAGCGGACATTTCAACGCTTTCTCAATGACAATATCGGGACTTTGTTCCGCAAAGAGAAGCATGGAGAATATTCAAAGATTAACCCATGACATTTTGTCGGTTTTGAACACTTTCCAAGCGAAAACGACAATAACGACAAAAATGACACACCTAAAAAAGAAACATACAATGAGTACACATAGATTCATATTAGAACCCTACAAAGGTGTCAGCACCCGGCATACTTGCCCGAACTGTCACCGCAAAAGATGTTTTTCCAAGTACATTGATACAGAGAAACAAATCCACTTTCCGGATTACGTGGGTCGTTGCGACCACGAGCAGAAATGTGGGTATCATTTCACGCCCCGTGATTACTTTGAATGGAATCCGTATGAGAAGGGAAAGTTGTCCGAGGATAGCTTTCGGAACTATACGCCTATTAAAGAAGTCGAGCCAAAAGCCATTTCCTACATTGATTTGGATATAGTCAAACAGTCGTTGCAACGCTATCCTGACAACAAACTGTTTCAATTCTTATCGGCTCAGTTCGGAGAAACAGAAACATTAAAGCTCATGAAGAGATACAAGGTTGGTACTTCTAAATATTGGGACGGTGCAACCGTATTCTGGCAAACGGACAATCAGAATAAAATCCGTACAGGTAAGATAATGCTTTACAATTCCGAAACAGGTAAGCGGATAAAAGAGCCATACAATCATGTCACGTGGGTACACTCCGTACTGCACAAGGGCGATTACAATTTGAAGCAATGCTTCTTCGGTGAGCATTTGCTTCCTGAAGACAAAAGCCGTCCTGTTGCACTGGTCGAAAGTGAGAAAACGACACTTATTGCTTCCTACTATCTACCGCAATTCCTATGGATAGCATCCGGTGGAAAGAACGGTTGCTTCAATGCCAACAGCCTATCCGTTCTGGCTGGAAGAAGCGTTGTATTATTTCCCGATTTAGGAGCGACAGACTATTGGCAGAGCAAAATCGGTCTGATGAAAAGCTACGGAATTAAGGTGCAGATGTTCGATTATCTGGAAGTCAACGCCACCGAAAACGAGCGAAAAGAGGGGTACGACATAGCCGATTATCTGCTCAAAGTGAAGCCTGATGAAGCTATCCTCCAACAGATGATAAGGATGAATCCTGCCTTGAAAACACTGATAAAAACATTCGATTTGAAACTCATTAGCATACAACATGGCACTCCACAACCGAAGGTTTCACCACCTAAGAAAAGAGGATTCAGACTTTGAACTCAGAGAGAGAAATTGAGACTTTTTTACTGTAGCAAGTTAATGTCGGTGTATTACATTTCCCGACCACTTGCTCCTCAAAAAGTCTGAGGATACGGCTCCCGATGGTCACAAATTATTCACTAAAAACAAATTCAAATGGAAAAGAAATATACAATAACACTCCGCCTGTCATATCAGCAACACGCATGGTTAGGTGCGCTTTGCAGGCGGAGCAAGCAAACCCAGAGCGAAGTCATCCGTTCACTCATCGAGAACGGTTCGGTACGTGAACGAATCACGCAAGAGCATATCCACATCATCCGTCAACTGATTGGCGAAAGCACCAATCTTAACCAGTTGGCAAGACAGGCAAACACCTACGGTTTCTTTGCCGTTGCAAACAGATGCGAGGAAATAGGCTCAGTACATTAATCAACTTATAAAACGACTGAAAGATGATAGGTAAACAGACTAAAGGAACGTCATTCGGTGGTTGCGTCCGCTATGTCCTCAAAGAGGAAAAATCCAAACTATTGGAAGCGGTTGGAGTAGAAGGTACGCCCGAACAGATGGCAGAGCAATTTGAGTTACAAGCATTACTCAATAACAAGGTAAAGAATATTGTCGGACACACCTCGCTCAACTTCTCACCGGAAGATAGCGCAAGGCTAAGTCCATGATGCTCTGATGCTGATCATAACGCACGACTATATGAAATTGATAGGTATTGAAAACACGCAATACATCATTGCCCGACATATCGACCGTGAGCATCCGCATTGCCATATCGTTTTCAACCGAGTGGACAATGATGGCAAGACGATTAGCGACAAGAATGATTTTCGCAGGAATGAGAAAGTTTGCAAAATGTTGACCGCCAAATATCGCTTGCACTTTGCCAATGGTAAAGACCATATCAAAGAGGAACGTTTGCGTCCCTACGACAAGGCAAAGCACGAGATATACAAGGCGTTGAAAGAAGAACTGCCCAAAGCTCATAGTTGGGATGATTTGAAAGATGCGCTTGCCGACCGGGACATTGATATGAAATTCAAAGTCAGTCGGACTACACGGGAAATACAGGGTGTAAAATTTGAGTACAACGGCTTTTCTTTCTCCGGATCTAAGATTAGCGAGAGTTCAGCTACTTGAATATCGACAACCGACTGGAAGAGAATGCTTGTGCATCCTTGTTTGAATCACCCAAACAAGAACCCAAACAGCAGAAAGAAGAAGTACAGCAAAGCGTTTCCTATTCCGATGATGGCTTCGGCATCAGTCTCGGTTTGCTAAACGGCAGCTCATCCTACGATGCCACTGCCGCAGAAGAAGCCGAGTTCAATCGCCTTATGAAAAAGAAAAAAGCTAAGCGCAAGCGAGGCTTTCATTTATAATTCTCTATTTATTAATTTTTAAAACCCAATTATTTATGGTACAAAAAGATTTAATTCTTGATTTCAATCTCTACTTGTGTGAGAAATTTGGCTACAGAGAAAGCTGTAGCGTGATGTCCCATGCCAACGGCTTTTGTGTGGACATTCGTGAACGTGATTTAGACTGCTATATCCGCTTCTGGGAGTATAGTTGTGGAAGAGGCAACTTCCCCGACTGGTCTATCATCATTGTGCGCAGTAACTTCAAGAAGAACCAAGAAGAAAGCCTGAAAGACTTGGCTCGGTTCTTCAAGGAGTACATGCCACGCTACGGTTACAAATACCTCTGCACCGAAGATGATGACTACAAGTATTATCAGACACTTGGTTTAAAGTGTATAATGGACGGTTTTTATCCCAATTATGCACTTGCACTGAAGGATTTGAATGTCTGAGACATGGTTTAGAGTTAAGGAGGGGATTTTTCCTCTCCTTTTCTTATATACCGATAAATCAGAATTTACCGACACTTGACCATTCATTAATAAAGGCAAGAGTTCATCACGCTGCTTAGTAAGGTTTTCGTTTTCCTTTTGAATTTCCAACTGTTTGTCATTGAATGCTGATACCTTTCTTCCCACAAATCCAATATATTATCACTTGGTTTTAGAACTGGGAATTTTATTATATCTTCACGAGAAACCTCTTTGAATGTTGTTCCTGCACCAAGTTGTTCTATCTGCCTGAGATGATATTGTAGGTAATAATACAAATAAATAGCTATGTTTCTATATTTAGGAACAAAGCTCTTGAAGCCTTGATTAGTACACAATTCATTTTTAGCGATTGCCAACAAACCTATTGGTGCACGGCTCGACATTAATATCGTGTTTGAAGGTAACAAATGAGTGCTACAAGAATCATATCCTACTTGTGAAATATTTCGTTCTCCTTGATAGATAAACTTCTGCTTTTGGTCGGATAGATCCTTTGGAGTAATCCAAACTATATCTCCCCCATAATTCAATTCATCTACAGTTGAAGGAGTTGCCCCATTATAAACATTAGCAATATCAGCTACTTCTTTTGTTTCCCACAATGCCGGAATTTCACGTTTTAGTTCCTCATTCCAAACCATTTCACCCCCACTTGATTTATACGGCTTGCCTTCTTCATTCGGAAAGTCAAACTGTACAAACCAGTAATCGTAGAGTTGCTTTACCATCGCCTCTAAATTCTGATTTATCTGCTCATCGAGTCTGATTTTTTGGTCAAGATTCAAGAAAAATGTGCCAATGCTTTCCTCCGAACAAGAAAGTGTTGGCATTTCGTATCTTAGAATTTGCTCTTTATCTCCACGAGGCATTTTACTTCCTTTGGCTCCTTGCATTACATAGTCAAAAAAAGAATCTTGAAGTAGTACGGCATAAAGAAAACTTGGTGAATGTCCCTCTTTAGCTCTAAAAACCAACACATCAGAAGAGGCTCCACCATCTATATCTGCAAACCAAACCTTTTTGAGATATGGTCTGATATTTGCTATTAATACATCGCCACGTTGATAGCGAGTGAGACAACAAGACTGTGGCGGAAGATTGGTTGCAATTTCCCGTCCTTTTTTGTTTTGTAATATGCAGTCTGTAGTAACATATTCGCGTAAGGCAATATCGTTACTACTGATTTTGTCGGTTACATATCTGCGATTGATGATAACTTAGTCATATACATCCTGTTTTGGATGCAAAGTTACGCATTTTCGGGTAGAATCTTGCGCAATTACTTATCCCAAGTATTTCTTATGAGCCAATTTTACATTATTTTGGTTCACAATGGCATAATGCAGTGTAGTATCAATGCGTACATGACCAAGTAAACGTTGTACCTGTTCAATGGGCATACCTTTGTCGATAGCCATTGTTGCAAGGGTACGACGGAATTTGTGAGGATGGACTTTGGGCATAGAAAGTGTGTGTCCTAATTTTCGGATTCTCACTTCTACACCACTGATTGTAAGGCGTGTGTGAGGAGAATGGAGTGAGACGAATAAAGCAGGATTGTCGTCAGTACGCCCATTGAGGTATTGTTGCAAATGCAGTTTGGTTCGGGCATTGAAGTAAACAACACGTTCCTTATTTCCCTTTCCGAATACCACACACTGTCGTTCGTGAAAGTCTATATCTTCACGGTTCAGTTTTACTAATTCACCTACACGAATGCCTGTAGATGAAAGAAAGTCTATAATAGCAAGGTCTCGTTTGTTAGTACAACTATCTCGAAGTTGCTCCAACTGTTCGTCAGAAAGTACCTCTTTTACAAGTGAATCAGTTTTAACCTTGTGGATACGTCTGACCGGACTTTTGGCGATGTAGTCTTCATCTTCTAACCATGCAAAGAAACTGGAAAAGATGCGTCGCATATTGTCAATGGTAACTTTACTGGATTGATGTTCTTCTTGATAATCGGATAGATAAGTACGAATGTCGGATGTGGTAATATGACAGATAGCCATTGAAAGTGTAACTAATAGCCGTTCAATGGTATTACGGTAGTACGCCAATGTCTTATCCGAACACCCCTCTATTTTCTTTGCTGATATAAAAGAGTTAAGAAACTGTTCGTTTTCTTGTGTTTGCTGGTACACACACTCCTCTTTTTCGATAATCTCAACGTTATGCAGTCTGATGTAAGCACAGCTTTAAGCTGCGCCATTTGTCGGTAATCTAAGTCACGCTGCATCTTCGCAACTATCGCCTGAATGATGTTTTCTTTCATAATTCTGATATTTACGTCCTTATATATAATATAAGAGATTGCTAAATCAGAATTTAGAGACGATGGCAAAACAGCTATATGACTACTGGTTTGTGCAGTTTGATTTTCCCAACGAGGAGGGCAAGCTGTATAAATCAAGTGGGGGTGAAATGCTTTGGAATGATAAGCTGAAACGCAACATTCCTGTTGGCTGGCATTGTGGGAACCTCTTTGAAATTGCTGTTTTTACAAATGGTTTGGCTTGTCAGAAATTCAGACCAAAGGATGATGAAGTGCCATTACCTGTCATCAAGATACGAGAAATGCACGATGGAATTTCTGTTGACACTGAAGAGGTAACGTCAAATATACCAGAATCAGTAAAGGTGTATAATGGTGACGTGCTATTTTCATGGTCGGCATCACTGGAAGTTATGCTCTGGGCTTATGGGCTTGGAGGACTTAATCAGCACATCTTTAAGGTTACATCTGCAAATGATTTCCCGAAGTCATTCTACTATTTTCAACTTTTGGATTATGTCGATGTATTCAAGAAAATGGCAGAAGCAAGGAAAACAACGATGGGACATATTACGCAAGACCATTTACAACAAAGCACAATCGCCATACCTGATAATAAAGATATTGCGGATAAATTTGAGGAACTTATATCACCAATCTTTAAGCAGATAGTGAAGTTGCAAGAGGAAATCTCAAATCTTATCAAGCAGCGTGACGAACTTTTACCACTTTTAATGAATGGACAAATAACAATAGAATAAAAATGCCTCGCATACTCTACAAATATTTAGATATAGTTGGCGCAAAGTGCATGATTGGAAACCAGAATCTCCAATTTACTAATGCGTCTCAACTGAACGATCCTTTCGATTGTCATCCAAAACTAATTGACTACTCAAATGTACCTAATACTAAACTCCAAGGATGGATACCTAAGGAATGGTGGATAGAGAAAGAAGAAAACAATGCACTCAATTTGCGTAATGATACATGGCTATGTAGTTTATCAAAAATCAATGATTCATTACTCATGTGGAGCCATTATTGTTATAATCATAAAGGTATTTGTATAGGACTTGACATAGATAAAGTGTTGGAATCTGTTCCACCAATGTTTGGTACAATATATCTTGAACCGCTTGTTCTTGAAGTTCAATATCAGGATATAATAGAGCGTCCTAACGCATATCATACCACAAAAGATTTATTCAGTTATCAATGGCGGACAAAAGCAAAGGAATGGGAATATGAGCAGGAGGTTAGATTAGTCATACCAAAACCAAGTCCAATATATGCAGCATTTACTCCTCAACAGGCAAAGCTGACAAAGGAAATATGGGATTGGCGTGAGATACGCCACTATATGCTACTGAAAGGCGAATGCTTTGAGTCTATCTATTTTGGTGTCAATATAGAACAAACTGAGAAAGAAAAAATAATCCAATATGTTCGCAAGGAACTAAATCCGCAAATTAGGTTGTATCAAATGGAAGTAGATGAAAATGCTTTTAGATTACGACCTGTAATTATATGAACGGTCAAGTATCGGTAAATTCTGATTTATCTGACGATTAAGTTCTATTTTGCTGTCAATAGAACGTAATAACTTACCGATGCGTTTTTGTTCTGATAATTCGGGAATCCACACTGTGCAATCCTTGATTTTATCAGGTGATGTGTGGCGAATTTTAGTCTGTTGGGCAGCGGCACTTAATTGCTGTTTTACGAGTGCAGAGGATATAAGATAAAAAGCAAAGTTCTTGTCTAACAAGTCCTCTTTGCAAACAATCTTTGCCACATCTTGACTTTGGATATATTTACCACTTTCGGGAATAATGGCAGTAGAACCAAGCAATCCTATTGCTTGTTCGGTCAAAGGAGTGATAATATCTCCCTCCTCCATTAGAAATTCAGATCTAAAGTCACCAACATAATAAAGATTGTCTTTGGACTTATTCTCCTTAAAGCAGTTATTTTGATAGTCAAAGTTACCACAAGTCAGGCGAATATACTCCCCCTCAGTGGCGTAAAACTCGCCACTGAGACTTGCTCCTCTTGTAACATTGAGGATTTCTCCCAATTTATATCTTGTCAATTTCATTGCAATCTATTTTGGCTTTTAAGATACACTTTGATTTGTTCTTCAAGAGATTTCAAAATAAGTTCTCGTCTATTCTTTTCCATTTCTTTCTGTTCCGTAGTGGCATAACGGTTTTCTTCTACATCCTTTTTATGAAGAGCAATTATGTATTCAATCCCATCATGCAAATCCTTTTCTGATATAACCTGATTTTTTGCTCCAAATAAATCATCAAGAGCAATATTTGTCAATTGCGCACAACTACCTGATTTTAGGAGCATAGTAGTTATATATTCATTTACTTTATCGTAATCAATCATTCAAATAAATATTATATTCGTATACTATAACTACTCATTCAACATTCCTCTAACTTGTTTATCGAAGTCAGAGTCTATCCGTTGGGTTTTATTAAAAATATCGTACTCGCTTTCCGCTTTTGCCTTAGCCTGTGATGCGGAGACACGCCCTTTATCCGGCAAAATCTGATAGCGACGAAATGTAAGGAACTCATTGACACTCCCCGAAAACTGCGACATATTGAACGTATTCTCACGCTCGATAAGGTCTTCTATATAATCAAAGAAACCTGTTACAGCACGTTCCAACTGGCGGATTTCCTTTTCCTGCAAATAGTTCTTGGCTATTGATACATCAGACTTCAATATACGTCCATCGGGAGCATTCTTCCATGTGGTCAAACCCATGTGTTCTTTGCGATGGTCTGCCTTTGTGTAGATAATTTCGGCAGCTGTCTGTCCTGTAATGGCATAATGAAAACGGTTCTGTATCATAGCATAGAAATCATGTGTTGTGGGCGAGTTCTTGTCATAGTCAACACTACATTCTGCATATATATCAGTAATTTGCTGCCAAATACGGCGTTCACTGGCACGGATAGAGCGTACTCTTTCCAGTAATTCACGGAAATAGTCTTTCCCGAATACAGCCGTGCCTTGCTTCAAACGCTCATCGTCAAGTACAAATCCTTTCTTGATGTACTCATTGAGAATCTTGGTTGCCCATTGGCGGAACTTGGTTGCTTTAGGCGAAGAAACACGATAACCCACTGCAATAATCATATCAAGATTATAGAAATCGACCAACTCTTCAACCTCCCCTCTGATACCTCTATTTACGACGGTTGCAATTTTTGCAACTGTCGTGTCTTGCTGAAGTTCATCTTCCTTAAAAATATTGGATATGTGGCGACTAATACCGGATTTATCAATACCGAAAAGCTCTGCCATAGCCTTTTGCGTACACCAAATGGTTTCGTCTTTGATAACGACTTGCACCTTCCCTTGTTCATCTGGCAGGCTGTATAATAAAAACTGTATCTCGTTACTCATTGTTGCCTACATTTGCGTTGAACTGCAAAGCATCCAACTGTTTCATTATTTCCTCTTCCAAACGATGGCTCTCTGCAAATTGCTCGGAAAGGATTTGCTTGTAGTCCGCCATTCGGAAATTAAACTCTTCTTCCGTTATATCTACATAATCAATCTTGATGTCGAAATATTGCCCAGCAGAAAGAGAATATCCCTTTTCCTTTATCTCATCGTAAGAGACAGCCACAGAGAAATCTTCCACTGCCTCCTTTCGCTGGAATGTGCCGACAATCTTTTCTATCTCTTCATCGTTCAGACGCACCTTTTTCAATCCGTTAGCATCTTTATATTCCTCGCCCAATTTGCTGGCATCAATCAAGATTACTTTGTCAGTGGTTGCAGACTTATCAAAGAACAGCACACTGACATTCGTACCTGTATTGGCAAAAACGTTGCTTGGCATGGAAACACAGCCGAACACCACTTTGTCATCTACAATTTTATGAAGAATTTTGTTCTCAATACCACTTTTAGCTGTGATAAAACCTGTAGGAATGACAATTGCACCCTTGCCTGTTTTTTTCAGTGAATTAATAACGTGCTGAATGAAACAGGTATATATAGCCATTGACTCTTTCTTTTTGGCGGGTACATTTGGGACTCCAGCCCAAAAACGGGCTGGCATGGCGGCTATCTTTTCGCGAGTGTCCGAGAAGTCCATCTTGAAAGGAGGGTTACTCACCACAAAATCAAACTGACGCAACTGCTGTCCGTCATCGCTCTTGTGGTATGGGCTTACAAGCGTGTCGCCTTGAATAGCATTATCAAGCGAAGACACAAGTCCGTTAAGCAGCAGATTAAGTTTCAACATTTTGTTGCTTCGCTGGGAAATATCTTGCGAAAAGATGGTACAGCGTTCTTCGCCTATTTGATGACTAAGTGCCATCAGAAGCGTACCTGTTCCTGCCGAGGGGTCATAACATTCCATGCTATGCAAATCAGCATTATCCCCCACTAACAGACGAGCCATAATCGTTGCTATGGCATGAGGCGTGTAATACTCCGCATATTTTCCACCTCCAGCGGTATTATAGTCTTAATCAAATACTCAAAGATGCTGGAGAAGAAATCGTAATTCTGTGCAAACGCTTCTTCAAAGGAGAAGTTCACGAGTTTATCCACCAGAGCACGGGCGAATGGCGCACGTTGTGCCGAATCGGTCACAAACGGCGTCAATGCCTCGAACAATGGAATCTTCGTGTTGGCTGTGGTCTGTGTGGAAAATATATCCGCATTTTGTTCCGCTATATCTGTCATAGTGGAATCGAAGATAGTATCAAAATCCCCTTTTCCCTGTTGATTCCAAAGATTGGCTATCAGATGATAAGGTTCAAGCATCGGAACATCTGGAGAGATGGCACTCTGAATAAGCATACGTTCATCATCAGAAAGATTCTCGTATGCCGTTTCCCATTTTACATTCCCGGTCAGTTTCTTTGCTATTTCACTTTTCGCATTTTTCAGTTCATAACCGAATTTGTCATTCAGGAATTTATAGAGAAATACCTGAGTGATAATCTTATATTCGTTACCATCGTTTCCCATACCGTATGATTGGCAGGTGGCTTTAAGTCCGTCGATGAGCTTAATGTTTTTTCTTTAATATCTGACATAATCTTTATGCAATGCCGTAAGTGGCGTTATATTGGTTGATATACTGTTGTGAAATACGTGTCTGAATAAATTTGTAATCCTCCATTTCGGGCTTTATTTGTGGGAAATGGAACAGACATCCATTGATAAGAGCCATCACCGTGCGTCCGAAATAAGCATCCTTTTTCAGAATGTCGTTACGATCATACACTTTGGCATCCACATCCTCTTTTATAATATTGAGAATGGCAGCAATCTCTTCGTCAAGGAAAGAGAACATAGGCTTCTGTCCTTATCTTCCCTCTGCTTATTCACTTCACGAATACGCTTGTGTACACGAGCAAATTTTTCATCGCCCTTGTACTTTTTCAACAAGACATTATTGCGTTTTTGTAAGTCTTGCAGACGACCGATGATTTCATCCAAAGCCTGTGTTTCTTCGTTGAACTTGGCTATCGTGTCAATCACAAAACCGTGTTCCTTGAAGCGTTCCATAAAGGCTTCACGTAACGAGATAAACTCCGGATCGTCTTGGTCGAAGTTTTGGGTAAATGAAGAATGGTACGTTGCCATTTCTCTTTCAATTCCACACCACCGGATATAAGGCGCATTTCCTCTTGTCCTATTTTGGAGAAAGTGAACTCTATATCCATCATTGCCTCATTGATTAGAGTTTTCGTTTCCTCATTTGTATTGAAAGCCTCTTTCTGATTGATGATACTTATTCGTCTTTGCACCTCAGAGAGTAGTTGCGGCAACTTGGTGATTTCGAGTTTGGCAAATTGCTCTTTCATTTCATCATCACCAAATGTACGCACGATGTTCGCCATGTTCTTGGCTGATTCCAATGCCTGTTTGAGGTCGAGCAATACAGCTTTATCCTCTTCGGTGGAGATTTCAGAAGAAAATTCTTCCGCATTATCGTATGTGTAATTGAAAAGCGTTTGCCGAACTTTCTTCATCTGATTCAATATCTCTTCCTTGTCCTCAATGACTTGGGTAAAGGTATCGGTGGCAGCGGATTCGCCAGTCTCATCCACGTCATTAAAGCGGTTTAATTCTTGTAAATATGCTTCGTTGGTTTCCTTAAAATTGCGCTTGATGTCGGCAAAGTCAATGACAAAACCGTAACGCATACCGGGATAAGGACGGTTTACACGTGTTATGGCTTGAAGCAGATTGTGGTCTTTCAGTTTGCGCCCGAAATACAGGCGTTTCAAGCGTGGCGCATCAAAACCAGTCAAAAGCATATTAAAGACAATGAGAATATCCACTGTCATATTTTTCTTGAAGTCTTTGACTATCTGCTTGCGAGTTTCCTTGTCATCCGTATCGTGAAGAATGATTCCAGCTTTCAGCGGTCTGTATTTTGATTTGTAATCCACTTCCGGTTCACCCACTACATACGAACCATCGGAAAGTTTTATCTTGATGGCTTCGGCTGATACTTCTGCCATTCTTCTTGAAATACATCATAAAGCCGCCTTGCCTGTTCGCTGGTTTCACAAATGACCATACCGCCTAAAGTATCATCTCCTTGTATCTTGCGAAACTCTTTTAAGTCCGTCATAATGTAACAGGCTAACTCGCTTACATAACTTGGATGCTCTATGATTTCCGACTTACGAATGTCTTTCTTTTGCACAAGGGTTTCCAGTTTGTCGTACACATCAGACAAACGCTCTTTGTAGGAAGTTTCAATATCTTCACGAATAATTTTCAGCGTATAACCATCTGCAATGGATTTATCGTAATAATAAGTATGCAAATAGTTTCCGAACACTTTACAACTAGCACGTTCTTCCTTCAATAGCGGAGTACCAGTAAGAGCAATTTTTATTGCATCAGTGTCCGCATCAAACAGATTAGCAAGGAAACAGCCACCGGGTTTATACCCACGATGTGCCTCGTCAAGAATAAAGATACGCTGAAGGTTGGTTGCATAGTCGTTAATACGTACTTTTTCTTTATCCTCCGCAAAGCGTTGTATATTTACTACCGTTATTTCAGCCTGACCACTTACCCCCTGCTGTGCTTGATTACTACGGAATTGCGCCATCAATTCAGCTCTTGAATTGGCTGTTGATACCACCAAACCACGAGCTTCAAACTCTTGTGTAGCTTGTTCCAACAAATCAAGACGGTCAACTATGAAATAGAATTTAGCCACCTTGTTCTGTTTAGAATAGAAATCGTTGAGAATAAATGTCAAGTAATAAGACAGGGCCGTTTTTCCACTACCTTGTGTATGCCATACCACACCAGATTTCACCCCCTCGGCCAGTTTCTTGCGAATAGCCAATGATGCAAACAATTGTTGGTAACGCATGATATGTTTTTGGTCGGTAGATTCAATCTTTCCATCTACCTCTCGTTCCATTCTAACGTATGCTATACCGTATTTAATAATATACAGCAAACGTTCCGGTGAACACATGGAAGTCAGTATCCTATTAGTAGGCGTATTGAAATCGAGATTGGTTTGATATTCTGGGCTTGTATGAATGACTTGGCAATTATAATCTGATAATATTTGCTTTTCCGCTGTCTTGTCAATGTCCTTATATGGATAATCACAATGGAAAGGTGCAATCTTTTGCGCAGACAGATTTTCTTCACGGAAACAGTTAAAGGGAGAATATGAGCGTGCTCCAGTACAATAGAAAGCCCCTTGTATGGTACAATGCCACCAAGTGCATCATATTCCATATTGTTACTGAATATCATTAACTGTGTGATATTAATGAAACGACGGAACTTCTTATTTGGGAAACGTTCTTTGTTCATTCGTGCGCTCTCCGCCAACATTCCACCCTGATTGTTGGGCTTCTTCACTTCTACAAAGCAAAGTGGCAAGCCATTCACAAACAAAGTAATGTCAGGTCGAAACTCATCCTGTCCGTTCCTACAAGTAAATTCGGCTGTGAAATGAAAGGTATTGTTTCCGATATTGTCGAAGTCAATCAACTTTACAGGAGATACGGCTTTCAGACGGTTATAAAACCCACGACCGAGGTCATCATCATTCAGTTCCTTACGAATATCTTTCAAGACTTGAAGATACTCACCCTCATGTTCAGGATTCAGTCTTTTGAACTGCTGCTCAAAAATTGGCAATAGAATATTCGTATCACCGTCATATACAGTGCTATTCTTATCTTCGCTCAACTTACCGAAGTAAGTATATCCTATTCGGGTAAGATGAACCATTGCAGGCATCTGTACCCGTGTAGCCTCCGAGAATTGCTTCATGTCACCTATCCTTTTTGTCGGTTATCAAATCCTTTAAATCCACTTGTAGTATCTCTGCTATCTCTTGTAAGGTCTCCAAATTAGGCTGAATCCGATTACATGCATAGGCATTTACCATACTGAAACTCTTATCAAGTTTCTTCGCCAACCATGTTTGAGAAATACCTTTTTCCAAAAGGACAGCCTTTATTCTATTCAGTTTCATTCTTTAATTTAATTTTATGATGCAAATATAGCGAATTATATTCGATAATCGGGATCGTTTTTGTACTTTTGCATCATACGTAGCTCAATTTTGGGCATAAAACTCAAAAAGAACAAATAAGATCATGCATATATTTGACGAATACTTAAATGATGAAAACGTAGATAAACGTGAACGTGCCAAACTTTGGCGAACATCTATTGGTTTACAGGCTGTTGATAATCTCACGGTTTCAGGCTTCCTTATTGAAATGGCACGTAAACATATAGAGGGAGAAATATCAATGGATGAAGTCAATAAAATGATAGAAGAGCATTACGCACAAAAACGACTAAGAAATGACTAAAATGCTCACATACAATATTGTTGCACTTCAGTTATTCGATATTTTCGAATGGCTAAAAGATCAGAATCATCACACTGATATAGTAAAAAGTTACACCGAATAAGTAATAACCCTCATAATAGTTTAGTTTATACTTCAATCGGGATGAATTTGTGCATTCATTGAGTTGACAGACTATCTGTCATCCTGAGCGCAGTCGAAGGATCTCCTCCCTTGCTCTTGCGTCGAGATGCACAAACAGATACCGAGAAAAGTATAAATATTGGTTAGCTCATCTATTCCCGAATAGGTATCTAAAAATTTAAATAAATATCAAAATGAGAATACCGGATGAAATAATTAGACAACTTCACGAAATTAACTGTGAAGATGCTGCCAAACGCTTTGGACTTGATGTCAAAAACCATATGGCTCATTGTTTTAAGCATAATGACCGTATTGCAAGTCTTGGCTTTAGAAATAATCATTGGAAATGCTTTTCATGCGATATAGGTGGAGACGCAATAACTTTTATTCAAGAAAAATTTTCAGTATCTTTCGTTGAGGCTTGTATAATTCTGGCTAATGAATATGGTGTTCACATCCCTTCTGTTGAAAGACGGTCTGCAAAATGGAAAGATTCTGTTATAAATCTACCACAAAGGGAATCAACTAATGACGTTTCACCTCTTTTCGATCGAGAGGTTGCTGAATTTATAATGGAACACACAACCCTGACAAAGGCCGGAATTAATTTTTTACGAAGTCAGAGAAACATTAAAAGTGATGTAATTGAGTTCTCCAAGATTCATTCTATTGATGGCGTGAATAGTTTAAAAGATATAATACAAGTTCGATTCGGAATAGATCGATTAAAAACAGCGAAGATTTTAACATCAAATGGAAAATATCTAACTATTGATGCACCCTCATTAATCATTCCTTACTATGATGAGAGTAATAATCTAATAGGTTTGCAGACTCGATATTTGGGAAAAGATAATCCAGATTTTCACATACCAAGATTTAAAAGAATATGTGGCTCATCAATTAGATTATATAACCTCCCTATTTTGAAATCAATGCAACATGGTGCAAGACTTTTTATTACTGAGGGCATAACTGACTGTTTAGCCATGTTATCAGTAGGTTATAATAGTGTAGCACTTCCTAGTGCGACTTCGTTACCAACTGAAGACCTTACCAAACTAAAAAGCTATAATCTTTATATGATAGCTGACCAAGATAAGGCAGGAAATGATGCTTTCATAAAGTTATATCGACTTATGCTCAGATTCGGGTGCGAAGTAAAAAGAATTAAACTTCCAAGCGGTGTTAAAGATTTTTGCGATTATTATCTAAAGACTACAAAGGATTAAACAATATGGAAAACATATACCCCAGCAATCTCGAACAAGTTTTATTTAAGGACTTGAATAGAGAGGTGTTATACAAATTGTTCATCAATAGTAATGCCCAATCAATGGATGTAGAAGAGATAGGTATGATTGATGAAGGAGTACAGTCATCGCCTAAAGAGAGAGAGGTAAGACATAGAGTAGAGAAGCTATTATTCTTGAATTTATTGATGGATTATGATTTGGAAAATCAGATAGAGCGAAGGAAAAACGCCAAGTATGATTATATGAACGGCCTTCTTCTATACATTGCTTCGAATCATCATTTCAAATATGGGTTTGGATATTTTAAAGACAACATACAATCATTTGATAATATGCTTGGACAATGGTGTAAATTCCTGAACGCAGTTATATCTGACATCAAGGTTCTTCCTATTATCAAACTGGATCAGCAGATCGCTGTTGAATTTGGAGAAATTCTTAATATTACGTTATCAAAGGATGTTATTTACAATGTGAATATTAACATGGATAACTTTGATAGGTTATTTAGAGAAATGCCCCAAAAATACGACTTTTGTATAAGAGTTGATAAGGGTACATTTGAGTGTGGCAAAAGCGATGGGAGCGGACTACAGAGCGACTTATATAAGGCATTCTCAGAGCTTAATCGATTAATACAGACATTATCGTCAAAATAAAATTATTACACATAGAATTATGAGCACCAAATTAAGAGAACAAATACTATCAGAGGAGAATATCTATAAGGCAATTTTTGCTATGGAGTCATATATATCAGAGCGTGATTTGCTTAGCCCCGAAGATCTGGATACATTTCTTCGGCTAAGGGATAAATATGACTTTAATGGCATTGTTTCTGATGCTATTGAAAAATGTAAGAAAACTCTAACCCAATTACTTGACGATGAAACGAATTGCTAGAAGTCAATGTTTTCTTTAAAATTAAGAAACTGAGTTCCGAAGGAAATACAGTTGTGGAGTATCGCCCATTGCACACGGCTAGCCTCGTCAATCAGATTTGTATGGCATCAATGCTTATGCCTTTAATGTTTGACGATTCTAATGGGAAACGGAATCTATCGGAATTATCACGTATGCTACCTCATAATTTCTATGGTAATATTCCAAGTTGTAATATAGGTAGTATCTTTATGAATTGGACTGAGAAATACCGCCAATATTCTCAAATAGTAACGACTCGCTGTCGGGAATATTCCAAGACACGCGAATATGATAAAGAAATAAGTTTTGACCTTAAAGACTTTTTCCCATCTATTAATCCTTTGAAGATTCTGAATTTTATTTGGAATGCTGTTTCGAGTAAATATAAAGACGATACTGATAAAAAGTGTCTGAAGACCATTATATCTAAACTTCTATATTTTAAAATTCCCGAGGAGAACCTCCGGGAATGGAAAGATGTATATTATAAGGAACAACATAACAATGTAAAATCGGTTAACGGTTTCTATCCTGTCCGGGGAATAGCGCAAGGACTACCACAATCATACTTTTTTGGTAATTTATGCATGATAGAAGTCGCTGATTGTATGAGTCATGTCGATAAATTAATGGATTCAGACTCGTATTTCTATGTGGATGATTCAGTCGTATTTGCCAAAAACATTAATTCGGATTTATTTGGAGAATTAATCCAAAGACTCAATAAATCGGTTACTGAAGCCAAAAAAGATTGGGAGGAATATCCAGTTATAGGTCAGGATTTACTGTCACAAGCAATGGATATAAATTATAACATACAGTTTCATCCTAATGGAAAGAGTACAATTTGTGATATAAACGACTCTTTTAAAGGTATGGATGGTCTGTTTCTAGTTCAACGACCTGTGTCAATGGGCGGATGGATAAAGGGAAATATTGATGAAGTTGACGATAACGTTGCCTTGAAAAAGCTAACGGCTTTACAGGATGTCGTTAATCTTGAGATAAATAAACTCCGTTCGAAAAGAACTAAACTTGGAGATAATTCTTATGGTGAAGAACGACTTAAGTGGCTCAGACGATACAAACGATATTTTTTATTTAGACAAAGAAAACTGCAAATTCTTTTGAATGGGAAATATGATAAGGAGCTAAAAGCGAAGTTCTACGAAACATTCAAAATTGACGATGTTACATCTCAGGACAAGACTTCAAAAGAACTAATTAATGCTTTATTTGAGGTCTTTGAGGAAGAAATATTCAAATCTGAATTTGAGTTGATTCTAAGAGATATGCCTTTCAGTGAAAAAAAAGGTTTCTGCGCCAAAATTCAACAATATGATATCGCTCTGTCAAAATATAATTGCAGCACTCATAGGTCTGATAAATACTTGTATTACCATAGAATCAGTTCGATGTTATGCAGTGCAGATGTTGCCACTGTGGACGAATATGAATCCCTTTCGCGTGTTGTGCGAAGTGTACGTCCTTTCCGTAACTCTGAAAGATTTGTTGAGGCTATAAAGAATACATCTTATAATGCCAATGATGTGTGGGAATTGTTCCCATTCCTAAATTCAATCACAGGAGTGTCTGATTCCGGAAATCCATGTCTTAATTCAAAAACAGGATTTCCTTCTTGGTGCGAGTTCGTTTTCAGAAATTCAGAGAACTTCAGACGTAAAATTTTGAATTGCTGTTTCTCATTCGCTTGCAACATTCAATCTGGAGATAATCTATCAATTTTGAGGTCTGACATTAAGCCAATAAAATACTATGAGTTAAGAATTATTTCAATGCTCAGGAATTATCGTTTGAAAATTTGCGATTTCTTTGAGTTTGTGAGATCTCTTGATCCAAAAGATTTGAACGAGAGGATGGATATAGATCTCGGAATTCTTGAAGGGCTCGGTATATACCGGCAAAAGATTCAAGATCCTGAAAAGATTGACCGATTAATCCAAACACATAGACTTGTTAAAAGCCTTTGGCATAATGGTTCCAAATTCTTGAATGCTTATACATTACACAATCACGAACACGCTATCAATCTAATAAAAAATGTAGTTAGGCTCGTGAATAATGTGGATTTTTTGAATTTGAAGGCTAATGATTTCTTCTTGCTATTTAATGCGTGTTATCTACATGATATAAGCATGGTTATACATCCGAGTGTATCCTCGTTTAACGATTCTAATGTCAAGTCTGAACAATTAATCAGTAAGTGGCTTAATCGTATGTTGACATTTAACAAAAAAGTTGACAATGCCTATAAATCAAACAAATTCGCAATGGACGAGATTCATCGGATTAGGAAAGAGATGGGATTGTCTTTGATTGAGGTATTTCAAGATATTTTTGACTTCTTTGAGAACCGTGTGCGTGCACCTCACGCATATGAAAGTGCTATGTTTATCCGTCATTGGCAAGAAGATATGTTGTCTTTCCTATCAGAGCTTGAAGCTGAAACAATAGCTACAATATCCGATAGTCATGGATGGAATACAACAGATGTATATGAAATGAAATCTTCAGCAAAGGAAGAGTTAATCAGCTTGAAGTACATGATGATTCTCATACGTTTGGCAGACTTGCTCGACTTGGCAAATGATAGAATAGATTATTTCTTACTGAAGCAAAATCGTTCGCAGATGAGTCCGGTTTCACGATACCATTGGATTTCCCATCTGATAACTGAGCGATATGAATTGGATGTTGATTACGAAATCATTAATGAAAAGGAACTAACAGATCAACCTATCCAAGAACTGATACATCTTGATATTTTCTTAAATGCAGAGATTCTTGCAAATATAGAAGTGCATAAAGAGTGTTGCAGAGGATTTCAAGCAGAACTTACCAAACGTAGAAAAAATAAGATTCCAAAGAACGATACAGAATATAAATGCCTAGAATTTAAGGTAGGGAAAGATGATGAACCTGCTGTTCAAATATGTGCAAACGAAATGGAGATTCTCATAGTTGCCCATTCATTTGTCTATGGATGAGCGACAAGCATTGGTGGTTATTCTCTGAGCTTGGCAAACTCAAACATTATCTGAATTCTGTCAATTCAAAACTGATAAAATCAGATATTTCAGTTAGATTTTTCTATAATAATACCCACAAACTTGACTCTGAGTTTTTTGACGATGTTAAGAATTATCTGAGTAGATAAGGTTATCGAAGTTTATTGCAAATCTTCGTGTTTGAAGCAGAAGCTGTTTCGTAATCAAGGAGCTTAGTCAATAAGTTATGAAATCAGGGACTGAACCTAAATCATTCATGTATAGATTCAGTCCTCATTAAACTACTCCATTGATTCCCGAATAATCCGCAAAGTTTCTTTCTTATACTCCTTGCGATCATATTCAAATCCTCTACACATCCAACAGCTACACGGAGTACCTGTCGTTTTGTATACTTGTGCCCATTTGTCTTTTGCCAACTCAAACCAATGAGGGTGTTCATAATAGCTTCCATCCTCACGAATAATACAATGCCCATAAGCGGCATAAAGAACCATGCGAGCCTTAAACACACGAGCCATTTGTTGGCGTCTCCAAAATTTGTTTCTTTTGTCCATCATCTCTTTCTATTAAAGTTAGGATGAACAATGATGCTATTTTGGTTAGATTTAATGTATCCATAATAATTGTCTTATAAAATATGTTCAGTCAATACTATTCTTCTTCCTCCTCAAACCCTTCTGATGCATTAGCAATCAGTGCTTTTCCTATCTCCATCTGTAGATATTTAGGAAGACGAAGTAACTTTGTCATCAGCTGGCTATAAGTAAACTCAACTTTGGTATCAAATATAGGTTCTTCTTCAATGCTCGTATCAATTTTCTCAACGATTCCAGCCCCCTCTATAAAATCGGAAAAGTCTGGCTCCTCAGGCCAATTTTCTATCGTGCCGTCATAGTTGATTCTTAAGCGAATATAATCCCCACAATCATCCACTTCCGGTATTAATCCATTGGCACATAATCGTCAATTTTGCATATCACCTTTTTGTCTTTATCAAGTAAGAAATAGGTTCCGCTATCACATACCTTGGCTTGAAAAAACAAACTCCCATACTCTTGCTTCCAATTCAGGAGCTTATGAGCTTTCAAGTCAATTATAGCTGACCACATTCCCTTAGAAACCAAAGGATACTTGTTTTCATAAAGTTCACCCAACCAATTATCGGTATAACTACACAGTTCCTCATTGTATGGGAGATATATCATAAGGTAGTGAGCCACCTCATTCAAATCCTGCTCTCTGATTCCTAGTAATATCTGCTTTGCCATAATATCTTTATTTCAAATTAAATGGTAGTCAATAAACTCAAATCAACATAGGAATAATAACCTCCGCAAGCTTATCCTCAACAAGGAATCCCATATAAAGCGGAATGGTGAGTATATCTCCCTCACGTCCTACATTATATTGACCTAACTTGATTGCATTCTTGACATGATACACATCCTTGTTCTTCAAAACCGTAGACATGCTTTTCGTCTTTCCTGACTTTGCCTTGACTTCAAGGATAACGCATTCCCCTTTGAATCTTACCAAAAAGTCCAATTCAAGACCGCTATCCTTATGAAAGTAGTATAGCTTTTGCCCGGACTTGCATAAGAAATCAGCCATCAGATTCTCAAAGATAGCTCCCTTATATCCAAGAAGATTACCCTTCAAAATATCCGCCTGCGTGCCATAGTCGAGCATAGCCATAAGAATACCTATATCGGTAGTATATACCTTGAAACACTCTTTGATGGAATTACCCTCTAACGGTAGTTCTGTAATCTGCGTGTTATAGCATCTACGAACTATCCCGGCATCCTCCAACCATTGGATACTACCGATATATTGCGAAGAGCGCCCGCCCTTCTTGACGATTGAATACTGAAATTTCTTGTTCTCTTTGGCTAATTGTTTCGGAATGGATTCAAAACATTCACGGATATTAGATTTGTCCGCATCATCCGCATATTTAACCATATCCTCTTCGTATTCGGCAATAAGATTGCGCTGCGCTTTATATATAAGTTCGATATTCTTAGTCTCAAGGAAGCAGTTCACCACTTCTGGCAGACCTCCGACAATGATATATCTATACAGCAACTCCATCATTGCCTTGTGAATTCCATCGGGAACTGCCTTTTCGTGCTCAAAGCATGATTTGACAGCATCAATGACCACCTCACCAATTCCATTTGCCCATAAAAATTCCTCAAAGTCCAACGGATACATATCGATCACAGTTTCATATCCGACAGGAACAGAATCTTGTCCTTCCTCTTCGTTTTTCTTCCTGCTTTTGCCGTAGCCTTTCACGCCCAAAAGAGAACCTGTAGCAATAATATCGAAACGCCCGTCTATATGGAATGACTTTAAGGCTGTCCTTGCTTCCTTACACTCCTGAATCTCATCAAGGATAATGCAGGTTTTCCCCTCAATGAAACGACTGCCTTGAATCAAAGCAGAGAGGTTGAGAATAATGGTATCGACATCTATATTACCCGTAAAAGCGGATTTCTTATCTGGTTCAAGGATAAAGTTCATATAGACAACACTCTCATAATTCTCTCTTGCGAACTTCTGGACAATATACGTTTTTCCGCATTGGCGGATACCTTTTATCACAAGGGGCTTTCTGTCCTCAGACTCTTTCCATTTAGCTAAATATGTTTCTACTTTCCTTTTAAGCATGGCGCAATCTTATTCTTCCAATGGCAAAGTTACACTTTTTTTAGCGAATAATCATCAAACCTATACATTTTTTCAAGCGAATAAATCACATATATCCACATTTATTCAAGCCAATCACATATTTTCACACAAAAAACTATCGCAACCCACAGAAATCCCAAGAAAACCACTACCTTTGTATTCAACAAGCGTTCTGTAACATACCTGCGGAAATATCCTATCACTCAATACATTGTATCTGATAGCGGACATTCCACAAAAGAGTTGAAAAGAAGCGGTACAACACGTATATGCAAAGCTATGAAATACAACGATTTGCATTTGTCCCCACATTCTGTGTATTTGTCAAAATAGAGGTTGTACCGATTAAAATGAATGGTCACTGATAATCAGTGATGTAAATATGCTGCATCGGTAAGTAAGAAGCGCATACTATCATTGCTGCAATAAAATAGATCGTTTAAAGAAATCACTATGCCCATTATAGAAATATCATCCTTAACAGACTCCGGAGTAGAAATATTCAGTACCTCACCGAAGCTCAATTACGGAATCGTATCGAGCCTGATAAGGGATTGCTTATTGCAGAAAGCCCCAAAGTTATCCATGTAGCTCTGAATGCTGGTTATGAGCCTTTAGCCTCTTGTGTGAACAGAAGCATATCACTGGTGATGCCGCTGGCATCATTGAACGTTGTGGTGATATACCTGTCTATACCGGTGAAAGAAAGTTACTTGCCACATTGACCGGATATACACTGACGCGCGGTGTCCTCTGCGCCATGCGTCGTCGAGCACTACCAAGTGCAGAGGAGGTGTGTCGGAAAGCCCGGCGGATCGTAGTCATTGAGGGCGTGGTAGACGCTACTAATATCGGAGCCATCTTCCGTTCCGCAGCCGCCTTGGGAATAGATGCTATATTATTAACACGCAATTCTTGTGATCCGTTAAACCGACGTGCAGTCAGGGTTTCGATGGGTTCTGTCTTCCTGATACCATGGACTTGGTTGGACGGTTCTCCCAATGAGTTGCGTAAACAGGGTTTCCGTACAGTCGCTATGGCACTCACGGAGAAATCAATCTCTATCGATAATCCTATCTTAGCAACCGAACCAAGTTAGCCATCGTAATGGGAACAGAGGGGGATGGTCTTCAAAACGAAACAATCAATGAGGCGGACTATGTAGTCCGCATTCCTATGGCAAACGGTGTCGATTCTCTCAATGTAGCCGCCGCATCCGCTATTGCTTTCTGGCAACTTCGCGTTCAAAATGACACAGATCTGCCACCATCACCGGATGATGTACATATATGATTTTACTTATATTCCTACTCACACCTACAATACGTATTTGCGCCACAGGAACAGCGAGGTAACAACTTTTCCATCAATTCACTTCGAAAGACTCATACAGTTCTTTATGCATGATGTCATATAGTGCCCTAACCCGTTCTTCCTGCTCATCTTCTACATGAATTCCTCCCTGAAAGGATCTGTAAAGTTGAAAGAAACGTATTTTCTCACTACCCCCTGCATTTCCTTTTGCACTTCCTCCGCTTCCGAACAAAGGGTAATGACATAATCCCACGTCTGTTGGCATATGTCGCAACGTCACAGGGCTTTCTACGCGAAAAGTCATATCCATTTTGTTCCATCACTTGGCAAACAACGTCAGGGACAGAATTTCCAGCCAAAATACCGGCAGTACTAATCTTCATCCCTCTACCGAAGGAGTTCAAAATTTCCTGTGCCATACGACTGCGGCACATATCATTATTACTTACTATAAGTATATGCTTCATACACAAATTCTATTTTATT
>ENA-OQIG01000254-OQIG01000254.1-human-gut-metagenome-genome-assembly--contig:-NODE-254-length-31787-cov-3.028806_pt1 | contig 31787 bp, 29 predicted proteins | sample MGYA00242576_ERZ504741 | MGnify/ENA primary metagenome ERZ504741 (study PRJEB26092, sample SAMD00036436) | human gut metagenome | host: Homo sapiens | study: EMG produced TPA metagenomics assembly of... | reverse complement strand
GACAAAGAGTTGGACGGACTTATTCAATATTTTAAAGAGAGGAAAGAAAATATGGCTAAGAAATACGGAGAAGAAAAAATAGCGATGGAAGGACAAAGCTATTACTACATAGCTTCAGAACTGTTACCGTAGGAGAAAAAGTATTTTCCAAAGAAAAATAGCGTAATAAATTGTGATACGAAAAAATCATAAGCCGGCGTTTTGTGATGAAAATCCAATAGATTGCCATTTTGATGTGAAAAGCTATCCTGCCGGAACAACGGTGCATAACAACGATACGAATATCATTTACCTGATATTCTGCATGAAAGGGCATGCACGGATTACCAGCACATTCTTCCACGATGAAATTTTGTGTGCGGGAGAGGTGATGTTCGTCCCTCACGGGAGTGAATACAGCGGCGTGGCGTTAAGTGATGTTACGCTGCTGGTTCATAAATTCAATAACACAGTCTGCCAGACAGAAAACTGTATCCTTTCCTATCTTTATTCGCACAAGAATATTGATTCCAAAATTTATTGTTGCCAAAGAAGAACGTAAGAAACATGTATATAGTTTAGTTCTTGTCACAATACTGATTAAGTTTTATTGCAAATACAAAACTTAAGCAAAAAACAGCTACACAAACTTAGTAATCTTGTAATCCAACACCACTTTATTATACTAATTTTTCACGATTAAAATAGTCTAATTCGGCCATAATGTAACGTTAAACCACAAGATTACTTTTTATTATGATTATATTACTTTATCATACCGACCATGGCAGCCACCATTGCAGCGATAGAGGCAATAGAAGTATTCATTCCTGCAACGTCCCTCGGCACAGTCTTTTTCCTATTTTCTTTGCTTGGTACTATTATTTCACATCCTGGTTCAATTGCACAAACCGCACTCTTTCTCAGACGAGACACCATTCCATTCATATATACTACATAAATATGTCGCTTCAGTGCCCGGTTTCCGAAGCCGCCGGCCTGTTCAATGTAATAGTCAAGATTACTCCCCTTTTGATAAAGTATTGTATTAGGATACATCACGGCCCCACTGATTGTTACCGTACTGACATATTTGGGAATAAATAGTACATCTCCTTCACGCAAGACCATATCTTCGTCAGAACCCGGATTTATTAACGCTTTCTCGAGTTCTATGCCTACCGGATAAGTAGAACCGGTTTCCAAAGCGACCGGAGATATAGAATTTTCTTCACTCCCCTTGACCAACAAACGTACTACATCCTGTTTCCGCCTTATCTCATCCGCTGTCATTCTACGTATCAGACGTGCTCCTCTCACATAAGCTTCTTTCGATAATCCTCCGGCTCTTGCTATCAGACTACTCAGCCTTTCATTGCTTTTGGTTAATGCGTAATTACCGGTGAAAACCACTTCTCCTTCAACTGTTACATTGGCCTGTTTGCGATACCCCGGACTTCGACGAACGAAAACGATATCATAAGGTTCCAGTTCAAATCCTTTATCCTCCCCTATCAACAATCCGTTTGCAAGCTCAACCGTAAAACTCTTTCCAATAACATTGGAGGATAGTATACTTCCAGGATCTTTGATTCGACGCGACACATCGATCCGGACCATAGAAGCAGATTCCGGCAATCCTCCCGCTTTTACAATCAAATCCTGTATAGTCGTATTTTTAACATAAGGAAACTCACCCGGTACCCTTACATCACCATAAATGGACAAAGTTCCTTCTTTCTCAATATCTTTCACACTGGGAATGTAGAGGACATCATTCTTCTGCAAACATAGGTCGGCGGATGTGTCATCCATCATTTTTTTCAAATCGACAGGAATCATTTCATGTGTCAGATCTTCCTGTTGGCGTCTCAACAAAGCCCTGTTAAGAAAAGCGTCTCCCCGAAGTCCTTCCGCTTTGCTAATCAACTGCCTGACAGTTCCTGTTACACTATCATCCAATTGATATATGCCCGCACGATATACAGCGCCACGAATTTCGACCTTGTTTGAGAAACGTTCCAATACCGCTTCAACGGATAATTTATCACCATCGGCCAGAAGATAAGACTGATAATCGTCCTGCGCCACATTGTATACCTGTTTTGCTTTTCCGCCCATACGAAACAAAACGTATGGCACTCCGATAAGCATCTCCCGTAAAACCTCCCGCATAACTCAACAAAGTAGCTACGGTTTCCCCACTTTTCATTTCATACTTCATCGGACGTTTTACCTTTCCGGAAATACTTACCAGATTCTGATAAGGAGGAACTAAAATGACATCGCCTTCCGATAAACGGATATTATCCGTCAATTTACCTTTCATAATATAATCATATACATCGACACGGGCGATCTCCTTTCCATCTCTCACAACACGAATATCACGCAGGCTTCCGATATCACTGATTCCACCGGCACGATACAAAGCATGAAATACCGATGCAAATGCCGACAACCGATAAATACCGGGTACTTTTACTTCACCCATGACATTGATCATGATGGTACGGATTCTCCCCAACGATAACTCTATATGGACCGTTTTTTGAGGAATAGCAGCATAAATCTTACTAAACTCACGCCTCAAACTTCGTTCGGCATCCTGTATATTCATTCCACTCAGGAAAATGGGACCTATACCTGCCACATGAATAGTACCTTCAGGAGAAATTATTTCCCTGACTGTATTTTCAGAAGCGCCCCATACGTCTATTATCAATTCATCTCCAGAACCTAATACATAATTTTCAGGAGTAGGAATATCTAGGCTAGGCTCAAAAGATAAATTTCTGACAGTAAATATATTACGTCCAAAAACAGCAACCTGCTTACCACGAATGACATGATCATCTTTCCTATGTTGTCTTGCTCTGCTGCCTCCTGCCAATAAAATAAACAGAGCAAATAACAAAGCTCCCTTATCGTTTATTTTTTTTAATATCATGTCCTTCAGACAGCTTACTTCTTTTGCGATACAAGACACAAATCGCACAAATATTTCACTTTTCATAAGGGAGCAAAAATTTGAAACCTCTTCCCCGTAACATGACTTCCGACTCACGCACTTCTTCTACATACACCTATGTATACCTTCTGTTATCTGCGGTTTCAAGGATCCATGGCGAAGTATATTTAAATCGATAGAGTCACCCTGTACGGGATTCATGATAGGAGCTATTTTTATATAAGAACTATTATACATCACTCCCCCACCATAAGGCGGGCACTGTTTACAATCCATGTACCTACTCCTTTTCTTTTGACTACCATGTTATTATTTTGGATCAGATAGTATGAACTTGAGTTGGTGCTATACCACCCCGGAATTTCCAGTTTTCCTTCCGGTCTCACTTTAACATGAATAACCTTCTTCTCTTTTGCGTCTTCTGAAATAGCGATAACCCGGGCTTCTCCCTCATATTTGGGATATATCTCCAGCATCCCCGTAGAACCGTCCCATTTCATATCCATAATATCTGCGGGATCGTCCTCTTCCAGCTTAGTCAATTCTCCTCCTCCGGAAATACTTATGAATTTACTTCTAAATCGGGGAAGAAGCTGCACTACGGAATGACTTATTCCGAGCTCCGGAAAGACCACGTTGATTTTCAACCTTATGCGCTTATCATGAGAATGATGGTAGCAAACGTTTCACCTTCCAACCAACCTTTTACTTTAAGGGTATCCATACTTATATCAGCAGTGGCTATTTGTGCGTTCTCCACATTAACTATATATTTCCCGTTTCCACCTGACAAAAGAAGTCTCTTCTCTGTCTGTTTATTCAACGACAACTCATCAATGACTCCTTCTTTTCCTATACGGATATCGGGAAATTCTTCTTTTTGTTTTTCACATGCAAAAAAGCAAATAAGACAAAAAGCAATATACAATTGGGTTATTACAGTCTTTATCATTGGCTTGTTTCCTGTTTAATTCAATTTCTATTTTTCATTTCTTTTTACGCCCAAATGAGGATACAGAATCTCCCATTCACAACCTTCTCCCTCATCAATATAAACTTCCAGGCGAAATCGTTTATAAAATCCTTCGAACTCCGGAAACTCTAAAGTATTATCTTTGGGTTCAATAGTTACTCCGTCCAATTTATAAGATACCTTGGCGTTCGGATTGGCCAGTTCATTATAATAAAGTTTCAAAAAACGTCCCTCACAACTCCCGTCAGGAAGGATGGTACGCAAATAAGGAATACGATCTTCGGAATTTTCCGCTTCACGCATTCTTTCTGTCGCACCTCTTCGTTCGGCATATGGCGAGAACTCCTTACCCTTTACCGCTCTTACTTTAATATGATGGGTACTTCCCGGTTTGAGCTTTGTCTTTACATATGAATTTCCGGACGTGATTGTTTCGACTTGGTCATCAAACACGACTTCCCATTTAATGGTTTCGTCTGCTACCTTGTTCCAGGAAATCTCCATTTCATTCTGATATGCTTTCATTCTTAAATTATCGGGAGCTTCCGGAACGGGAGATATGTCCGGCCCGCTCTCTTTGAGTACCATTGACATATCATCGAACAGCATATAGCCCTGATAGCTCTGTGTCCTTATCCCCATCCCCATACTATGGATATTCTCCGGTATTGTTACAGTACTTTCCACTCTTCTCCACTCATCTTTAACCGTTCTTATCGAAAGTATTTTTTCTCTGCTTTTTATACTCCCGTTATCATACCAAAACAGAGTTACTACTATTTCACGATTTCCCACACTTCCTTTGTTCCAAAAAGAGAGTGTATATTGTTTTCCTGCTTTTACCGATACGGGTTGAGCCAAGAAAACAGATCCTCCATTAAGCCATATTTTAAGTGCATACACACCTGTACTCTCCGGACGTCTTTCCTGTACCCGCTCCGGATTTAAGCTACTTACTATACGCCAACCGGTAGCTGTCCCGTATCTTGCCACTTTTCAAACCCTCCGTTAGGAATCACATCGATACCTGCTGTACCTTGAGCTTTAACCTGAATTATTGCCATCATGAATATGACTGCCGGTAAAAGCAATTTATGTATCTTTCTCATCTCTTATTTTTTAATATCCTCCGGTGAAACATCAAACTTCTCTCCAATACGCACCGCCAAATTGTATAACGCTCCCTCGGTCTGCTCTCTCCCTAACAAACGTTCTTTATCCCATAAACCATCCCCTTTCTCCAATTCATGCAACAAAATCCCGGTTTCTTCGTTTGTTAGAAATGATTTTCCTTGCATATTGCGTGCAAACTGTGCAGCATAGATCAAGCCGTAAGCCTGAGAAAGAAGACGGAACGCCCGCCTGGGGTTTTCCTTTAAGTTGGCCAATGTATTCGGACCGACCAACAGATGCATAGCCCTTACCGCAACTACACGTGACAGTTCTTGCCTGATGGTATCAGCTTGCAACCGCATTTCATCATATTGGGAAGTCGTCATCAAAGCGCGCCCTTTGATAAAGGAGCGGGAGATACGCAGATGACAATCTTTTAAGGCCGGTAAGCCATCGGACTGGGCCAATGTTTTCCAGAAGTCGTAATATCCATATGCCAGATCCCAATGATGTTCCAACTCCGTATAGTTGTGACCGGGCAAGAGCTGGGTCAGATCATTCCGTACAAGTACCTCGTTATTTTCCAATATTTGCTCACTCAAATGTATGTTGAGTATCTTGTCCAGATATATTGCTCCCATAATAGCATATTTATAAACTTCAGCTACAGCAATTCCCCTTTCATCCACATAACAGATATCTTTGTCTCCTATGCCATTTCCTACATATCCTGTCAAGCCTTTCACGGCTTCCCTGTTTCTATGTTCGTAAGAAGGGATATTCGCTCCCAAGCCGGCAATACGTGCGGAAGTTTCAAACCAAGCATCAATATCTTTCAGAATCTTATCTCTATCCTTCAGATGTTTAGAAGAAGCAGAAACCTCTCTTTGTGGTTTTAACCCGAAGTTCCCTTCATGATAAATCCGGAGTGCCTCGTCATAATCCCTTTTTGTACTCATACGCGCTTCGTTCATGTATTCCGAAAAAATTCTATCGATAGGAGATTTCAAAAATCCACACTCAAGTACATTTACAGAACTCTCTCCGTTCCTAGAGAATTTATACGAAGGTTCCGGCAATACCGGGAGCTGATACGCACTTATCACTGTTTCATTTATCCCGTCGGTACATGCCACAACACTTATCAACAGACAGGACAAGAATAGACATTTCAATAAATAATTCATCTTTTTTCTATTTTTTCTTAAGGTAAAATCAAATATTCACAATATGGATACCTCAGTGGATTAATCCCCTCCTCATTTTGATATTGCTCTGTCTGCAGACTGGGAATTTCGATCAGTCCATCAGTGGAGACAGCTGTGATACTTGCTCTTATATTGGATGATCTGGGTCCCTCACCGGAAACACTCAGATACAGAGGAAAACCCGAATGTACATTAAAAGAAATTTCCAACTTCTCGCCGTTAAACATTACATTGGGTCTTAACCCGTCAGCATCCTCTCCGGCATTTCCTATATTTCTCTTTCCACAACTGATCGTCACCAATTCTTTTTTTTCATTAATATATTTCACTTTGTACTGAGCACTGACATCTTTAGTAAGATTACCATCAGCGTTTTTCCTGAAACGAACATATCAGGGTTATCTTATATTGGTCAGCACCATTCGGAGTTTCGGTACCGGGATATTTATAGTTCCCCAATGCCTGATCGGGATCACACAATTGTACAAGCAACTCTCCACGCTTGTTTTCAGGTTTCTCTATCTCTTTGGATGGAAACAACTTCTCATAATCTTCATTTACTACAAAATCTTCTCTTACCGTGTTGCAGCTGCATACGAACAGCAGACAACTTATTATCCATACATGTTTCATATTTATCCTGTTGTTTTCTAATTTAAATTTCATCCCGGATTTCAGCTATAACTCCACTCTCTTCGCCATAGGGAGCAAGATGCTTGCTGACCCAATGTATTTTTTTGCTGTTAAGGGTCAACTACTTTCACAAGTTCGCAAACAAATCTCTCTCCTTCTCTACGAAAATCATAGAAGATATACGTTTCACTATAACGTATACCGGGCTTGAAAGTCAGACCGTCGGCTGTTCCCACATACCCCGAACCCAATCCTTTTACTTTATTTTCCAACCATCCCTGAGAAGCAAAATAATCTCTCGCAAGAAACAGACGATAACGCTGATATACTTCTGGAGGTTGCTTTCCATTCACACTTCCATCCCCTCCATAAGTGACATTCATCTGTACATCGCTATGGAAATAAACTCGTCCCGCCCTACGAATGATTAGCTGAGGATTTTTCATCTTCTCAAAGAACAATTTATTGTCATATGATTTTTGGATGTCCTCCTGCCAACTTTCATCATTCTTCAATTTTGTAAAAATGATATATTCCCTTGCAGGCTCTATATATGAAGATGTTTTAAATATCAGGTTGCCATCAACATCTTTTCCCGTATAAAGAAAATCCGAAGAGCCGGTAAAGCGGTCATTCACCAAAGAATGCAGATAGGTATAAGTAGTAAAACTTAACTGCGTAAATGTGTTTTGGCTCACTTCAAACTCACTTTGCAGCTTTTTCGTCAGGCTCTCCTCATTATAGTCGGCCACCGTCTCTACGATCCCATTTTCGGAAAACTTCATTAAGAAATAGTGTCCACCATATCCATATTTGTTCTTGTCTTCAAATATCCCTTTGGAAGAGTTATCAATTCATTCACATTTGTAAACAATAGAGAATCCGTTCGGGGAAAATAGGTGACAGCCCAGCCATAAGGAGCATTTACAAGTTCCTTTCTCAGTTCGCCGATATGGTTTGCATTGCGCTCTGAAGGAGACGAGTCGAAAACCTTTTCATCTTTACAGGAGAAGCAAAACACCATTAGGATAAGTATTTGAAATCCTAGTTTCATTCTTTCTTATTTTTATTAATAAATTCCTTTACTTGCTTCATGCTTATTAATTGAAGGTGGTTAAGCGAAATCTTAATTTCTTTACTAAAGTAGTCTTCTACAAATGCTTGCTTTTCTACCAATTCTTTATATGCCTGAAGCGCTTGTTCATCATATTCTTTTTGAAGATCTTTATCCGATCCGGCATTGTAAGGAGTCTTGGCTCTGTCCAAAGCCTGAAGTAAATCCTTAGGTCCATATGTCAACTTCAAACTGATTATCTCCGCAAAATCTTTTTCAGGTGAAAGGAGAGAATGAAAGGTAAAGAAACCTTTCTTATTCGGATAACCAGCCAGAATAAACCTCTGCGCCCTTGCGTCTCTCCTTTGAAAATCCATGCAATAGATTTAGTCGATTCGATATACTTGTTTCTGCTGATGGATAGGAATTTGCTTCTGTCATAGGGGAAAAGTTCCATAAGATGTCTGGCAAACTGGTGATGTACGCTTCGCATCAGAATGAAGACTTATCCTCATCTTGGGGATTAAAATCGTTGACGTTATATAGAAACATCTCATTAGTCGTTGCTTCAAGATTATCTAATAGTTCCATTCCGTTTCCATCTACGTTTCTTCCTCCATACATGTATATTTTAAGAGGATTTTTTCCCAACAGAAACTTATCTCCTCCCAATTCAGGAGCTGTATAGAGGTCAATCCATAGAGTTTTGATGGTATTGAGCACACTTTTTACATTGGCAACTTCCGGCGGGTAGATATAGCTTCCATTCTGCACTGCATTCTTGTCCCACCGATATTCCACCTCAATCCCGTAAGGACGGGTGAATGTATCCAGTATCCATTTATCCAACTCTGTCTTCTCACGCTCTGTCTCACCCGCCTCCACCACACTCCGGGCAGATAGGGATGCCTCCTCTTCACAGCCCGCCAATAGGAAAGAAATAACGAGCAAATACAGACTTCTTCGAAAAAAGTATCTGAAATTCACTTTTCTAATAATTGTTTTCATATGCTTGATTTTATTCTTGAATCATCTTCTATAATACTCTATCGGGGATTAGGAACCAGTCCCCGGTTAATGGCTTCTGCCGGTATTTGCAAAAGTTTTCTGGAATCTTCTTTTTCCAATGGTCTGTAGAATTTATACTTTGAAGTGCGTTTTACCGATATATAAAAGCGGCGTATATCAAACCATCTCAAACCCTCATGTAAGAACTCCTGTCTCCTGAAACCTAAAAGTATTTTCACCAACGCCAGTTGGTTGATACTCATTCCGTAAAATGGGGTATAGATTTGATAGTTTTCACTGCTTGTCTGCGTATAAGTCGAACGGCCGCAAGAGGGATACACTCCATACTTGACAGACAAGTAAACCAACAGATTATCTATTGCTTTATCATACTCTCCGAGCATTGTATACGCTTCCATCCGGTTGAGCATCACTTCGTCAGTGGAGAATAAAACATTGGTAACATATAACCCTCTGGGACGTATCCCCGTATAGCCGGATAATGAAAGCTCGTCAAATTTGGCTATATATTGCCCGTCATCTATACGTCCGTCGTTATAGTTAAACAGAAAGAATGACTGCATCTTCATTTTCCGGAAGTTAAAGCATCCGTCTATCCCGTGTTCATTATACACCTTTTCGGCACTTTGAATGGTCACTCCATATTTTTCCGAAGGAATATTACGTGCCACTCTTGACTCCGTAGTAGTCAATAAAAGGTTGGCAGGTTCATCAACACTTGCGTATCGAATATAGAGATATTTATGATTAGAATTAAATTCTTTTTTGTACTTCTGCCAGTTTCTTAAGACCGGCTTTGGGTCAACACCGAGCACATAATCGGAGTATGAGACCACCAGGTCCCATTCTCCCTTAATCAGGTAAAAACGCGAAGCAAAAGCGTAGGCCGCTTTTTTATTGAAATGAAATTTTGGTTTAACATAATAATCGTCATTCACCAACGAAAGACCCAGTTTCAGATCTTTTTCAATCTTTTCATACACTTCCTTCACCGTTCCTCGTTCATAGTCCACCAACGCATTTTTTTCGGGCCGGGTTAAATAAGGAATACCCGGGGCTGTTGCCGATTTGGTAGTTCCATAAGGCTCAGCCAGATGTTTACCAACATGAAATGCAGATAAGCACGCAAGAGAAACGCTTCTCCATACAAAGCTTTTACCCGGTCACTTTTAGGGTATTTACTAAGTAACTCTAACGCCTGATTAGCCTGAGCGATTCCGGCATAACATGCATTCCAATAGTTTAGCGGAGTATCCAAATCTTCCTGATCGTAATCTTCCCAATAATACATAGCTTCATTCAGTCGCGAATGAATGCCGTTAGTCCTTTCTCCCACATTGTCCGTACGCGCTTCTAAAAAAGCAAAATAACTGGCCTCAGGATATGCTCCGGCAAGCAGTTCGGCAATTTTGTCCTCACTGTCTATTTGTACATCAAAAGTAGAGTCCGGATTTGTTTCCAGATAATCCTGACACGCTGTCAGCAATAAGATTATAGTACTTAAAAAGATTGTCTTTTTCATTTTTACCCAATTAAAATTCAACATTCAATGTCATCGTATATTGTTTGGGAGTAGGCAATGAAACCCCTCCTGATCTATAAAATTCCGGATCTTGCCCATTCAGTTTCCTGTCTGAATAGATAAGGAACGGATTCGTCACATTCACCTTTACGTTCATCTGTTTGATTTTAAGATGTGAAAGGAATCTTTGAGGTAAACGATATCCCAACGAGATATTTTTCATACGCACAAAACTACCGTCAGCCACCCTGTTTTGTGAATAGTTATAAGTGTTGTAGGCTTTTTCTATATTTTCTTTTCCGATATTGCGTATCAGATCTTGAGAAGGAATTACGGGAATATTGGTTTTCCGCTCGTCACCGGGATTCAACCAACGGTTGTAGTACTCCTTGGAAAATACATTAAGATCGGCAAATGCCGGATCAAAAGAAGGATTCATCCGAATTTTATTACCTGCCTGCATGGTAACAAAACACGAGAATTCCCAATTTTTATACTTAAAAGTATTGGATATACCTCCTATATATTGGGGTTCAATAGGGCCATGGTAAATAAGGTATGATTTTGAATATTGTGCATCCAAAAAGTCAGCTCCCGAAATCTCGCTATTTGCTCCTTTGTTGGAGGGGTACAGTCCGAAATCGAAGGTCGGCAGACCATTGCTGTTAAGTCCCTGAAAATTGAAGGAGAACAGAGATCCACGTGGAAAACCCACTATGTTACCACGCCCGGTTCCGGCCACCATATCAAAAGTGTTAGGGGTATTCAGTAACCGGGTTATTTTCTGCTTCATACCGCTGATAGTGACTGTGGTAGACCAACTGAATTTGTCAGTCAATATATTTTGTGTCTGTATGGCCAGTTCCACTCCACGCGTACGCATATCTCCGAAATTAGCGTATTTGTAATACTGACCTCCCACACCGGAGGTACGAATAAGGTCTATCAGATCAAACGAGTTTCGTTGGTACACATCGAATGTCGCACTGATACGATTGCCAAACAGTCCGAGCTCAAGACCGAAGTTCAGCTCATACATTTTTTCCCATGTCAGATCGCGATTTTCCAAATGTAAAATACGCAATGCATTCTCCCTATCTTTCAAAAGAGTACGGTTGACCATCACATGCTTGAAAACTGTGGTAGAGTTAACAGCTTGTTCATTCATTTTAGCGGTTAACCCGTAACTCGTACGCAGGGCGAGCCTTGAAATGGTAGTGTGTTTTCTCATAAACTTCTCCTGATCCAGATTCCATTTGGCTCCTATATTCCAGGTTGGCAGCCAGCGGGAACGGCTATATTTACCTGCAGTATTAGCCCCTTCGTAATTGAATACTCCATTGAAAATGTATTTCCCGGCATATCCGTATGTAGCGCTGCCCGATAATGTCACTCCCCTTTCATAACGTTCGGTTAAAGAAAAATAAGTATCTCCTTCATTGGCCAGCTTTTCAAAAATCAGGGGATTGGAAAAGACCTGATTACCTCTGTCGTATTGTATTCCATAGCCTTGAAAAGGATTCATGCTGCGATCGGCATATCGTATTTCAGTAAATCCGAAAGCGCGTATGTTATGTTCACTCAGTTGCCTGTTATAATCCAAAGCCAAACGTCCCAGATAGCTTCGCAAGGAAGTTTCCGTTTTATTGAATATCCCCCCATGTGTCAATGCTACCCCGGGCAGTTGCATCGGATCGTCTTTATTCTTCAATAGATAAATGTTTTCTCTGGCTACGTAAGGAGTCTCATTGGCACGAAAAGCCTGTACCACATTGGATGCTTCAGCAATAAAATGTGAACTCTTGGTTACGGCGTGACGCACCATTGCCAAGCCTTTTACTTCGATATGATCATTGAGCCTGTATGAAAGTTCACCCTGTAATTTCAGATCCAGCACTTCTGTTTTCAGGTAATTGTTTTCATATTCATTCAGAATGTTAAACGGAGCCCAGTTATTCCGATAGAACTCTCGTTCTCCATCCGCATTATGGGGCCGTAAAGTGCGGCTTGTGCTTAAAGCGTAACTAAAAGGATTGATATCGAAATCACGTTCGAATGTTCCGATAACAGTATTTCTACGTTGAGGAATTGTTCCCGGCGAGTTCTGGTTACGTAGATTTCCTTGTGCGGATATAGTAGCCTTTATCTTATCTTCGTTCCAGTAAAAAGAGTTCTTGATGTTGGCCGTAATTCTTTTAACATGGTCGGCCAGAGTCCATCCTCTGTCATCATAAAAACCGATGGAAGCATACATTGCAGAGTTCTCCCCTCCCCCTGAAAAGGTCACAGTATGTGTATGGATAGGCCTATGTGTAAACAGTTCTTTAAACCAATTGGTGTTAGCATACTCTCTTTCACGCATGAATGCCCTTTTGACATCATCCGTATTCTCCAGATAATATTGACCGGTAGCCGGATCAATGGTATTAAGTGCCTTATACATCTGATAATATACTCCGCTGCGACGACCATATAGCGTATTTTGCAAAGAGAAATATCCCTTTCTGCCCATCTCTTGATAAACAGACATACTCTCTTGAGAATTAAGCAAATCGAAATTTGTATAAGAAGGAATAGATCGCATACTTAACTCATAAGAATAAGAAAATCGGTTCGGTGCATTTCTTTTACCGGACCGGGTGGTAATTACGATCACTCCGTTCAATGCCCGGGCACCATAGATGGAAGTTGCCGAGGCGTCTTTCAATACCTGAATATCTTCTATATCAGATGCATTCAGTCCGGCAACAGCCGAACTGATAAGGGTTACCGCATCACCGGAAGCCAATTGATCAAGTGTAAGTGAAACAAGATCCTCGTATACTGCCCCGTCTATGACCCACAACGGTTGTACATTTCCCATAATGGAAGCACCACCCGGATATTAATCCGGGGCGCGGCACCAAAGCTACCTGTCACATTCTGTATGGAGAGACCTGCAATACGCCCTTCGAGCATGCGCGACACATCCGACACACCGTTCAACTTGATTTCATCCAGCTTTACCGAAGCTGCCGCTCCCGTAAAGACCCTGTTTTTAATTTGTTGATAGCCGGTGACTACCACTCCCTCTATCTCCTGCACATTATCCTGAAGTATGATGTTCATAATGCCGGATGAGGCTTTAATCAGACGAGGTTTCATTCCTACGAAACTCACCTTCAGCATCTGTCCTTTTCGGGCCTTGAGAGTAAACCTCCCTTCTACATCTGTAATAACTCCTCGTGCAGTTCCTTCCACTATCACCGTAGCTCCCGGCAAACTTTCTCCGGTTACAGAGCGTACTGTACCTTTTATCTCTACTGCCACTTGTGCCGGACAAGTCTGAGAAAAAATTGCCATCAGCAAACTACTGATTACTATTCTTATCATTGATGAAGTATTCATTGTTTTATTCTCTATATTTCTTCGTTTTATGGTTTATCACAATTAAATTTTATAGTCAGAACTGTACATTAGCTCCTGCATAGATCCCAAAAGGATGTCCCGCTCTCAAACCCGCAGGATGGCGGGATGTAAGGTAAACCCTATTGGTCAGGTTGATTGCATTTAATCTTACTGTCAAGTATTTATTCACAAAAACATTGAGCGAAGCATCAAATATAAGGTTTGCCGGTACTTTTTCTCTCTCCGCAATCGTCCCCTGCCCGGGTGAAGTACGCATATCACTGTTATAGCGTGCACCGATATTGGCATAAAACCATTTACATTCTATACCCAACTGCATGTTCAGAGCATGCTTGAAGATGTAAGGTATTTCATCACCTCTAACCACATTACCCCATGAATGGCTTTCAAACGAATTTCTAATTTCAGTATCCGTATAAGTATAGGATACCTGCAACGGCAACCTCACATTACAGTTCTTCGGAAGAGGCTGATATTGTACCAGAAACTCCGCACCTTTTACCCGGGCCTCCCCTACATTAAACTGTTCAAGTGTTCCGGCCCCACCCGAAGCAGCCAGATCACTTCCCAGCATATTACTGTAATTATTGTAGAACCCGATTAGTTCCGCCCTAAAATTCCCGATAGCAACACGTGTACCCAGTTCCATATTCACACTGCTTTCAGGCTTTTGATATAATTCCGCGCTTGGAGGGGCAAAGCCTTTATGAATCCCGAAGAAAACAGAAGCAGCCGGCATCAATTGATAATGTAATCCTACCCCCGGAATCAGTACACGCGCATGATTCGGAGTTTCAATACGTACCTTACCCGACCGTGCCAAATCTTCTTTCGTATAGTCTTTTTTCAGTAAGTCTACATCTTCATATCGCAGCCCGGCAGTGACAGTCCACGCGTCATATCTTAATTTAGCAAGCAGGTAACCGGCTAACGCGTTGGCAGAAGTAACACGGTTAGCATTCGTACCATGAATACCCTCCATAAACAGTACCATTTTCTTATTTTTCATAGAGTAAGAATCATCCCACTGAAAACGATCTTCCTCATCGGCATGATAACGAAGTCCGAACTCCAGATCGAAGAAAAACTCGTTCAGGTTGAAACGGTATTCGGCCCTGGTTTGTATACCTCTGGAACGGTAAGTTCTGTTATTGGCTCTTACCAACAGTGCTTCCCCTTCCCGATCTGTTTTCCCCGTCAAAATGTCGAAGTAACGGATATTCGTTTCCGGATCCACAAGTACATCGGCGATGGATCTCTTCTCTTTTGAAGTGATTCCTGCGCGCACATCATTCAGTTTGTACCAATTTCGGTGGAAATAGTTGTAATAGGCGTTGGTAGTTATTTTCAACTTGTTGGAAAGTCAGCAGATAAGTTGCTACCCACTGCCGATGATCGGTTTTAAGTTTATCCATTTGCGAACCTGCATACCTGAGAAAAGGAGTCTTCTTAAAATCATCTGCAGAGAGTCCCACATACGTTTCATCCGAATTTTCGTCTGCGTATCCGAATTTCAGTTCCAAAGCATGATTCACTCCTTTTACATGATCCGTTTTAACCCTTATTTTAGCTATAATATCATTTCTTTTAAATCCTTTGGCAGCATGATCTTCGTATTTCTTAAAACCATCTGACTGATAACGCAAATATTCTACCATATACCCGAAATGCTTCCAACTGCTTCCGACAGATGTATGCGACTTAAACGTATTTTTGCTTCCGTAAGAAATGTTCGCTTTACCGGAAAAACTGTTCGGAATAGGAGTCGATACCAAATTAATAGCTCCTCCCGTAGTGAACGGACCGTATTGTACCTGGCTACTTCCTTTCAGCACTTCGATGGCCTCCATCCGGGCTACATTGGGGAAATAATAAGCTGCCGGAGCGGAATAAGGAGCCGGTGCCGCCAGTACACCGTCCTCCATAATCGAGATGCGTTCACTTCGCTCGGCTTTCGTTCCTCTCAAACTAATGTTCGGGCGAAGACCGAAACCGTCTTCTTCATACATATTAACTCCAGGAACGGCCTTCAACATACGATTAATATCCGTATATCCCAACCTGCGAATTTCCTCAGGCGAAATATAATATGCCGATCCTGTGCGGTTTCTTGCTTTAAACTTACTCCCAAGTATCTGTTGGGACGATACCACTATCTCTTGCAATTGGTAGACAGAGTCTTTCTTCACCTGCTGTTCCTGTGAGTATATTCCTGAATATCCCAAAGAAAAGAGGATGATAAATAAAGGTTTTCTATTTGTCATATTAATATAATTGTAACATTGTCAGGGGGCTTCTATTCGATTTACCTCCACAAGAGATGCGCTTTACAGAAATCAAGCTACGGATAGCGGTATTACCTGCTACTTAACACCCATATCGACTCTTTTTGAAAAGTTGTAGTGCCTGCATGGATAGGAAAAAAAGGAAAGCAAAACTCTAATGTTTTTAGGGTTATAGAAACTGTATTCCTTAAATCTGGTTTAGTTGTTTGTTTATTTACGGCGGCAAAGATAAAGACACTAAAATTAACCCACAATCACTATATTTAGGTATTTGTATAAATCAAAAGTTATATTAATATTGCATAAAAGCACTTGCTTATATAAAGAGTATAAGCATTATATGGCATTCAATTTATAGTGTTACGCTGGCAGTAGGATAATAGCCAATTAAGTAATATTTGTATGTTGCACCGGATCACATAAAATTGAACTTACAGTTCAAAAACGGCTTTTATCACTTAAAAAAACAGGATGACGGATGGCTCACTACAGAGATAAATCTTGTACCATTTCTCTCAGTAAAGTTCTTAACTGCACTCTTGTTTATACAGAAACTTTTCTACTTTCAGGAATTAATATTGTCGAATGGATGCAAAGCACTAAAAACTCAAAGCAATTAAGAGCATCATCAGATGGAACAAAAAAATGAAGGATCAGAGTTAGCAAGCCTCCCAACGAAAGCCCAATAGCCCCAATTAACTGTATAACAAAGCATTGCCAAGACAAAAAGCCGGAATAGGATAGCCCCCTAATCCGGCCTTTATATGATTCTTCGCTATAAATACGTATATCAGTACTCCAAATCAGGAGCAACCTTCTTACTTTCTGTTCTCAATTTGCTGGGAGTCATTCCAAATAATCTCTTACAGTAGGAAGTGAAATGAGCTTGCGAATTGAAATCAAAATCCATTGCGATCTCTTGAAAAGGAGTATCCGACTCACTTATTTTTTCTCTGATCAACTCCGCCTTCTTTTTTTGCATCCACTGATAAGGACTTTCTTTAAAACAATTTTGGAACTTACGATTAAAAGAGCGCTCAGAAGTACAATACAAACCGGCAAATTCCTTTACACTCTTTACTTTCCTATAATTATTCATTACAAAATCTTCAAAATGCCCTGTATTCCCCAATATAGAAGAAAAAAAGTAAATAATTCTTTCTTCGTATAATATCCTCTCAAAACCAACAAAACCTCTTGTTGTTTGATAAGATGCATATGTTTACACTGCATCTTAGCATATAAATATGCGACAACGGAGTTTAAAACAGCTTGCAAAGGATCTCTTATAGGAAGCACACACATCTCTTTTTTTCTTTCCTTATAAGAAGAAAGAGAGTTCATATATACTTTGTCACACACCCTTATGTCTTTATTCCAAAATAGTAAAAGACATTTTGCATCATATATAACTTCAATTTTATTATCTACATGTTGCGGAATAAGAACCATTTTATCTTTCTCAATATGTACATTCTGATACTCACCACTATCAATAGACACCTCTCCATCAAGAAGGAAAAGAATACAAGGAGAAGCACTATTATCTATTTTACTTACACTATCTTTCTCTAAATTATAATAAACAAAACCTGTATTAACATTTATTTGATAGTTTATGCATGACAGATGTTCTTTAAAATAAAGTAATTTCATAACATCATTTTATTTAATATATAAAATTAAGCTATTAGAGATTACTTATCATACAATAACCTTTTACATAAATTCGCCAATTATGTCTATAATTATTCATAAGATAATCTTCTTTAGCATTTCTTTTTCATAAAGTTCTAAGAGCTAGTTAGTTTTAGGCCAGATGATGATTAATCCTTCAACATTCTATTATTTCTTCAAATCATTTCATTCTATATCAAAACAACGGAACAAAAAAGGCAACAAAAACAGAATTGTTCTTGCCGCCTTTATGTTTTATACAAAATTAATGTAATACATTATTCTTCATTCGTTAACCAACCCCAATAATCTGAATTCGTCACTCTCTCAATGGACACCTTTCGATCACCCATCCTGACTTTATCCGGACCTGAAGCCGGCACCGAACTAGCATGATATCCGACTCCGCGCCATTTCAACATATGTTGAGGTACTTGTCGTTTCAGCAATGCACTATACACAGCTTTAGCGCGGCGTTTCGACAAATCTATGTTATAATTGTCGCTTCCTCTTGCATCTGTATACCCGGTTATCAAGAAATTGTTATCCGGATAACTTTTCAACAGATCTGCAATCTTATCCAAAGTGATTTCAGATTCGGAAGTAATCACATCCTTATCAAACGCAAAATGAATGTTATCGAATAAATCACAAACATGACTTTCCACCACAGCCGGCACTTCAATTCTCTTTTCAACAATTCGTTCTACAATCCTATCAACCGGACGGTCTATATATTGCACAACCGGCATAGGACGTTTTGTACTTCCACCCAAACGGAACATAATACGCATCGAAGCCTGAACAAAACGCGTTTGTTTTTTATCGACAGGCATGATGTATTCTCCCTGTAATCCTACTCCCCAATGATCGTTAAGCCAAGCTTGTACTCCGGCTCCGAAGGATAAGGGGAAATAGGATTGTTTAGATCCTATTTTCTCTTTGTTCCAAGGATTGGATGATGTCCATTCTGCTTCTCCTATAGGATCATTTTCAAACTTTCCTGCATTAATTGCATAAAAATCATGATGGAGGTAGTTAACACCTACGCGTAAATAAGGTTCTACATATTTTGATTTAAACAATGGGGTTAACCGGAATTGAAGTCCCGGACCGGCCATATACATGAAATCAAACTTACGCCCGCCTGTTTCAACTTGTTTTCTTGCCAGTCCCAATGTCCCCTGCAAATCAAGATAAAACCAAGGATTCAATCACGAGCTGCATAGAGTTGGATACCGCCAAAAAGATGATCGATATTCATTCGATACAGATAGTTCCCATCGACCTGACGAAAATCCGAGAAAGTCACTCTGTCCCAGTTGATAAGAGCTCCACCTACCCTATTTCCCAGGCTTTGGTTCTATGTGCTGTTTGTCTCTCCACTTTATCGTTTTGAGCATAAGTATAGAAGGGAAAGACAGTAAAAGCCAATGCTCCTATAAGAAGTCTATTTATTATTACACTGAAATTCATCTTGCTTATATTTTATTTATCTTTATAAGTTACACTAATTGCAGGCATATTTTTATATGTATTTTCAACATAATATGTACCATCATCTACTTTCTTCTTGAGACTCCTAAAGATACACCACTGCCAGAGTTAGATAGATGAAAGCACTATTCGCCCCTACCGAATAGATTGTAGCTCCCAGATACGGACTAAGAGCAGCATACTCAGGTTTATTATAACTTGACTTATTATGCTCGCTTGTAGCTGTTTGCACTCCCAACGGAGAGGTATAAGTAAACTTAACATAACAAAGTAGAAGTCCCTTCGCTTCTTCCAGGGTATAATATTCAGGTTCAATGTAATCTATTCCGTTCTGTTTCACTGTTTTTACCAATTCACGCTTAGATATGATATTGAAATCAATAGTCGAAAAGTCAAATTCCCCCTGGCTTTATTCAAGAATACATCATCTCCACTTTCAGCAGATGCCTTTGTTAAGGCTAGAGTTTTAAGTGTAGGAGGTATCTGATAAGGTGCCATCTTACATACTCCATTCCAATAAATCGTTTCTCCATAATAAGGGGTATCTTTTACTATCGAGAAATAGTTGTCTTTTCCATCCCAAAAGTCAGTTATTCCATTTTTTATACCGGCAGGGTTCTCTTTAACATATCTATTAGGATTAATAGACATTGATGTACTACTCATATTAGGTGTAGTACTTTCTATTTTTTTCGTTTTATCAAGAGATGTCGGGTCTTCCGGATTTGTAACCTGATATGCCGTAAATCCGGCATTGACATTAGGCAAATAGCTGGGCAATGTTTTCCATTCCGCACCAGGATCTGTCTTTCTCTCTACTCTAAACTGCAGGTTATGTTCATAATCAAGATATGGAGAGGTACCAATATAAATCATTCATAATACTGCATTCTGTTAGGGACATAAGTGTTTTCTTGCAGATTCCTTTGTCACATTATTAATAGTTACCTCCTTAACTTTCCCCCATCGGGCATCTATATCGTCAATTTGAGGAAGATCTTCTTTCGGAATAATAAATTCTCCCTCTTCATTAGCTGTATAAGTTTTAGCCGGATCCAAACCGGGAATTCCCTTAACCACAGCCTTCGGAGCCTTATTGCCAGATTCGTCATACACACGATAAGCTACTCCTCCATCGGTTGTACGAACATACTCTCCAAATTCTTGTTGTGAATAAAGTGCAATCACGTTAGGTACTCCTTTGATAATAGTAACTTCAGCACCCGGTTTTCCCGGAACACCGGGTTTTCCATCCTTACCGTCCGCACCATCTTTACCATCCGCACCTCTCAAAAACTCCCAAAAATCACTTAAAGTTGTTTTACCACAATCCCAATCCAAAGATGGATTATGAGGATTTTTCACTTTAGGGCCAGTATTGTTACAACCCGCCTCAACACTCTCTACCCACAATTCATAGGCACTTTTCCCATTAGCACCATCTTTACCGTTAGCGCCGTCTTTTCCAGCAGCCCCGTCCTTACCGTTAATACCATCTTTTCCGTTGGCACCATCTTTACCGTTAATGCCATCCTTACCATTGGCACCATCTTTACCGTTAATGCCATCTTTACCATATGCACGAATACCGGTATCTTTCCCATTAATATACCAGTTCCCATTGGTACCGATTATTACCTCTGGCGATCTTCCATCTTTACCTATCGCAGCCTTTCCGGTATCTTTTCCATTGATTACCCAATTTCCATTTTCTCCAATTGTAACAGTAGGTGTTGTTCCTGCAACTCCTTCTTCACCTCTGGAAGGTTTTCCTGTATCTACTCCATCAATCAACCAATTACCATTATCCCCGATCGTAACTACCGGTGGAACAGCATCTTCTCCATTCTGTCCATCCCTACCCTGAGCACGTATTCCGGTATCCTTATTGCCAATCCACCAATTCATATTATTACCAATATGAGGTGTTTGCCCATTCTCGCCACTCGCTCCTGTCAGATAATACCAAAAATCTCTAAGATTATTCTGGGATACAGGCCACATACTTCCCGGGCGGTGAGGATTATCCAGAGCACCAGTAGCTACTTCTTCCTTCCACAGTTCAAAAGCACTTTTTCCATCCAGACCGTCCTTACCTTTTAAATACTTAAAAAAATCAGTTATTTCAGTCTCTTTCTTAGGCCAAGAAATCACTCCATTCTCTACATTCTCTTTCCAAAATTCATAAGCTGACATTCCTCTATCACCTTTCGGTCCTTTGGGCATCGTAATATCCACTTCTGTACAAGACTGCCCTAAAATAATGGTTAAGATGTAAACCATTAAATGTAATAATTTAGCATTGTTCATTTTGTTATATCAATAAATTACACAAAAGAATTATACAAACAACAGTCTAGAACACATCTATAAGTCCAAAAAAAATCATATTCAGAACTGCGTTTGACAAGTACGTACTTTTCGATGCAAAGGTAATGCCCCACAAACACATATATTTACATAAAGAAGAATACTATTTATATGTATCAGACAATTTCAGAATACGAGTCCCTGCAGCCGGTTACATATCAAATAGACACAGACCGCTTCGAAAAAAGTCAAATAAAAGACTCCGCAAAAGAACAGTATAAATCAGTTACCAACCTCTACTTACCACGAAACGACAAAAACTGTATATGCACGTCAGTCCCGAACGTTAATACCCAAGAAGCCAAGCCTGGCAGATAAAATCCTAAGAAATGAGGATTGCCAACTCTAGGACATGCCCTACCTTTGCCGCAAACCCTAAAATATGATAAAAAGATTATTTTTCCTCCTACCTTTCTCTACGATAGTCTCGGCCAATGAGCCCGATACAATACAGGTTAAGCGTATCGATCTGGATGAAGTTACAATAGTAGCTTTTAAACAAAACACACCTAATCGTGAGCCACTTTCTACCTCTACCTTAGATAATCGTTTCCTGAAAGAGAATAAAATATCGGGAGCTAAAGACTTAAGTTCCTTACTTCCTAATTTCTATATGCCGATTATGGGTCCAAGCAGAATTCTCCGGTTTATAGTTCGGGGGATAGGGGCCAAAAAGGATGCTCCATCAGTAGGCTTTTACGTAGATGGCATTCCCTATTTTGAAACGTCCGCTTTCGATATTGACTTGTCGGATATAAGTAGTATAGAAGTACTTCGCGGACCGCAAGGCACACTCTACGGACGTAATTCTATTGGTGGAACCATCAATGTATATACCCATTCGCCCCTCGATTATCAAGGTACGTATTTCCGGTTGGGATATGCAGTTACAATGATATGCGATTAATAGCTTCGAACTATACAAAGGTGAACGAGCAGTTAGGTTTATCCTTTAGCGGTAATTATCATCACAATGATGGCTTTTTTACCAATTTGCATACCCATAAAAAGGCAGATAAACTTGATAACGGAGCCGGACGAATCGGGCTCACATGGAAACCCGCAGCCCATTGGACTACCCGCTTCATAACCTCCTACGAATATTCCAATCAAGGAGGATATCCATACGGATTGTATAATGCCGACAAGGGAACAACAGAAGCCGTAAACTACAACAATGAAGGATTATACCGACGAAATCTGCTAACCTCCGGAATCAACATACGGTATAACGGCCCCCATATCAGCTTCAACAGCCAAATATCCTATCAATATATACAGGACAAGATGGGAATCGATCAAGATTTCTCGCCTCGCAATATATTCTATGGTCAAAATAAGATACGGCAACATATGTATTGCAGGAATTTACGGTTAAATCGGTCAATAAGAGCCGCTATCATTGGATAACGGGTGCGTTTGTTTTCCGACAGACATAAACAGGAAAGTTGACCTTAGTCGTTTTACAGATACCACCCGACACCTTACTAATAGTGGAATTCCCACACAAGGATCGCATTTTATCATCAATCTACACTCGATCTGTTGCAAGGACTGTCTTGTTCTGTAGGGTTACGTTACGATTATGAACACGCCCGATGCGATTTTCCAAGTACAGCAGCCATTAAATGGAAATGGGGAAACAAAATCGCTTGAACAATTCAACCGATCGCTTCACTTCGGGCAGTTTACTCCTAGGTTCAGTATGCAGTACCTTTCTTCTCACAATCAATTGTTCTATGCCTCCGTATCCAAAGGATATAAAGCCGGAGGATTCAATGTCTCTTTCCTCAACAATGACGACTACCTTTATTCCCCCGAATATAACTGGAATTACGAAATAGGTACCAAACTATCATTCCTGAACAATCGGCTATCAGCTGATTTGAGCCTGTTCTATATAGATTGGCGCAATCAGCAGATAACCAATACTATTCCAACTGTAGGTAACGTAATCCGAAATGCCGGTCGCTCTCGTAATAAAGGCATCGAAGCCAGTTTTCAAGCTCGTCCGACGAAATCATGGATGATGTATATGAATTATGGATATACAGATGCACGATTTGTTCACTATCAAAAAGAAGAACGCGGTATCCTAAAAGATTATGAAGGTAACTATCTGCCTATGGTTCCCCGCCACACTTTCTCTTTGACAACCGGATATTCATTTTATGACATCTGTTCCTGGATCGACCGCCTTACCCTCAACGCCGGCGTATCGGTAACAGGTCCCATTTATTGGTATGAAGATAACCAAGCCAAACAAAGCCCGTATGCATTGGTCAATCTAAGAATTAGCATAAACAAAGGATGCTTTACATGGGAAGCCTGGAGCAAGAATCTCACAAATACCGACTACCTGAGCTACTACTTCGTAACCAGTAAAGCCTATGCTCAAAAGGGAAAACCCATTACCTTAGGTACATCAGTCAGCATCAGTCTCTAATCAAACGATATGAATCACATGCGTATAAACAAGCTTTCACCGCTTTCCCGGAAAGCACTGAACCTCAGTACATTTTTTTGCTTATACATTGCACAAGCCATCCCGATGAGTTTCTTCTCTACAGCCATACAAGTACTAATGAGGCAAGCCGATTACTCTCTTTCTTCCATCGCCTTATTACAACTCATCAAACTCCCCTGGATATTGAAGTTTCTTTGGGCACCGCTTGTCGACCGGCATTGTATCACCCTAAAAGACTATAAACGCTGTATCATTACATCCGAAATCGTATATGCATTACTGATCCTGATGGTAGGCCTGCTCGATATCCAAACAGATCTCTACCTTATCATTGGATTAGTATTTCTATCATTGATAGCCTCAGCTACACAAGATATAGCTACAGACACACTTGCAGTGCTCTCCTTTGGTAAGTCGGATAAAAGTTTGGTCAACAGCATGCAATCAATGGGTAGCTTCGGAGGCACATTGATAGGAACAGGTATATTACTCCTCGTTCTTCAGCACTATGGCTGGCATGTGGTGATACCATGCTTATGCATTTTTGTACTATTGGCAATTATTCCGTTAATTGAAAAACAAACATAATGAAAATAATAACCAAAGAACCTTCGAAACGGGCACAATTCACTGATTTTATCTGGTTCTTTGCCCGTCGTAACATCTGGAAACAAATAGGATTCCTATTACTATATTATGCCAGTATTATCGGAATTTTATCGGTGTTACGCTCTTATCTGGTCGATTTGGGTTATTCAATGAAAGAGATAGGCATTATGATAGGTATCGGAGGTACCGGAGCTGCTTTCGCATCATCTTCCTGGCCGGATTGCTGGTTCGTAAAATCGGGCGATATCATTCCAGAATACTATTTGCAATATTCATCCTGCTTACTACACTCTATTTTATGTGTATTTCATGGACAGTCCCTTCATTTTCAATGCTTTGTTTAGGGATCGTCCTGCTATGGAGTGCCTATGGAATGGCAACTATTGTAGTGTATACCACTTCTATGGATTGTGTACGCAAAGGATGTGAAGGAACCGACTTTACCATCCAAACAGTACTCACACACTTAAGCGGCTTACTAATAGCCTTTCTTAGCGGGGTGGTAGCCGATAGAACCGGTTACCACGGTCTCTTTATTTTCGAAGTTATATTGGCTTCCATATCATTGATCTATATATTTTATTTCTTCAGAAAAGAATCTCAACCCATTCATTCTTAACATATATGTATACTGAAATAATCAATAAATACAATGTACCGGTACCTCGATACACCAGTTATCCACCGGCCAATTATTTTGAGCCATTTACCAACGCCCGCTACCTGGAGGCTGTACAGCAGTCGAATCAGCTTCAGAGCGCGCATTATCGTTTTACCTGCATATCCCGTTTTGTCGGCACTTATGCCACTATTGCGGATGCAATTCGTATCCCATGGCACGTCCCGAGATTATTGAGTCATATGTAGAAGCTTTGCATCAAGAGATAGATCTGATTCTTCCCCTGTTAGATAAGGATCGGTCGATCGCGCAGATACATTATGGCGGTGGAAGCCCCACAGCCATTCCCGTTGCTTTAATCAAAGAATTGAATGCTCACTTATTATCATCATTCCCAGCCATCGACCGCCCTGAAATAGCCATTGAATGCCACCCAGGCTATCTCTCAGAAAAAGACTGGCTGCAACTTACCGAATGCGGCTTTAACCGCCTCAGTATTGGTGTGCAGGACTTTAATATCGAGGTACTGAAAACAGTCAATCGCCGCCCTTCTTTATTACCGATGGAAGATATATTTATCCTGCTACGCGAAAAGGGAATAAGTATCAACCTTGATTTTCTTTATGGTTTACCCAAACAAACTGTGGAGAACTTCACCCGCAACATAGAGCAGGCTATTCTTTTATCACCCGACAGACTGGTTATGTTCAGTTATGCCCACGTGCCTTGGATTAATAAGCGACAGTTGCTTCTGGAGAAATCAGGCCTACCCGACAACCATGAAAAACGGACAATGTTTGACACTGCTGCCGGACTATTGCATAAATCCGGTTATCAATCTATCGGAATGGATCATTTTGTACGCCCCAATGACGAGCTGAGCATCGCCATGCAAACTAAAAAATTACATCGTAATTTTCAAGGCTACTGCACCCGGCGTACTACCGCACAGGTATATGGTTTGGGAGTAACCGCTATCAGTCAGCTTGAATCGGCTTATGCTCAAAATACGAAAGATATTCCCCATTACATCAAGACTATCAGTAAAGGCGAACTAAGTATTACCAAAGGTTATGCCCTTTCTCCAACCGAACAGCTCACCAGAGAGGTTATCGAAACCCTAATGTGCAATGGCTGTATCGATTGGAGAGATCTTTCAAAGCGCCTGCATGTATCGGTATCCACTTTAAAGGCTGCCACTGCCTACGATGAAAAAAAACTATCTGGCTTTGCCGATGACGGACTGATTTATTATACAGACGACTATCTTGAGATGACAACCGCAGGTTCGGCATTTGTACGCAACGTAGCGGCTTCACTTGACAAACTGATGCTCCACTCTCCACACTCATATTCAAAACCTTTATAACAATGAACCAGACAGTAACAGAAAATCATCGTTTGCGAGATACCATCATCATCGGTGCAGGTCTAACAGGTCTGACTACCGCCTATTGCCTTACCCGTAAGGGATGTGATATCGAGGTAATTGAACAGAGCCCCTGCGTAGGCGGCCAGATACGTACCTACCACGAAAATGGTTTTACGTTTGAAAGTGGGCCCAATACCGGTGTAATCTCCCACCCTGAAGTAGCCGAACTCTTGGCGGAACTATCCCCCACCTGCCGTTTAGAAACGGCCAGTGAAGCGTCCAGGCAACGCCTTATATGGAAAGGAGATCGCTTTCATTCTCTCCCCTCAGGACTGTTCAGTGCAATCACCACCCCATTATTCAGTACAAAAGATAAATTCAATATACTGGGTGAACCTTCCGTTCAAAAGGAAACAATCCCGATGAAACGATTGGTGAACTGGTACAGCGGCGCCTGGGTATCTCTTATCTACATTATGCAGTAGACCCATTCATTTCCGGGGTTTATGCCGGTGACCCTATGCGATTGGTTACCCGTCATGCCCTGCCTAAACTTTATCAACTAGAACAAACTTATGGCAGTTTCATTCTCGGTGGTATTGCAAAATCATTTTCACATCGAAGTGAACGCGACCGGTTGGCTACACGAAAAGTTTTCTCTACTTATGGGGGACTTAGTAACCTGACAAAAGCATTGGAACAGGCCATTGGAATCAAACGATTCTCCCTGGGAGCTACTTCCACTTCCCTAATGCCATGTGAACAAGGATGGGTAGTTTCTTTCACAGATTCCTGTGGAATAGTTAACCGAATCCACTGCCGAAAGGTGATAACCACCGCACCTGCCTTTGCCCTCCTCACTTCTTCCTTCGTCCTCGACAAACAGATGAATCGGATAAGTAATCTTACCTATGCCCCTGTGATGCAAGTCTCCGTGGGATTGCGTAATACTTATGGAAAAGAGTTTCATGCCTTTGGCGGATTGGTTCCTTCCTGTGAACAAAAACCAGTTTTAGGTATTCTGTTTCCATCGGCCTGTTTCGATAACCGTTCCCCCGAAGGAGGTGCATTATATTCATACTTCTTAGGCGGGACGAGACACCCTGAACTTCTAGAGAAAAGTGACGACGAAATTATCAGGTTGATAACCACCGGCCTGAATGAAATGTTAGATTATCCTGCCGGAATAGTACCTGATCTTATACGTATCTTCCGGCATAAGAAAGCCATTCCCCAATACGAAAGCAGCAGTACCGACAGATTTGCTGCGATCAATGAACTGCAAAAACAGTATCCCGGATTGGTGGTAGCAGGAAATCTCAAAGGAGGAATCGGCATGGCCGACCGCATCAAACAGGCTGTTGAAATCGCCCGAGAAAGATGAACTCTCACTTTCATCGGGCACCTACATCTATAACAGCCAGAAAGAATAGTATTTATTGAGTATACCTAATATTTTCGTATAAAATCTGTTGAAAGATCTTATACGACTTATATATTCTTGCTTCATGGCACAAAGATAAATCCTTTGTTGATAAAGTCAACAAAAAAAGAGCTGCATATCATAGAAGATTTTCTTTCGCATCAGGGGTATGCTGAAAAATAGCACCTACTATCTGACAATTATCCAGCTCCTTACAATCGCCACAGGTATTATATCCCTTCTCATTTACACATTTTCGAATTGAACAATAATCATTGCAATACGCAAATTTCGCTCCGTCCGTGCGACACCCCATACAATTTATGGTTGCCGGTGTAATTTCCGGTGCATTGTTCATTATGCTCCACTTTTGGGCGGTTTTCTCTCTTAATTCATTATCATCTCGGACAGTGGCTATACGGGCATCGCAATTTTCGCAATCTAATCCGCAACATGCAATTAATTGTTTCATCATTTCGGGTTTCATTATTCGACAAAAATAAGAATAAAAAACAAGAATATGAGCAGATAAGAGGCATTTGATTACCTTCTACTACGCATGATATAGATACGCACATGATCACCGCCACAATGGAAGGTAATGCTGCAGCACAGGACTTTCTCTCACATCTCCCTCTGAAAGCGACATTACCCTTTATACCCCGTGGAGTAGCGTTGCAATTTTCTGCTTTCCTTGCTCCTACGCATCTATCTTCCGAAAAGTTCGTTGCGGTCGTACTCATGACCAATTCCTTTGTTACGGTCTGCGAACAGCAGTAAACCGATGATACATAACAGTCCACCCATGACCGCCATGACCAGTATCAGCAGGGGAGGTAAGTGATGCCTCGCAATACCATTTGTACAAAAGTATCTTGATGAAGAATCGGCACAAGCAATTCATAAGTAAACGGATTTTGGTTTATCAACTGACATGAAGTAAGCAATAGATAGATATCTCGATAAAAAAGTTCTCAAAAGTCCTTTCTTGCTGACTCCACATTTTTACAAAAAATGCAAAACAGGAATCAACCAATTGTCTTTATGCAAGAATAATGTATATTTATAAGAAATAAAGTAGAAGGAGGAAATAGGAAGTTAATATCGTAGAGACAAGAAACGAACTCACTGACAAGAGATAATTAATATCCTGAAAGCAGGAAGTTAACTTCCTGCTTTCAGGATATTAATTTCACGGAACGAAACTACATTAAATTGAAAAACAGAGAAAGAATCCAATAAAAAAGAAAGATTTTTCTTCTGGAGTTCATTTACACACGTTTATTCTTTAAATAGCATTTTGCAATCAAATCGATTCTTCGATTTAACTTGATTACAAAAAACAGTCTATATCCTTTCTTAAAGAACACAATCTTTTAAAAAAACAAAACGCACGAATCATCTATTGCAAAATCCATGCGTTTTTATTCTATTCCAATCTTTCAGGCCGGAAAAATCGTTTCTCCGCATTTTCAAAATACAAAATGACAAATCGATTACTTATCCGTTATTCCACTCATGATTTTCAATGCTGCATTCAATAAAGTTTCATTCGTATTGCCAAAAGGCAAATAAGTACTCAGATAAGAATCTTCATTGTATTCGTATGTAGGTTTGAAACCGGTGGCATAATCTGACTTTTCTTCTGCATTGTATACATTGCAAACAACCAGATTCAATATAAACCGATCCGTTGGATGAACAAAAGGCTTTGTAGCAACATATTCCCCCGCCGTTTTAGTACCTATCAATACAACCTTCATATAAGGATTAAGACAATTGATAACCATCTCCGCCGCCCCTCTGGTAGCATTGGTAGTCAGTACATAAACAGTAGACAGGTTAAGATTGGCACCGGATTGGATAAGCTCCGGATTGAATGTCAAATCCTGATTTGCTTCCACACGTTTATCACTGTATCTCAATAGAGCCAACAATTGATTCATCTTATCAGCCGGAGCAAGCATCGTACAGAGCAACTGGCACAATCTAAACTGCCTCCGGTGTTATAGCGTAAATCTAATACAAACTCATTTACCCCTCCTGTCTGGAAATCCCGGAAGGCCCTACGCAAATCATCATTATAAGCCTGACTGTCTGTCGTCGGCCCTGCCTTAAATTCATTATACATCAAATAGCCTACCTTTTTCCCATTCCATGGAATAATCTCAAAACGGTGAACAGGCTTATCCGCCAAAGAACGTGAAGCGGGCATTGTCGTCTCTCCTATCGGCACCACCCCACCGGTTACCTCACCATCTTCACCGACAACTTCTTTATAAACACCTATCTGAAGTTGACGGGTACTTCCCTGCAGTAATTCCGATTCAACCTTTTTAGTGATATAATCTCCATTCATCATCATAATCCAATGACCACGCTGCAATCCGGCTTCTTCGGCAGGCGATCCGGGCACCACATAAGAGATTAAAGCGTTATACGCTGTATCATTATCAAGCACTTTATATAAAGTATAATCAAAACCATAGCTCGGAATGGGTTCATCCAGCAAGGAGTCGATCTTACTAAAGCCATTATCCATGGAAGCGACGGCTTTTTTCAGAAACGCTTCCGGTTTCTGAAAATAGTCCGGAGCAGCAGGTGATGGCATATCTCTATACCACAGATACTCCTGACGCATCACACTGTCTATCCAAATATCGCGTCCCGTCTCCGGATAATATTCCGGCCAGCGGTCTACACCACAGGAAAAAAGACTTGTCAGTATAAGAGTTCCCAGTAAGGGAAGTATCAATCGTTTTCCTCTTTTCATAATTTATAGGCAATCTTAATCTGCGCAAATGTAGTGAATACTTAGCTTTCATACCACAATTACGATATAAAAAAGATAATGGTGAAGTGAGTTAAAATGGAAAATGGTATGAGAATCTGTAATTCGGATACAGCACTTTCTCTGATACCCGGTACTTTTGCATATAATATCAATGTAAAAATAGAAAAGAAATAAATATGACGATCAGAGAATTTAAAGAGCACGTAAAAACAAGGAAACTCCTTGATACAGAAGAAATCCATCAATTCATGAATATCATGAGTAACGAAGCGAGACGTATCACATTTCAACTCAACACGACATATCATACGCCCAACGAGGTACGAGAATTGCTTTCAGAACTGTTCGGTTATCGTGTTCCCTCTTCATTTCGTGTATTTCCTCCGTTTTACACGGATTTCGGTAAGAACATTACTATTGGCGAAGATGTGTTTATCAATGCTGCTGCCACTTTCAAGATCATGGTGGGATTACAATCGGTGACGGTTGTCAGATCGGGCATAATGTAGTTTTCGCCACACTCAACCACGGACTGCTACCCGAAGAACGCAAGTCCACCCAACCCGCCCCAATCGTACTCGGCAAGAACGTGTGGATAGCTCCAATGCCACCATTCTTCAAGGAGTAAGCATCGGAGACAATGCCATTGTCGCAGCGGGAGCAGTAGTAACCAAAGATGTCCCGTCTGATGCCGTTGTCGGTGGAGTGCCGGCAAAGTTTATCAAAACAATCCGATAAAACAATCACTTCATTATAACATATATCATGTATCATTATGAACAAA
>ENA-OQIG01000253-OQIG01000253.1-human-gut-metagenome-genome-assembly--contig:-NODE-253-length-31851-cov-4.224215_pt1 | contig 31851 bp, 27 predicted proteins | sample MGYA00242576_ERZ504741 | MGnify/ENA primary metagenome ERZ504741 (study PRJEB26092, sample SAMD00036436) | human gut metagenome | host: Homo sapiens | study: EMG produced TPA metagenomics assembly of... | reverse complement strand
CACTTTCGTCGGCCGACTTAATCATCGCATCAATCAGGTCCAAATGCTGTCCATCCAGTTCACCGGCTTCCATCGGCCTCCGGATACAAATACAGTAGGAATATTCAGTCTCATAGCCGCCATCAACATCCCCGGAGTGATTTTGTCACAATTGCTGATACATACCATGGCATCCGCTTTATGGGCATTCACCATATATTCCACACTATCGGCAATGATATCCCGGGAAGGAAGCGAATAAAGCATTCCGTCATGTCCCATGGCAATACCATCATCAATGGCAATCGTATTGAATTCCGCAGCAAAGCATCCCAGCTTCTCAATTTCTTTTTTCACCAGCTGACCTATTTCATGTAGATGTACATGTCCCGGAACAAACTGAGTAAACGAATTGACGATGGCAATGATAGGTTTGCCTAATTGCTCTTTTTTCATACCATTGGCTGCCCAAAGTGCCCGGGCGCCTGCCATGCGGCGACTGTGTGCTGAACGAACTGCGTAACTGCTTTTTCATTTCAATATTCCTTTTAAGTTAAAGAGCCTTCCCCACCTGTAGTGAGAAAGGCTCTAAATCATATCTTCTATCTGTACGAATACATACATAACCTTTCTCACGCTCTTGATGGAATCACCACGACGCGAATAATATGCAGGACTGCCAGGTTAATTGATGTATGATTATTCATAACTTCTATTTTCTATTCTTTGATTGCTGCAAAGGTAAGTGCTTTTTTATAAACTCCAAACAAATTGAAGAAAAAAATCACCTAAAACAAAATAATTGTAAGCAAAGCCCATCTTTAAATATGTATTTATCATTCAAAATCCTATATTCCCAACTATTTCTTATTATAATGTACTAATTTAAAACGCCGGAATCTCAGTTTGTTTTCATCAAAAGACGGATTCTTGTAATGGCTGTCACTTAAATACAAGCCGTCTTTACCTATATAGTGCAAGGTAGATATATACGTAAAATCCGGAAAACGAGTCTCCCCGATAACATCAAAATCTTCATTCAGAATCATTATAGAGAAAGATTTACGCCCATATTGCCATATATTCAGATAATTTTTCTCCCCGTCCAAATCCGTTTTCAAGTATACAAAACGGTAATAGACTTTCCGATATTTATCATAAATCAGATTTCCGTAACAAGGAATTTCTGAGCTTGCTTTCATCGCCCCATCAAAATCCTGTGGAGGATTCTCCTTGATTGCAGGCTTATCGATATATCGACTCTTTACTTTGATTTTTTTCATTTCTCCATCTTGTAGAGAAACTACGTAAATATCTTCATCAAAAAAGAAAGAGAATACAAATTGATCCTTGTCATTTAAACAGCAACTATATGAGAGTTCATTACCTAAGGATGGTTTAGTAACATCATCCGAAGACATAATAGGAGGAAACTTAATTGGAAAAGGACTGAGCACATTTTTAACCGTATCAACCACGACGTAGACAGGAGATTTTTCCATCACTTTGTTCCCTAAACGCATATTGACGGTTTGGGGTATATACATTTTCCCGTTATTAAAGTAAATAGGGCGATATGCAAAGGTTATGGCTCCGAAAGGCAATAGAGGTATCCCATCATCCGTTTTCTCAGTTATAATCTCACGTTTTTTCTTGCCCGACTCTTCCATCACAAACACTTTACTTTGTTGCAAACTGGGCAAATATATTTCATCAAAATCAATAATATGATATCCTCCGAACATACCAACACCATTAGCCCCCTCTCTATCAAAGAAGATGCTTTTCAGAAACTCTCCCGACTGCAAATCATAAACACAAATCTCTGGTTCCAATTGATTCTGAAAAGTTAGGTATTCATGCCCATCTTTATCAATAAAAGGGAATAGAGCCCTTATTTCTAACGTCACATTATCGGCCAATAAATAAACAACAGAATCTTCTGTCAGTTCCAGACCGGCATCCGCAGACTCCTTCTTACCGCCGGAACAGGATATTGCCAAAATAAAAACTCCCAGAATCCCAATTATATTTTTCATGTTTACTATTATTAATCATGTAATCACCTATACCAAAGCCATTATTATTTTCCCCTAAATTAAACAATTATTTAACTGAAAATAAAATCAACAGATAAAAAATGACCCTGAGACCATTAATTAATAATTTCCAAGAGCAAGACACAATGCATCCTAACAATTATTTTGCGATAGTTCTCTCAGGAACAAAGCAGAGAAACATCAATCATAAACAGAGAAAGAAGAAAAGAGCGGAAAGAGCAGATTAAGACCAAACCAATAAAACATGGGGATGTTGTGCAGTAAAACATCCCCATGTTATAACACAAAACATCCGGATGTTTTATACAACAACATCCGGATGTTTTTACGCAAAGAGTCTAAAGTTTCAAAGTAAACAATGGCATATTACTGACGAATAAAACGTATGCTAAATCCGTAACCACGACTATATGTATTCGTAGATTGTGGTACGGATACATTCGAAGGATTGATGGAGAGCGCCCAGCAATTATGCCCATCGACACTGCTAAACCACCAATACCCGACTTCATCTTTTTCCTGGAAAGCAAAAGGTTCATCAGCATTACGCCGTCCACCGGGTTTTCCCACAAACCCGGCAATACTCAATGCCTCGGCCACTTTAGAATCCCCACCCAGGAAATTCCGCAATTTATCCCAATCGCCCAAATGGTTCGGTATTTTCCAGCCTTCAGTAACTAAAGACGTAGAACCGGAAAACACACCTGCATTGTACAACAGTCCATATTGATTGCGAATGGTCCGGCTATCTTCCGTAATGCCGGCGGGAAAACCATATACAGCATATCTCGGGTTAGCATCTTTTCTCCATTCCGAAGAAATGACTCCTGCACTGTTTGTTATCGTCCGCAAATTGTCCGCCATCCAATATTGGGTACCGATTTTCATCACCCGATATGAGTTGCCTTCATTATCAGTAGTCAGATAAGGACGGAGTCCGTTTGCCTGACTATCCGAGTAGCCGATATAATCGCCGGTTATAAAACTCACTCCGTCTTCTGTAAACAGGGAGGTGAATGGTTGCGTATTGGTACCCGGCGTATAAACGGTAGTCAGATAATCTACTTTCCCTCCGTTATCCAATACCATTCCTTCGCCAAACGCTTTGTTATAAACATTATAAGGATAAAAGACCGAGGCACTTTTACCCGATCCAAATGAATAATCGGGAATAAACTCATGACATAGTTCTCCTACTTTCACTCCCTCAACATAAAGTTCATAAACAAACGAACGGGAAGAATCGGGCACTTTAAATTCAAGCAATAAAGTGACTCCGAGCGTTGCCGACAACTTCTTGCCGTCCTTGGCTGTCAATTCAAGAATAGCAGTACCGGACAAGGCTCCATCGGCCGAGCTTTTATCAGGAGCAATCACCGTCATCTCCCCGGTGGTGTCCGACGTATATTGGGCCGTAACTGTCCAACCGACCGGAGCCGTACATACCGGAGCAATACTTTTATTTACGCCACTGCAAGTAAACATAAAGGTCAGAGACTCACTCCGATGAAAATACGTCACTCCCGAAGCCGTCAATTCTACCTGTGCCCCTCCCCACTCCGGCACTTTAAATATGGTTCCATCAGTCAGATAAAATACAATATAACCGTCTTCACTGACCACCTTCCGGAACATAGGATCACCGGACGCACCTTTCGCTTTCATCGGATTGCCCGCAGCATCTTTCAATTCGACAGGACCGCTCCCATAATCAAGCGTCCAGTATCCTGCCGCATTGACCCCAATGACCGGAACAATACCATCGGTTCCCGAAGCTCTGACCTTTTGCCCGTTGTTGTCCAAAAGAAAAGAAGATGTTCCATCGGCATTCTTGATAGCCCAATACAGATGTCCGTCCGTATCCATTTTCATAGTGACGACAGGAGTTGTCCCATTCTGTCCTTTGTCTCCTTCCGGACCGTCCGTACCGTCTGTTCCATCCTGGCCATCTTTACCATCGGTACCGTCCTGGCCATCTTTGCCATCGGTACCGTCCTGACCGTCTTTACCGTCAGTACCATCCTGTCCGTCTTGCCCATCGATACCGTCTTGACCGTCTTTACCGTCGGTACCATCCTGACCGTCTTTGCCATCGGTACCGTTCTGACCATTCTGACCATCCTGACCATCTTCTCCTTTTTTACCATCGTCTCCTTTCTCGCCATTCTTGATGACAATCGTACCACTTTTGAAAAAACTGATGGTATAGCCGCTTCCATCTGCAAGTTCCTTGAAACCGGTAATATAATCACCTGATTCAGACGAATTAATGATCAGCTTCAAAGCAACGATATCCCTATTCATATTTTTGCACAACTCCTCGACAGAGTTTGCCTGCCCCTCCATTTCCGCGTGATTCTTCAACACCTCGTTCATCTCCTCTTGGCTACAGGCGGTTGCGAAGAACAGACAGAGAAACAATAGTTTGATTATATGATTCATATTCATTAGAGTTAAATTAATAATTTGCATCCCGGACACAACGAATGCTGTTACCTTCACCCGCCAACGCATTGCCAGAAGTCAACAGTTCTACAGAATTAGATTTGTAGGACATCCGGATGCGATAACTCGTTTCCGTCGACCACCATTGCCCTGTTGTTTCCTGGGCTCCGGTACTGCCATTACCGCCATTAACCGTATTAGCAGGCAAAGCCGTAAAACCGGTCAGATTGTTCGCCTCTATTCCCGTATCCTCCAACCAATTTCCAATTCCTTTCCCAACAGCTGTCGACTTCAGTTACGTGCATCTGCCCCCACAAAGTCTACCAATGCTTGCAGTTCTGCTTTAGAAGGAACATGCCATCCTTGGGGAGCTATATTTCCTTTCATTGCAAACTGATTGTAAAGTACACCGTACAGGTTACGATATTGCATAGCTCCCGGAGCATTGGCATTAACCGCCCGGTCGACCTGACAGGCCGGAAGATCTGCCCCGCACTGAATTCCCCAATCCATAGATGTGGCAAAACCGGTAGGAATAGGAGTACCATCATTAAATTGGGTTGTCTTCAGATTTTCTCCCATCCAGTAGAGGCTACCTATTTTTACAACCCTGTAAGCATATCCCTGCACATCGACAGCCAAGGAAGCTTTCAGCCCGCAAACAGTCCCGTTCACCAGTCCGTCTGCCCCATCTGCCGCCATCACATACCGGCTACCGTCTTCCGTAAGTATGGCAGTGGACGACGGATTGCCGGCGACCGGCGTATATCCTGTTCCGTCATGCTGTATCGATGCTCCGTTTTCCAAGATCAGTCCGGAACCAAAAGTACGCGAAGCAGCATTATAAGAATAGACTACTGTAGCCCGGTCCGTCGTGGAATACGCCGGCACATACTCCCGGCATATTTCTCCTACTTTAACTCCCTCCATCAATACGTCATAAACCAGAGAACTATTGAACTTCGGAAGTTCAATACGATAATACAACGTTACCAAGATGTCTGCCCGGACAGTATTTCCCAAAGCATCTGTGCCTTCTATCGTTATTCTTTCCGAAGCCGGCAGAGCCGAACCGGCAGCAGGTGCTTTCACAGTCAGCGTCCCCTGCAAAGCTTTCGGCTGATAATTAATCGTAGCATCCATGTTCCTGCCACCTTTACTATCTGTCGGAAACTGCTGCAATCAAACGTAACGTCCTGCGTTACTCCACGACGGAAGAAAAGTGGCCCCGTTTCATTGAATATCAATTTACTGTCTCCGGTTTTAGCCACTTTATAGATGCTCCCGTCAGTCATGGTAAACACGACATATTCAGGATCTCCGGTATTCACAGAAGCAAAGATGGACGGGCTGCCATCTGTCACCGTAGCCACTATCTTCTCTCCGCTTCCTCCTGTGATCCATTTCGTTACACCTCCGACAGTAACCTGCCAATAGTATTCACCATCGGTATCTTTAGCTATGCCGACAGATGGAGTGACACCATTCACAGGAGTCATGATTACCTTGTTACCTTCTCCATCCGTCAGCCACTCTACCGCTCCGCCACCTATTTGTACAGTCCAGTAATAATTGCCATCCGTATCCCGTTTGGCACCCAGCAACGGAGTATCTCCTGCAGGACCTTTCACGCCGTCTTTACCGTCGTTACCGTCAACTCCGTCTTTGCCATCCTCACCATTGGCACCGTCCTGTCCGTCACTGCCATTATGCCCATCGGTACCATCAGTTCCGTTCGATCCGTTTTGACCGTCGGCTCCGTTCTGACCGTCAACGCCGTCTTTACCGTCCGTACCATCCGTGCCGTTTGCTCCATCACTGCCATTCTCACCATTGGCACCGTCATTGCCATTTTCTCCTTTATTCCCCGTCAGGCCATTCTTTATAAGAATATCTCCTCCTTTATGAAAAACAATCAGTGTACCACTTCCATCGGGCAATTCGGTCACACTCTCAATGTAATCATGAGTCGGTATCGTATTCACTATCGTGGCAAGCAGCTCACTTCATTATTGGTATCGGATATCCATTCCCGGAGTTTTCCCATCCGTACATTCAGTTCGGCTTCCCGGCGCAGGGCCTCGTTAATGTCCTCCTGAACACAGCCTCCCGCCAACAGAACCGACAAAATGATAAACATATATTTTTTATATCTCTTCATGATTTCCTGTTTTAAAGATTAATCTTCTTTCAAAAGCCGTACACTGTAGCCTGTCGAATTATTGTCTCCGCTGTTAAACTCGAGTACGGATGAGTTTGCGGACAATCTGAACACAGCACCGACACTCTCCAGACTGGCACTGCTCCACCAGATACCGACTTGCTGAAAATCGTTGAACGAAAGACCGTCAGCACCTCTGTATCCTCCTCCGACACCGGAAAAACCTGTGAGATCGGTTCCACCCCCTGTCAGCCAATGCTCTGTTCCGGACTCTTTCAATAATGTACCGGCATTAGAACCCAGAAAAGCCCGTAATGTGGATACGATATCCGATTCCGTTGGAAGCTTCCATCCGGCAGGCACCACTTTTCTGGCAGCAACTCTATTGTACAAAACTCCATAAGATACCTTATTGGCAAATGCCTCTGCTGCTGCAGCATTCTCATAATCGTACACGGCACAGGCACCCGAACCGCTATCATCAAATCCACTCTCTCTCCAGGCACGCCCCGACAAGCCGGTGGCAACAGGAGTTCCGTCAGGATAAGTAAGTGTCCGTAAATTCTCCGCTGTCCAGTACTGTTTACCTATTTTCACAATGCGGTAGGCATTGCCATCCGCATCAGTCAGCCTTTCCGCCTGCAGGCCGTCTCCGAAATCCGGTTCCCGTCCTTTCAACGAACTGTCGGTATAGAATTCCGATCCATTTTCAGTATAGATATACATAACTGCCGGCCTGTCAGAAACTGAAGCATGATAACCCGTACCGTCGTGCTTCACCGAAGCACCGGTATTCGTGATAAGTCCCGATCCATAAACTCCTCCTGTCAAATAAGGATAGACAACCGTTGCAGACAATCCCAGTTCCCGCTGGTATTCACGACAAAGTTCTCCTACCTTTTTGCCCCAAAGACGGATGTTGTACACATAAGAACCTCTAAAATCCGGAAGCATTATCTTATAAAGCATACTCACGGTGAAAGAAGTCCGCGCCGTTTCTTCTGCGGTATTCGTACTTCGCAGTACCACATCTCCTGATAATGCTACGTCCGCTGTTCCCGCCGAAGGGGCCTCAAGAGTCAAAGCTCCCGCTTCAAAATCGACTGTCGCTTTCCACCCCTTCGGAACATCTACCGACAATTGCTCTTTTGAGATACCCTTACAACTGAAAGCAATCGCCTGAGACCCGCCCCGGTTGAAAAAAAACAGTTTACGTCCCTCCGGAACCTCAATAACCGGTCTTCCTATAGGTAGTCTGAACCGGGTTGCCCCACCGCTTAAAGTAAATTCCACATAATCCGGCTCCTTCAAGTCCACCTTCTCAAACACGGACACAGCATTTTTTGCATTGGCAACTATTTTCTTTCCATCCGCTTCAATCCATGTCTCGGGACCGGTTCCAATCTTTTGCGTCCAGTAATAGTTATCGTCGCCCCCGTCGGACGTTTCCCATTGCTTCACTCCCAGTTGAGGGGTTTGTCCATCGTGTACCGTAGAGGTTGCCTTTATTCTGTTTCCATCATTGTCGGCCAGATAATAAGGTTCACCGGAACCTATTTTTATAGTCCAGTAATATTCCGAATCAGCGGGATCCTGCATAATGCCAACCACCGGATTCTGTCCGGGGTCACCTTGCTCCCCCTTATTCCCGTTGGTACCGTCCACACCATCTTTGCCATCGGTACCATCCACGCCATCCTTACCGTCCGTACCATTCGTACCATCTGCACCATCTTTACCATCGGTACCGTTCTCACCATCTTTTCCGTCCGTACCGTCGGTACCGTCCACACCGTCTTTACCATCCGTACCATCTACGCCATCCTTACCGTCTGTACCGTCTATGCCGTCTTTCCCGGCATCTCCATCCGGACCGGTATCTCCTTTCTTCCCGTTACGGATAGTAATCGGAGCACTTTTGGAGAAGGAGATAGTATACCCCGCACCATCCGCCAGTTCCTCGATATGAGTAATGTTATCTCCTATCCTGTCGGTATTGACAATCACCTGAAGATTATAAATATCCTCATTCAGTTTCTTACATAGATCTGTCAACTCCTGCAATTCTTTCCTCTGATCACCCTGTCTGTCAAGTAAATCGTTGAAATCGGACTCTTTACAGCCATGCAGCAAAGGCATCAATAACAACAACAGATATATTTTCTTTCTAATCATAGTTTTCATTTTTGGATTTCAACAATAACTCGCCTGGCAAGTACGCTGTAATTATTCGGATCGGAAGTAAGCATATCTATGCACTCTCCTTTCACGGCGATACGTTTGCCATCTATCCCCTTCTTTTCAAGATAGGCTGCCAGTGCTTCGGCACGCTGTAAAGAGATTTTTTGATTAATATCCGGATTCCCGGTATGGTCGGCATGCCTGAAAGAATAACTTTCAGCTCAGGATACTTTTTCAGGGTTTGCACGATGCGGCATAATTCATTTTTGTACAAGGCTACATTCAGATAAGCCGATCCTCTCTTAAAATAGACCGGAGGCAATTCGTTGAATCCCAGTATCGGATCAGAACCGGTCTTCTCCTTCACTACCGTGTGCGCCTGTTGCAACTGCATATTTAAAGAAGCAATCTCCCGTTTCATCCGCTCCTTCTCTATCGAATCTTCAACGCAACAAGCAGGGGTAGGCAAGCTGACCGCACGCTCCTCTATATATCTGATCTCCACATCCGCCGCTCGTCTTGAGGCATAGAGAACATTGTCTTCTTTCTTTTTACCCACCTTCCATATCAAAGAGAGTCCGGCACTGGTCATAAAGTGGTCTTTCGACTTAATCAGCGTAGATATACCATCCATCTTATTGTTATTGACCCATATAATTCCCGTACGCAACTGTACATCAAAAGCCCGGGAAATCTTATAACGCAAAGACACATCTCCCCCTATCCCGATGTTCCACTTATCCGTCTTTTTTCCTGATAATGGGCTTTTATCTGCCTTATTTATTAACTCTGTAGAGAAATGTTGTGCATAGACGGCAGGACTCAGTAATACCGTCCAGCGACGATTTCCCCGGTTAGGGCCAAAGAAATTATTCACATTCAGATTCATCTGCAAACCAATATTCGTAAAGTGTACTTTCGAAAACACATCCTTGTACTTCCAGGTATTAAAATCCTGATTCGTATAATAAGTCATCCCGTCGGCATTCATAAGGTAATCACCCGCGTAAGATTTCGCCCCCATTCTGGTATATCCGGTTCGCGCAGATGCCTCTATGCCTATCCACGAATTAACCTGATAACCGGCAAACCCTCCAAACTGAGATCCGACATAGTTTTTATCCGCCGAGAATGAAGTAAAATCGCCAAACAGGAAAGGGACACCATATTCTGCTCCAAAATACCAATGTGAATACGATTTAAGAGGTTTATCGACCTTAACCGGCGTTTCCGTTTGGGCAAACCCGGTACCAAACAGCGGAGAAAAAAGAAGGAAAAGGATGGCTCTTCTGCATCCTGTCCCCATACAACAATGATTTTTTAACATAAGCTTCAATTTAAGAATTATTGTTTGTTTTCAATTTCTTGCGAAGTTCGCAAGGTGTCAGTCCATATTGTGACCTGCAAAATTTATTAAAGTGTGAAGGAGATGAAAATCCGAAGTCATCGATAATCTGGCTAAACTCATCACCATATACGGTAATACGGTAAATGATATGTTGCGATTTCCGATTGAGAAGCCAACGGTAGACCGACACTCCGAACTGTTCTTTAAACTTTGCCCGAAAATTAGTGACGCCATAGCCTAACAGGCTGGCCAACTCACCCACATTTTTTGCACTGAGATAGTTCTCCAGTATCTGTTCTTTAAACCTGGACGACTGTTCCGTCAAGGAACTGAACAAAATGGCAAGTTCCTGCTCATTATAAACAGAATTCAGGATATAGAACAGTTCCCGCTGCTTCGCTATATACAAGGAGAGATCATATAAATTCATCTCCATGTACTGTGCAAGAAGCTGTAAAAAAGAATTCAAAGGCTCGGCAAATTTAAGTCCACATCTTTTGAAACAGAACTATCCGAAATGGCTCCGAAAGGACGGAATGTCAATAAATCATGTACTATTAAATCACCAAATGCAAATAAGATGACCTGTGAGTCCGAAAGCATCTCGCAGGTATAGTCATCTTCTTTATCCCAGAAAAAGATATGCCGCTCTCTGACGGTAGCCAACTCTTGCTGAGCAGAGGAAACTTTCATAGTACCACTCATAATAAAAATCAAAACATTGCTATCCAACTTCAATAAGGAGTTCCCTTTTAAGATGATTAAAAAGCTAAATCCGGTTTGAAAAATCTGATTGGGCAGCAAATCAGAAGTCAAATTTTCAATTAAGGTTTTCATAGGTTGATGTATATTATAAAAAAACAAAAATGTACCAATATCTTACATTTAGAAGTACAAAGGAAGGCTTTTAACAGGTCAGTTCGTTTATACATTTTATTTAATTTGTTATATATAATAACAAATGGAAAACTTTTTTTTCAGTTTAACGACATATAGATATACTACTTCTTTCATTTTCGTTATTCATCGCCTATCAGCCAACAGGTATTAATTTCTACTACGAAAGAATAAACTCCCCACCAGTCCATAAATCTCTGACGATTAATTCGTATATTTGTCCCCACGGAAAATCCGAATTTTATTAATAACATTATAAAGAACAGATGGAAACAGCAGAAAACAAGTACATCACTGTAGCTTACAAACTGTATACAACAGAAGATGGTAAAAGAGACTTAGTAGAAGAAACAGCAGCCGAACATCCTTTCCAATTCATTTCAGGTTTGGGCACTACGCTCGAAGCTTTTGAATCACAGATAGTAAACCTTCATAAAGGAGACAAATTTGAATTTACTATTCCTTTTGCCGAAGCTTATGGTGAATATGACGAAGAACATGTAATCGATCTTCCCAAAAACATCTTTGAGATTGACGGAAAATTCGATAACGAACATATCTATCCGGGAAACATCATTCCTTTGATGAACTCAGAAGGCCAGCGCCTGAATGGTAGTGTAGTTGAAGTAAAAGCCGATACGGTAGTGATGGATATGAACCATCCGTTGGCCGGTGAAGATTTGACTTTCGTGGGCGAGGTTACCGAGAGCCGTCCGGCTACAAACGAAGAAATTCAGGAAATGATTAAAATGATGACCGGCGAAGGCGGATGCAGTTGCGGAAGCTGTGGCGACGGTTGCGGTGACGACTGCGGAGACAGTTGTGGAGACAGCTGCGGTTGTGGACATTGCCATTAATCCCGAGCGGTAATTTATAAAACGAAAAACGGTGAACATACTGCAACTGCATCGTATGTTCACCGTTTTATTATACCTAAGGACAGACAATCTATTTCACGATTTTTATCAGGAAAGAATCCTTACTGTATTCTTTGTCATTCAAGTAAAGCCTTTTATGTATTGTAGGGTTCTGTTTCTTCCAGGTGATATATAAATCGAATTTTACCACATCTTTCGTTCCATCTCCCCAATGAATCGTAAAGGTCTCTCCCTTATATTGATGTTCCGGAGAAAACTCACCAAAAGAAAGCACACGCTCTTTCGCTTCCCCCAGCACTTCTTTTCTCAATCCCAACGGCGGGGCATATTAAAGCGGGTATCCACAGAATTTTCCAATGGAAAGGATTTATCCCCATATTCCACAGTAATCTCATTACCCAATATATTCGACACAACCTGTGGGTCCAGCAAGTTATTGCCGGCGGCATCCTTCACAGAAAAATAAATATTATAGTTTATGAAATCCCAAATATAATCTCCCTGGTCCTTCTCTTTATCTTCTTCTCCATAACATCCGGTCAGCAGAAGCGGAAATAATAAAAGCAACCATACAAAATGTTTTTTCATATATACAGCATTAATAGTTCGTCACTCCAACAAGATTCTTTATATCAAGAAAATGAAAGAATTAGTCTTTTACTGCTTGTCTTCTATTTTTTAACATATAGTTTAACATTAGCACCCTTTATGTGTCATGATGTCGAGCACCACCCTGTCTGTTTCATTCATACCCTGTGATCCAATCCGCGTCAGATTTCGGATGCTTTGATCGACATCCTCGTCAATAATTCCCTCGACCGAAGTTACACAACGATTCTCCATTGCCATTACCGCCGACAACACAGCTGTCGACACTCCTGTCGTCACCTTCAGAGCACAACTGGGTTTAGCTCCGTCACAAATCATTCCGGTCAGATTGGCTATCATGTTTTGAACGGCAAAAGCCACCTGCTTATAAGAGCCTCCCATCAACCAAGTAATGCCACAACTCGACCCGGTTGCCGCCACTACACAGCCACAGAGGCGGATAGCGTCCCAGACTCTGCTTAATATAAATCACAGTCAAATGACTCATCATCAAAGCACGAATTAATTCTTCTTCCGACTTTCCGTTTTCTTCGGCATATACCACTACGGGCAAAGTCGCAGAAATCCCCTGGTTACCACTGCCCGAATTACTCATAACAGGAATCATGGCTCCCGCCATACGGGCATCACATGCTGCCGACGTATACGAAAGAATATGTGAGAAAACGCTATCCCCCATAATTTTATGTTCATAAGTGCCCCGAAGCATCTTACCCAACGCATGTCCGTAATCACCCTGAAAAGACTGTTCTGCCGCTTTTTTATTAAGCCGTGCCGTCTCAAGAATAAAGCGGATTTCATCCAACGGAGCAGTCAACGCAAAATCATACACCTTCCGTAAAGTAAGTTCCAGAATCTCTTCTTCCTCTTCCTCCCCGGAAGTCTGCTGTTTATTCAACAGTACTTCATCTCCCTTTGCCACGTAAACAAAGGTAGTATGCCCACCGGAAATGATAGCCGTCGCCTGTTCACCACCGGCTTCGCACGTCACTTCTATATAAAGTTTCTCCGTAATGTCTTCCTTCAACGAAATACAGATACGCTTTTCATCAATCAGTTTCTTTCCCTCTTCTACAGCTTCCGGAGTACTGTCTTTCAGCACCTCGAGCTGATAATCGGACTTCCCGATCAACGCACCCAAAGCCACAGCGATGGGCAGCCCGATCATTCCCGTACCGGGGATTCCTACTCCCATTGCATTTTTCAAGATATTAGCACTCAACAATACCTTTATTTTCTCCGGTTTGGCCCCCAAAGTCTCTGTAGCTTTTGCTACACACAATGCAACTGCAATCGGCTCTGTACATCCGATAGCCGGAATCACCTCCCGCTGTATTAAAGCGATTATCTGTTTTCTTTCTGATTCAGTCATCTGTCCAAGGTTTATATTTTGCACAAAAGTAGGAAATATACTCTTATAAACCATCCATTTAACCAAAGAATATCCTATCCGGATGAGTGAATGGTTTTACACTCTATCCTCTGGTTATTTAATAATTATCATGTATCTTTGCCTCTCAATTACAAATACTTAATAAAAAAGAGTAATGAATAAAGGATTTATATTAAAAGCCCTGTTTCTGTTATGCTTTCTTTTCTCACAAACAGCCCAAGGACAATCTTTCACTCCCGGAGAGATATGGCCCGATAATCACCAGGTACATATCAATGCGCATGGCGGAGGCATTTTATATGAAAACGGAACCTATTATTGGTTTGGCGAACACAAAACAGAAGGTGAAGCCGGAAATTTAGCCAATGTAGGGGTGCATTGCTACTCGTCCGATGACTTATATCATTGGAAAGACTGTGGTATTGCACTATCAGTGATAGAAAATGATCCCGGGCATCCCATTTCTAAAGGTGTATTCTCGAACGTCCTAAAGTTATATACAACCCTCTCACTAAGAAATATGTCATGTGGTTTCATCTTGAACCCAAAGGTGCAGGATATTCGGGAGCACTAAGCGGAATTGCCCTTAGCGACCGGGTTACAGGCCCTTACACCTTTCTAAAAGCTGTCCGTCCCAATGCCGGTTCATGGCCCATCAACGTACTGCCCATTCATAAAACCACCCGCAGACCTTCTGCAGAAGAAGAACGTCAATGCACCGGAGGTAGTCTTCCTGCCCATCCGGACAGCCTCAACATATTGGGCCGCGACATGGAGCAGGGGCAAATGGCGCGTGATATGAATCTGTTTGTCGATGATGACGGTAAAGCTTACCATATCTACTCCTCCGAAGAGAATAGTACGTTGCACATTGCCGAACTGGATCCGACCTATACAGGCTATACAGGCAAATATATCCGGGTCTTTATTAACCGTTCATGGAAGCTCCGGCCATGTTCAAGAAAGATGGTAACTATTACCTTATTATGTCCGGCTGTAGCGGATGGAATCCCAATGCCGCACGCTCTGCCATAGCTTCTTCCATTTGGGGAGAATGGAAAGAGTTAGGAAATCCTTGTATAGGTCAGGATGCAGACCTTACTTTTCATTCTCAAAGCACTTATATCCTACCGGTACAAGGTAAGAAAAATCAGTTTATATACATGGGTGACCGCTGGACTCCGCAAAACGCTATTGACGGACGCTACATCTGGCTTCCCATTCATTTTGAAGGTCCCAAACCGATTATCGAATGGAAAGATTCATGGACTTTAGACTAAAAACATACCATTCTGAACATTATGACCGTTATAAAATGTTGTATTGTAGGCATTCAAATGTATCTTTTCAAAAAAGAAACTTAACTTTGCAGCCAAGTTTACAAAAAATCAACTAAACTAAAAGGATTATTAATCAAAAACAGAATCGAATGAAATTAAAGAATCTGATAGCCTGTTTCTTTCTGGGCTTTATAATGGTTTCTTGCATACAAGACGAAGCACCTAATGCAGAAGCAGACATCATAGCATGCTCTGTACCGGGTGACGTACTCAACCGAGATCCGATAATTGAAAACAATAAGGTTACATTAATCGTAAAAGCAGGAACAGATATAACAGCATTAGCTCCAAGTTTACCTTAACTCCTGGAGCCTCGATTATCCCTAATAGCGGAACTACATTGGATTTCACTACACCTCAATATTATGAAGTGACTTCTGAAGACAAAAAATGGAAGAAAAAATATGAAGTAGGAGTAGCGTTCTCTGGTATTACTAACACAACGTACCATTTTGAGAATATAAAATTCGATTCAGAAGGGAAATACCATATTTTCTATGAAACAGACGCACAAGGAAAAGAAACAATGACTTGGGCAAGTGGTAATGCCGGATTCGCTTTCACCGGCGTAAAAGCAACAGCTGAAGAATATCCAACAAGTCAATCAACGAACGGTGTAGAAGGAAAATGCTTAAAATTAACAACTTGTGAAACCGGTTATTGGGGTTCATTGCTTGGAATGCCGATCGCAGCAGGTAACTTATTTTTGGGCAGCTTTGAAGTAAGACCTACCGATATCCTCCGTTCAACCAAATTCGGAACTCCATTTTCCAATATTCCAACTTCAATTACCGGATATTATAAATATAAAGCAGGAAAGTCATTCCAAATAGATGGTAAACCCGTAGATAATAAAAAAGATATCTGTGATATTTATGCTGTATTCTATGAGACAGATGAAAAATTGTCCACACTTGATGGAACCAACATATTGGCAGAGGATAATACTCATATAGTGTCAGTAGCCCGTATTAAAGATGCAAAAGAAACTGATGAATGGATTAAGTTTGACTTACCATTTGAATATCGTACTGGTAAATCAGTAGATATGGAGAAACTCAAAGCGGGAAAATATAATCTAGCGATCGTATTTTCTTCAAGTATACGCGGAGATCATTTTGAAGGTGCTCCAGGAAGTACACTTTACATTGATGAGGTTCTATTAAATTTCACTAACAAGTAAAAACAAGAAAATGAAAAAGTATATACTTATAGGCCTACTCGCTATCATCAGTACAATCACTTCCGTACAAGCTCAGGAAGAAAGGAACCATGGTATTATTTGGTCTGCATTACACGGGCTTGAATATGAAATAAAAGCGGGATTCAATGTGGGAGGAGCCTCTCCACTTCCATTACCAGCCGAAATACGCGCACTCACAGGATATAGTCCAACGATATGCTTTGCCATAGAAGGTAATACCACCAAATGGTTTGGTAAAGATTCTAAATGGGGAATGACTTTAGGGCTACGTCTGGAAACTAAAGGTATGGAAGCCAGAGCACGCGTAAAAAACTATAGTATGGAGATCATAGGGGATGGTGGCGAACGCCTAGCAGGTTACTGGACCGGAAAAGTAAGAACCAAATACCGAGGCTCTTATTTCTCGGTTCCTATAACAGCTGCTTATAAAATAAGCCAACGTGTAAAAATCAATGCAGGTCCTTATGTTTCATTTATGACTAGTGGTGACTTTAACGGTCACGTCAATGATGGTTATCTGCGTAAAGATACTCCCACAGGAGAAAAAGCTGAATTTGAGGGAGATAAAATAGCTCCTTATGATTTTTCTAAGGACCTGAACAATTTCCAATGGGGAGTTCAGGCCGGTGCAGAGTGGAAAGCATTCAAACATTTAAATGTATATGCAGATCTAGTATGGGGCTTGAATGATATCTTCAAAAAGGAATTTAAAACAATTACATTCAACATGTATCCTATTTATTTAAATGTAGGCTTTGGATATGCGTTTTAAAATCTATTTTTTCCAATAGTATTATAATTAAGGGCAACTGATTCAATATGAAAAAGTTGCCTTTTTCACTTCATTTTGAAATCACTTTCATTAAAATCATTTATAGATACAAGAAGAAAATATATTTCAAGACTAAAAGCATGATAAAGATACTAATAGAATCATAGTTATTTAGCAACAAAAGACTGGTCATCCTCCTAGTTCCCCCTCTGTTTTATCAAAACAACCTTATATTACAAAAGAATTACTTGAAAATATAAAATTGAAATTTCTTTAACTCCAATTAAAAAGAGGGTGTCCGAATTTTTTCTGGACACCCTCTTTTTAATTGGAGAGATTTAAAATCCTTTTATTTAGTTCCAATAAAAGTAACCTCTATCTTCTGGAATACGGCCGAAATAGACAAGATAATCTTACAATCATTGTTTATAAGTTTCGAACCCGCATTAAATTTACCACTAAGCGGTAAACCTGCATAAGAATGGTGCTTAAGATTAATTCACCAGTACTCAAATTTTTAGATGCAGTTATATTAACATCAGCTGTTAAACCGGCATAGCTAAAGTTAGAAATAGTCATTTTAACCGCTGTTCCATCTTCAATAACTTTCACGCTTTGTGGATCTACAACTGTAGGAGTAGCCCCATCAACCGAAACTGTTAATTTTCCGCTATAAGTACTCGTCACACCCGCCGCAAACGTACTAATTGTACATAGTAACATCAATATTGTGAATATTCGTCTCATCTTTTTTAATATTTATTATATCACTCTATTTAGCTTGTAAATCTAATCCCAAATCAAAAGCTTCTGTTGCCTCCCAATTACCACTTATAGCTCCAATCAACATTGACGCCATTGCAGCTTCAGGAGGAAGAATACCACTCTTACTCAACATATCCCATAATATTAAGATATCCGACATTTTCACAGGATCTCCCCAACTATCTACTTCGCCCGTTTCATGTACAGCCATTAATGGTGCAAATGCAGACTTATCTAAATAGATGTAGCTATGTCCATCAGCGACTTTTACATTCAATGGGAATCCATTGTTTACCCAATCTAATAACATTGCAATTGATTCATCGCTAATAGCAATAGATTCAACTTTTAAAAGTTTAGCTAACATTGCCTTAACTGTAGCAGGGTCACCTTTCAATACTTGATCGATAATCCCATCAAGTCCGGCAGCTCCACTTCCCATAGCTTGCGCTACAATTACAGGAATATTAAGTTTCACATACAACTTACCATCTTTTTCAAACCAGTATGCTAGATTCGTAGGAGATTGTAACCATCCTTCAGTTGGAATTAGTTTTTTAGCAACATCTGCAGTAGGAGCATTAAAGCCCACATCGGTTGGAATTGAATTGCCCCAGAGTTATAAGAAGCCGTTACATTTCCGTCAACGCCAAGAGTAACAGATTGCAATACCTGAGGTAATAATACACCAAAAATTCCTCTAAACATAGCACCATAAGATGTTCCATAATCAGAACTTTCAGTTACGCATACATAATTTACATAACCTGCACCTGCTATTACAGCATTAGGATTAGTATAATCATTATAAGTTAACTCTCCTGTTGTGTACTCAGCTAAACCATAAGTTTTAGCCCAACCTTTTGGATCGTTCATCGTAACTTTCAAAGATAAAGTTAACACCTTGTCTTTACGAGATCCAGTATATTCGACTGAAGCATTAGCCGTTTTAGCTGTTCCGCTAAAACCCTCACCATCTACTTTAACACCAGTTAAAGTTGCTTCTTCTTCTCCAGGAATTACGTTTTTCAAAAGAATAGTGACATTATCACCATTAGTTGCATCAAATACAACCTCTTTACCTGTCAATAAAGTTTCACCATAAGTAAGAACTAAAGTTTCATCCTTATAAGTTCCGATATAAAGACCGGCACCTGTTGCACTAACATTCAAAGTTACTTTACCTTCAGGAGTAATCATACCATCAACTGTAACTTTCAATAATGGAGCCGGTTGAGATGTTTCTCTTGTCACAGGTTTTGTCATGATATCTTTCGTTCCATTGAATTTGAAAGAACCATCGCCTGTTTTTCCATTGTAACATCAACAGTTATATCACTATAGCCATCAACCACATTTTTAAAACCGACTGTTGCAGATTGAAGACTTGTGGCTTCAAAGTTCACTGTTCCGGTTGTATTCGTCCCATTCAACTGAAAGTCTACATTTTCTGCTTTAATTTCACCTTTAGGAAGTTCCTGCCAGCTGTTATCATCATCGTCACTACAAGCAGTGAACAAGCTCACTGAGCAAATCAGCGCGAAGAGATACAATAAATTTTTCTTCATAAATAATCACGTTTAGTTAGTAATTTTTAATTTTTATTCTAAAACGGAGCAAAGTAACAGCTTTATTTCCATCCAAACAAGGTCTATCTTACGTATTTTATGTTCTAAATTTAAGATTAAGTTGGTTATCGAGCGAAATCGTATTAAAAAAAAATTAATCTATGATTCGAATCGAGCAAATATAATATATCTCCATCATCATCTTTAATAAGATAATGATAAAATTGTTTTCTCCTGCTAATTACTTATATTACACTGATTATACGAAAACAAGGGTAGGAGATCCTATCTATCAAAAAAGATCTCTTACCCTTCATCTGCTTTCACACATAATAATATAATTGTATATATGCGTTTTTAATTACTGCTACCGATTATCCTATTTTTTAAGAATCAATATATTTCGTCCAATACTTTCACCCGAAATGCGGGGTATACCGGAACAGTATGCTCTTGTCTCATAATCTCACCAATCTTTTTGACAATCTCAGGATACTTAGGACTGTGAATGAATTTACACCGGCCAGCTCATGAAGGTCTGCCGTTGCGCAAGTAATGCAGAACATACATATCTAATATTCATACAGACTCAATATGAAACAGTCCGGCACTATTTTTCTAACGGTGATATCTTAAAAGTAGTCATCACAAAACCGTGATCGGAAGGATAAAAGAACTCCTCTCCCATAAATTTCAAAGGCTTGGTCAACTCCTGATTATAAGATTCGGAAGTAATTGCACGAATGGTCTTGCTTGGTAATAGATAAAATCAATACGGTCGGATCGGAGTGGTTTATCTTCATTATCATAGATCCATGTAGTCCCTATATTTTTTTCCGGTTCGGGATGTATTTCACGGAAGCTGTCTTTGAAACCTGCATTTTGCATCTCTTTAGATACAGTCCACTCCACAACTGCACCACCATGATGATACATGTCTTTCGTTGCTTCAGTCCAATCAAGATGGGAATGCACATTGAAATCTCCACCCATAATCATGGGAATACTGTCAGTCTGACGAATCATCGGCTGCAAGACAGAGAGTATGCGGTGTATTTCATTATCCCGGGTACCGGCATCATCCCATGCGAGGATATCGGTTTCCGATTGTTCGGTAGGTACCAAGCGCATATCAGGTAAATAATGCAACCAAGTATCGAATAAACGGACCGGTGTGCCATCCATGTCTATTTCGACTCCTCCAAAATTGAAGGTAGAAATGGAGTCAGGGAAAAGATATGTTTTTTTAATCGGATAGCGACTATAAATACACAGATTGTCTGATAACAATACGTAATCATATCCCAAAGAGTCTGCAACCATTGGAGCCGCACCATAAGTCTCAATCATCAAAATAACATCGGCCTGACTCTTTCTCAGAATCCCGATAGTACCTTCACATCCTTTTTCAGGATAATTTTTAACATGTCCCGCATGCCATACATTCCATGACAAAACTTTTAATTCTTTCTCTTTTGCACGTTCTTGGGTACAAGAAACAAAGCTTATTGCCGCAATAGCAACAAAAATATATATAAACTTATTCATACCTATTCTATTATTGAAAATAATACATGGAGATATGACAGAAGTTACCTCCTGTCACACCTCCACAAAAGAATTAATTATTTAGTAAAAATGCAGTTGTTACCGGATTGCCCAACCAAGCTTCGTGAGGCTCTACACCCAACAACCAGGCTTCTGTGCAGGTACGTCAATAACCATCGTGCTTTCAGTAATCTTATAATTCTTTTTCACCCCCTTTCCATAAAAGACAAGTGGGGTCTCCATTTCATTGAGCGTTTTTCCTCCATGATTGGTACCGATACCCCCATGGTCTGCGGTCAAAATAATCACTGTTTCGTCCATCATATCGGCTTCTTCAATAGCTGCTACTATTTCACCTAAATACCCATCCAATTCATCTAACTTTTCATAATACTCTTTAGATTCCCATTTATAGGTATGTCCGGTATGATCAGGATATTCAAATATAACAGCACAATACATCGGCTTTTTCTCTTTCAGATAATTGACGGCAAATTGTGTCGCTCCCTTGGGATGATCTTTTGTCTGTGGAGCATGTACGAAATGATTGATGGCAAGCGAATCGACTAAATACTTCATGCCATCCCATTCGTAAATATAACCGAGTTCCGCTTTAGGATGTGTGTCGCGCAGCAATCCGTACAGTCCCGGAAAACGGCCATATTGGTTGGTGATAAAAGGAGGAATTTCCGGTGTTTTGCTTCCCCAAGTAGTGTAACCGTGAAGTTCCGGTCCTACTCCGGTAAACATGGAGGCCCAGTTAGGAGCACTCGATGAAGGGAGGATAGAACGGTTATTCAATGTAGAAGCTCCTTCTTTCATCAACCGATTGAAATTGGGCATGGGATGATTACGGATAGCAACAGCACTCAGTCCGTCAAAAGCAACCAATACCACATGCTTGGGACGTTTCTTCAAACGTGGGCCGGCCGCGCTTACTTCACTGACAAATAAACCAAGAATCAAGGAAAATATAAATAGTATAGATATCTTTTTCATTTTGTATATACATTTAATTGTGTAACTTAAAATTATAAATATTACCGCCAAAATCGGCAACAAACAGACAGTTACCACTAACTGCCACGCTTGAGAATACAGGTGCTCCCAAAGCCCGCTTACCGCGATAAGCCCCCGTATTCAGGTCAACGGCATGCAAATATCCATCGCTGGCGCCAAAGAGAACAGCCGAACCTACAAGGACAGGCGAAACCTCGACCGTACATTCCTGATTATGTGAATACGGAACGGTATAGAAAAGACTTGTCCCGGTACGATAATTCCAGACTTCCTTAAAAGTGAGGCGGTCAAAAGCGACCACACCTTTATTGGAAGTAGAAACAATCAGATATTTATCCGTCACAAGCGGAGCGCAAGCCGAATTAAATTCATAAGAAGTTTCTGCCATTTTCAGAATATCTCCGAAACGGGGATTGATTACATACAGATTCTCACATGAAGCTAAATAGAAATTACCATCATAGAAAGTAGCTGATCCGTCTCGAAAACGAATCTTACTATCACGCTTCTTCCACAACAAAGCACCATTACTGATGTCATGTCCGAAAAGCCCGTTCCAATGGCCGATGCAACTAACACTCCCGCACCCACGGTAAAGGTGGAAGTGTTCCCTCGCCTCCGTCCCAGGCTTTATTCTGCCATAAAATTTTTCCGTCGACAGCCTGCACAGCACAAGTACCTTTTGCATGTCCGGCATATACCACACCATCGGCTACGGCCAATCCTTCGTCGAGAAGCGGCAGCAAAGAAACCGGCAATTGCGTTTGCCAGCAAGCTGTTCCTTTTTCAGCATCTATGGCATAAAGCATTCCCGAAGCATCCGAAGCGAATATACGGCCATCTTCATAGGCAATGGTATTCTTTATCGAATTGGAAGTGACAAAGGTCCAGCAAAGATGTCCTGTGGTCGCATCATAGGCTTTTACATAGCATTTCTTCGCTTTGTCATCATCAATGGTTCCGATAAAGACTTTGTTCTGCGCAACAATCGGCGAGCACATGTAAATGTTGCTGCCGACATTCTGAATCCAGTTGGTTTGCAAGGGTAAAGATACACTGTCATTCACCAGTTGGTTGTGTGCGGCATTTCCACGAAGCCCTGCCCAGACATCAGATGTCGCAATGACCGACAGCGGCTGCTTAGTTACAGTATAGTCTACTCTCTTCGTCAAACGAGTTCCATCTTCAAACTCGGCAGTCACCAACAGGCGTTGCTTACCGCCGGATACCCGGACCGCCCCGCTCCATCCCCAATCTGTTTCAGGCATAAGCGTCACAGTCGATACAAGCCTTCCGTTTCGTTCAACAGAAGCTGTCACCTTCTTCGCATCCGATATAGTACGGTAAGCATTGATCCGGACCGTCATTTTTCCGTCAGGAACTGAAACGGTTTCACCTTCCGCCGGATAGGCAGAAGTCAATATTGCGTCTATATAAGTATAACGAGTTGCTGAACTTAATTTACCTTTGGTATCAGCATTGTAAATTCTGAAACAAGAAGTTCCATGGTCTATTCCTCCTTTGTCCGGAGTGGATGAGCAGTAAGTATGAAGTCCTGACTTCAACTGCTTATAATAATGATTGTGCCAGTGTCCGTAAATCATGGCATCCAGATTGTAATCAGCAAAGTCTATCTGTTCGCCATTTTTATCTTTGAAGAGCAAATCGTCTCCCCAAAACCATAAGTCGTGATTAAATAAAACAATTTTTTTCCTTTTATCCGTTTGTGCAAGATCATTCTTCAGCCAACGGATGATGTCGGAACGCCTGTACGAAGGTGCATGATCACCACCCAGCATCGGAGTTACTACATAATGTACATTACCGACATCAAACGAATACCATGAAGGACCAAAATGACTTTGCCACAACTCTTCACCGTATTTTCCGGCACGCAGATCATGATTCCCCACACAATAGTAGGTCGGAACTCCCAAATCTACGGAACGGAGATAACGTCCATGAAAATCCTGATGAGCTTCATAACAAATATCACCGGTATGGATAATAAAAGCAGTCGGATTGGTTTTCACGTACTCTTTCAAGTTATCGATCCAATCACCGTATAGAGAAGTTTCCGTATCTGTAATTTGTACAAACGAATATCCATTCCCGGTATCTACCGAGGTCTTGCAGATACCCAATTCATACTTTTTTCCGGTTCCGTCAAAAGATAGGTAATGGGAGGTTGATGCCTGATACCCATCGGGAACAGTCAAAGTTACAAAACGTGTATCTTTATGTCCCGGAAGTATGAAATGACCATCATCTGTGGTTTTCACCACATTGAGACCATCTTGTACGCAGACTCCTTTTAGCCCCCTCTCTCCCGCATCACAAATGCCATTGCCGTTCGCATCGATATAAACTTTTCCTTCTATTTGTGCGAACACAGAGCTACCGACTCCCAAGAATAAAGCAGCCATGCTTATAAATAATTTCAACATATTTATTAATTTATCATATTAATTGCCCTTGTCACTTAACGAAAACAAGAGGGCCCCTTCATTACTGCCGAAGCAGCCCTTCCTGTTTTCTGATTAAGATAAGCCTATTCCCAGAATGGATTCTGATAGAGGTTCTCGTTAACAGTTATATCTTTGGTAGCTACCGGATAGTAATAATATTTTGGAGATACAAAAGTATACTTATTATGTTGGGCAACCAAATAGATATAGCCTTTTGTTCCTTCGGTAAGTCCGATGGTATTACCTTCCAAAGCATAAACTGTCAGTTTATACTTTTGCTTGTCTTCTTCGGGAATTTTATCTATATCTGCTTTCTTTTCTACTATAGCGACATCCGGTTGACCGTCACCTGTCACATCATAGTATCCCATCCCCGGAATATAAGCTCCTTCGGGAGCTGCTTCAAACAACTTTCCACATCCCCAACGCATCAAATCGCCATATCTGAACCCTTCGCATGCCAACTCGATTCTCCGTTCACGGCGCACTTCCAAAACAGCACCTTTCTGTGCTGACTGTACATTGGAGTAACGTTCATCCTGTACCGGATCGATATTAGCCAGCCAATCATCCAACGAAACATCCGGCATGCCTGCACGCTGCCTGATCAGGTTAATTGTCTGGTTGACATCATCTTGCGTGAGTATACCCAGCTCGGCTTTTGCCTCTGCATACATCAACAAAACCTCGGCATAACGGATAATAGGCAAATCTGTATACGATTTTCCCCAGTCAATCTGATCGAATGTCAGCGGACGGAACTTAATCTGAGGATATCCTCCCAAGTTCAATTTCGTACGATGAGGTTCAGTGGTTCCCACATTCAAAACACCCGGTTTCATAAATGTTTGTTCCAGGCGGGGATCTCTGTTTTCAAAGACTTCAAGTACTGTCTTCGTTTTATAGCCTTCCACTTGATGAAAATACTCGGTATGTCCATCCTTAACAACTAAATAATCTTCCATCAGGCTACGGGAAAGACCGGTGTTGTAGTCAAACTGAGCCTGAGCATTGTGCAGACGTCCTAACGCCTTGTCGTAGTCAGCTACCAGAATCATTTCCGGATTTTGTGTAAGATCCGTACTGCAAAAAAGTGACTGATAGGCCGGTAAACCACTCTCTTTGGTTGTAGACAAACTGTAACTTTTTGTGTCCATAATCTTCTGGCATGCCTCTACCGCTATTTTCAAGAATCGGTCGCCGTCATTCAGCTTCAGTTCCGGATGATATTTACGGAACGTTCCTTCATGCAAAGCAATCCGTGCCTGTACAGCCAAAGCCGCATCACGATAAATACGAGTCGTGCTTTTAGTCGTTTTCATATGAGTTACGGCAAAGTCAAGATCTGCCATAATAGAGTCTACCACCAATGCTCGAGGGTCCTGCGGCTTATACAATAAATCAATGTCCGTCGTTTGCAGGTCATGGCTATACCAAGGTACATCCGAATAATCTTTCACCTTTGAATAATAGACCAGTGCACGAAACATACGTGCCAACCCAATATAATGATTAATCTCACCGCGATCTCCTTCTACACGACCTGTCCGAGCCAACATAAAATTGACTGTACGAATGTTGCTCCAGCTCCATTTACCTATATTATCCGCCCGATATTCGCCGCGCATCATTTTATAAATATCGGTATCTTCTGGGTAAAGCATATTGTCGGAAGGAGTATCCGAATAGCTTGCACCGATATAGCCGTACATGCCATTGGTATAAGTCTCCAAATCAGCAGGAGAAGAAAAAAAGACTTTCTCTGTAATACTCGTTTCCGGAAACGATCCATAAACCCGTCATTACAACTTGTCATCAGTCCTGCGCCTGTGAAACAGCACGCAGTCAGTAATATATGTTTTATTTTTGAACACATAGTTTATCTAAATTAGAATGTAACATTTAAACCGAATGAATAAGAACGCTGAAGAGGATAGACAATGTTACCTAAGCTCTCCGGATCTACTTTGTAATGCTTGTATAAACCCGAAAATTCACACAAATTATCACCGGAGAAGAAAATGCGCAAGCGCTCAATTCCTATCTTATTCAACAATACCTTAGGAAGTGTATAACCTACTGTGAGGTTTTTCAGACGCATATAAGCTGCATTCTGTAAATATCTGGTCTGTACCACTCCACATTCTCTATCCGTATTTTCCGCCACATAAGCTTTCATACGGGGGAAGTACGCATCCGGATTTTCCTCCGTCCAATGGTCATACATATTACCTTTGGTGATATTGGTCCAAGGCTGTGCATAGATACCCCAGAAATAGAGGTCACCGGTACCCGGATAATAATCCTTCTTACCTACTCCCTGGGCAAACAAGCTGAGATCGAATCCATTCCACTGTGCATTGGCCGATAAACCAAATGTATAACGAGCACGGCTATTACCTATAATTTTATAATCGCCATGGTCTTCCAGAGTCCATGCTCCGTCAGTAATTTTACCATCCTTGTTTTCATCTTTAAACTTCAGGTCACCCGGTGCCAAAGGACGGGTACCCGGATAAGAAGTACACCATGACTGATCGGCATGATTCTTAATGTCTTCTTCGGAAGTAAAGAAACCTAAAGTTTCTACACCCCATATCTCACCAATCTCTTTTCCTACATAATAATCGCCCAGCAATCCCTTGGGATTTTCGTACTTTGTAATATAAGCACGGCTATCCGCCAGATTGAAGTTTACATCATAATAGAACGGTTTTCCGGCCAACTTGAACTGATCTTTCCAACCCACAGTCAATTCCCATCCTTCCGTCTTTAAATCGGCTGCATTCTGTTTGGGCACGTCGGTTCCCAAAACACTTGGAAGCGTAACTCCGGGGGTTAACATATCTTTTGTACGACGTACATATACCTCACCTGTTATGCTTAAACGGTTATCAAAGAAATTGGCATCCAAGGCAAGATTGGTAGTAGTTACCTTTTCCCAGGTTAAGTTACCGGCAACCAATCCGGGAGCTCCCACATATACCGGTTGCTGCTTATCCAGTATCTGACTGATTTTTCCTGATCCCATCGTGGCAAGATATGCATAAGCATCCACATCCTGGTTTCCTAAACTACCATAGGAACCTCTCAACTTCAGAAAACTGACCACTCCGGTCAAAGGCTCAAAGAACTTTTCACGTGAGATGACCCATCCTAAAGAAACAGAAGGATTAAATACAAAACGGTCATTCTTAGGGAAACGTGAAGTACCGTCATAGCGTCCGTTGAATTCAAAAATATATTTGTCGTTATAAATATATCCCAACGCGCAAAAGCACCTCTCAGAGCCCAGGTCGTTATACTCTGGGACATATTCATATCACCTGTAGCCAGATTAATAGTAGGCAGTGAACTTGAAATCAGTTCTTTACGATTTGCTTTTACGTAATCATATTTATACTCTTCCTGATTGAAACCCACAACAGCAGTGACAGCATGCTTCTTCGCAAATGTTTTTTGGAAGGTACCATATACATCAAATAGAATATGTTTCGTATCGGAGTTACTGCTTGAAGCATCGGATACGGTCGAAATCGGATTAAATGTCAAAACAGGTAATTCCGGTCCGTTACGGTAAGTCACAGGCAAATTATACCAATTACTTCTGGTTTTTGTATTTGAAAAGGCAAATGTTCCTTGTACAAAAAAGACATCTTTGATCACATCTATCTTAGTCGACAAGTTGATATTTGTATTTGTTTTCCAGTCGGTAGCACGACCACCTTCGGCCAATGCTCCCAATGTACCGACACTGGCATCTGTCCAAGTTCCATCAGGATTCTTAACCATATCCATCGGATTCTTACGATACATCTGTTTATAAGTGTTGGTCATGGCATTCGCATAATCATAATCGGAAGTCGTCAGGCTGACATTACTGTTCAAGCTCCACCAGTCTGTCAGTTTAAACTGTAATTTGGTACGCAGGTTATATCGGTTATAAATGTCATTACCATACTTAAACATACCGTTCTGCCGATTGTATCCTCCCGAAAAGTAATAGGAAATACGATCTGTTTTTCCGGAAATATCAATGTTGTGGATAGTTGAAAAACCTACATCGTTGTAAGCCTCGTCAACCCAGTTTGTCCGACCAAAGTAAGTATAAGATCCATCCGGATTCAAGAAATAAGGAGAAGTAGAAGGATCCTCAGAACATTTCTTCGCATAGGCCAGTTGCTCCTCGTTATAAAGATTATACCATGGATATGCCATCGTATTTCGAGTGGTTGCCACCAGATAAGGATCTGTTATAATTTCCGGCATGCGGGTATTGGTACGTAATACAAAATTGTTGTTATAATTGACGGTAAGTTTTTCATTGCTACCATCCTTAGTTGTCACCAGGATGACACCAAACGCAGCACGTGAACCATATATAGCAGATGACGCAGCATCCTTCAATACAGAAATATTTGCTATATCAACAGGATTCATACGATTCAGTTGATCACTGGTAGAGACCACACCGTCGATGACAACCAACGGAGAACCTCCATTCAATGAGTGGTACCACGAATATTATAAGAAGGAGAATCATCTGCTTCACCATCACCGACCGATACATTGAGGTTGGCAACAGCACCTTGCAGCGCTTGTCCCATATTCAATACCGGACGGTCCTCGATCGCTTTGGTAGAAACAGTTGCTACCGAACCCGAAAGATTAACTTTCTTCTGAACAGCATAGCCAACTACCACGACTTCATCCAGCGCTTTACTGTTTTCCTCCAATACAATGTCTATCACTGATTTATCACCTACCTTTACAGTCTGGCGATATAGCCGACGTATGAAAACTTAAGTGACTTACCTGCCGGAACCTTCAACGAATATTTCCCATCGATATTAGTGATAACACCGGTAGTAGTTCCCAATACCGTTACATTTACACCTATCAACGTTTCGCCTCGTGTGTCTGTAACCGTACCGGTTATCTCTTTCGTTTTCGCAGTATTATCATTTGGGGTATTTGTTTCTCCGCACCGGGAACCAAAATAATCTTTCTATTCTCCACTACACATTTGCAGTCCGGAAGAATTTTGGATAAAATCACATCAATACGTTCGTTATTGGCTTGTACCGTAACTTTACGGTTCATGTCAATTTCGGCATCATTGTAGAAGAAAGTGTATTCACTCTTCGATTCGATCGATTTAAGCACTTGCTTTAGGGGAACTTGTTTCACATGAAGATTGATGCGGGTTTGCTGAGCATAAACTCCCTGAAAAACAAATAGAAACAAAATAAAAGACATTAGTCTAACTAAACGAATGTTTCTTTCTGTTAAGAAAAAGCTTAAAAAGCTTCTCCATTTAAATTTATTCATATCTTTGTAAAAGATTTAAAGTAAATAATTACGCCTCCTGCAAGAGACGTGATTAAAAAAACTCAGAGATAGGTAAGTGCTGCAACATTTACCTATTTTTTGCTTGGATGTGTGTTTCTACATATTTTCAATTCATTTTAAGATTAATACTTGTGTTGCCTATCGCTTTCTGGGAAGAATATGTAAGATACCATTCTCCCAGTAATATCTTATTGGAGCAACCAAAGTCATCGCTTTCAGAATTTCATCCAGATTCTCTCCATTCCTGACAGAGAACGACATAAATACTTTTTCAGCAAACTCTGACGGACATTCAATATCCACCCCATACCACTTATTTAAATTAATAATAATATCAGCCAACTTATCATTATCAAAAGTCAGTTCATTTTGAATCCAACTGATATAATCATCCGTATTCACCATTTGTACTTTCGTACGTTCACTCTTCTTATCATAATTAATCAACTGCCCGGGAGTCAACACTACCGAATGATTCATCTTACAACCGGCAATCTTCACACTACCTTCTACCAATACTGCTTCAACCCCGGATTTCCGTCGATAGTTGTCAACAATAAAACGAGTCCCCAATACCTCTACTTTCATCTCTCCGGCTTGCACACGGAAAGGAAGCTTCTCATTCCTCCGTACCTCAAAATAGGCTTCACCGGATAAACTGACTTCACGGGCTGACGAACTAAACGTTTCAGGATACTCCAATAAACTATTGGAATTAAGCCATACAACCGTACTATCCGGCAAAACAAATCGTCCCTTACTTCCATTGGCAGTCAACAAACGATTCATGACATCCGGCTGTTTCGGGACCGAACTGCTACCCCAATAATAAAAGACAGACCCTACAGTAAATAACATCAAAAAGACAGCTGCCACACGCAAGAACGGAACGAAGTGTTTCCGGAAAACGAATCTGTTTTTACGTAAACCGGATTCTGTTGACTGTATCCGATTTTTAAATCGCTCTAGCGCTATCTCTGTTTCCAGATCGTCGGTAGCTATCGTGTTGCCTAAAAGCCATAAATCACGGACTTCGGAAAATTCATTCCGGTTCTTTTCTGATTGTTTCAGCCAGTTGAACAGAAAAACTTTCTCTTCACCGGTAGCCGTACCATCCAGAAAACGTATGATAACTTCATTTATGTCTTTAATTTCATTCTTCATTTTTAGCTCCTCTATTAGTAATACAAGTGAAATTTAAAAAACCCTCCTCCAAAACATACTTTTTTTTTTAAGAATATTATTTCAAGCAGAGATAAAGCAAGAATAAAAGACTCATTAAATCCTTGTTTTTAAGATGAGTACGTAGTTCCAACAAAGCACGGGTCAAATACTTTTCTACGGTTTTTGGAGAAAGATCGAGCTGAACGGAGATTTCCTTTATTTTCAGACCATAGCTTCTACTTAATATAAATACCTTTTTTACCTGCGTAGGAAGTGTTTCGATAAAAGTTTCAATTTCACTCTGGAGTTCTTTCATGAACAACGAGTTTTCCTGATTATTCTCCAGAATTTGCAGTGCTTCGATTTGATCGGAAAATTGTTCTACGGATTCTTCTTCGGTATATTTCTTACTGGAAGGATATTAAGCGATTTATTATAGACAGCCTTAAAAAGATAGGCTTTTACCGCGCCATCAAATTCAATATCTGTACGTTTATTCCATAAAGCAACAAAAACATCCTGCACTACGTCTTCTGCAATATCCCAATCATTCACAAAACGGAACGCATATACCCGCAACACCTTATAATATTGCCGAAATAATTGTTCTACCGATCAAGATTCGAATACATTGTGTTTTCCTTCATTTTAAAGTATTAGTTAATAAAAAGGCATTGACAAAGTAACAAATAATATAAT
>ENA-OQIG01000252-OQIG01000252.1-human-gut-metagenome-genome-assembly--contig:-NODE-252-length-31912-cov-2.150071_pt1 | contig 31912 bp, 39 predicted proteins | sample MGYA00242576_ERZ504741 | MGnify/ENA primary metagenome ERZ504741 (study PRJEB26092, sample SAMD00036436) | human gut metagenome | host: Homo sapiens | study: EMG produced TPA metagenomics assembly of... | reverse complement strand
ATAGTCATCCCATGCTACAATTCCGAGGCAACGATCCGGAAAGTTGTAGAGATGGTGATGGAAGAATTCAAGAAAATGGACGGATATGACTGCGAATTTGTCCTGGTGAACGACGGTTCCCCGAAAGACAATACGTATGGGGAGATCAAGAAGCTCGGTGAGCAGTATCAGAATGTCAAGGGCATCAACCTGCTGCGCAATTTCGGCCAGCACAATGCGCTGATGGCGGCACTCCACTACACCGAAGGAGATTTTATTCTCGGCATGGACGATGACATGCAGACACATCCGTCCCAGATCAGCAAACTGATCCACAAGATGGAAGAAGGATACGATCTGGTTTACGGCTGCTATCCGAAACGGAAAAATTCGTTCCTGAAAAATGTCACCAGCAAACTGAACGAAGTTTCCTCCCGGATTCTTCTCGGACGGCCAAAAGACATCGTTTCCAGCAATTTCTGGATGATTACCCGCCAGATCAAGGACGAGGTGGTAAAATACGACAGCTTCAATCCCTATATTGACGGCATTTTCTACCGCACGACACACAAAATCGGAAATGTAGAGGTGGAGCATTTCAAACGTGCAGTGGGAACTTCCAACTATACGTTAAAGAAATTGATCAAATTGTGGCTTGCCTACTGGAACTATTCTGTAATTCCGCTTCGCATATCGTCCGTTCTCGGCGGAGTTTCTGCAGCCGGCGGTTTTCTGGCAGCCATCATGATTGCCATCCGAAAGCTCATCAATCCGACCGTGATGGTTGGCTGGTCTTCGACGATCTGCGCCATCGTTGTTTTTTCCGGATTGATTCTGATGGTGCTCGGCATCATCGGAGAATACCTCGGAAAGATGATTCTGATTCTGAACCGCACGCCGCAGTATATTGTGCGGGAAACCATTAACGTATCTGATGAGGAAGAAAAAAAAGTGAAAAAAATCATGATTTTAGGTGCCGGTATTTACCAGGTGCCGCTGATCCGGACTGCACGCAGAATGGGTCTTTACACGATCGTAGTGAGTATTCCCGGCGATTATCCGGGTTTTGCACTTGCAGATAAAATTTATGAACTGAATACGCGGGATAAAGAAGCGATTCTTGCGGCGGCGGAAAAAGAACAGATCGACGGAATTTGTACATCGGGAACCGATGTGGCCGTCAGCACAATCGGCTATGTCTGTGAAAAGATGCATCTGTCCGGCATTCCGTATGAGGCGGCGGAAATTCTGACCGATAAGGCAAAGATGAAAGACGCATTCCGGCAGGGCGGCGTTTCCGCGGCAGACGGGATGCGGGTAAGAAGCGCAGAGGAGGCACAAAAAGCCGCAGAACAGCTTGGATACCCGGTTGTCGTAAAACGGGTGGACAGTTCAGGAAGCCGCGGAATTACCGTGGTGGAGCATTCCGGACAGATCGAAGAAGCGTATGAAAATGCGAGAAACGGTTCGGCAAGAGATTATGTGCTGGTTGAAAAATTCCTCCGCGGAACGGAGATCGGCGTGGATGGATTTGTGCAGAACCACAAACTGGTCTTTCTGGCACCGCACACGAAATTTGTATACCGCGGTGCACACACGACCGTTCCGGTCGGCCACGCATTTCCGTATGGATGCAGCGGGGCACTGCGGGAAGAAATTGCCCGCCAGATGCAGCTGGCCGTCACCGCATCCGGTGCCGATCAGTGCTCCGTCAATGCGGATGTCTTTGTGGACGGAGAGAAGGTCTGGATCATTGAAATGGGCGGAAGAACCGGGGCAACCTGCATTCCGGAACTGATTTCAACGTATTACGGATTTGATTTTTATGAGCAGATGATCAAAAGCGCCTCGGGGAAGAAACGGATTTTCAGCAGACGGAAAGCTGCCCGTGCATGGCAAAACTGCTGCTGAGTCCGGTAAGCGGAACCATCACACAAATCGACCGGGATCAGGTCGAACGTCTGCGTCAGGAAGGGCTGGAGCTTGTCCTGGATTATCCGGAGGGGCATGAAGTTTCTGCCATGGCAGATGGAACTGACCGGATCGGCCATGTGATTGTAAAGACGGACCGGGAAGCGGAACTGGATGAGCAGATGAAGCGGGTGTACCGCTGTATCTGGATTGATGGAAAAAATCTGGAGACAATCTGGGAAGAGAAAACAGCAAAATAAAAAACCCGGAATCTTTTCAAGACCTCAGAAGAGGAGCGAAAGGATTCCGGGTTTTGCGTTGCCAGGCATATCAATATCCGGTGGACCAATTTTGATTACACTGTTTTTACAGGCTTTATCATCATCCGATAGTAGACTGGAATCAGCAGTGCAATTGCACCGAACCAGGCAAGCGGGCTTGCGATGCAGACGGCAGTGTAGCCTAAGAAGCGTGACAGCCAGACGGTAGCAGCAAGACGCATCACAAGCTCGATCATGCATGCGGCAAACGGTGCGCGTCCGTTCTGCATACTCTGAATCGAGGTGCGGTAGACGGCGAGAAGGCCGAGCAGGAAGTAGAACGGCGCTTCGATCGTCAGGAATGCATCGGAGTAATGGTAAGAATCCGTGATTTCGCTCGAAAAGCTTGGTGAGCAGGTGCATCTGTCCCGCGAGGTCTGCTGCCGCCGCTTCCGGAAAATGACGGGAAAGACGGTGACGCAGTATCTCGAGGAATATCGTGTGTCCAAAAGCCTGCCGCTCGTCGAAAGCGGCTTTTTGCCACGAAAAATATGTTACATCTGTTTGATTGCCTGCAGCATTTCAAGATCCGAAGCAGTCACCTTGATATTGGAAACCATCGTTCGGCCGTCCGGTTTTTTCACCGTGACTTCGAGAATCGTTCCCTCCTCGATCTGCGAGGATGCGAGATCGCTCATGAATTTTACGAACTTCGGGTGGTTTTGGGCGAAACGGTTTCTCAGATTTTTTAATTCCATTAACTTTATTGGGTTAAATGCCATTCTTTTTTCTGTCCTTTCTATTCGAAACTTCTTTCGAAACATGAAAGTATTGTAACATGGAAAAGAAAAAATGCAAGCGGATAAAAAGAGAAAAGACAGAGATACTGGGAATAAGAGAAAAGATTCTCAATTAGAATGGGAGAAAAACGAATGAAAGCGAAGAAGTATCTGCTGTTTTTCTTTTGGGCTACTGTATTTATATTGCCATCGAAGTCACTTACCGCGGTTACAGCTTCCGCCTGATGGGCATTGCCGGAGGACTGTCCCTTGCAGGAATCGGAATGCTGGAAGACGCCGGGCTGCGCCGCTTTCCGCTGGCGTTTCAGATGATGGTATCTGCGGTTCTGATCACGGCCATCGAACTGTATTCGGGAATGTTTTCCCTGCGGGTGCTGCATTACCGTATGTGGGACTACAGTGCGCTGCCGTTTTCCTTCTGCGATGGCTGATCTGCCCGTGGTTTTTCGGGATCTGGTATCTGCTCTCGGCAGTGGGAATTTTTCTCACAGATTATGTGAGCTATTATATTTTCCACGAGGGGACGCACCCGATGTATCGAAAGAAGAAAAAGGGTTGTGCCGAGGGTGAGTTCGTTATAAAATAAGAAAAAACAACCCAGGCAGGAGGTCCTCATGGAAAACGAAAAAAATTATCTGGAATATCTCGCAGAATTGTACCCGACCATCGAAAAAGCAGCGACCGAAATCATCAATCTGCAGTCCGTTATCAACCTTCCCAAAGGCACGGAGCATTTCCTTTCGGATATTCATGGCGAATACGAAGCCTTTTCTCATGTACTCCGCAACGGTTCCGGTGCCGTGCGAAAGAAGATTGACGATGTCTTCGGCCACACGCTCGGTATTTCGGAAAAACGTGCGCTTGCAACCCTTATCTATTACCCGAGAGAGCGCCTGGAGATGGAGAAAAAGCAGCAGGAGGATATCGATGACTGGTACAAGGTCATGCTGTACCGCCTGATCGACGTCTGCAAAATCGTTTCTTCCAAATACACCCGCGCCAAAGTGCGGAAAGCCCTGCCGGCGGATTATGGCTATATCATCGAGGAGCTGATCACCGAAAAGCCGGAGGTGCTCGATAAAGAAGCATACTACGAGGCGATCATCCAGACCATCCTCGAAATCGGCAGCGCCGAAAACTTCATCATCGCCGTGGCAGAGCTGATTCAGCGGCTCGTTGTCGATCATCTCCACATCATCGGCGACATCTTTGACCGCGGTCCGGAGCCGTATAAAATCATGGACTGCCTGATGAATTACCATTCCCTCGATATCCAGTGGGGCAACCACGATGTGCTCTGGATGGGCGCTGCGACCGGCCAGCCGGCGTGCGTGGCCAGCACGATCCGCATCTGCCTCCACTACGGCAATCTCGATGTGCTGGAGGACGGCTACGGCATCAATATGCTTCCGCTTGCCACCTTTGCTCTCGAGACGTACGGCGATGATCCGTGCGAATGCTTTGCCGCAAAAGGCGGCGAGGACAGCGGAAATTCCCAGCAGATGCTGGAGCGCCGCATGCACAAGGCCATCACCGTAATGCAGTTAAAGCTCGAGAACCGTCTGATCCGTGAGAACCAGAGTATGGCATGGAAACCGCCGTCTGCTGGAAAAGATCGATTACCAGAACGGAACGGTGACGATTGGGGAGAAAACATATGCTCTGCGCGACAAGAGCTTTCCGACGATCGACCCGGCGCATCCGGACGAGCTGACAGAAAAAGAGGCAGAAGTGCTCGATAAGCTGATCTTCGCCTTCCGAAACAGCGAAAAACTGCAGGCGCACGTCGATTTCCTGCTCAAAAAAGGAAGCCTCTACCGCGTCTACAATGGAAATCTGCTGTACCACGGCTGCATGCCGATGAATGAGGACGGCACCTTAAAAGAGGTACAGGTCGACGGAAAGAAATACAAGGGAAAAGCACTGTACGATATCCTCGAGCACAACGTGCGCCGCGCATTTGTAAGCCGCGATCCGAAAAAACGGGAGCAGGGCCGCAATACGCTGTGGTATCTGTGGACCGCGCCGAATTCCCCGCTGTACGGCCGCGACAAGATGACAACATTTGAGCGGTATTTCCTCGCAGAAAAAGAGACCTGGACCGAGGTGAAAAACGCGTATTACCGCCTGATCGAGAAAGAGGAGACGGCGGACCGGATCTTACAGGAGTTCGGGCTTGCCGGTGAAAATGTACATATTATCAACGGCCACGTCCCGGTACACCAGAGTGCCGGTGAAAGCCCGGTCAAATGCGGCGGCAAGGTGCTGATCATCGACGGCGGCTTCTGCAGGGCGTACCACAAAGAAACCGGCATCGCGGGTTACACGCTGATTTACAACTCGTACGGCCTCAGCCTCACCGCGCACGAGCCGTTTGAATCGACGGAAAAAGCAATCCGGGAGGAGAAGGATATTGTCTCCCGCCAGGTGGCGGTGCGGTACAACATGAAGCGCCAGTTAGTCGGCGATACGGATCAGGGACGGCAGATCCGGCAGCGCATCCGTGAATTAAAGGAACTGATCGAGGCGTACCGCACGGCTCAGTTAAAAGAGCTTCTTTAAATCAAGGGTTTTCAACTGCGCCGGAAAATGGTATAATCAAAACAGTGTGCGCAGATGGAAACACTGTGCGCTGGAACAGATGGAAAGAAGGAAGAAACATATGAGGCATGGATTGCCAGGATGACAGAAGATAACATAGATCAGAGCGCGATCGAAAAAGCAGGAGAGATTCTGAAAAACGGCGGTCTGGCGGCATTCCCGACCGAGACCGTATATGGTCTTGGCGGAAATGCGCTGGATGCCAAAGCTTCCGAGAAAATTTATGCGGCAAAGGGCCGTCCGTCGGACAACCCGCTGATCGTCCACATCGGAAGAATGGAGGACCTCGAAACCGTAGCGGCAAACGTGCCGGAGAGTGCACGCAAACTGGCAGCCGCATGCTGGCCGGGACCGCTGACGATGATTTTTGAGAAAACAAATGCCGTTCCGCTCGAAACGACGGGAGGCTTACCTCCGTAGCCGTGCGCTATCCGAGCAACAAAGTGGCAAACGCACTGATCTTAGCCGGAGGCGGCTTCATCGCAGCGCCGAGCGCCAATACATCAGGCCGGCCGAGCCCGACGAAAGCCGAGCATGTGATCGAGGATCTTGGGGACAAAATTGACTGTATCATCGACGGAGGAGACGCGAGATCGGCCTCGAATCCACTATCGTCGATTTACAGAGGAGATTCCGACGATTCTCCGCCCGGGCTATTACAACAAAGAGATGCTGGAAAAAGTGCTTGGAACCGTGCGTGTCGATCCGGGAATCCTTGCGGAGGACAGCCATGTGCGTCCGAAGGCACCGGGCATGCGCTACAAACATTATGCGCCGAAGGCAGACCTTACGATTATCCAGGGCGAGATGGAACGGGTGATTCCGGAAATCAACCGCCTTGCCGCAGAACAGGAAAAGGCAGGAAAGAAAGTGGGCGTAATCTGCACCGATGAGACACGGGAGCAGTACACCACAGGAGATATCAAGAGCATCGGGCTGCGCGCCGAAGATGAGACGATCGCGCATCACCTGTTTGCGATTCTGCGCGACTTCGATGAGGACGGCGTGGAAGTGATTTATTCCGAGGCTTTCGACACCCCGCGTATGGGGCAGGCGATCATGAACCGCCTGTTAAAAGCCGCAGGCCACAAAGTAGCAGAGGTATAACAGTGAAACATTACAGCAGGATTTTATTTGTGGACGCGACGATACCGCGCGCGCACCGATGGCGAAGGCGATTCTGCAGAGCAAAGAGCTTCCGTGGCCGATGGAAATTGGTTCCCGCGGGCTTGTCGTTCTGTTTCCGCAGCCGGTCAACCAGAAGGTAGAGGCAGTGCTTGCGCGCAACGGGCTTTCGGCCAAAGACCACACCACCACACCGCTTACCGCGGAGGACATCAACGACGACACGCTGCTTCTTGTGATGGAGGACAGTCAGAGGGAAAAGATCCGTGAGGACTTCCCGGATGCGCCCCATCTGCAGACGATCGCCGGATTTCTGCGGCTGGCAGGAGACATCCCCGCCTTTACGGGGAACCGCTTACCGAATACGGAAAATGTTATGAAGCGCTGGAATTCCTGATTGAAGGTGTTCTTGCGCGGCTGAAAGAGGAGGAAGAACAATGATAGCTTTAGGATGTGACCACGGCGGATATGAGCTGATGCAGGAGGTAAAAGCATATCTGGATAAACAGGGACTGGAATATCAGGACTTCGGATGCTACAGCAACGAGGCAGTTGATTATCCGGTTTACGCCAGAAAAGTAGGCCATGCGATCCAGAACGGAACGTGTGATAAGGGAATCCTGATCTGCGGAACCGGAATCGGCATTTCTATCACGGCAAACAAAATGGAAGGAATCCGTGCAGCACTCTGCACCGACTGCTTCTGCGCAGAGGCAACCCGCCTGCACAACGATGCCAACGTACTGGCGATGGGAGGACGCGTTGTAGGCCCTGGCCTTGCAATCAAAATCGTAGAAACCTTCCTGAACACTCCATTTTCCGGAGAAGAGCGTCACGAACGCCGGATTCATTTGATTGAGCATGAAGGAGAAAATGAATAAATTTTAAACAAAACAAAGGAGAAGGGAAAATGGCAAGAACAGTCATCATGATCACCCGCTGATCCAGCACAAAATCGGTATTATCAGAAAGAAAGACACAAGCTCCAAGGAGTTCCGCGAGATGATCAGCGAGATTGCAATGCTGATGTGCTACGAGGCAACCAGAGAGCTGCCGCTCACAGACGTTGAAATTGAAACCCCGATCTGCAAAACAACCGTAAAAGAGCTCGAAGGAAAGAAAATGGCAGTTGTGCCGATCCTCCGTGCCGGTCTTGGTATGGTAGAAGGTATGCTGGCTATGATTCCGGCAGCAAAAATCGGACACATCGGTCTGTACCGTGATCCGGAAACCCTGGCACCGGTTGAGTATTACTGTAAACTTCCGTCAGACATCGCAAGCCGTGAAGTATTTGTAACCGACCCGATGCTGGCAACCGGCGGTTCTGCAACGGCAGCCATCACCATGCTGAAAGAAAAAGGCGCAAAGAAGATCCACTTCATGTGCATCATCGCATCTCCGGAAGGAATCGAGAAAATGCATGAGGTTCACCCGGATGTCGATGTTTTCGTCGGAGCACTGGATGACCATCTGAACGAGCACGGCTACATTGTACCAGGCCTCGGCGATGCCGGAGACCGTATCTTCGGTACGAAATAAGAGCGGAAGCAAAGTACGTTAAGAAAACACAGGGGAAATGGGTATGAGCGATAAACGAGAGGATTATATTTCCTGGGATGAATATTTCATGGCAGTTGCCCAGCTTGCCGGTATGCGCTCGAAGGATCCGCACACCCAGGTGGGAGCCTGCATTGTGAGCGAGGACAACAAGATTCTGTCCATGGGATACAACGGTTTCCCGAGAGGCTGCTCGGACGACGAGTTCCCGTGGGGAAAGACAAGTGAAAATCCGCTGGAAAACAAGTATCTTTACACAACGCACAGTGAACTGAACGCCATCCTGAATTACCGCGGCGGAAGCCTCGAGGGAGCCAAGCTGTATGTGACATTGTTCCCATGCAACGAGTGCTGCAAGGCGATTATCCAGGCGGGAATCAAAACGGTGATCTACGACTGCGACAAGTACGCGGACACCCCGTCCGTGATCGCATCGAAACGGATGATGAAGGCGTCCGGAGTCACTTTTCAGAAATACCACCGCACAGGGCGGGAAATTACCATGTCCCTGTAGCAGAAAAGATAATAGAAGGAGCGCGCCTGAACGAACAGAAAGTTCAGACGCGCTTCGTCTGTATACACGAAAAGACAAGAAACGGGAGGGCACCATGGAGAGCAATTTCGAATGGATTACGGCAAACGGGGATATCGGCATCCGCTTTTTCCACAGCATCGACGACGGCGGCTACAGCAACCCGCCGCACTGGCACAACGATCTGGAGATCATTTATCTTCTGGAAGGCCGTCTGAAAGTGCGTTTCGGTGACGGCGGCGAGCGGCAGATCGGGGCAGATGAACTTCTTGTCATCAACTCCGGCACGATCCACGCCGTGACAGCTATCCGAATCAGGCCATCGTCCTGCAGGTTCCGTACGAGATGCTGCTGCAGTACATGGAGCATTACGATCAGCTTTACTTTGTTGTGGATGAAAGACCGGCCAGTGAGGCGGAAAAACAAAAACTCGCAGAATTCAAAGCAGTTCTCCGGGAGATGGACGAGGTGTACGGTGCGCAGAAAGAAGGGTATCAGTTAAAATTCGACAGCCTTCTTCTTGAAGCGCTGTACCGCTTACAGGTGGACTATGCAGTGCGGATCGGAAAAGAACACATTCCGCAGAATCAGAAGGCCGTACAGCAGATCCGCGAGGTCATGCGGTATATTGAGGAGCATTACGCTGAAAAGCTGACGGTGGCGCAGGTCGCGGAGCACTTTGGTTATACGCCGAATTATCTGTCGAAGCTTCTGAAACGGTACCTCGGTCTGACGGTCTACCAGTATCTGTATGAAATCCGGCTCGACCGGATCTGCCGCGACCTGCAGCATCCCGAGGCGCGGATCATGGAACTTCTGCCGAAACACGGCTGCGAAAACTACAAGTCGGTGTCGCGTCTGTTTAAGGAGCGGTACGGCTGCAGCATGAAGGAAATGCAGAAGCGGTATGAAAAGGAAAAAGGAGACCGCCCGATGGGCCAGTGGGTAAGAATCAGAAAAGCGGAAATGCCCTAATTTTCTGCCGAAAAAGGCACTAAACAAGAAGAAGAGAGCATGGTATAGTGGAAGCATGAAACAGCGGATTTTCAGTAAATGCCGCAAAACATGTGAAAAATGGAGTGTGGAAGATGAAAGCAAAACAGATTACAACGTACCATGTAAAAGGGGAAGCAAAAACCTGGGAAAAAGCGCTGGCACCGGAAGACGAGTCCAAGAACGTAAAAATGATTGAGTCGAACGTCATTAACCTGTATCCGGACTTTGCGTTCCAGACCATCGAGGGCTTCGGCGGCGCCATGACCGAGAGCAGCGCATACCTGCTGTCCCGTATGGATGAGGAAACACAGAATCAGGCATTACAGGATATTTTCGGACCGGACGGCCTTCATGCAAGATTTGTCCGCGTGCCGATCGACAGCTGTGACTATTCCCTTGAGGAGTATCAGGCAGTCGCAGACCCGATCGCAGACCCGGATCTGGCAACCTTCTCGATCGACCGCGACCGCAAATATGTCCTTCCGATGCTGAAAAAAGCCATCGAAATTTCCGCAGAGCCGATCAGTGTTCTGATGAGCCGTGGTCTCCGCCGTATCAGTGGAAAACTGCACCGAAGATCGCAAAGAATGATGCTGCTGTTTACGGTGCAATGGGAATGCCGGTTCCGGAAGAGATTCCGCAGAGAAACCACGGCGGCAGCCTGAAACCGGAGTATTACGGAAGCTGGGCAAAATACGTCGTAAAATATCTGCAGGCATACCTCGATGAGGGAATCCCGGTGACGATGCTGAGCCTGCAGAACGAGACCGTAGCGGCTACCACCTGGGACAGCTGCGTATGGACACCGGAAGAGTCCAAAACCTACCTGAAAGATTATCTGTATCCGGAGATGAAAAAAGCAGGCCTGACGGACAAGATCGGCATCTTCATCTGGGATCACAACAAAGAGCGTATGATCGAACACGTTCTGACCGTCCTTGACGAGGAGACCATGGACATGGTAGCCGGTATCGCATTCCACTGGTATTCCGGCGACCACTTCGAGGCTGTTGAGCTGATGAAACAGAAATACCCGGACAAAACCTTCATGCTTTCCGAGTGCTGTGCCCTTCACATGCCGGCAGAATCGGTTTTGGCGACGGTGGTTTCGGACCGGTGAACTTCCAGACACCAGAGTACGTCGATTACCTTGACGCCGCAGATTATGCACACGATATGATCGGAAACCTGAACGCCGGCATGAACCGCTGGATCGACTGGAACTTCCTCGTAGACAAAGACGGCGGCCCGCGCCACGTACCGATGGGATTCACCTCAGGTCTGATTGTGGATGATGATTTCCATTACCGCAAACCGATCATGTACCACTACATCGGCCATATTTCCAAATATATTGCTCCGGGTGCAAAACGCATCGGCTGGAGCAAATACGGAGCAAACCTGGATGTAACGGCCGCAGTCAATCCAGACGGAAGCTACGTTGTGATCCTGCTGAACCGCACAAAAGAGGATTCCGGCTGTTTCCTGCGTGTCAACGGACATATCATGCGTGTCGATCTTCCGGCAGAGACACTCAGCACGGTTGTAATCGAGAAATAAAAAGCAAAAATAAGAAAATGCCTTCTGTGCAGAATGGAAACAGTCTGCACAGAAGGCATTTTTGTAAGATACGATTTATTTTTGATCGGAATCGGAAGAATCTGAGTTTTCTCTTCGGTCGAAGGCTTTGCCGGTGTATACGGCGCATCAACCGGAGACTCTTCCGTGGTCAGCTTTGTCAGCGCTTTGCGCAGCCGGTAGCCCGGAAAGTGGAAGACTTCGGCCTCGTCGATCTTCTTTTTCTGATATGGGATCGCCTGTCTCGTTTCCGGATCAATGTGGTCCATGTGGAAGTAAAACGCATCGTCATCCGGCAGGTGATGTTTTTCAAGACGACGGTTGGCGAAGTTGCGGCAGACCGTGCAGATAATGGCACAGACCGGAACGGCGATGATCATGCCAAAGACACCCCAGAAGCCGCCGCCGATCAGAATCGAGATGATGATAAGGAAGCTGGACACGCCGGTCGTCTCGCCGAGGATTTTCGGTCCTAAGAAGTTTCCGTCAAACTGCTGCAGGAGAACGACGAAAATCAGAAAATACAGTGCCTGCAGAGGTCGATCAGAAGGATCAGCAGAAGACACGGAACGGCGCCGAGGAACGGGCCGAAAAACGGAATGATATTCGTCACACCGATGATTACGCTGACCAGCAGTGCGTACGGGGTGCCGATCAGGCTCGTCACAAGATAGCAGATGGCACCGATAATGATCGAATCGATGACTTTTCCAACGAGGAACCCGCTGAATTCCTGGTTCACATACTGGCAGTCGCGGATCACGGCATTTCCGTGATCCAGACCGAGCAGCGCGTAGACTGCTTTTTTCAGCTTGGCAATGTAGCTTTCCTTGTTGTACAGCATGTAGATCGCAACGATCGCGCCAAGCAGAATGTTTTTGAAAAACGTAACCATGTTGACGAGCTGTCCGGAGAGGTTCAGAAGGAACGTACGGAGCATCGGCATCAGGTCATTGGTCAGCCAGTTGGAAAGCTTTGCGGAGAACGTGGAGATGTACTGGTCTGCCGTCTGCTGCATCTCCGGGTAATTCGCCAGCACTTTTGTGGCAAAATCCTGAATGTTGTTTGCGTAGTTGGAGAAGTTGGAGACGATGTTTGTGATACTTGAGAACAGCTCCGGGATCAGGGTCGCAATGAGTCCGTACAGCGCGAAAAGCATGGAGACGTACGTCAGAAGAATCAAAAGCGCCCGCACAAGCTTTTTACAGCGTACCGACTGTGTTTTTCCGTGCCGGGCAAAGAGTCTGGCGATGATCCGCTGTTCTATGAAGTTAATGATCGGGCTGATCACATAGGCGAGAATCAGGGCTGCAATCAGGGGGGAGAGAATGTTGAGGACATTGTGAAAGGCGGTCCGCACAGAAGTCTGGTGGAAGAGCAGGTAGTAAAAAATCATGGACGCTGCAAGTACCAGAAAGGCAGTAACGCCGGCCCGGACATATTTTCGGTAACGATCCAGTTTCATAAAAATGTAAATCCCCTTTCGAATTTTATTAACCTCTATTATACACATGCAATCCCCAAAATACAACCGCAACCACACTTGCGGTAAAAAAAGGAAACTGCTATACTGGAAAAGCAGATTTAGAAAAAGGAGATAACAAATTTGAAGAATAAAAATGCCGCCAAGCGTAAATATGGTAATCGATTCCCTGCATGCGAAAGGCTTCGAGGCGTACGCGGTCGGAGGCTGTGTGCGCGATACGATTCTTGCGCGGGAGCCGGACGACTGGGATATTACAACCTCTGCTTCCCCACAGCAGGTAAAAGAAATTTTTGACCGCACCGTGGATACGGGACTGGAGCACGGAACGGTAACAGTTCTGGCCGGAAGCGGCGCGCACGAGGTCACGACGTACCGCATCGACGGAGAGTATGAGGACGGCCGCCATCCGAAAGAAGTGGTCTTTACCTCCAGCCTCGCCGAGGATCTGCGCCGCCGTGATTTTACGATCAATGCGATGGCATACAACAACGAAGAGGGGCTTGTGGATCTGTTCGATGGAATCAGGGATTTACAGCGCAAAGTCATCCGCTGTGTCGGAAATCCGACCGAGCGGTTCAGTGAGGATGCACTGCGGATCCTGCGTGCCCTCCGCTTTTCCGCACAGCTCGGCTTCAAACTCGATCCGGCAACACTGGATGCCATCATAGCACTCGCGCCGACGCTTGAAAAAATCAGCGCTGAGCGGATCCGTGTGGAACTGAATAAACTGCTGATCTCGAAGCGGCCGGAGTACATGGAGGCCGTCTATGAGGCGGGTATTACAAAAATTGTGCTGCCGGAGTTTGATGAACTGATGAAAACGCCGCAGAACAATCCGCACCACTGCTATAATGTCGGTGAGCACACGATTGCCGCTCTGCAGCACGTTCCGGCAGATCCGATTCTGCGCTGGACGATGCTGCTCCACGACATTGCAAAACCGGCGTGCCGCACAACGGATGAGGCTGGCATCGATCATTTTAAAGGCCACGCACCGGCGGGGGAGAAAATGGCGAAAGCGATTCTGCGCCGTCTGAAATTCGACAACGAAACCATCCGCCAGGTCGCAGCATTGATCCGATGGCATGACTGCCGCATGGCTCCGGAGAAACCGGTGATCCGCCGTATTCTGAACAAACTCGGCCCGGAGCTGTTCGGAAAACTGATGATCGTGCAGGAAGCCGATACGATGGCCAAAAGCCTGTACCAGCGGGAGGAAACCCTGGAACGGATCGGGAAGGTAAGGGAGTGCGTCAGAGAAATTCTCGATAACGGCGACTGCTTTACGTTGAAAACGCTGGCCGTTTCCGGTAAAGATCTGATGGAACTCGGTGTCCCGAAAGGCCCGAAAATCGGCGAATGCCTGAACGCGGCGCTGGAAGAAGTGATGAAAGATCCGGCGAAGAATACAAAAGAATACCTGACAGAGTACGTAAAAACACTGCTGTAAAGCCAAAACGGCAAACAAGAGAGCCGGGGACAGAACAATCCGTCCCCGGCTCTCTTTTGTTTTTTGCTGGTTTTATGCGTTCAGGTCACGCAGCAGATCCGCATACCAGCAGAACACATGGGCAATGCGGTACAGTTCGCTCTCCTTGGAGACGGTGCGCCACAGCTCTTTATAGCTGTGCAGCCACCGTTCGAGATCTCCGGCGAGTGCAAAACAGTCTTCTTTCTCCGGCAGAGTGCCTCGGAAAGAAGGGAAGCGCGCAGGAACGGCAGCAGGCGGTTCAGCACTTTCAGGCCGTCTGCGGCGAGCAGGTACGCATAGATCATCGGACGGTTCTCCGGGCGGACGGTGCCGGCTTTCTCGTACAGAACGGCGCAGAGCGCGTCGATTGAAGCATTTGCTGCATCCGCATCGCCTTCCGCGCAGGAGCGGAGCAGTTCGGCAGCCTCTTCTTTGTCCTGATGCAGTTCGAGTGCTTCCTGTACCATAACGGCAGTGCGCCACGGATACGCATCCTGATGGCAGAGAAGATCGAGCACGGAAACGAGTTTTCCGGAAGCATCACCAAATTCGAACACGGAAATCTGGCGGTTGATTTCCTCCTCCGGCAGAATGTCTGCATTCCAGGAGAACGCCGCGCCGTAGATCATGCCGATGCGGGAGAAGTCCGGGTGATTGATGTGGCCGTAATCGCCCCAGTCAGTGTTCAGAAGTCCCATCGCATGGCATTCGTGGCCGTAGCGCGCCATTCTGGAAATGTTTTCATACGCCTCATGATACTTGTTGATGAGCTGGTTCCATCCCTGTACGCCCGGGCATACATACAGATGCTCGGCACCGGAATTGGCAAGGCGGGTCAGACGCTCCGATGAAACATTTGACGCATAATCAGTGGAGGCAGATCAGGTTCTTCGGCAGGAGATGATAAACTTCCGGCTCCTGGCTGATGACATCACTCCAGAACATCGGCGTGCGGCCGGATTCAGTGATATAGTTGGCAAGCTCTGTCACAAACTCGGTGTAGATGACGGTGGTTCCCTTTTCCTCGGCGAGTGCGCGGGAAGCCCTTTTCCAAGGTCAAACGTTTCATCCGCGCAGAGATTGAAATACTTCGAGGAGAAGAGCTGCATATATTCGGAAAGAATGTGTTTGGCAAGGGAGAGGCTCTCCGGGTTTGTGATATCGAGCGTATGGTGCGCCTGGCGGTCATAGAAGGAGAACGGAGCCGAAGCAGAGCCTTCCAGTTCGCACAGATGTGCATACGATTTCGTGCAGAGCAGCTTGTACAGATGGCCGAAGCTTGCAAGCGACGGAACGAGATCAATGCCAAGTCCCTTGCAGTAGCGGTCCAGCTCGAGGATGTCCTCTGCAGTGAGCGGCGTATCGTCGCGCCACATCTCGGTCAGATCGTCGAAGAGATAGCTGTGCTCGATGTAGAGCTGAAGCTGATTGATTTTATAGAAGCTCAAGGTGTCGGCAAGCTGTTTCAGATAGGAAAGCGTCGGAACACGTCCGCGGGTCGCATCGTGGTAGAAGCCGCGGTTTTCCATGGCCGGTTTGTCGGAGATCAGGACGGTTGGAAGAACAGCACCTGCCTGGCGGATCATCTGACGGAGTGTCTGCACGCCGTAGAGAACGCCGCTTTTCAGAGATCCGCAGATCGTGATGTTTTCCGGTGTGACAGCGAGGGTATAAGCCTCACGGGATAATTCCGGAGAGGCAGTCAGATAGATCAGGTGTGATCCCACCGGCTGATGACGGCGGCAGATGGCAGGACGGAATCCCGTCTGTGTCTCAATCTCCTGCTGCAGAAGCTGTGCTGCAGAAAAAAGCTCAGCCGGGCTCTCGGAATCGAGAAAAATGCGGCTGTCATAGTGAATTGTAAAGGTGCCCTCTCCGTAGGAAGGAAGATGGCTGTGGTAAGAAAATCATAAAAACCCTCCTTAAAATAAAATGATTTTAGAGAACCCCATAACAGGTGTTTTTCACCCTGTCAAGTTTGGAATATTTTACCATGCGGTGAAATTAAAAACAATAAAATAAGAGAAAAAGAAAATACTTTTAACATTGCTTTTGAGATGAAAGAAAAAACAGAAACCAGTATGCATGGCACAGGGCGGATACGCATACATTGAATCGTGACCCCAAAAACGATCACAACAGGGAAAGGAGTCAGGCTCTTGTATGATTATGGATTGAGTGTGCTGTCCCATTACGGTCTTACGGCTTCCGGCACAATGCGGGTGCGGGGCGCTTTATTATGCCACACCGAACAGGGGGATAAGCTGATCAGCGAGTTCGGAACGGCGGCGGAAAAACTGGAGCAGCGGTATCTTCTACAGTGCCGCATCACGGAGTCGGGGCTCCTGCGGTGCGATCAGATTCTGCGGAACGAAGAGGGAGCGCTTGCAACGCGCGGGGACGACGGAGGAACGTACATTGTGCGGAACTGGTACCGGGCCGGGAATGTGAGACGGGAAACAGTGAGGATCTTATCCGCGCCTCGGATGCGCTGGCGCGGCTACATACGGCAGCTCATCTGCCGGTGAAAATGGAATACCGGAGGGAATCCCTCGTGGAGGAGTGCATCCGCCACAATGTGGAAATTCGAAAGATCCGAAAGTATTTGCAGACAAAAAAGAAGAAAAATGAGTTCGAAAAACTGCTGCTGCAAGCGCCGGTCCGTATCTGGAACAGGGGGAGCGGGCGGCCGCGGAAATGAAAGCTTCTTCCTATGAAAAACTGCGGCAGCGGGCGGACGAAGAAGGCGCCGTCTGCCACGGGGAATTCAGCCAGCACAATATTCTGCTGGAAAACGGCAGAGGCGAAACGGCGGTCAATTTCGACAAGTGGAACTTCGATCTCCAGGTGGCAGATCTTGGCTATTTTATGCGGAAAATTCTGGAAAAACACGGCTGGAGCGAGCGCGCGGCAGAACGGATCTTAAACGCCTACAGCGCCAGACGGCCGCTCGATGAGGGGGAAATCGAGACACTCCGCCTCTATCTTTCCTATCCGTGGAAATACTGGAAACTGGCAAACCGCTACTACGGAAGCAGAAAATCGTGGATATCCGGGCGGAATACGGAGAAACTAAAAACACTCAATGCGCAGCAGGCAGACTGGCTGCGGTTTGTTAAGGGATCCTTCTTTTAACCGTGCGGTGGAAAAGAGTCTGTTTTTGGCAGAAATCGCCATAAAACGCTGGTAGGGGGGACTTTTTTTCTTGACAAGAGAGACGCATTAGTATATAAATATATACAGCTACGCGAAAAAGCCGGTCAACGTAACAGACTGATCATCCGGAAGAAAAACAGCCGGCAGGGCAGGTCGTGTGTATCAGCGGGCCCGCGTATCATGTAAAAAACAAATGTAAGATACAGGAGGAGTAAAACTCATGAACAAAACAGAATTAGTTGCAGCTATGGCTGAGCAGACAAATTTATCCAAAAAAGATGCAGAGGCTGCTTTAAAAGCATTTATCGATGTAGTATCTGAAGAATTAAAGAAAGGTGAGAAAGTTCAGCTGGTAGGCTTTGGTACCTTCGAAGTATCCGAAAGAGCAGCAAGAGAAGGAAGAAATCCGCAGACTGGCGAGACCATGGAAATCAAAGCTTCCAAAACTCCGAAATTCAAAGCAGGAAAAGCTTTAAAGGACATGATGAACTAAGTAAAAATCTATGCGCTTAGATAAATTTTTAAAAGTATCAAGACTGATCAAGCGGCGTACCGTAGCCAATGAAGCCTGTGATGCAGGCCGTGTCCTCGTCAATGACAGACCGGCAAAAGCATCCGCACAGGTCAAGGCAGGAGATGTACTGGAAATTCAGTTCGGAAGTAAATCCGTCAGGTAGAAGTGCTGAATGTGCAGGAAACCGTGAAAAAAGAAGAAGCACAGGAGCTTTACCGCTACTTATAAGAAGTGCGGCAGGATTCATGTGCAGCGAATAAAAAGAGAAAACCTTCATATAATGGGTGTATAGACCATTGTATGGAGGTTTTTTGCATGGGGGAGATGAACGAACAGGTGCACCGCCTTTTGCTGGAACAGCGGAAAACACTTTCTCTTGGCGGCGTGCAGGATGTGAAAAGCTTTGATGAGAACGAAGTTCTGCTCGTGACCGTCTGCGGTGTTCTTACCATCGCGGAAAAGAGCTGCATGTGGGCCGCCTGGAGCTGGAAAAGGGAGAGGCGGATATCGAAGGCAGCATCGACAGCCTGGTCTATACGGAACATGGGCCGCTGCAGAAGAAGGGGTCTGCGCTTGCGCGGCTGTTCCGGTAAAAATGAGTGCGTATGTCACCCGGGAGCTGATTCTGCTCGCCTGTTCCATCTGGCAGGGGGCAGTCCTGGGGTTCTGGTACGATCTGATCAAGACAGCGCGGAAACTGATCCGCCACAGCCATGCGGCGGTATCTGCAGAGGACCTCTGCTACTGGATTGCGGCAGCGCTGTATCTGTTTGTACGGATTTACGGAGAGAACAGCGGCATTCTCCGCGGGTATCTGTTTGGCGGCATCCTTGGGGGCGCTGCATTGTACCACGCATCGTTTGGACGCTTTCTTCCGGAACTTCTGGCAAAGGGAATCAAAAAAGCAGGGCGAATCCTCGCTTTTCCAGGAAAATGGCTGGTAAAAAGTATGAAAAAACAGAGAAAAAGGTTGAAATTTCATGGGAAGAACGGTAAGATGTAACTACACATGTAAGAACAAAAGAAACAAGTCTGCGGACGAAAAACAACAGATAGTTTGGCTGCAGATGGTTGGAAAATAGAAAGCAAGGGTAAAGAAAAGAATGAAAGAAAGGGAAGAAAAGAATTCTGGCCGAAAGAAAAAAGTCAGAAAGAAGAGCCGTACAACAGAGTTCTCAATTACCATAGTCCTGTGCTGCCTGGTTGCAGTCCTTACCGTAAAGGGAATCAGCCTTCAGCAGAAGGTCAATGCAAATGCATCCCGTCTTTCCAGTCTGGACAGCCAGATTGAAGAGGAGAAGCAGCGCACCGATGATATTACCGCCTTGAAAGAATACATGCAGACCGATGAGTACATAGAAAAAACGGCAAGAGAAAAACTTGGCATGGTAAAGGATAATGAGATTTTATTTAAAGAATCCCAGTCGAAATAAACAAAACAGATAAAGAAAGGGCATGATTTCGCAGTCCCCTTTGAAGTCCAGAACAAAGAGAGGAGGAGCGGAACATGCCGGAGTGGATCATTGCCATGTTCCTGATCGGCGCATTGCTGTCAGCAGGGGACATGGCTAAAATTTTTTTGGAAGCCAGAAGAAGCCGCCGGGAAGCGGCCGTCTATGACAATCATCCGCAGAAACTGCAGATGGAGCACTACGCCGATTCGTTCCGCGTTCTGGCAGAGAGCTTTTACCAGATGCCGTCAAAAAGTGTGATGCCGGAGACGGGCCGGGTGGACAAGATTCTGGAAAAAGAACAGCAGGAAGTCTGCAGCCGCTGTGCGAAGCGTCGTGGTGCTGGGAGCAGTACGGAAACCTGACGCGCGAGCGGTGCCAGGAACTTCTTCAGACAATCGCCGACGGGGATGAGGACGAGATCAGCCGTGCAAAAGGCGAATGGAACGCCTCCTGCCTGAACGGCTCCCGCTTTCTGGAACTGTTCTGGAACCGCTACCAGCAGGAACGCCAGACGGCGCTCTGGTCGGGGCGTGTGGCGGAGAGCCGCCGCGTGGTGGCGGAACAGTTAAGTGAAGTCGCCGGGATTATGGACCGCGCCGCGTGTGATCTGTACAGCCTCAACAGTCTGCCGGACGAGCTCTCGGAAAAAATCTGCCGCCAGATGAAGAAAAACGGGGCTTTCGTCCAGAAAATCTGGCTCCAGGAGCGGCCGAAAGAGCATTTACAGATCTATATGACGGTCAAAGCGGGCCGTCACTGCCGGATCACGCTTCGCCAGACGGCGGAACTGATCGGTTCCCTGTGCGGAATCCCGATGGTTGCGGTACGCGACGGGGCACAGGTCTTAAGCGGAGAATACCAGACGGTGCTGTTTCAGGAGGATGTGAAATTCCAGGTTCTCTACGGTGTGGGACGCATCACCAAGGAGCAGGAGAGTATCTCCGGGGACAATTACAGTGTGCTCTGCGAAAACGGCCAGTTTGTCCTCTGCCTGTCGGACGGCATGGTTCCGGGATCGAGGCAAACAGGGAGAGCGAGACGGTGGTGGAGCTGTTTGAACAGTTCCTGCGCGCCGGATTCCCGCGGATCATGGCGGCACGGATGATCAATTCGATGCTTCTGCTGCAGCCAAAGGAAGGGATGTTTTCCACGTTTGATGTTGCTTCGATTAATCTCTACACAGGCGTCTGCAGCTTTTTGAAAGGAGGTGCATCGCGACGTTCCTTAGGCGGGATACGTGGGTGGAGGTTGTGGAGTCGACCAGTCTTGCCGCAGGTCTCGTTTCCCAGACGGATTTTGATACCACAACGAAAAAGCTGTACGACGGTGATTACCTTGTGATGATGACGGACGGAGTGCTGGACGCGCTGCCCGGGGACAGGACGGAGCAGATGAAGCAGCTTCTTCTCGAAGTGAAAAACAGCGAGCCGCGGGAATTTGCCCGGGAGCTTTGGAACGCGTGCTGCGCCTCGGCGGCTGCCGCGCACGATGATATGACGGTTCTGGTCGCCAGAATCTGGAAAAAATAGGAGTAAAAACGAAGGATGCGAGAGAAAGTAAGAGCCTTTATGGAACAGTATCATATGGTAACGGCAGGCGAACGCGTGCTGCTCGGCCTCTCCGGCGGCGCGGATTCTGTCTGCCTGTTTCATCTGCTGCGGGAACTGCAGGAGCCGCTTGGCTTTTCGCTGCTGGCTGTCCACGTCAACCATAACCTGCGCGGCGCGGAAGCGGGCGGGATGCGGCATTTGCAGAAAATCTGTGCCGGGAATATGATGTTCCGTTCTATCTCTATTCCTGTCCCGTGGAGAAGATCGCAAAAGAAAAGCATCTCTCGACGGAGGAGGCGGGACGCGCGGCGCGGCAGGAAGTTTTTGCAGCGTGCGCAAAGGAGCAGAGGGCAGTGAAAATTGCGCTCGCCCATCACCAGGATGACGTTGCGGAGACGATGCTGCATCACCTGGCACGGGGAACGTCGCTGGCCGGACTTGCTCCTTACGCCCCGTGCGGGGGAATGTGATCCGTCCGCTTCTCTGCGTCGGACGAAAAGAGATCCGGCAGGAACTGGAAAGCCGGAAGTGTTCCTGGTGTGAGGACAGCACGAATGCAGAGGATGCTTACACGAGGAACGGAATCCGCCACCATGTGCTGCCGTATCTGACCGAAGAGGTCAATCCGCGTGCCGCCGCGCATATGGCACAGACATCGCTGGACCTGCTGGAAACGGAGGAATATCTGGAGCAGCAGACGGATCAGCTGATGGAGCGGTATGCATCCGCAGAGAAAAATGCGGTTGTGCTGCGTGATGCGGTGAGCAGCGAAGCGCCTCTTCTGCAGCGCTACGTGATCCGGCGCGTTCTGGAACAGCTGGCGGGAAAACGGAAGGATCTTACCAGGGAGCATCTGGAATCTGTGCGGGAACTTTTTGAAAAGCAGGTCGGAAAAAGTGTCTGCCTGCCGTATGGAATCACCGCCGTGCGCGGATACGAGACGCTCCGCCTGGAAAAGCAGGGAGTGCATTTAAAAGAAGAACGGAAAAGGAAAAGCGGCGAAGAAGTTCCAATTCCGGTTCCGGCCGGGTGTGAAGAGGAAAAAAGTCTCGCATTTGCAGAAAATCCAGTCACGATTGTGAAAAAAACATCGGTTTTTCCCGAAAGAATTGAAGAAAAAAAGTATACGAAATGCTTTGACTGTGATAAAATAAAAGACGGTCTTGTCCTCCGCACGAGAAGAAGCGGAGATTATCTGAGAGTAACCGCAAAAGGCGGGAAAAAGAAACTAAAAGATTATAATGATTGATGCCAAGATACCGAAAGAGGAGCGGGATTCCATTCTGCTGCTCGCCGACGGACCGGAGATCTGGTGGGTCGTGGGGTATCGCAGAGGAGAGAGCGGCCGTGTCGGGGAAGACACGAAAGCAGTTCTGCAGATACAGATTGGCGTTGGTAAGGAGGAAAACAGATGAAAGAGACAATCAGAGTATTATTAAGCGAAGAAGAAGTAGACAGACGAATTAAAGAAGTAGCAGACCAGATCAACCGCGATTACGCAGGAAAGGAAGTGCACCTGATCTGCGTTTTAAAAGGCGGCGTATTCTTTATGTGCGAGCTGGCAAAACGCATCACAGTGCCGGTAAGCCTTGACTTTATGTCCGTATCAAGTTACGGCGATGACACCAAGTCCAGCGGAGTTGTCCGTATTGTAAAAGACCTGGATCAGCCGCTGGAAGGAAAAGACGTTCTGATCGTGGAGGATATCATCGATTCCGGAAGAACGCTTTACTATCTGATCGACATCCTGAAAAAGAGAAATCCGAAATCCGTACACCTGTGTACTCTGCTCGACAAGCCGGAGCGCAGAGTGCGCGATGTCAAAGTAGATTATACCTGCTTTAATATCCCGGACGAGTTCGTCGTAGGCTACGGTCTGGATTACGCACAGAAATATCGGAATCTTCCATACATCGGAGTAGTGGAGTTTCACGAAGACGAGGAGTAAAAAGAAAATATGAACAGACAGCGCAGTGGATTTGGACTCTACGCGGCGTTTATGGTGATTATCGTGCTTGCCATGTTCTACATCACCGGAAAAATCAGCGCAGGCAGCAGCCCAAGTCAGCAGAAATTTGAAACCGCCGTAAAAGACGGCAAAGTGACATCCGCGCAGATTGTCCAGAACAAAGAAGTGCCGACCGGCTCCGTCGTGGTACAGGAGCAGGGCGGTGACAGTTATACGGTCAATGTGACCGACGTAAACGCAGCTATCAGCCTTCTGGAGAATGCTGATGTAACGTACACCGTGCAGAATGTCCAGAGAGACAGCATTTTCATGACATCCGTCCTGCCGGCCCTGCTGCTCGGTATGATCCTTCTTTTCGGCATGTCGATGATGAACCGCTCCATGGGCGGCGGTGGAGGCGGCGGAAACAAAATGATGAATTTTGGAAAAAGCAACGCCCATATGTCCACCGACAAAGACAAAAAAGTCCTGTTCCGCGATGTTGCGGGCTTAAAAGAGGAAAAAGAAAGACCTTGTTGAGGTGGTCGATTTCCTGAAAGCACCGGAGAAATATACACAGGTCGGCGCGAGAATCCCGAAAGGAGTTCTTCTTGTGGGCCTCCTGGAACCGGTAAAACCCTTCTGGCGAAAGCTGTTGCAGGAGAGGCAGGCGTGCCGTTCTTCAGCATTTCCGGATCGGATTTCGTGGAAATGTTCGTCGGCGTCGGCGCTTCCCGTGTCCGCGACTTGTTTGAGGAAGGAAAAAAACATGCGCCGTGTATCATCTTCATCGATGAGATCGACGCCGTGGCAAGACGAAGAGGCACCGGCATGGGCGGCGGCCACGATGAGAGAGAGCAGACATTAAACCAGCTTCTCGTTGAGATGGATGGTTTCGGCGTCAATGAGGGCATCATCGTGATGGCAGCGACGAACCGTGTCGATATCCTGGATCCGGCGATTCTCCGTCCGGGACGTTTTGACCGCCGCGTGGTTGTAGGACCGCCGGATGTCATGGGCCGTGAGGAAATCCTGAAAGTCCATGCAAAGAACAAACCGCTGGCCGAGGATGTGGATCTGAAGCAGATCGCGCAGACGACCGCAGGCTTCACCGGCGCAGAGCTGGAGAACCTGCTGAACGAGGCAGCGATTATGGCGGCAAAGGACCGCAGAAGATTTGTGCGCCAGTCCGATATCAAGTCTGCTTTCATCAAAGTGGGCATCGGTGCGGAGAAGCGCAGTAAAGTCATTTCGGATAAAGAAAAACGGATCACCGCATACCATGAGACAGGCCATGCGATCCTGTTCCATATGCTGCCGGATATGGAGGCGGTCTATACGATCTCCATTATCCCGACCGGTCCTGGCGCAGCGGGCTACACGATGCCGCAGCCGGAGAACGATGATATGTTCCAGACGAGAGGCAAAATGATGCAGTACATCACCGTATGCCTCGGCGGCCGTGTGGCAGAGGAGCTGATCTTCGACGATATCACAACGGGCGCATCCCAGGATATCAAACAGGCGACGGCTACCGCGCGTTCCATGATTACGAAGTACGGTATGTCTGAGAACCTTGGTCTTGTCGCTTACGATTCCGACTCGGATGAGGTCTTCATCGGCCGCGACTGGGGCCATACGAAGAGCTACAGCGAGAATGTAGCCGCAGCCATCGACGAGGAAGTCCGCCAGATGATCGAGAAATGCCACGATCAGGCGAAACAGATTATTCTGGAGCATTCCTATGTGCTGCATGAGTGTGCAAAGCAGCTGATGGAAAAAGAGAAGCTGAGCCGTGCTGAATTCGAAGCCATTTTTGAGCAGGAAGCACAGATGACAGGAACAGCACCGGAAGTTTCTGGAGAAATCTGATATCTTTTTATTTGCAATAGAAAACCTGCAGAGAACAAAAAAAAGTTTTTTGCAGGTTTTTTTCTGTGATTTTACGGGCGTTTGTGCAAATTAAAACAGAAAATCCGAAACGCCGGAAAAATTCATCGTTATTTTGAATAAGAATCAAATGAAAAAAATCGCGATTTGTGCAGACTTTTCGAGGGACGTATGGTACTATAATAACTGTAAAAACCCCCCAATACATTATATAGTTTTTGCTACACCCCATAAGAGAAATACCTTCTCCAAAAGAGCCAGCGTACCCCGCTGGCTCTTTTACTATATAAAAATCCAATAAACACAATCGTTACATGTGTTCAGAAAAAGGTTGTATTACATGGCGGTGTGGGGTAAAATATAAGGAATGAATGATTGAGAAAGACAGAGGCGTTAGTTCATGGATAAAACAAGAATGCAGCAGTATATGTCACAGATGCGGGCGATGTTCAACAAGCATGCGCTCTACAGCGATGAATCCCCGCAGTATCAGATTCCGTTTGAGCCGAACCCGGGCGACACGGTGAAGATCCGGTTCCGTACCCTGAAAAATAATGTAGATGCGGTTTATTTCATCAGCGGTTCCACCCGTGCACAGATGCAGGTCGGTTTGGTCCGGAACGGTTTTGATTATTACGAGATCGAGATTCCGGTCGGAAATGAGCCGATCCGCTATTTTTTTGAGATTCAGGCAGGCCGCGTGGTCTGTTATTACAACAAGCTCGGTGTCACAAGAGAGCTGCAGGAGATGTACTCTTTCGGCATTATCCCGGGCTTCCATACGCCGGACTGGGCGAAGGGCGCTGTCATGTATCAGATTTTTGTGGACCGCTTCTGCAACGGAGATCCGTCCAACGATGTGCTGACGGGAGAGTACAGCTACATCGGTGAGCAGGTCAACAAGGTGGATGACTGGAACCGCTTCCCGGAGCAGATGGATGTCCGCAATTTCTACGGCGGCGATCTGCAGGGCGTCATTGACAAGATGGATTATCTGCAGGATCTCGGTGTGCAGGTCATTTATCTGAATCCGGTGTTTGTTTCGCCGTCGAACCATAAGTATGATATTCAGGATTATGACTATATTGATCCGCATTTCGGAAAGATTGTCTCCGACGAAGGCGATCTGCTCTGGCCGGGCGACAAGGACAATACGCGGGCAACGCGGTATATTGACCGTGTGACGAACAAGGCGAACCTGGAGGCGAGCAATGAACTGTTTATCCACCTGGTGGAGGAGGCGCACAAGCGCGGCATGAAGGTGATTCTGGACGGCGTTTTCAACCACTGTGGTTCGTTTAACAAGTGGCTGGACCGCGAGCGGATTTATGAGGCCGGAAAGGGCTATGAGCCGGGCGCGTATGTGGCGCAGGACAGTCCGTATCACACGTTTTTTAAGTTTTATAATGAGCATAACTGGCCGTACAATGAGTTTTATGACGCTGGTGGGGCCATGATACGCTGCCGAAGCTGAACTACGAGGGTTCGGAGAAGCTGATGGAGGATATTATGCGCATCGGCGCGAAGTGGGTTTCTCCGCCGTTTAATGCGGACGGCTGGCGGCTGGATGTGGCCGCTGACTTAGGACACAGCCCGGAGTTTAACCACAAGTTCTGGAAGGAGTTCCGGCGCGTTGTGAAGGAGGCGAATCCGGAGGCAATTATTCTGGCTGAGCACTACGGCGATGCGATGAGCTGGCTGCAGGGCGACGAGTGGGATACGGTGATGAACTATGATGCGTTTATGGAGCCGGTTTCCTGGTTCCTCACGGGTATGGAGAAGCACAGTGATGAGTTTAACCAGGGGCTTCTCGGAAACAGTGAGAGTTTTATCGGGGCGATGACGTATCATATGCCGGCGTTTTATGCGCCTTCGCTGTATACGGCGATGAATGAGCTGGATAATCATGATCATTCGCGGTTCCTCACGAGAACGAATCATCGTGTGGGGCGTGTGGCGAATGTTGGGCCGTATGCGGCTGCGGAGAATACGAATAAGGCGGTGCTGCGCGAGGCGGTTGTGATTCAGATGACGTGGCCGGGGGCGCCGACGCTGTATTATGGGGATGAGGCCGGCCAGGTCGGGTTTACGGATCCGGATAACCGGAGGACGTATCCCTGGGGACAGGAGGATCAGGAGCTGATCCGATTCTATAAAGAAATGATTGCGGTGCATCGGAGATTTCCGGTGCTGGCGATGGGATCGCTGAAATTTCTGTACCATGATTATAATGTGCTTTCTTATGGACGGTTTAATCAGGAGGAGCAGGTGATTGTGGTGATTAATAACCGAAATGAGAGGGTGCATGTGGAGATTCCGGTGTGGCTTACCGGGATTAACCGGAGTTCGGTAGCGAAGCTGACGCAGGTGTTTGCGACGGATGCGGTGGGATTTTCTTCGGAGGAGAAAGAAATCGAGGTACCGGCGGGCATACTGGAGATGGATTTGCTGCCGTTATCGGGAGTGGTACTGCATAGACGCGAGGAGTGACGGACGCCTCGCCGCCGCATCACGCAAGACCGAACGGGCGGCGGCGAGGTGGTAGTGGGCGAAGGTTGAAAAATAGAAATGGAAAAAGAGCTCCGATTCGTATGAATCAGAGCTCTTAATCGTGCCGCAAACCGGGATCGAACCGGTACGGGTATCACTACCCACGGGATTTTAAGTCCCGGGCGTCTGCCAGTTCCGCCACTGCGGCATATGGACGGAGATGGATTCGAACCATCGAAGCAATTTGCAGCAGATTTACAGTCTGTCCCCTTTGGCCACTCGGGAATCCGTCCATGTATTTTGTTTTGTGTCAGAATGATTCCGACATTGAATGATTATACTGGATGTGGAGGGAAAATGCAAGGGTTTTTTTTGAAAAAAATAGAAAAAAGTTGAAAGGGGGGAGCAGGTCGGGTATAATATCAAATATATGGGCTTCTATATTGAGTAAAAATGGAGGATATAGGGTAAGTATGATTAAGATTAAGGATTATGTCCGGGTGGGGTCGCTGGAGGAGGCGTATGAGCTGAATCAGAAGAGAAGTGCCTGTATCCTGGGCGGGATGCTCTGGACGAAGATGGGGCAGAGGCAGGTGCAGACGGCGATTGATTTGTCCGGGCTGGGACTGGATCAGATTGAAGAGTCCGAGGAGGAGTTTTCGATTGGATGTATGGTGACGCTGCGGCAGCTGGAGGAGCATGAGGGGCTGAATGCTTATACCGACGGTGCGGCACGGGAGAGTGTGCGGAGTATTGTCGGGGTGCAGTTCCGGAATCTGGCTACGGTGGGAGGCAGTATTTTCGGCAGATTTGGATTTTCGGATGTGCTGACGCTGTTTCTGGCGCTGGATACGGAGGTGGAGCTGGTTCATGCGGGACGGATGCCGCTGGCGGAGTTTGCCTGTTCAAAGAGAGACAGGGATGTGCTGGTAAGGCTGATTGTGAAGAAGCATGAGGGTGTTACGGTTTATCAGAGTCATCGAAATTCCAGAACGGATTTCCCGGTGCTGACGTGTGCGGTGCGGGTGGAAGACGGAAAAGGATGTGCGGTGCTTGGGGCAAGACCGGCGAAGGCGGCACGTGTAGAGCTTCCGGCGGAGCTGGTGGAAAAGCTGGCGGCTGGAAAGGCATCTGCGGAGGAGCTGAAGGCGGCGGCTTCGGAGATTTCTGATCAGTTTACGTATGGCAGTAATATGCGCGGAAGTGCAGAGTATCGTCATCATCTGGGACGGGTGCTGCTGCGCAGATGTATGGAAGAAATTCAGAAGAAGGAGGAGCAGTGATGAAGATTTCGATGATCTTAAATGGAAAGAAGACGGAAGCGGAAATTGATGCAGACATGCTCCTGATCGATTTTGTGAGAAGCCAGGGATGCTACAGTGTGAAGCGCGGCTGTGAGACGTCGAACTGCGGGCTGTGTACGGTTTTTCTGGAGGGAAACCGGTGCTGTCGTGTTCGGTGCTTGCGGCGCGGGCGAATGGATGTAAGGTGGATACGCTGGAAGGCCTGCAGGAGGAAGCAGAAGAATTTGGTTCCTTTATTGCCGGACAGGGCGCCGAGCAGTGCGGGTTCTGCAATCCGGGGATGATTATGAATGCGATTGCGCTGTTCCGGGAAAATCCGGATCCGAGTGAGGAAGAAATTAAAGAATATCTGGCGGGAAATCTCTGCCGCTGTTCCGGATATGAAGGACAGCTTCGGGGAATTTTGAATTTCCTTGCCTGGAAAAAGCAGCAGGGAGGTGCGTCATGAGCAGAGAAAATCATATCTATGAACCGGACTGGTCGGGAAGAACCGATCAGCTCTGCAGTGTGAATAAGCCGGTGATCAAAAAGGATGCCCTCGCGCTGGTAACCGGAAAGCCGGTTTATGTAGATGATCTGGCGCCGAAGGATTGTCTGATTGTCAAGGTACTGCGGAGTCCGCATGCCAATGCAATCGTAAAATCCGTGAAAAAGACGGCAGCAGAGCGTGTTCCGGGCATTGAGGCGATTTATACCTGGAGGATGTGCCGAAACAGCGTTTTACAATGGCAGGACAGACCTACCCGGAACCAAGCCCGTATGACCGTCTGATCCTCGATCAGCATGTGCGCTACGTGGGAGATCCGGTGGCGATTATTGCCGGAAAAGATGAAAAATGCGTGGACCGTGCGCGGAAGCTCCTGAAAGTAGAGTACGAAGTGCTTCCGGCCATTCTGGATTTTCATCAGTCCAAGGATAATGAACTGCTGGTGCATCCGGAGGAAAGCTGGAAATCGCTCTGTCCGGTCGGTGCGGACAATCAGAGAAATCTCTGTGCAAGTGCGGAAGATCACAACGGAGATGTGGAAGCCGTGCTCGCAGAGTGCGATGAGGTTGTAGAGCATACGTATCATGTACGCGCAGCCCAGCAGGCGATGATGGAGACGTTCCGGACATACTGCTTTATGGATACCTACGGACGGCTGAATGTGCTGAGCTCGACCCAGATCGTTTACCATGCGCGCCGCATTCTGTCCAATGCACTCGGCATTCCGAAATCGAAGATCCGTGTTTCCAAGCCGAGAATCGGCGGCGGATTCGGAGCGAAGCAGACGGTGGTTGCCGAAATTCCCGGCGTTTGTAACCTGGAAAACCGGAAAACCGTCGAAAATGATCTTACGAGAGAAGAGTCCCAGACAGCATCCACACCGCGCCATGAGATGGAAGTAACGATCCGCTCGGTGCGATGAAGGACGGAAGAATCCGTGCGATCGATCTGTATACACTTTCCAACACGGTGCATACGGCGAGCATGGACCGACAACGGTCGGCCTTTCCGGCCACAAATCGATTCCGATGTATGGATCTCTTGAGGCTTACCGGTTTGCGTATGATGTTGTGTATTCCAACGTAATGTCAGCCGGTGCTTACCGCGGATACGGTGCGACGCAGGGTATCTTTGCCGTAGAATCTGCTGTCAGTGAGATGGCAGCGCGTCTTGGCATCGATCCGATCCGGATCCGGGAGCAGAACATGGTCCGTGAGGGACAGTTCATGCCGGCTTACTATGGCGAAACGGCAAACAGCTGTGCGCTTGACCAGTGTGTGGAGCGTGCGAAAGAGATGATCGGCTGGGATGAGAAATATCCGTGCCGTGATATGGGAAATGGAAAGGTGCGCAGCGTCGGCATTGCGATGGCGATGCAGGGCTCCTGTATTTCCAATCTCGATGTCGGATCGGCAACAATCAAAGTCAACGACGACGGCGGCTATACGATGCTGATGCAGCGGCCGATATGGGAACCGGCTGCGATACGATTCTGTCCCAGATGGCGGCAGAGTGTCTGGAGTGTGATGTGGATGACATTACCGTTGTCGGCGCAGATACCGATACGTCCCCGTATGACTCCGGTTCCTATGCATCGAGTACGACGTATATTACCGGAAAAGCGGTGGAAAAAGCCTGCATGACGCTTCGGAAACGAATCTGTGCCCTGGCGGCAGAGCGGATGAACGTGCCGGAAGATGAGACAGAATTTACCGGTACTGGCGTCGTGCATGAAAAGAGCGGAAGCAGCATGACGATGGAAGAAATCGCAACAGCGGCCATGTGCAATAACGGCATCGCGCTGGAAGCGACGGAAAGCAACTGCTCTCCGGTATCGCCGCCGCCTTATATGGCTGGTGCGGTCGAGATCGAGCTGGATAAAGAGACCGGCGAGGTCAGGATTCTCGATTATGCCGCCGTTGTCGACTGCGGAACCGTCATCAACCCGAACCTTGCGCGCGTACAGGTCGAGGGCGGTCTGGTGCAGGGCATCGGCATGACGCTGTTTGAAAATATCCAGTACACGGACAAGGGTCAGATGATCAATAATTCGTTTATGCAGTATAAAGTGCCGACCCGCCTCGATATGGGCAAGCTGCGCGTCGAGTTTCGGAGCAGCTACGAGCGACCGGTCCGTTCGGTGCAAAATCGATCGGCGAGATCGTCATCAACACACCGGCTCCGGCGCTGGCACATGCAATCTACAATGCGACGGGTCTGTGGTTCCGCGAACTGCCGATCACGAGCGAGCAGATTGCAATGGGAATTGCGGAAAAAGAATGCGAGTAACGATACTTTATCTGGCAGCCGGGAACAGCAGACGGTTCGGGGAAAATAAGCTGCTCTATCCGCTGGATGGAAAGGCGGTGTACCGCCATCTGCTGGACCGGCTGGCCCAAATTGCCGGAAGGCATGAGAACTGGGAACTGCTGGTTGTGACGCAGTATGAAAGGATTCTGGAGGAGCTTGCGCCGCTGGTAAAAGCCGGGCGTCTGCAGACGGTGTTTTCGCCGGACAGCGAAAAAGGAATTTCCTATACAATCCGCGCGGGAATCGAGGCGGCGGAGAAGCAAAATGCCGATGCCTGTGCGTGTTTTGTGGCGGATCAGCCGTACCTGAAGGAAGAGACGGCGGAGCGCTTTCTGGAATCCATGGAGATGCAGAAGGCTCCACTTGGCTGCGTTTTCTGCGGCGGCGAGAGCGGCAATCCGGCGTGGTTTCAAAACCTTATTTTTCAGAACTAAAAGAAACTTTCCGGCGACCGCGGCGGGAAAAAGGTGCTGAAACGGCACTGGGAATCGGTAATTCCGTTCCTGGTCGAAG